>Ga0326721_10000444_pt1 | contig 12526 bp, 10 predicted proteins | sample SGPome_FD_203951 | JGI IMG/M metagenome (GOLD analysis project Ga0326721, IMG submission 203951) | Soil microbial communities from Southern Great Plains, Lamont, Oklahoma, United States - SGP_1_2016 | ecosystem: Engineered > Artificial ecosystem > Soil microcosm > Unclassified | place: USA...
ACCGCGAGACCGAGCACCGCGAGTCCGATCAGGATCGCGCCGGGCAGCAGCCGAATCTCGTTCGTACCGGACACCAGGGTCTGGCCGCTCGTCAGCCAGGACCAGGTGCCGTCCAGGGCCGGCGGGGCGACCAGGCCAGCCGGCTTCGGCGAGTACTGCAGCACTTGGTCGAGGCCGCGAGCAGTCTCGACCGCCTCCGGGTCGATCGCCTGCACCCGCAGGTACGGGTAGGCCATCACCGATCCGACCAGCACGAACACCGCCGCGCCGAGCAGGTCCGCGAGGACTACTCGGGCGATTCGAGGTTGCGGTGTGATGACGACGACGGTCGGCCCGACCGGCGGGATGACCGGGTCCGTGAACTCGGGGACATCGGGGTACGGCTCTGCGAGCGGATCCCCTCGCTCGGCGACCAGCCTGCGGCGCCGGGCGCGCAGCTTGCGCACCGACAGGCTCACCAGGGCGAGTACCCCGATCAGCGCCAGCAGGTATCCGAAGGGCAACCCATTGGCGAAGCCAATGCTGAGCTGCCAGGCCCCGACCAGCCAGCCGAGCAGTACCCAGAGCGGCCGGGCCGGAGCCCGGCGTCCGTTCATAGTCAGCCCGTGACCTCGGGCCAGCATCGCCAGCGAGATCACCATCGGGCCGACGGACAGCACGTGCAGGTGCGAGAACTGCCCGAAGTGCCATGGGGCGTAGGCGAAACCAGCACCCGCCACGGCAGCACCGACCGGGTGTGCGCCCAATTGCCGGGCCAAGGCGTACCCGCCGAACGACGACAGCGCTGGGGCGAAGACGAAGATCAAGTTGTAGGCCGTGATCAGCCCGGCAGCGCCGTGGAAGAACCAGGTGATCGGCCCGTAGCCGAGCAGCGAGTCGGTGAAGGCCAGGCTGTAGTCAGCCGGATAGAACGCGTTGCCGTCGAACACCTGGGCAAGCGGGACGCCGGACCCGGGCTTCAGCGCATGACCGGACCAGGCCAGCGACCACAACTCGATGTACGGATCTGCGCCCGCACCAGGGATCACCCGACCGAGGTCGCTCAGCACTCGCCAGCCCATCGCCGCCGCAACCCCGGCCGATATCAGCACCGCGAGCACGAGTTCCAGCAGCAGCGACGGGAACGGGCGACCGCCACGGCGGCGGCGAGAGCGCTTTATCCCCCCTGGCGGGGTACCGGGCTGGGCCAGCGCTGGATCACCGGCCCATCCCGAGTTCGGAATCGGCTGGGTGCCGGTCGGCCCGACCTCAGGTCGCCAGAGGTCGTCGAGGCGATCCGGATCGGTGTGGATCGGCTGGGTCATCTGCTGGTCGGTTGGGTCATCTCAACCTGCCCTCCATGAGCGGTGATGGGTACTCTAGGCGGCTCGCGGCATGTGGGATTAATGCCCAGGTTGAGGTACGTATCAGGGCCATCACTGGTTCATCGTCACCCGGCCGGGAAGGGGACGCACCCGGTGAAACTCTCCGTCCTGATGCCGGTGTTCAACGAGGCAGCCACCTGCCAAACCGCCCTGGACCGAGTGCTCGCCGTGGAGTACCCGTGCGAGATGGAACTGGTTGTCGTTGATGATGCGAGTACCGACGGCACCGCGGGAATCCTGGCGAGTTTCGAGCATCCTCAGCTGATCAAGCTTCGGCACCCGGCGAACCGGGGCAAGGGCGCGGCGATCCGGACCGCCGCCGAGGCAGCCACCGGTGACTACGTCATCCCTTTCGACGCCGACCTGGAGTACCGCCCGGAGGAGATCCCGCTGCTCTTGGCACCGGTGCTGGACGACGAGGCGGAGGTGGTCTTCGGCAACCGGGCGTTCGGCAGCCACTCGGCGTACTCGTTCTGGTACGTGATCGGCAACCGAGCCCTGACGACGACGGTGAACGTGCTGTTCAACGCCTACATCGGCGATCTGGAGACGTGCTACAAGCTGTTACCGCTGAAGCTCTATCGCGACCTGGACATCCGCTCTGACGGGTTCGGCATGGAGGCCGAGATCACCGCCAAACTGCTGGCCCGCGGGATCCGACCGTACGAAGTTCCGATCAGCTACCGGGCCCGAGGCCGCGAAGACGGAAAGAAGATCACCTGGCGGGACGGCGTGGCGGCGCTCTGGATCATGCTTAGGGTTCGGACCCGCACCCGTACCTGATCCAGGCTCCCGCACCACCGCTCACGACGGCTTTGTCGACCAGATGACGACGCCGAGACACATCTCGTCGCTGGTGCCTTCACCCCAGACCACATAGCGCGGCTTCAGCGATTTCAAGGCCGGGGTCGCCGCCCGCAGGGTCGCGTCATGTGTGCAGGTGACCCGCAGCTTGTCGGACGGCCGGACGGTGACCGCCTTGGCCATCAGGTGCGCGCTCTGGTCGTCGAAGTTGTACACCGGGACGTCGAGCAAGGTCTTCGCCTTCGACGTCCCGGGGTTGAGTTCGACCTTGATCGAGCGGCCGAGCAAGTGCATGTGCCCGGCGACCGCCTGCACCACCATGGTCTGCCGGATCGTGCGATCGCAGTGCTGGGTGTTGCCCGGTTTCGGGGTTCGGCCCTGGTTGCAGAGCGCGTTCAGCCCGGCCACGGTGAAGCCGGCGTCGTCTCCGAACCGCCGGATGGTGTCGAACACGGAGAGGTCGCGATCGCACAACTGACCGGTCTCCCCGGACGCGCACGGCAGTTCGATCGGAGCGGTGAGCAGCGTGGTGTGCAACGAGGCCAGCTTGGCGCCGCTCGGCGCGAACCGGAGCCGGATCCCGGATCGGTCCGCGCTGGTCGCCTTCCCGTTCGTGGCCAGCAGGTTGTAGTGCACCTGCATGATGATCTGGCTGCCCGGTTCCATCTCGTACCCGGTGCCCTTGGCCGAGAGCGTCTCGGAGCCGCCCGGCGCCCAGGCGGCCAGCCAAGGGGCGGCGCCCAGATTGGTCCGGCCGTCGATCCCTGTCCCGGAGAAGCAGGTGTACCCGTCTCCGGGAACCGCCGCGTCCAGCTCCTTGGCCTTTGCCACGTCCTGCGCGGCCAGCTTGAAGAAGATCGCATGATGCACGATCTCGGCGTTGTCCGGCAGGAACTGGCTGCCGGTGAGGAAGCTGGCCTTGGTCAGTTTCGGGTCGACCACGAAGCACCGGTAATCGTCGGTGCCATCGTGCACCGGCGGGTTCGGAACATACGGGTTCGCCATCATCAAGGTCTGGAAGCGCTCACCCGAGCGAAGCGGCGTAAGCGGCGCAATCGCAGCCGGGTCTGCATGCCCGCTCATCCCCGCCATCGCGCTGTGCCCGGCGGACACCGTCGCGGCTGGAGCAGCGGCCGGCACGGCCGTGGAATCGCCCGCATCACCGCACCCGGCACAAAGCAGGATCACGGCCGCACTCAGCGCTATGACGGGCATCACACGAGCAATCATGTCCGAACGGTACAGCCGGGACGGGGCCCGACGATACCCATCGGTAAGTCGGGTCTGCCGGTATGCCCGAAGCCCCGCAGAAGCCACTAGGTACAGTGTTCGGATGGACGGCACCCGATGGCTTGACAGCCAGGAACACCACGCGTGGCGGTCCTACATGGCCGCCACCCGCCTGCTGACCAGCCAACTCGACCGAGAACTGCAGCGCGACTCGCAAATCCCGGCTACCTACTACGAGATTCTGGTGCAACTCTCGGAAGCGCCGGACCGCTCGCTGCGGATGAGCGAGCTGGCAGACGCGTCCGAGTCGTCTCGCAGCCGACTTTCGCACGCCGTCGCCCGACTGGAGAAGAACGGCTGGGTACGTCGGGAAAGCTGCCCGACCGATCGCCGTGGTGCGTTCGCCGTCCTCACCGATGCTGGTTTCACCGCGCTTGCCAACGCGGCGCCGGCGCACGTCGAGAGTGTCCGGAAGCACCTGTTCGACCGGCTCACCCGGGAGCAGGTCGGCCAGCTGGCCGCGATCTGCGACTCGATCGCCGAGGGCCTGCGCGAACAGGAAGCGTGCCCCACCTCCCAGTCGGGCGACGACGTCCACCAGGAAGCCTCGTAGCAGCGCTCTGACACGATGGGACGAGCGTCCGGGTTTGGCCGATGCCGCGCCTGCGCGTCCGGTGTGCCCACATCGTCCCGTCCGTACTGGCCACAGACCCCGGTTCTGAGCAGGACAGCGGTCCCGGATCATTACCGAGCCAAATATCCGACGCTCGGTAATGGATCGTCACTGCCAGTATCCGTACGGTGGCGTTCGTGCCTCTGCTTCCCGGACTGCTTCCCGGCCCGAGCGGCAATTTCGGAACGGCTCCGGAGGAGCAGGTCGCCGAACTTCTCGCCCGGCCGGCCAGCGTCCACAGTGTTCATCGACCGGTCGTAGGTCTGGGTGACGGCCGCTGCCTGGGCTTCCAGGCGACGGTCCGCATCGCGGACCGACCCGAGCAGTCGACGACGCCCTGGTTCCGCGCCGCGGCGCAAACTGGCCTGAGCGGTCGACTCGGTGCGCTGGCCCTGGAGGCTGCCCTCCGGGAGCGGGCGACGATGCCAGGTGAACGATTCCTCGCGGTGGCGCTCGACCCCGACGCGCTCGGACACCCGGATGTGGTCGCCGTCCTGGCGGCCGAGGACGACGTCGCTGATCTGATGCTGACGCTCGTCACATCCGACCTGCCGACCGGGCATCGGGCTGAACCGGTGCTGTCCGAGCTTCGGGCCCGAGGCCTGCAACTGGCGTTACCGGCCGGGATGGCGAGCTTGGCCGATCTGTTGGCGGTGGAACGCCTGCACCCGGACCTGATCACGCTTCCGGTCGACCTGGTCCGCGGCGTGCATCAGCATCGGATCCGGCAGCGCCTGGTGGACACCGTCGTCGAACTGGCCGACGACCTCGGTGCCGCCAGCCTCGCCGAGGAGGTGGAGAGCCTGGACGAGACCCAGATGCTGCGTACCCTCGGCGTGCGGATGGCCAGCGGTTGGCTGTTCGGTCGGGCACGACCCGGCTTCCTCCCACCGCCCACCGAAGTCTGCGAGTGGCTGCGGCTGCAGCAGATCGAACTGCGCTGACTCACTGGCTCAACGCCGGGGGCTGACTCGAACGCCAGGTTGGCTCGAACGCTGGAGGCTGACTCAACACCGGAGGCCGGTGGATCAGGCGGCCAGGAGCCGCGGGGTCGGAATCGCGCTGACCGTGGGGACGGCGTGACGGCGGGCCCACGAGCACGGCCAGACCATTCCGCAGACCGAACAGAAGCCGTGATCGCTGTCATGACAGACAGCCGTTTCCTGCGAATCCTTGCGGCCAATCGATGTGTACATGACCCCTCCTGAGGTTCGTCACGGAGGGTTCGGCACCCACCGCAGATCGGTTTGGTATGTGCCAAGCCTGCGATGAACCGCCCTTCCCCACAGCGGGGATACCCCTCTCGTAAGAGGCCGCCAGTGGGGGTTTTAGGGAGTCGGCGAGAGTGCTGCCAGATCGGCGAAGACGATGACGTTGTCCCGGTAGCTGTGCCGGCGCCTGTCGAAAGACCCTCCGCAGGTGATCAGGCGCAGTGCCGCTCGATCGAGGTTGCCGTAGACGAGGCCGGTGGGAAAGGCGTCCTTGTCAAAGGATCGGACGGCGATGGTCCGAAAGTGGGCGACGGTTCCGTCCGCCCGCCCGACATCGATCGCGTCACCTGGCACGACCTGGCGCAACTGCGCGAAGACGCCTGCTCGGCCGGCCCAGTCGACATGCCCGACGATGATCGCCGGGCCACGCTCGCCTGGCGTGGGTGCGCCGGTGTACCAGCCTGCGGGAAAGCCCTTCGGCGGTACCTGCATCGTGCCGTCGCGGCGAAGTCCCAGCGGAATCAACGCAGAGGTGACGTCGATCGCGGGAATCACCAGCTCGACCGGCCGGGACCGGGACATCACCGCCGAACCAGGAAGCTGGGCACCAGCGGCGCTGCGCCTGGGGTCGGGTGCGGGTCGACGGACGATCACCGGCCCCGAGCAACCCACCAGCAGACCCAGCACGAGCCCGGCACTGAGCAGCCGCCGAACCGCTCGGCGCGGCTGTGACGCGACCGGGTCCGGGCAGCAGTTAAGTCTCACGCGTCCGCGTGGGAGCTGCCGTCACCCGCCTGGACCGGCCCTCGTGGCACCCGAGGTACCTGCGCCTTCTCGCCACCTCCGCCGCCTCCACTCCCGCCGCCGCTGCCCCCGCCGCCTGGGCTCCCGGTCGCCGTCTCGACGGGCGTCGGGCTCGTGGTGCTCGCGCCGGTCGCCGTAGCCGACGGAACCGGCGTGGCCGTGCCAGTAGCCGTCGGAGTGGCGGTGGCCGAAACCGTCGGCGTCGCGGTTGGCAGGGCTGCGCAGACCGGGCGACTGATGGTGTTCGAGTCAAGGGTGACCGCGCCGTTCCGGGCAAGCACCCGGCCGGCGACGGTGGCCCCCGTGGTCACGGTGATCGACGTGAGAGCAAGGATGCTGCCTTGGAAGCTGGATCCTGTTCCCAGCGTCGCTGAACTGCCGACCTGCCAGAACACGTTGCAGGCCTGGGCGCCGTTGACGAGCAACACCTGGCTGCCCGAAGCCGTGGTGAGCGTTGAACCCGCCTGGAAGACGAAGACGGCGCTCGGATCACCTTCTGCATCCAGCGTCAGTGCGCCGGTCAGGCCCAGCGAGGAGGCCGAGTTGTAGACGCCGGCCGAAAGCGTCTGGCTGCCCAGGTTCGCCACGACCGGCGAGCTCGGACCCACCCCGGCAGCGGTCGTGAAGGCAGTCACCAGGTCGTTCTTCGCTACCTGAGTGACGCCGTCGCCCGCGTGGTTGGTGCCGGTGACGGTCATCGATGCGGTGCCGGTGATCGACGTCGTCGGGAACGTGCCAAGGTCGCCACCGATGGTGGTGGGGCCGGTGTTGGTGATGCCCGCGCCGGCCAGGACGACGAAGCCGTCGGCCGTGCCTAGCGGCACCGCAGCAACCGCTTGGGCACTGCCGCCCAGGACCGTCACCAGCAGACCGGCCAACAGCAGAACTCCCAGGCCGCCGACCGTGCCGGGCCCGAACCGGGCCACTGTCACCTGTCGCGCGGAGCGTAGAGCTGGGGAAACCACGTTTGGTGTCGCCGCCTCGGATGGGAATCGGAGCAGCGAGATGCCGGAGATCGGCTGGATTCACGCTTGCTGTGTCTGACGGAGCATCACCCGAAGTGCGATGGTCACTCACAGAGAGATTATCTGACTATCGGTAACAGTTTCTCACCGCAACGCGGGTGGAAACCCTCCGACGGCTAAAGATCCGGGCCACCGTGCCGAGGTTGTCCCCGAGCAGGCGCCCCATCATGGTTCGGCTGCTACCGAATCGCTGGAGGTCCCGCCATGCGTGTGGCCCAACTGATCCTCCCTTTGCTCTTCGGCTTTGCCGGATTCCGGAGAGCCCTGTGGTTCGAAGGCAAATACGGGCGCACGCCGTGGGGCTGGAACCCGTGGTTCTGGGGAATCCTGTTCTTCCTGGGATTCATCATCGGCCTCATCCCGCTGGCGTTCGCCGAACGCTCCGGCCGTAGGGACGCCGAGGAACGCGCCTTCCGGTCCATGCGGGCCGGGATCCCGAACGGCGGGTCACCCCAGGGGCAGTGGCCCAGCGCCCCCTCGGGAGGACGCCTCTAAGGCTTACCCGAAAGCCCTTCCATTGTCCCTATCTGGTGGCGTAGAAGGCCACAGCTGCGGCCGCAACGACGTTCAAGGAGTCCACTCCCCCCGCTCATCGGAATCCGTCACACCTTGCCCCCACGATGCTCCCGTTGGCCACACCGGATCGGGGTCGCGAAGGGGATATCCGCAGGTGGGCTCGCTGATGCTCGGCTACCAAAGGTGGCCACCTGGAGCATCGTTGGTGTGTGGTGTCCGGTAGGAGCTGAGGTCGAACCTTGACCACGCTGGACCCGGATGAGCTCGGCACTGACATGTGCAAGTTCGTGACGAATTCTGTGGTGTTGGCTACCGTTCAAGCAGTAAGCGCCAGCACCACGATCACGGGCCCGAGGAAAGGCTCATCTGATGCAGCCAAGTGAGCTCCGCCGGGTTGCCGGTCGCTACCGGCTGACCGAGATAATCGGCCGCGGCGGGATGGGCACCGTGTGGCGGGCCGAGGATGAGCTGCTCGGGCGAGCCGTGGCAGTCAAGGTAATCGCGGCACCGGATGCCCCGATCAGCTCCGACTCGCCAAACGGGCTAACGCCGGAGACTCAGGTCCAGACGGCCAGCCGGGCCCGGCGGGAGGCCCGGGCGGCCGGACGGTTGAACCATCCGGGCGCGGTGACGATCCACGACATCATCGAGGAGGATGGCCGCTTCCACATCATCATGGAGCTGATTCGGGCACCGACGCTGGCGGATCTGGTCCGAGCCGAGGGCCCGCTGTCCCCGGCGCGGGTCGCGGCGATCGGCGCTCTGGTGCTCGACGTCCTCGATTTCGCGCACGCCGAGGGCATCGTGCATCGCGACGTCAAGCCGTCCAACGTGATGGTGCTTTCCCAAGACCGGGTGAAACTGACCGACTTCGGGATCGCTTTGCTGCGGGGCGATCCGCAGTTGACCACGTCCGGGGCGACGCTCGGCTCGCCGCTGTTCATGGCGCCGGAACAGGCGGCCGGCACGGCAGTGGGTCCCGCCGCAGACCTCTGGTCGCTGGGCGCCACGATGTACTACGCGGTTGAGGGCCGGGCACCGTTCGACCGCCCAGCCGCGATGGCCGTGCTGGCGGCCATCCTCAGCCAGACACCGGATCCGGTCCGGCTGGCCGGACCGCTCGAACCGGCTCTGGTCGCGCTGCTGACCCGGGCCCCGGAGAGCCGGCCGGACGGCGTCGTTCTGCGACGGTTGCTCTCCCAGGCGGCGCTCGGGGACAGCGCCGCAGCCGCTGACGCCGAGTCCGCTGACGCCGACGACGGGCTGGCCCAGAGTCCCGCAGACCCCGAACAGACGCTCGATTTCGCGACCACCGTGGAGGCTTCCGCATCGCCGAGCCCGGCGCCTGCCAGTCCGGCGCCTGCCAACCGGGCGCCTGCCAGCCCGGCGACCGCCAGTCCGGCGACCGCCAGCCCAGCGACCGCCAGCCCGGCGACCGCCAGCCCGGTGCCTGCCAACCCAGTGACGATCGGCACGGCGCCCGCCGGTGCCGTGGCAGCGGGCCTGGAAGTACCCAGCTACGGCACGCCGGAGAAAGTCCGGCAGACGCCAGCGGTGACTACTCAAGACGAGCCGGCCGCCCGTCCTTCACCTCGGGATGGACGGCGTGAGGGGAAGGTTCTGAAAGCACTCGTCGGAGGGCTTACCGTCACCGTCGCGGCATTGAGTTTTGCTCTGTTCCAGCAGGATTCAGATTCGAACAACCGTTCCGGATCGGATCTGACGACAATCCAGCAAGGCCAGGGGCCGGCAGCGGCCGAGAATGCAGCGGCCGAGACCGATGCTGCCGTCGCTCCCAGCGAGTTGGCCCCGTCAGCACCCAATGCGCCGTCCGACGGGTTGGGTCTGGGTTCCGCGGGGCGGCCCGGCCTCCGTGAGCTCGAGCAGTCGAAAGTCGGTCCTCCTGGCCAGAACCTCGCTCGCCACGACGGCTCGGCGGTCAACCCGGTCGGCGGGTACGCAGTCGGGGTACCCATGACGTTCGAGACGGTGGCCGTCGGCCCCACCACCCTGATCGAACAGCACGCCAGCATGTTCCAAGCCGGCTTCGAGGTGCGCAGTTACCGAGCCGTGGACCCCTGGGCCCGGCTGGTCCAGGACGAGAAGCAGTTCGCCAAAGAGCATGCGGCCGACAGGTACGAGCGCAAGCAGTTGGCCCGCCGATGGACGTACCGGGGCCAGCCGGCCACCGTCTGGGAGTTCACCTGGATGCTCAAGGACGAGCTCATGCACGCTCAGGAAGTCGCCTTCCGGGTCGGACCGCGCACCTACACCGTGCTCTACCACAGCGTGGATACCTGGTGGAACAGCGGCGGCTCCGATGCCTGGCCGGACAACTTCGAGCGGTCCTTTTTCCCGTTGTCGTAGCCGGCCATGGACACCACGCGCTTCTTTGACTACCCCGACGGCCAGAATCCGGGCCTGGCGCCGGAGACGGACTTCCTGTCGGCGGCCGACGACGCCGACTGGGTGGTGATCTTCGAGCACGGGCAGACCCGACGGTACGCTCCCGGATCGCAGCTCGTCGGGGCGGACGAAACCGATCGGGCGCTGTATCTCGTCCTGGAAGGCACGCTGGTGGCCGGGCCGGCGCAGGCTCCTCGGCGCGGGCCTCGGCGCGGGCATCGACGACGCCCGGACCAGCCGATGGACTACGGCCCGGGTGCGATTCTGGGCGAGCGGGGATTCCTGGAAGGGCGCCCGTTTGAAACCCCGGTGCAGGCGGTGACCAGCGCCCGGGTGCTCCGGCTCGGCCTGACCGAGTTCGAGGTGCTGGCGGCGAAGGATCCGGCACTCGGCCGGTACCTGCTGTTCGATCTGGCACGCGTCCTCGCCGCGCGAGCCGACCGGCTGCTAGCTCTCGCCCGGCCGGACCGATGACCACCGGACCGATGAACACCGCCAGCGGCTCCGGCGGCCCGGGCGTCGGCAGCGCCTCGCCGTCCGGACGGACGACGGTGATCAGGAAGCCGGCGGTGGTCGAGATCCGGGAGCCCGATCGCCCGCCTCAGCACCTGCCCGTGATCGGCGAGCTCGTCATCGGGCGAGGCCGGGACGGATATACCGTGCTGGACGGGCGGGTCAGCCGCCGCCACGTTCAACTCACCTTCACCGCAGGCATTCTCTCGGCGACGGATCTCGGTAGCCGGCACGGCACCCGGCTCAACGGAGAGCTGCTGGCCGGTCCGGCTCCGTTGCGCGCCGGTGACGTGCTCACCATCGGAAACACCGAGATCGCCGTCCTGACTGTGCCTGCTGCGGCGGACCAGGCGCTGATGACGACCCGGGCCCGTGGCTCGTTGCGTTTCACCCGGGTGGAAGCACCGCCGGCTCGCTACACCGTCGAACTCCGCCAGCCGGGCACCGCTAAGCGCCGGCTGACGATCAACGTCGTCACCGACCTCGGTCGAGAGAACGTTGCGGTCATTGTCCACGACCCTCAGATTTCCCGGCGCCATCTGCGGCTGACGCCCGGCCCCGAGGGACTGGTGGCCACCGACCTCGGTAGCCGCAACGGCAGCCTGCTCAATGGCAACCGGTTGACTGGACCGACCCGGCTGCGGGCCGGGGACCAGCTACGGCTGGGCAACGCGACGATCACGCTGCTGCCCAGCCCTACCGGAACCGCCGCCCCGCCAGCAGTCCTGCCACCCCCGGTCGCACCGGTGATTGCGCAGTCCACTTCGACCACACTGTCCACGACACCAGCCCCTGCCACGTCACCAACCCCGCTCGCGCCATCCACTCCGACCCCGACCACGTCCACGCCGTCCACGTCACCGACCCCGACCACGCCGTCCACGTCACCGACCCCGACCACGCCGTCCACGTCACCGACCCCGACCACGCCGTCCACGTCAACGACGCCGTCCACGTCAGCGACCCCGACCACGCCGTCCCTTCGGACTGCGCAGTCGCCCGCGGCGCCGGCCGAGGCCGCACTCACACCCGGAGCAACCGCAGCCAGAGCCAGCTTTCCCAGCTACCTGGAGCTGCCCACCCGAGTCCCACTCCTGGCCTGGCGCGGCGTCCAAATAATCAGTGTGGCAAGCTTTTTCGGACTCTGCGCCACGCTGCTGACAGCGCCCGCCGCCGGGCTCTTCGCCTTCTGGAACGTCGTTGTCCCGCTGCTGCCGGCTTTGTTCTTCCTGGCCCCGGGGCTCTGGCGGAACGTGTGCCCACTCGCTGCTACCAACCAGGTCTCACGGCTGCTGCGGATCACCCGCGGCCGCCGAGCACCGGCCTGGCTCAGCAGCTACGGATACCTGATCTCGGCAGGCGCGTTCGTGGCCATCGTGACCAGCCGAAAGGTGCTCTTCAACGCCAACGCCACGGCCCTGGCCGCCCTCCTGCTGACGGTGATCGGACTGGCCTTTACCGGCGGGCTGCTGTTCAAGGGCAAGAGCGGCTGGTGCTCGAGCGTCTGCCCTCTGCTCCCCGTTCAGCGGCTGTACGGGCAGACACCGTTCGTGCTGGTGCCCAACAGTCATTGCCGGCCGTGTGTCGGCTGCACGAAGAACTGCTATGACTTCAACCCTCGAGTCGCCTACCAGGCCGACCTGCGGGACGACGACCCGGGCTGGAGCGCTCCGCGAAAGCTGTTCGCCGGGTCGTTCCCCGGCCTGATTGCGGGCTACTTCACCATCCCGGCCCCGCCGGCGATCACGGTTACCCAGCTGTATCTGCGCTTCGCCGTGTTCCTGCTCGTGAGTGCCGGCTCATTCTTCGTTCTGGACGCCGTGCTTCGGAAGCGGTCCGCCCTCCTGGCCGCCGGCTACGGCGTCACGGCTCTGATCCTCTTCTACGTCTATCAAACCCCGACCATGGCGCGTTCGATCGAACGGCTGACCGGCACCGACGTGAGCTGGTCGGTCTGGCCAGTTCGGATCGGCTTCGTGG
>Ga0326721_10000445_pt1 | contig 12524 bp, 11 predicted proteins | sample SGPome_FD_203951 | JGI IMG/M metagenome (GOLD analysis project Ga0326721, IMG submission 203951) | Soil microbial communities from Southern Great Plains, Lamont, Oklahoma, United States - SGP_1_2016 | ecosystem: Engineered > Artificial ecosystem > Soil microcosm > Unclassified | place: USA...
GATCGGCTTCGGCCTGAGTCCCCTCGCCTCCGGGTCCCTCACCTTCATCGCGGCCGTCGGCGCCCTGTTCATGAAGACCCTGGCGAAGCGCATTCTGGAGCGGACCGGATTTCGCCTGCTGCTGACGGTGAACGCGGTGATCGGCGCCTGCTTCATCGCCGGCAACGGCTTCTTCACTCCCTCGACCCCCTACTGGCTCATCATGCTCGTCCTGTTCGTGGGCGGCTGCTTCCGGTCGCTCCAGTTCACGAGCCTTGCTGCCATCGCCTATGCGGACGTCTCGAAGCGGGACATGAGCTATGCCACCAGCCTGTCGAGCGTGGCGCAGCAGCTTGCCCTCAGCATGGGCGTTGCCCTCGGGGCGTTTGCACTGGAGACGACCGCGGCGATCCATGGCTCGGGCGACGCCATCGCGGCCAGGGATTTCGGACCGGCCTTCTGGGCGGTGGCCGTGATCTCCGGCCTCTCGTCCCTCATGTTCTTCCGCCTCCATCCGGATGCGGGCGCTGAGATGTCCGGCCACAAGGCAGTCGAGCGCAAGATGCCCTCGACCGGCCTCGGCGACGGGATGGACGGTCGCTAGAGCACGTTGCGGAGAAGTGGATACCGGTTCTTCGCACAAAAACGTGCGTCACCAATAACGTAGAGCCTGCGTTCCGAGTCCGTCAGAACGCATGCTCTAGGGCGGCGTCGCGGCCCTGCCTCAACACGAGACCGTGATCGGCGCTGATCGCGCTCTTGTGCTGCACTATTGTGTCAGCGTTTCAGGCGGAGGCTCCCATGGACCAGCGCATCATCGACCTCTACGACACCTATACCCACGGCGGCATGAACCGCCGCACGTTCCTCGACCGGCTGGCGGCCCTGGTCGGCAGCGCCGCCGGCGCAACGGCCCTTCTCCCCATTCTCCAGAACAATTACGCCCACGCCCAGACAATCCCGGAAAGCGACCCGCGGATCACCGCCGAGACCGTCGACATCCCGGGCGCGCAGGGGCTCAAAGGCTATCTCGTGAAGCCCGCCAACGCCGCCGGCAAGCTGCCGACCGTCATCGTGATCCACGAGAACCGCGGCCTCAATCCGCACGTCAAGGACGTCACCCGCCGCATCGCGGCGGAGGGCTTCGTCGCCCTGGGTCTCGACTATCTGTCACCCATGGGCGGCACCCCGGCGGATGAGGAGAAGGGCCGGGACATGATCGGCCAGCTCAAGCAGCCGGATGTGATCGCCTACGGCAGGGTTGCGGTCGCCTACCTGAAATCCCGCCCCGACAGCAACGGCAAGGTCGGAGCCATCGGCTTCTGCTGGGGCGGCGGCGCGGTCAACACGCTCGCCGTCAACGAGCCGAACCTGAACGCCGGCGTCGCCTATTACGGCGGCCAGCCCAAACCCGAGGACGCGCCGAAGATCCAGGCCGCCCTCTTGCTCCACTATGCCGGGCTCGACGAGCGCATCAACGCAGGGATCCAGGCCTACGAGGCCGTGCTCAAGCAGGCGGGCAAGACCTACGAGATCCACATGTACGAGGGCGCCAACCACGCCTTCAACAACGACACCAACGCGGCCCGCTACGACAAGGAGGCCGCCGACCTCGCCTGGCGGCGCACGGTCGGGTTCCTGAAGAAGAACCTCGCATAAAGCATCGGGCGAGGATGCGCCGCGACTGCCTCACCTCTCCCCGCCCGGGAGAGGTGGGACCGCAGCCACCTCGACGTCCTCAGAACGACGCCGGGGTTGCGGCGGACGGCGGCGGTGTGGCGGGATCGTCCGCGAACGCCTCCACCTGCACGCGCCGCCCGATCATGAAGGCGTCAGCGACGAGGCGGAACGGAGCGTCGTCGACAAGGGACCGGCGTTCGTTGAGCAGGGTGTCGAAGCACGCGTAGATGTCCTCGTATTCCTCGGGCGTTCCGTCGACCATCAGCTTGCCGCCGATCTCGAGCTTGCTCCCGCCCTCCCGCAGCTTGAGCTGAAGGCCGTTCACGGTCTCGACCTCGATGTCCCAGGTCTGCGGTCCGGTCTGGCGCCAGTCGAAAGCAGCGTTGAGGTCGCCCGCACCGTGGGCGCAGGTGAACTGGATGTCGGCCGCGATCGGCGCGTCCTTGTTGGCAGGGAACTGCAGGTCCGCCTTCTGGATGAAGACGGGCTCCGGCATGATGAACGTCACGATGGAGAGCGCATTGATGCCGGGGTCGAACACGCCGAAGCCGCCCGCCTCCCAGATCCATTGCTGGCCTGGATGCCAGTGCCGCACGTCCTCCTTCCAGGTCACCTGCAGCCGCTTGATCTCCCAGCCGGCGAGCGCCTTCTTGGCCTCGTGCACGGCCTTGTTGTATTGGGCGTGCCAGGTGGTGAAGAGCGTCCTGCCCGCCTTCTCGGCCATCAGCCTCATGTCCTGAAGCTCGCTCAAGGTAGCGGCCGGGGGCTTTTCCAGAAGGACGCTCTTTCCTGCGAGCAGGGCGTCGCGGGCAATCTGATGGCGGACCTGAGGCGGCGTGCAGATGGCGACCGCCTCCAGCTCGGGCACCATCTTGAGCATCTCGCGGTAGTCCTGGAAGGCGTGCTTGGCCTCGTCCGGCTTGAGCCCGCGCTGGCTCGCCACCGCGATCAGCTCGAAGTCGGGGTTCTTGCGGATGCTCGGAAGATGCTGATCCTGGGCGATCTTGCCGAAGCCGATGATTCCGATCTTGTGGGCCATGCGCCTCCCCCGATGCTGTGACCTGAGGGAGATAGCGCCCGTCAGGCAGAAGGCGACTGAGCCGCCGCCCGGAAACCGGTTGCCATCACGTAGAGTTCCGCCGAGTCGGTGCGGCTCGCCGCAGGCTTGACGTGACGCACCACGGCAAAGTCGCGCTTGAGATCGGCGAGGAGCTGGCTCTCCGTGCCGCCCTGGAACACCTTGGCGATGAAGACGCCGCCGGGCGCCAGGATCTCGCGGGCGAAATGGATGGCCGCTTCGGCCAGTCCCATGATCCGCAGGTGGTCGGTCTTCTTGTGGCCGGTGGTGTTGGCCGCCATGTCCGACATGACCACGTCGGCCGGACCGCCGAGCAGCTCGATGAGCCTGCCCGGGGCGCTCTCGTCGAGGAAATCGAGCTCGATGAACTCGACGCCGGGCATCGGATCGATGGCCAAGAGATCGATGCCGACCACCCTGCCCTTCGGCCCGACCTTTCGGGCGGCGATCTGCGACCAGCCGCCGGGTGCGGCGCCGAGATCCACGATGCGCTGGCCGGGCTTCAGGATGTGGTATTTCTCGTCGATCTCGAGCAGCTTGAAGGCTGCACGCGAGCGATAGCCTTCGCGCTTGGCGCGGGCCACGTACGGATCGTTGAGCTGACGCTCGAGCCATTTCTGGGATGACAGCGTGCGCTTATGCGCCGTCTTCACCCGCTGCTTGAGATTGCGGGTGCCGGAGCCCGACTTGGTGCTCAACGCGCGCTCCCCTGCCGCCACACGCTGTCTTCGCGCATCATGTTCATCAGAATTCCTTCGCGCAGGCCGCGATCCGCAATGCGCAGGCGGTCCGACGGGAACGCCCGGCGGATGGCTTCCAGGATGGCGCAGCCCGCCAGCACCAGATCGGCCCGTTCGCGGCCGATGCACGGATTGGCCGCGCGCTGCTCGAAATCCGCATACAGCAGCCGGTCGATCACCGTCGAGATGTCGCCGTTGCGCATCCACATGCCGTCGACCCGGCGTCGGTCGTAGCGCGCCAGCCCCAGGTGGATGCCCCCGACCGTGGTGACGGTTCCCGAGGTCCCGAGGAGGTGGAAGTTCGACGCGGTCCCGGCTTTGGACGCAATGACGGCGAAATCGAGGAGAAGCTCCGTCACCTCCTCCACCATCCCCTCGAAGCTCTCGCGCGTGACGTCGATGCCGCCATGGCGTTCGGCCAGCGTCACGACGCCAACAGGAAGGGAGTCCCAGGCGCGGATGCGCTTGCACGGATCAGAGAGGGCGTGCGGGGCCGCCCCGTCGAGCCAGGCGATCTCGGTCGAGCCGCCGCCGATGTCGAAGATGATGACCGACTCCGCCTTCGGGTCGGCCAGGGCCGCACAGCCCGTCACCGCCAGGAAGGCCTCGGTCTTGCGGTCGACCACCTCGAGTTGGAGATCGAGGTCCCGGCGGACGCGTTCGATGAAGTCGCTCCCGTTCTCCGCGAGACGGCAGGCCTCCGTCGCGACGAGCCGGGCGCGGGACACCGCCTTGGCGGCCATCTTGTCGCGACAGACCCGCAGGGCGTCGATCGTGCGCTCGATGGCGTCCTCGCTGAGGAAATTGCCGAGCCCGAGGCCTTCGCCCAGGCGCACGATGCGGGAGAACGCATCGACCACCCGAAAGCCGAAATGGGCCGGCTCGGCAATGAGAAGACGGCAGTTGTTCGTGCCGAGGTCCAGCGCCGCATAGTGCCGCGACGGGCGCTGCCGCTGGCCTCTCGCAACCGCAGCCTTCGCGCGTTCGGCCACCAGGGATGCGCCCGGGTCGGATCCGGAAAGCGGATCCGCGCGTCGCTCTCCAGACCCGGCCGTCGCGTCGAACTTCACGGTCACAACGAAAATCCCCTGGCGCCGGGTGCCGGACGCCGCTCCGGAATCGAGAGTAACAACCGGCCCGTGCTCCTGCCAAGGGCAGGCGTTAAGGTTTATCGGGATAGGTATTGGACCGATCAGATCGCGAATCCGCGCAACCGACCGGTGAGCCCGGCGAGAATCTCGGCGGTCACGTTCGCAAAGGCAATGCGCAGGTGACTCTCCTGCGCCGGTCCGAAATAGCTGCCGGGCAGTCCCAGGACGCCGCGCTCCGTCGCAAGCCTTTCGGCCACGGCCTGCGCGGTCCTGCCCGGGAACGGATGGCGCAGATAGGCGAAATAGGCGCCGACGGACTCGATGCGCCATTCGGGCAGGGGCGCGAGCGCATCCCGGAACACCTGCGCGCGATGGTTGATCTCGGCACGGTTCTCCTCGCGCCATTCGCGCAGGCCCGCGATGGCCCAGGGCAGCGCGGCCTGAGCCGTGCGCGGGGCACAGATCTGGATGCAGTCGAGGATCTTGGCCATCTGCTCGATGAGCCGCGCATCGGCCGCAACCGCGCCCGTCCGGTGACCCGGGATCGCATAGGACTTCGAGAAGGAATAGAGCTGAATGACCGTCGAGCGCCATTCCTCGGCTGTGAAGAGCCCGTGCGCGCGGTTCACGCCGGCCGGCAGGAAGTCCCGGTAAGTCTCGTCGATCACGAGATAAATCCCGCGCTGCCGGCAGAGCTCGGCGAAGGCCTCGATGACGTGCGCCGGATAGACCGCGCCGGTCGGATTGTTGGGCGTCACAAGCACGATCGCGCGCACGCGGCCGTCGATCAGTGCCTGCGCATCCTCGACCTGCGGCACGAACCCGGCATCCGGGCGGCAGGGCAGCGGACGCGGCTCGATGCCGAGCATGTCCAGGCTCATCTGGTGGTTGAAGTACCATGGGGTCGGCAGCAGCACCGCGTCGCCGTGCCGGGCCAGCATCATCATGGCGGCGAAGAAGGCGAGGTTGCAGCCGGCGGTCACCGCCGTGTCCTCCGGAGCGATCCGGCCCTCGTAGATGCGCGACAGCTCCGCCGCATAGGCATCTCTCAGGCCCGCATCGCCGCTGATCGGACCGTACTGGGCGCCGGCCGCCGAACCGGCCGTCGCGGCAAGCCGCTCCAGCAGGGCCGGATGCGGCGCTGTGCCCGGGACCGCCTGCGACAGGTTGACGAGGGGCCCGAAAGCGCCGTCGTAGCGCCTCGTCCATCCTTGCGCCTCCGGGATCGGCGGGCTGCCCACGTCGGCGACCAGAGGATTGACGGGATTCAGGACGCCGCTCGCCATGAGGTCTTCAGCTCCAAAAAGGATGAAGGACAGGGGTTCCGAAGACCGTCCTCCGCAACCGCCTGCCCTTCGGATCGAACGGCCGGCGGCGTTCCGCCGGCGGTTGCCGCGGAGCGGCTCAGTCCTTGGCGCGCTCCACGTAGGAGCCGTCTTCGGTCATGATCACGACCCGGGTGCCAGCGGTGACGTGCGGCGGCACCATGGTGCGCACGCCGTTCGACAGCACCGCGGGCTTGTACGACGAGGATGCCGTCTGGCCCTTCACCACCGGCTCGGTCTCGGTGATCTCGAGGGTGACGCGGGCCGGCAGCTCGATGGCGATCGGCACGCCGTTGTGGGTCGAGAGCATCACGGCCATGCCCTCCTGAAGGTAAGGCTTCTGGTCGCCGATGATATCCTCCGGCACGGTCACCTGATCGTAGGTCTCCGGGTTCATGAAGTGGCAGCCCTCGCCGTCCTCGTAGAGGAAGGTGTGCTCGCGGTCCTCCACGAAGGCGCGCTCGACCTGCTCCGTGGTGCGGTAGCGCTCCGACACCTTCACGCCGTCGGAGATGCGGCGCATGTCGAGCTGGGTGACGGGCGTGCCCTTGCCGGGATGGATGTTCTGGGCGGTGAGCACGACATAGAGCCTGCCGTCGATGTCGACGACATTGCCCTTGCGGAGCGTAGAGGCGATGACCTTCACGAGAAGTCTTCCTTGTGACAGAGGTGGACACGTCGTAAGGGTCGGCAGAAGCCCTGCCCCGTCGACGAGAGAAACGTTTTCGGTGCCGCAACTAGCCCATCTCGGCGAAAATCGCCAGCCTGACGTCACGAACGCCTGAAAAGAAGCCTTGGAACCGAAAGCCGCCCTGCCTGCCCCCTCGCCCTGGTGGACGCCGCACGTCCATGCCGACCGCCGTCCGTTCCTCCTGGGCCGCAATCGGATCCAGGCAGCCCTGCGCGGCTACTTCGCGGCCCGCGGCTTCGTCGAGGTCGACACGGCCACGCTCCAGGTCTCCCCCGGCAACGAGGCCCATCTGCACGCCTTCGAGACGCAGGCGATCGGCCATGACGGGACGAAGGCTCCGCTCTATCTCCACACCTCGCCGGAATTTGCCTGCAAGAAGCTCCTGGCGGCCGGAGAGGCCCGGATTGCCTGCTTCGCCCATGTGTATCGCAACCGGGAGCGCGGCCCCCTGCACCATCCCGAATTCACGATGCTGGAATGGTACCGGGCCGGCGAAGCCTACGCGGCTCTCATGCGCGACTGCGCGGACCTCCTGGCGCTCGCCGCGGAGACGGCGGGAACCCGCCGCCTCGCCCATCGCGGTCGCGAGGCCGATCCGTTCCGCGAGCCCGAGCGCCTGAGCGTGGCCGAAGCCTTCCGGCGCTTCGCAGGCATCGACCTCCTCGCCTCCATTGACGGGAGCGGCGCCACGGACCGCGACCGGCTCGCGGCCGACCTGCGGCAGGCCGGGCTGCGGATGGCGGAGGACGATACCTGGTCGGACCTGTTCAGCCGCGTCATCGTCGAGCGGGTCGAGCCGAATCTGGGCCTCGGCCGCGCCACGATCCTGGACGAATACCCGGTCGCGGAGGCGGCGCTGGCCCGCCCGACCGGGCGCGATCCGCGGGTGGCGGAACGGTTCGAGCTCTATGCCTGCGGGGTGGAGCTCGCCAACGCCTTCGGCGAACTGACCGATGCGGCCGAGCAGCGACGGCGTTTCGAGGGCGAGATGGCGGAGAAGATGCGCGTCTACGGTGAACGCTATCCCCTGGATGAGGATTTCCTGGCCGCCCTCTCCCGGATGCCGGAGGCGAGCGGCATTGCTCTCGGCTTCGACCGGCTCGTGATGCTCGCGACCGGTGCGTCCCGCATCGAGCAGGTGCTGTGGGCGCCGGTTCCGGAGATCCCGGCATGAACCCGACCCGACCCATCCGGACCCCGGCCGACCTCGTTGCGGCCGGTCTCCTCCCACAGGATCGCCAGGGCGAGATCGAGCGGGTGGCGGAGCGCTATGCCGTCGCGATCACCCCGGTCATGGCAGCCCTGATCGACCGGCGTGAGCCGGCCGATCCCATCGCCCGCCAGTTCGTGCCGGATGCGGCCGAGCTGGCCGTCAGTCCGGAGGAGCGGGGCGACCCGATCGGCGATCTGGCCCACAGCCCGGTCGAGGGCATCGTCCACCGCTATCCCGACCGGGTGCTGCTCAAGGCGGTTCATGTCTGCCCGGTCTATTGCCGGTTCTGCTTCCGGCGCGAGATGGTGGGACCGCAGGGCCTCGGTACCCTCTCGCCCGAGGCGATGGACGCAGCCTTCGCCTACATTGCCGGGCATGCCGGGATCTGGGAGGTGATCCTGACCGGCGGGGACCCGCTGGTGCTCTCCCCGCGCAGGCTGACCGCGATCACGGAGCGCTTTTCCGCCATCGATCACGTGAAGATCCTTCGCTTCCACACCCGCGTCCCGGTCGTCGAGCCCGAGCGGATCGACGCGTCCTTGATGGCGGCCCTGAAGGCCAGCGGAAAGACCGTGTACCTGGCCCTGCACGCGAACCACCCGCGCGAGCTGACCGAGGCCGCCCGGACGGCCTGCGCCCGCCTCGCGGATGCGGGGATCGCCATGGTCAGCCAAACGGTGCTGCTGAAGGGCGTCAACGACGACCCGGACATCCTTGCAGCGCTGATGCGCGCCTTCGTCGAGGCGCGGGTCAAGCCCTACTACCTCCACCATCCGGATCTCGCCCCCGGGACCGGCCATTTCCGCCTCTCCATCGAGGAGGGACAGAGGCTGGTGGCCTCCTTGCGCGGCCGCGTCTCGGGGCTGTGCCAGCCGACCTACATCCTCGACATTCCCGGCGGGCACGGAAAGGCCGCGATCGGCCCGAATGCGCTCAGGCCGGCCGGAGAAGGCTGCTATTCGGTCTCGGACTACCGTGGCGGCGAACACCTCTATCCGCCGAGGCGCTGATATCGACCGGAAGAGCCGCGCCGCAGCGCGACAGCTTCACCGCAGGTTCAAGGGTTGCGCAGCGGCACCCAACCTGCTCACCTGTCCGGACGAGGGTTTTGTTCCGCGATGTCCATGGATCTAGAACGGGCTGAACGCAGGCTTGCGGCCATCTTCGCTGCGGACGTGGCCGGATACGCGCGGCTCACGCACAACGACGAAGCGGCGACGCTGCGCACGCTCGCCAACCACCGCAGCCTGATGGACGGGCTGATCAACGAGCATCGCGGGCGCATCGCCAACACGGCAGGGGACAGCGTCCTGGCAGAGTTCGGGAGTGCGGTCGACGCGGTGCGCTGCGCCGTCGCGGTGCAGGAGCGGCTCGCCGACGCCAACCGTGTTCTGCCGGAGGAAAAGCGCCTCCACTTCCGCATCGGCGTCCATGTGGGCGACGCGGTGCTGCGGGGAGACGATCTGCTCGGCGACGGCGTGAACCTCGCCGCGCGCCTGCAGGGTCTCGCCGAACCAGGCGGGATCTGCCTGTCGGGACTGGCCTACGACTACGTGCGCAAGGTTTTGCCGCTGCGCTTCTCCGACCTCGGGTATCGGGAGGTCAAGAACTTCGACGAGCCGGTGCGCGCCTATGCGGTTGCGTCCGCGGCGGCGGCCGTCGCAACCGGAGAAGCCGGCGCGCAGAGGCTGCTGCCGCTTCCGGACCGGCCCTCGATCGCGGTCCTTCCCTTCGCCAACCTGAGCCGGGATCAGGACCAGGACTTCTTCGCCGAGGGGGTGACGGAAGACATCATCACGGCCCTGTCGCGCCTGCGCTGGCTCTTCGTGATCGCCCGCAACTCGACTTTCTCCTACAGGAGCAGGTCCGCCGACGTGCGGCAGGTCGCGCGGGATCTCGGCGTTCGCTACGTGCTCGAAGGCAGCGTGCGCACGGCCGCGGGGCGGATCCGCATCACCGGCCAGCTGATCGATGCCGAAACCGGCAAGCAGATCTGGGCCGAGAAATACGACCGTGACCTGCAGGACATTTTCGCGGTCCAGGACGAAATCACGGAGAACGTCATCGCGGCAATCGAGCCGCATCTCTACGCCGAGGAAGGCTTCCGGGCCGAGAACAAGCCCCCCGGCAGCATCGATGCCTGGGGCCTCGTGGTCCGGGCCATGACCCTGATCAACCGGGTCGGACGCTCCCAGAACGAGGAGGCGCAGGCGCTCCTCGGCGAGGCGATCCGGTTGGAGCCCGGCTATTCCCGCGCCCATGCGCTCCTCGGCTGGGCCGTGTGGTGGGCCGCGCTGTGCTACTGGTGGCCGGACACGCAGGAGGGCTATGCGCGGGCGGCCCGGCACGCGGCGGATGCCCTGGCTCTCGACGCCAACGACCCGTGGGCGCGGATGACATTCGGGCTCTGCCTCAGCACCGCGGGCCACCACGACCGGGCGCTCATCGAGCTGCGAACGGCCCTGAAGCTCAATCCGAGCTTCGCCCTCGGGAGAACGGCTCTCGGATGGGGGCTCCTGCGGGCCGGTCACTTCGACGACGCCATCGATGAGACCGGGAAGGCCCTGCGCATGAGCCCCCTCGACAGTTTCGCGGGCATCTATACCGCTATCCACGGGCTTGCACTGCTGGCGGCGCGACGGTTCGAGGACGCCCTGCCCTTCCTGCGCTCGTCGGTCGCCGCTTTCGTAGCCTATTCGGGCCACTACAACACCCTGATCAGCTGCTGCGGGCATCTGGGTCTCATGGACGAGGCGCAGGAATTCATCGCGGTCCGCAACCGGGTCGGTCCGCCGCTTCGCCTGAGCGTGCTGCGCCGGAACCTGAGCAGGTTCGCGCATTGCGAGGTATTCGTGGAGGGCCTGAAGAAGGCCGGCGTGCCGGAATGAACGGACCGGTGTTCGCTCGGTACAACCGCAAACAGCTCAGTCAGGCCCGGGCTTGGCGCTGCGACCCTTCTTGACCTCGGAGCGCCGGCCCTTGGCCTCCAGGCGCCGGCGTTTCGACGCCAGGGTCGGGCGTGTCGGGCGCCGTGGCTTTTGTCTTTCGGTCGCCTGCCGGATCAGCTCGACCAGACGCGAGACGGCATCCTCGCGGTTGCGCTCCTGGGTGCGGAAGCGCTGCGCTGTGATCACGAGAACGCCCTCGCCCGTGAGGCGCCGGCCCGCCAGACGCTCCAGGCGCGCTTTCACGTCGTCCGGCAGCGAGGGTGAGCGGCGGACGTCGAAGCGGAGCTGCACGGCGGAGGAGACTTTGTGCACGTTCTGGCCGCCCGGCCCGGACGCGCGGATGAAGCTCTCCTGCAGCTCGCCCTCGTCGAGGGCGATCGTTTCGGTTACCTGGATCATGGCGCCTCCGGCGCGGCACACGGCCGGGGAAAACTGGCGCAGGGCCGCGCAGATTTCCAATGGAAGCTCAGCCGCTGCTTGTCGATCCTGTGGATAGAGTCTAGAGCCGCTACCACGTCGCCGAAAATGCTCCGAACGCTTCCGATCCGTCGCATGGGCCGGGCACCTGTGCCCTCCCGCCTCCCCTCCGGCCGCATCCATGTCCGCTGTCGTCGCCAGCCTCGTCCCCACCTTCCTGATCATCGCGACCGGCTGGCTGTGCCGCGCCACGGGCTTCGTGGACGAGAAGCACTGGGCCGGACTCGAACGCGGGACCTATGTGCTTTTCTTCCCGGCTCTCATCATCAACACCCTGTCGCGGGCCGATCTCGCCTCGGTGCCCGTCGCCGGCGTCGGCGGCGCGCTGGTCGGCGCGATCCTGACGATGGCCGGCCTCGTCCTGAGCCTCCGGCCCGTCCTCGAACGGCGTTTCGCGATCGACGGCCCGAGCTTCACCTCGGTCTTCCAGGGCGCCACCCGCTGGAACACCTTCGTGGGCCTGTCCGTGGCCGGGAGCCTCTTCGGGCAGCGGGGCATCGCCCTGATCGCCGTGGCCATCGCCGCCATGGTGCCGCTCCTCAACCTGCTGGCCTTCTACGTCTTCATCCGCTTCGCCGGCCAGCCTCGGCAGAGCCCCTGGAAAATCCTGCATTCGTTCGTGGCGAATCCCTTCATCTGGTCTTGCGCCGTCGGGCTTGCGCTCAACCTCCTGGTGCCGCCGCTGCCGGAGCCGGTCGCCGTCTACGTCGACGTCATGGGACGCGCGGCCCTGGCGGCAGGACTGCTCATCGTCGGCGCCGGCCTCGACATCCGGCGTCTCGGCCGACCGGGGGTGCCGCATGTGCTGGCATCCGCCCTCAAGCTCTTCCTGATGCCCCTGGTGGCCGTCACGCTGGCCCGCGCCGCCGGGGTCGAGGGCGACGACCTCGTCGTGACCGTGATCGCGGCCTCGGTGCCGTCGGCCAGCGCTGCCTACGTGCTCGCGCGCCAGATGGGAGGCAATGCCGCTCTCATGGCGGAGATCCTCACCCTGCAGACGCTCATCGCCCTCGGTTCGATGCCGCTCCTGATTTCGACGCTTGGTCGGTGCGTCATATCATTCTGCAACTAAAAGTCTGTTTTTTCCTATTGTTTTATTTATGGTTGAGCTGTTATCTAGACGGACCGTCACGTCGAGTTAGCCATTCATTCCTCATGTCCAAGGCCCCCAAGCATCCTCGAAAAGCGAAAGCGCCCAGGAAATCGCCCGCTGGAGCGGAGCGGGCGCCCTCAAGGAAGTCCGGTCGAGCCCCGGGGGAGACAGCCCGGTACATCGCGGAGTTTTCGGCGGAACTGTCCCTC
>Ga0326721_10000446_pt1 | contig 12506 bp, 14 predicted proteins | sample SGPome_FD_203951 | JGI IMG/M metagenome (GOLD analysis project Ga0326721, IMG submission 203951) | Soil microbial communities from Southern Great Plains, Lamont, Oklahoma, United States - SGP_1_2016 | ecosystem: Engineered > Artificial ecosystem > Soil microcosm > Unclassified | place: USA...
CCTCCCCCGCCCTCGACTTCATCGCCAAGACCGTGGCCGAAAACCCCGTGGTCCTGTTCATGAAGGGCGTGCCGGACCAGCCGCGTTGCGGCTTCTCGTCGATCACCGTCCAGATCCTCGACCATCTGGGCGTGTCGTTCGTCGGCGTCGACGTCCTGCAGGACGACGAACTGCGCCAGGGCGTCAAGACCTTCACCGACTGGCCGACCATTCCCCAGCTCTACGTCAAGGGCGAGTTCATCGGCGGCAGCGACATCGTCCGCGAGATGTTCCAGTCGGGCGAGCTGAAGACCCTGCTGGCCGAGCAAGGCCTGATCGAGGCTTGAGTCGACTCTTCGTCCCGCCAGGCGACGCCTTCACGCTGACCTTCGAACCGAAGGCGTCGGAGATCGACGCCAACGGCCACGTCAATAACGTGGTCTATCTGGCCTGGGGCCAGGACCTGGCCATCGCCCACTGGGACGCCTGGGCCACGCCCGAGGAGCGGGCGCCGTGGAGCTGGGTGGCCCGCCGCCACGAGATCGATTACCGCCGCGAGTTGCTGCCGCACGAGATCGCCACCGGCTACACCTGGGTGGGCGAGCTGAAGGGACCGCGCTTCGAACGCTTCTTCCGCATCGACGGCCCCGACGGCGAGATGTGCGCCCAGAGCCGCACCGACTGGGTGCTGATTGACATCGCCGCCAAGCGCCCGGCGCGGGTTCTGCCCTGGATGGTCGAGCGCTTCACGCCGAAGAGCTAGGACCTCTCCCTCTCCTTCTCAGATCCGCTCATCCCGGCAAACGCCGGGATCCAGATCCCATAGCTCGGTGGCTGATTGGATGGACTCGGCGGTCTTGGCGTCAGCCTCGAAGCCCTTCCATCTGGGTCCCGGCGTTCGCCGGGATGAGCGGAGAGAAAAGGGCTCAGTTTACGGGGTTGAGGAGCCGAACCCTCCCCGCCCCTGCGAGACCCAACTCGTCGTAGCTGAAGCTGACCTCCGTCACGCTCGGGGCCGTCTTGCAAACATCCAGGCGCTTGCGGGCGAAGGAAACCGTTTTCTCACGACCGTCATGGCCGACGTAGAAGACGAAATCGGCCTTGGTCGTGCAACCGGTCGATTCGACTTTCAAGACGAGCGCTGCGGGGCCGGCCACCGCGCCACGCAAGGTCTCCAGCTCACCGGTCTCCAGCCCGGGCCGCACGACCAGGGTCACGCCCCCGCGCCCCGCGCAGCCGCCCAGGGCCAGGAACAGTCCCGCGGCCAGCAGACGACGTCGATCGGGGTCCATGTACAACCTTGGCAAGAAGCTGAAACTGGGCCCTAGTTTGCCCACGGCCCCGCCGCACGCAACCGACGAGGATCCAGTGCTGGGTAAATTTGCTTCGATGGCCGTCTCGGTCGCCTGCCTGACCGCCGCGTCTCCCGCCCTCGCCGAGCCCGCCGACTACAAGGCCCTGGACGCCGAAGCCGCCCGGCTGATGGCGGCCGGCAAGATCCCCGGCCTGGCCTATGCGGTGATCGAGCACGGCAAGGTCGCGCATGTCAGCGCCCAGGGCTGGGCCAATATCGAGCAGAGGCGGCCGCTGAAGACCGATACGGTCATGTACGCGGCCTCGATCACCAAGGCGGCCTTCGGCCAGTACGTGCTGATGCTGGTCGACGATGGCAAGCTGGACCTGGACATCCCGATCAAGACCTATCTGCAAAAGCCCCTGCCCGACTACGACGCCTATAAGGACCTGGTCGCCGACTCGCGCTGGGAGAAGATCACCCCGCGCATGCTGATGACCCACACGGCGGGCTTCCCCAACTTCCGATGGCTGAACCCCGACGGGAAGCTGGACATCAAGACCGATCCCGGCACGCGCTACGTCTATTCCGGCGAGGGCCTGAACCTGATGCAGTTCGTCATCGAGCAGGGCCTGGGCCTGAAGGTCGGGGACGACATGAACCGTCGGATCTTCCAGCCCCTGGGCATGACCCGCAGCGCCATGAGCTGGCGGCCCGACTTCCGCCCCAACCTGGCCGACGGCTATCGCCAGGACGGCAAGTTCGAGGCGCATGACGAGCGCAGCAGCGTAAAGGCGGCCGGATCGCTGGACACCACGATCGACGACCTGGCCAAGCTGGCCGCCGCCATGGTCTCGGGCCAGGGCCTGTCAGCCAAGGCCGCCGCCGAGCGGACCAAGGCCAGCTTTCCGATCGCCAATCCGCATCAGTTTCCGCCGACCTACACCGAGGTCGAGCCGGCCAACGCCGAGATCGGCCTGGCGGCCGGGATCGGGGTCGTGGTGTTCGACGGTCCGCAGGGCCACGCCTTCTTCAAGGGCGGGCACAACGACATCACCGACAATATGCTGGTCTGCGTCGAGCGCGGTCGGCGCTGCATCGTGCTGCTGACCAACAGCGAGGTGGGTCAGCGGATCTTCCCGCCGCTGGTCCAGGCGGCGCTGGGCGAGACGGGTATGCCTTGGGCCTGGGAGTACGGCCGCGCCCTGCCGGTGACGGCGCCCTAAGCCGCCTTGGCGTCCAAGGTCCCGCGCAGACGCGCGGCCACGTCGCCCAGGGTGATGCGCGACAGGGCGCCATCGACATCCGGCGCGCCCTCGGCGGCCATCGAGCTGGCCAGGCCGGCGGTGAAGTCGGTGATGGCGGTGATGTGCTGGGCCAGCATGTCGACCATGTGCAGTTCCTGCATCACCTTCAGCCGGCTCTCCAGCGGCACGGCTTCAAGCAGCTGGCCCAGGGCGCTGTCCAGGTGGCCGCAGGAGACCGCGGCGATCGACATCTCGGCCGACAGGGCTTCCAGCAGGCCGACGATGCCGGTGGTCTTCTGGACTTCGAGCGTCATGGTCATGGCTTTCCCCCAAGCGTTTCAAATCGATAGCGCCTGGGGCCTTGTCGCATAGTTAAGGCTGGCGGAAACCCGGCCCGGGGGCGAACCGGGGCCAGGGTGACAGATTGTCGCGGATCTCAGCGCCAGGGACCGAGCCGGCGCCCGTCGCCGATTCCATCGCCCACCGGCACGGCCGTCCCGACCCGCCCGCGCGTGGCCTGGCTGACGCCCAGCCGCAGCAGGGCCTCGACCCGGTTGTGGGTGGCCGGGTGGGTCGAGAACAGGTTGTCGCCGCCCCCATTCGCCCTTGGGCCCGACAAAGGGTTGATGATGAACAGGTGCGCCGTGGCCGGGTTGCGCTCGGCCTCGACATTGACGGCGCCGCCGCGGGCGTAGGCCTCGATCTTCTCCAGCGCCCGGGCCAGGGCCCGGCCGTCGCCGGCGATCTGGGCGCCCACCCGGTCGGCCTCGTATTCGCGCGAGCGGCTGATGGCCATCTGCACCAGCATGGCGGCGATCGGCGCCAGGATCGCCAGGACGATGGTCCCGATCAGGCCGCCCGGACGCTCGTCGTCCTCGCGCGAACCGCCGAAGAAGAACGCGAAGTTGGCCAGGGCCGAGATCGCGCCGGCGATGGTGGCCGTCACGGTCATGGTCAGGGTGTCGCGGTTCTTCACGTGCGCCAGTTCGTGGGCCATGACGCCGCGGATCTCGTCGCGGTCCAGCAGGCTCAGCAGGCCGGTGCTGGCGGCCACGGCGGCGTGGGCCGGATCGCGGCCGGTGGCGAAGGCGTTGGGCTGCTCGCTGTCGATCACGGTGATGCGCGGACGCGGCAGGCCAGCCCGGCGGGCCAGGTCCTCGATGTCGGCGACATAGGCGCGGATCAGCGGCTCGGGGTGACCGGCGTCGACCTCGACCGCGCCGTACATGCGCAGCACGATCTTGTCGGCGTTCCAGTAGCTGAACAGGTTCATGCCCAGGGCGAACACCAGGGCGATCAGCATGCCGGTCGGGCCGCCGATCATATAGCCGGCTCCGACGAACAGCGCCGTCAGGCCGGCCAGCAGGACGAAGGTCTTGAGGTGGTTCATGGCTTGGATCGTTTGGTCTGGGTGGATCAGTCGAAGATGTCGAACAGGTCGAAACGCTTCTTCTTGTGGCCGTAATGGCCCTGGCCCTGGTGGCGGCGCTCGTCGTCGTGACGATAGTCCGGGCGGCGATCGGAACGCGGGTCGGAACGCTCAGGGGGCCGATCGTAGTCAGGCAGGCGCGGCGTCGCGGCCTGGGGCTCGCCCCGCTCCATGGCCATCAGCTTTTCCAGTTCACCGCGGTCCAGCCACACGCCCCGGCACTGGGGGCACATGTCGAACTCGACGCTGGCGCGCTGCACGGCCTGCATGGAGGCGTCGCAATTGGGGCACATCAGAAGCGGCATTTCGGATCCCTGTCCTGTTGATGGACGGGTGTCCTCGAAGCTGGAGCCGGTGGCGGAGGGGGGAGGGACAACCGGACCCAGACATCGAGAACACCCGATGCGGTCCGACATCACGAGTGCTTGCATCACTCGCCAGAGGGGCCCGGCCCGCCCACGAGATCTAGGAGGCTGTCGGGGCGGTTCAAGGGCCGCGGTGCGGAAAAAAGATCCTCCCCCTGTGGGGGCGGTGGCCCGGAGGGCCGGAGGGGACAGCTCGGCCTGGCCGGAGATCCCCCTCAGTCACTGCGCGACAGCTCCCCCAAAGGGGGGGAGCAGCAACGAAAACGAAAAAGGCCCCGGGTTTCCCCGGGGCCTTTCCGATCGTCTTCGAGGATCGACGCTTACGAAGCGTAGAATTCGACGACGAGGTTCGGTTCCATCTTCACCGGATACGGCACTTCGGCCAGTTCCGGGGCGCGGACGAAGGTGGCGGTCATCGACTTGGCTTCGACCGTGATGTAGTCGCAGAAATCGCGTTCCGACGAGGCCAGGGCCTCGATCACCAGCGCCATGTTGCGCGACTTTTCACGGACGCTGATCACGTCGCCGGCCTTCACGCGGTAGGAGGCGATGTTGACGCGCTTGCCGTTCACCAGCACGTGGCCGTGGTTGACGAACTGACGGGCCGCGAACGGGGTCGGCACGAACTTGGCGCGGTAGACGACGGCGTCCAGGCGCGACTCGAGCAGGCCGATCAGGTTTTCCGAGGTGTTGCCCTTGCGGCGGGCGGCTTCCTCGTAGGTGCGCGAGAATTGCTTCTCGGTCAGGTTGCCGTAGTAGCCCTTCAGCTTCTGCTTGGCGCGCAGCTGCAGGCCGAAGTCCGAAACCTTCTGCTTGCGGCGCTGACCGTGCTGGCCGGGGCCGTAGGACCGCTGGTTCACCGGCGACTTGGGCCGGCCCCAGAGGTTTTCGCCCATGCGGCGATCGATCTTGTACTTGGCGCTATGGCGCTTGGACATAAGTCACTCTTTTAGTTCGATCCGGGCCGGCGCCCTCGAGAGGGTGCGATCTCAACGGCGGCTTCGGGTCATTCCGTCATGCGGTTTTCGCGCCGTCCGGCGAGCCGGCGGCGAGAAGGGGCGGTTTATGGCGGAGGGTGGTCGGGGAGTCAACGGCGCTGACCGCTAACGGATGTCCTCGTTGATCAGATAGACCTCCAGCCCCTGACGACGAACCAGGCGCACGGCCGACATGTAGTCGCCGTAGGCGGCGTCCGCCTCGGCCCGGATGGCGACGCCGCGAAGTCCTGTGCTGCGAACGACCTTGAGGCGAGCCTCGAGTTCCGCTGGATCGACCGAGTGCTGATCGAGCGACAGCTCACCGCCCCTGCCCACCGAAATGAAAGGCGAAGCCGCCTCAGGACGAGTTTCCACCGGCCCAGGGTCTCGGGGCGACACATCCAGCGTCAAGCTGGAACGGGATGACGAAAGCGCGGCGGCCACCACCGCGAACAGCGCCAGCAACACGGGAACCATCGGCGTCAGGTTGATCGCCGCCAGTGGCCGCGCTTCGAACCGCCCCGCCAATCGTCGCGCCATCCACCCAGCCCCTTCGGCTAATCGAGGTTGAGGGTGCGTGTTGGCGGGCTTCCCCGCCGTTGCACGCGGCGACGCCAGTCGTTCCACCGCCAGGCCCCGAAGGCGACGATCAAGACGGCCACGCTCACGAAGGCCCACGCCAAGGATTCCAGCACGGATCGGCCGTGACGAGCGCCATCCAGGACCGCCAAGACGAAACCGCCGCCCGACACGACGCCAAGGCGCAGAACCGCTCCCTTCAGGCGCCCGTCGCCCGCGATCCAATCGACGGCTCGAACCCAGTTGATCATAGGGTCAAGCTACAGCCGTTCAGCGTGCCAGGCCATATGGTCGCCGATGAACGTGGCGATGAAGAAGTAGCTGTGGTCGTAGCCGTCCTGGCGCCGGACGGTGACCTTGCGGCCGGCCTTGGCGGCGGCGGCCTCGATCAGCTGCGGCTTCAGCTGGTTTTCCAGGAAGCTGTCGGCCAGGCCCTGGTCGATCAGGATCTCGTCGAAGGCGGCCCCTGCCCCGTCCTCGATCAGGGCGGTGGCGTCATGGGCCCGCCAAGCGGCGCTGTCCGCGCCCAGATAGGCGGTCATCGCCTTGTCGCCCCACGGGCAGTTCAGCGGCGAGACGATCGGCGAGAAGGCGCTGACCGACTTGAACAGGTCCGGATTGCGCAGGGCGATGGTCAGGGCCCCGTGTCCGCCCATCGAGTGGCCGAAGATCCCCCGCCGGCCTGCGTCCAGCGGGAAGGCGGCGTCGACGGCGTCCAGCAGGTCCTTCGTGACGTAGGAATACATCCGGAAATGCGGCGCCCACGGCGTCTGGGTGGCGTCGACATAGAACCCCGCTCCCTGCCCCAGGTCGTAGGCCGGATCGTCGGCGACGCCTTCACCGCGTGGCGAGGTGTCGGGCGCGACGATGGCGACCCCATGCCGGGCCGCATGCGCGTAGACGCCGGACTTGGTGGTGAAGTTGTCCTCGGTGCAGGTCAGGCCCGACAGCCAGACGAGATACGGGAACGGCCCTTCGCCATCCGGCGTCCAGACGGTGAACTTCATCGGCGTGCCGGTGCTGGCGCTGTCGTGCCGGCAGTAGCGCAGGGTCCCGCCCTGAGTGCGGTGGGTGGCGAGGGTTTCGACGGTCATTCGCCCTCCCTCTTCAGGGTAATCTTGACCAACCCGGTCCAGTCACGACGGCTGGCGCGATAGCGGATCTTGAGCAGCATGAGCTTCGTGGTCTCGGCAAAGGCGCCCTGGGCTTCGGAACGAAGCAAGCGAACCGTCTTCACCGATCCATCCTTGCCGATTGACAAGCTCCAGACACCGCATCCCACGCTGGGAACTCGGCTTTCGACATCGACATAGTCATCGGGCGCCGGCCATCGCGCCACCTGGTCGCTCGTCTCTTCGAGGAGAACCGCTTCGTCGTCGGAAAGAGCGCAAGGACCCGGCTCGGCCTTAGCGACATCCGTAGCACCGGCCACCAAGAAACAGGCCGCAGCCAGGATCGCGGCGGGTCGGCGTCGTGCCTTCTTCCGGATGGCGGGGGTTTCACGATCGGTCATGAGGTGTTCCCAACGCGCCCTTTCTAGAACGTCACCACCGTCCGGATGCTCTCGCCGGCGTGCATCAGGTCGAACGCCTCGTTGATGCGCTCCAGCGGCAGGACGTGGGTAATCATCGGGTCGATCTGGATCTTGCCGTCCATGTACCAGTCGACGATCTTGGGCGTGTCGGTGCGGCCGCGGGCGCCGCCGAAGGCCGTGCCCTTCCAGACCCGGCCGGTGACCAGCTGGAACGGGCGGGTGGCGATCTCCTTGCCGGCCTCGGCCACGCCGATGATGATGCTTTCGCCCCAGCCGCGATGGCAGGCCTCCAGCGCCTGGCGCATGACCGTGGTGTTGCCGGTGGCGTCGAAGGTGTAGTCCGCCCCGCCGTCGGTCAGGGCCACCAGGTGGGCGACGAGGTCGCCGTCGATGGTCTTGGGATTGACGAAGTGGGTCATGCCGAACTGACGGCCCCAGGCCTCGCGGTCGGGATTGAGGTCGACCCCGACGATCATGTTGGCGCCCACCAGCTTCAGGCCTTGGATGACATTGAGGCCGATGCCGCCCAGGCCGAACACCACGGCGTTGGCGCCCGGCTCGACCTTGGCGGTGTTGACCACCGCCCCGACGCCGGTCGTCACGCCGCAGCCGCAATAGCAGGCGGTCTTGAACGGCGCGTCCTTGCGGATCCGCGCCACGGCGATCTCGGGCAACACCGTGTAGTTGGAGAAGGTCGAGCAGCCCATGTAGTGGTGGATCGTCTGGCCCTTGTAGGAGAAGCGGCTGGTGCCGTCCGGCATCAGCCCCTTGCCCTGGGTGGCGCGGATCGCTGTGCAGAGGTTGGTCTTGCCCGACAGGCAGCTTTTGCACTGGCGGCATTCGGGCGTGTAGAGCGGGATCACGTGGTCGCCGACCGCCAGGCTGGTGACGCCCGCGCCCACCTCGACCACCACGCCCGCGCCCTCGTGACCCAGGATCGAGGGGAACAGGCCCTCGCTGTCCAGGCCGTCCAGGGTGTAGGCGTCGGTGTGGCAGACGCCGGTGGCCTTGATCTCGATCAGCACCTCGCCGGCCTTGGGGCCCTCCAGGTCGACCTCGACGATCTCCAGCGGCTTCTTGGCCTCGAAGGCGACGGCGGCGCGGGTCTTCATCGGTCAGGTCTCCAGGTGTCGAGTCGGGCCGGACTTTGCCCCTGGGGCGCGGCGGGGTCGAGCCCTTACGGCCGGCCTGGCGGAAGACGTCTGGCTCAACGGCGGCGCGGCCAAGCCGTACGTCCTTCGAGGCCCGCTGCGCGGGCGCCTCAGGATGAGGAGCTCTGTGCTGAATTCCTCATCCTGAGGTGCGAGGCGCAGCCGAGCCTCGAAGGACGTACGGCTTGGCGCGCTAGCCTTCGGCGTCAGGCGTCTCGCCCTTGGCGGCCTTCTGGGCCGCCAGCTTGGCCAAGACCCGGCCCCGGCCCTTGGACAGGGCCGTGACCACGCCGCGGAAGGTGCGCACCTCCTGCTCGGTCAGCCGGGCCCGGGCCAGCGGGGCGCGCAGGTTGCGAACCATCGACGGCTTCTTCTCAGGCGGATGATAGAAGCCGGCCTTCTCCAACTCGTCTTCGAGCTGGCCGTAGAGGCCCAGCAGGCTGGACTGGTCGGCGGGCTCGGCGACGTTGTACTCGAACTTGGACCACGGCCGGTCGTCGACCGTCATCTTCCATTCGTAGGCGTTGATCGACACGGCCTGGGCCAGGTTCAGCGACCGGAAGCGCTCGTCGATCGGGATCGAGACGATGGCCTGGCATAGGGCGATGTCGTCGGTCTCCAGCCCCGCCCGCTCGCCACCGAACAGCAGTCCCACGGCCCGGCCTTGGGCGACGTCGGCCGACAGGTGGGCGGCGGCCTCGCGCGGGGTGTAGACCGGCAGGCGGGTCTCGCGCGGGCGGGCGGTGGTGGCGAAGACAAGCTTAAGGTCGGCGATGGCCTCTTCCAGCGTGTCGAACACCCGGGCGTCGTCCAGCGGCCAATTCGCGCCCGAGGCGCTGGCCCAGGCGCGCTCCTGGGGCCAGCCGTCCCGCGGCTTGACCAGGCGCAGGTCCGACAGGCCGAAATTGGCCATCACCCGCGCCACCGCGCCGATGTTCTCGGCCAGTTGCGGCTGGTTCAGGATCACACAGGGCGGGGCATGCTTGGAGGTCATCGTCCCCCTTTGCCGCCGGACCGCCGCACGGTGCAAGCCCCATGATGGTGTTTGGCGCCTGCGGCGACGTCCGGCCGGCGGGACGGTCGAGGCTTAATCCGCCACGCTGAGCTCGCCCGCCGCCTGCGCCAGCCGCGCCCGCGCCAGGGCCTCCAGCAGCTGGGCCGGCCGCACCGGCTTGGCCAGGTGGAGGTCGGCGCCCGCCGCCCTGGCGGCCGAAACGTGCTCCTCCATGGCGTTGGCGGTCAGCATGACCAGCAGCACCGGCGGCACCCCGACGGCGGCTTCGCGCTCGCGGATCAGGCGGGTGGCGGTCAGGCCGTCCATGACGGGCATCTGCATGTCCATCAGGATCGCGTCGAAGGCCCCGGGCGCGAAGGCGTCCAGCGCCGCCTGGCCGTCCTCGACCATGGTCAGGTCCACGTCGAACGGCTGGAGGATGATCTCGACCACCTTCTGGTTGGTGGGATGGTCTTCGGCGACCAGCACCCGCAGGCCCTCCAGCGAGATCTCTTCCTCGTCGCCGGGCGCCGCATCCTCGACAGCCCGGATGCGGGTCAGGGGCAGGTCGACCTGGAACGTCGCCCCGCGGCCCACCACCGCGCGGGCGTCGATGCGGCCGCCCATCATCTCGGCCAGGGCGGCGCAGATCGACAAGCCCAGGCCCGAGCCGCCGAACTGGCGGGTGATCGACTGGTCGGCCTGGACGAAACGCTTGAACAGCCGCTGGCGCACGGTGTCGTCGAAGCCGACGCCGGTGTCGCTGACGATGAAGCTCAGCCCCTCGGTCCCGCTTTCGACGCTCAGCGCCACCTCGCCGATGGCCGTGAACTTCACGGCGTTGGCCAGCAGGTTGTTGAGGATCTGGCTGATGCGCCCCGCGTCGCCCAGATAGCTGCCGGCCAAGCCGGCCTGGATCGCCCACCGGAACTCCAGGTCCTTGGCCTGCGCCGACGCCCGGTGCAGCTCGGCCACGCCGCCGACCAGGCTGGCCAGGTCGAAGGGCGCGGGGGTCAGATGGAACTGGCCCGCCTCGATCTTGGAGACGTCGAGGATGTCGCTGAGCACCTGCTCCAACAGGCGGCCCGACGAGGTGACCAGGGCGGCCAGCTCGCGACGGCGCTCGGGGTCGGTCTCGTCGGCCAGGCGGTCGCCGATGGCGATGACCCCGTTCAGCGGCGTGCGCAGCTCGTGGGACATGTTGGCCAGGAACACGGACTTGGCCTGGTTGGCGTGCTCAAGCTCGGCCGTGCGCTCGGCGACGCGCTCCTCCAGCGAGCGCAGCAGTTCGATATTGCCGTCGCGCTGGTCGCGCAGGGTGCGGGCCAGGGCGCCGATCTCGTCGGCGCGATGCTCGATGGGCTCGGCGTCGACGACATTGCCCGTGCGGTGCGCCTCGGCCAGCACCCGCAGCGGCCGCTCGACCGTCAGGCGCATCACCCGGTAGAGCAGCGCCACCTGGATGATCACCCCCAGCACGCCGAACAGCAGCACCCACGAGGCCGTCTTGACCGCCGACCACACCAGGTCGCCGGACGGGAAGCTCATCAGGAAGTACCAGTCGGGCTCCTTAAGCCGGCCGTACGCGATCACCCGGTCGCCGGTGCGGATGGCGCCCACGTCCGCGCCCCGTGCGCGGATCTGGCTGACGACGTCGGCGACGCCCTCCTGGGCCTGGGCCCGCACCAGGGCCTGGGCGTCGACGACGCCGTTCTTGGCCAGCCCCGGCGAGGCGATCAGCTCGCCGTCCGACGAGACGATCATGTTGCGCCCGCCCGGCAGGGCGTCCTCGACGGCCCGCAGCAGGTAGGAGTCCAGCGACAGGCTGGTGCCCCAGGCCCCCAGCTGCTGGCCATGATAGTCGAAGGGCGTCATGCAGGCCGAGTTCAGCCCCCGGCCGCTGGGGTCCGACAGCAGCTTGCGCAGCTTGGTGCACTTCATCACCCGCTCGCGGTTCTGCTGGGGCAGGGTCAGCAGGGTCATCTCCTCGCCGCTGACGTCGAAGGTCGGCGGGGCCTTGTGGCGGTAGTAGGTCAACCGATCCGGCCGCCGGGGCGCGAACATCACCAGCCGGGTGTTGGGCGTGAAGAAGTAGAAGTTGTCGTAGCGGTTCAGTTCGGCCTCGCCGGTGTGCGACACCACCTGGGTCGCGGCCAGGAACAGGGCCTTCTCCGCGGGGGTCAGCTTGTCGGCGTTCCGCAGGTAGCCGCCGACGCCGTAGGTATAGTCGCCGTCGACCACCCCGCCGTCATAGAGCGCATCGGCCGTGCGGCGGGTGCCGTCGCTGCGCCGGGGAAACTGGGCGTCGAACGCGCGCTCGACCGTGCGAGGATCCAGCGCCTGCAGCCGGCGCGCCAGGGAGTCGGACGCGGCCTCGTGCACCTTGACCAGGTCGGAGAACAGTCGGTCCTCGGTCTTGACCCGCTCGGCGGCGTACTCGGTCAGGTGACGCATCTGGGCGTCGGTGGCCGCTTGCTGCACGAAGACGAAGGTCACGGCCGTCGCCACGCCCGTCACGGCGATGGACAGGATCGCGACGATCGCCAGCAGCCGCCGCGCGAGCGGCGAAGTGACGTCGGCTATGGCGGCCCGCTTCTTCACGCCTGGTTCGTACCCCAAGAAGCCTCAACAAGGATTTACACGCGGATCAAACACTTAGCGTGCGCAAAGGGCTTCATCGCCGGTTCGAGGCCACCTCGGCTTTCCCCCCGGCTCGCAACAGTCTATAGGCACGCCGTCCGCGCCGCTCCTTGGCCCTGTGCGCCAAAGAGTCACAGGCGCGCCACCGCGAGAGGAAAGACCCCGCAATGGCCAAGATCAAAGTCGCCAACCCCGTCGTCGACATGGACGGCGATGAAATGACCCGGATCATCTGGAAGCTCATCAAGGATAAGCTGATCTTCCCGTACCTGGACCTGGAGCTCGACTATTACGACCTCAGCGTCGAGAACCGCGAC
>Ga0326721_10000447_pt1 | contig 12502 bp, 11 predicted proteins | sample SGPome_FD_203951 | JGI IMG/M metagenome (GOLD analysis project Ga0326721, IMG submission 203951) | Soil microbial communities from Southern Great Plains, Lamont, Oklahoma, United States - SGP_1_2016 | ecosystem: Engineered > Artificial ecosystem > Soil microcosm > Unclassified | place: USA...
GTTCGTCGCGTGGCTGCTCAAGCGCTCGACCGTCGGCTTCGAGCTGCGCGCCGTCGGTGCGAACCCGCGCGCCGCCCGGACCGCCGGCATCTCCGTGACCCGGGGCTTCGTCGTGGTCATGGTGCTCGCGGGCGCCCTCGCCGGCCTGGCCGGCGTCGCCCAGGTGGCGGGCACCGAGCGGGCCCTCACCTCCGGGGTCGCCGCGTCGTTCGGCTTCGACGCCATCACCGTGGCCCTGCTGGGCCGCTCCAAGCCGTGGGGTACGTTCTTCGCCGGCCTGCTCTACGGGGCGTTCCGCGCCGGGGGCGTCACCATGCAGTCCATGACCGGGACCAACATCGACATCGTGCTCGTCGTGCAGTCCCTGATCGTCCTGTTCATCGCCCTTCCGCCGCTGCTGAAGACCGGCAGCGGCCGCGCCCGGTCCCGCCGGGGCCGGGGCGCCACCGCCGCCACCGAGGGGGTCCAGGCATGAGCCCGCACCATGAGTCACGGCGTCCCGACGCGGCGCCCTGGGCCGGCGGCAGCACCGCGGTCGGCGCCGCGGCGCCCCCGCTCGAGTCCGAGCTGTCCACCGCCGCGGCCAACGAGGTCGTGGGCGTGCGCAGCTGGCGCACCCCCGTGGTCCTCGCCCTGCTGAGCCTGGTCGGCCTGGTCCTGTTCGGCCTCAGCGCCCCGGACACCCGGGTGGCGTTCCGCGTCTCCGAGGAGGGCGACCTCTTCCGCGTGCCGGACCTCGCGGTCAACGGCGTGCTGTGGGGCTGGCTCGCCGTGGCCGTGCTGGCCGCCGTGACGGTCCTCGCGTTCCTGCGCGCCCGGGCGGGGGCGCACCTGCCCCGGTGGGCGGTGGCCGCCTTCGGCTTCTTCTTCGTCACCGGCTTCCTCGTGTGGGTCGTGGGCAGCTCCCGCACCCCGGACGTGTCCCTGTCCGGGCTGCTCGCCGGGTCCGTGGCGCTGGCGATCCCGCTGATCTTCGGCTCCCTCGGCGGGCTGCTGTGCGAGCGCTCCGGCGTGGTGAACATCGCGATCGAGGGCCAGCTGCTGTTCGGGGCGTTCGCCGCGGCCGTGGCCGGCTCCCTGTCCGGCAGCGCCTGGGTGGGCCTGCTGGCCGCCGTCCTGGGCGCCGCCCTCGTCTCGCTCGTGCTCGCGGTGTTCTCGATCGGCTACAAGGTCAACCAGGTCATCGTGGGGGTGGTGCTCAACGTGCTCGTCTCCGGGCTCACCGGGTTCCTCTTCGCCACGGTGCTCGAGCCCAACGCGAGCGTCTTCAACGCCCCGCCGCGGCTGCCCCGCTTCGCGGTGCCCGTGCTCTCGGAGATCCCGGTAATCGGCCCGATCCTCTTCGACCAGTCCGTGATCGGCTACCTCATGTACGCCGCGGTCGCGCTCGTGTGGTTCGCCCTCTACCGGACCCGCTGGGGCCTGCGCACCCGGGCCGTGGGCGAGCACCCCAAGGCCGCCGATACCCTCGGCGTGCGGGTCAACGCCCTGCGCTTCCGCAACGTGGTGCTCGGCGGCATGGTCGCCGGCATCGGCGGGGCCTTCTACACCCTGGTCTCCGTCTCCGCGTTCACCCGCGACATGACCTCCGGGGCGGGCTACATCGCCCTCGCGGCGCTGATCTTCGGTCGGTGGAACCCGATCGGGGCGCTGCTCGCCTCCCTGCTGTTCGGCTTCGCCTCCAACCTGCAGTCGATCCTGTCGTTCCTGGGCACCCCCGTGCCGAGCCAGTTCCTCGCCATGCTCCCGTACATCGTGACGATCCTGGCGGTGGCCGGGCTCGTGGGCGCCTCGCGCGCGCCCGCGGCCTCCGGCCAGCCCTACACCAAGGAGTGAGCGCCCCGTGAGCACCGACCCCGCCCCCCGGCCGCCGGCCGCGGCCCCCGGCGGCGACCCCGCCGGCACCACGGCCGGCGCCGTCGACTGGGAGCTGCTGCGGGAGGCCGCCGTGGCCGCCCGCGAGCACGCCTACGTCCCCTACTCCCGCTTCCCCGTGGGCGCCGCCGCGCTGACGGAGGACGGGCGGGTGGTCTCCGGCTGCAACGTGGAGAACGCCTCCTACGGGCTGACGCTGTGCGCCGAGTGCACCCTCGTCTCCGCCCTGCACATGTCCGGCGGCGGGCGGCTCGTCGCGTTCGTGTGCGTGGACGGCCGCGGCGACGTGCTCATGCCCTGCGGGCGCTGCCGGCAGCTGCTGCACGAGCACCGGGCCCCGGGCCTGCAGCTGCTCACCGTCTCCGGCGTGAGGACGATGGCCGAGGTCCTCCCCGACGCCTTCGGCCCCGAGAACCTCTAGCACCCCTCGAAAGGACCCCCATGACCGAGCAGTTCGACGCCGTCGACGTCATCCGGACCAAGCGCGACGGCGGCACGCTCTCGCCCGAGCAGATCGCGTGGGTCGTGGACGCCTACACCCGCGGCGTCGTGGCCGAGGAGCAGATGAGCGCCCTGGCCATGGCCGTGTTCCTGCGCGGGATGGCCCGCGAGGAGATCGCGCGCTGGACGCAGGCGATGATCGCGTCGGGGGAGCGGATGGACTTCTCGCAGCTCGTGCGCTCCGGGGCGCGCTCGGCCACCGCGGACAAGCACTCCACCGGCGGTGTGGGGGACAAGATCACCCTCCCGCTGGCCCCCCTCGTGGCGGTCCACGGGGTCGCCGTGCCGCAGCTGTCCGGCCGCGGCCTCGGGCACACCGGGGGCACCCTGGACAAGCTCGAGTCGATCCCCGGGTGGCGGGCGGCGCTGTCCAACGAGCAGATGCTGGCCCAGCTGCGGGACGTCGGCGCTGTGATCTGCGCGGCCGGCTCCGGCCTGGCCCCCGCGGACAAGAAGCTCTACGCGCTGCGGGACGTCACCGGCACGGTCGAGTCCATCCCGCTGATCGCCTCCTCGATCATGTCCAAGAAGATCGCCGAGGGCACCCAGTCGCTCGTGCTGGACGTCAAGGTGGGCTCCGGCGCGTTCATGAAGGACCTCGCCTCCGCCCGCGAGCTCGCCCGCACCATGGTCGACCTCGGCACGGACGCCGGGGTGGGCACCACCGCGCTGCTCACCGACATGTCGACGCCTCTGGGCCTGACCGTGGGCAACGCCGTCGAGGTCCAGGAGTCGGTCGACGTCCTCGCCGGGGGCGGACCGGCCGACGTCGTCGAGCTCACCGTGGCGCTGGCCGCCGAGATGCTCGAGGCCTCCGGCATCACCGGGGTGGACCCCGCCGATGCGCTGCGGGACGGGCGCGCGATGGACGTGTGGCGGGCCATGGTCTCCGCGCAGGGGGGCGACCCCGACGCCCCGCTTCCGCAGGCCCGCGAGTCCGAGACGCTCACCGCGCCGGCCGACGGCGTGCTGGCCGAGCTCGACGCGTACAAGGTTGGGGTCGCGGCGTGGCGCCTGGGCGCGGGCCGGGCCCGGAAGGAGGACCCGGTGCAGGCCGGGGCCGGGATCGTCCTGCACGCCAAGCCGGGCGAGCCCGTGCGCGCCGGCCAGCCGCTGATGACGCTGCTCACGGACACCCCCGAGCGCTTCGCCCGCGCCCGGGAGGTGCTCGAGGGCGCGGCCGTGGTCTCCCCCGGCGCCCCGGCGGACGGGCCGCGCCGCGCGGTGGTGCTCGAGACCGTGCGCTGAGCACCGGCAGCGCGTGCGAGGGGCGCGCCTATACTGCGGAGAGCACCAGCGAAACGAGAACCGAGGGCGTGCGCACGCGCTCAGAAGGGTGGGTCCAGGTGGGTCTGCGAGGAATGTTCCGGAAGAACTCGGCCGGCGAGGAGGCCGGCCGGGAGGCCGGGGAGCCGGAGCACTTCGCGGCCCCGGCCGCCCCCACCGAGCGGGGAGCGGACGAGGCCCGGGAGCTGCCGGGCGAGGGCCCCCTGGCGTCCATCGTGGAGCGGCTCACCGCGCGCGGCGCCGACCGGGCGGTGCTCACCCTGGTCCAGCGCGGCAACACCATGACGCACCAGACCGAGCAGTCCGTGGGCGACGTGGCGCCGTCGGTGGAGTCGGGCACCGTGGACCAGGACTCCCCGCTCTTCGACGCGGTCGCGGACCTCTACAGCGAGGCCATGACCTCCCCGCGCGGCGCCTGGCACCGCGCGCGGATCGAGGTGGGCCCCGAGCGGGACGGGGTCCGTCCCGTCGTGACGACCTACGGCTTCGCCGACGGGGCCGAGACCGTGGACACCTGGCACTCCGGCCGGCCCACCCCGGAGGCGCCCGCCAGCGCCGTGGGCACGCAGGACGCCGCGGAGGACCGCCACGCCCCGGCCGGACCGGCCGACGAGCCGCCGGCCGACGAGCCGCCGGGCGCCGATGAGCCGGGTGCCGAGCCGCCGGCCGACCGGGACCCGGTGACCGCCCTCGCGGCCGCCCCCGCGGCCGTCCCCGCCGCCGAGCCCGCGCCCGTGACCTCCGGCGTCCCCGTCATCACCGAGGTCGAGGACAGCGCCGGGTCCACGGCCGCCGCCGCGACCGCGCCGGCCGCCCCGGCCCCGGACGCCGGCGGGGAGCGCGTCCCCGACCACGTCGACCACGAGGAGTGGCACGAGGACGTCGAGCCGGCCGCCCCGACGGGCCCGGCCGCGGCGACGGCCGCCGCTGCCGCCGCCGGGACCGCCGCCGCGGGGGAGGACCACGACGCGTCCGCCCCCGAGACCGCCGTGACCACCGACGTCTCCCCGTCCTACCGGGCCCCCGCCGAGCTGTTGGACCGGCCCTCCCCGGAGAAGCTGGCGGACGGCAACCTCGTGCTCAAGGAGGTCGAGGTCCTGCGCCGGCTCGCCGACGCCCAGCGGCGGCTGTTCGGGGAGGACGGCACGGCGATGGACGTCTCCACGGTCCTCGTGCGGGTGCGCGCCCTCGGCACCTACTACGACGCCCTGACCCACGTGCGCAAGAACGGCTTCTGGGACCAGCGCCGCACCTTCGACCTCGTCCCCGAGGAGCTGCTGCACGTGCAGGAGCTCAAGGACGCGTCCTACGTGGAGGGCGCCGGGGCGCCGGTGGCCATGATGTTCCGCTTCCGCCCGGGCATCCCGCCGGAGGTGTCCTTCGACTACGCGGACGAGGAGGCGTTCGTGCGCTACGAGGAGCGCCTGCCCGCGCAGAACTACCTCGAGGAGCTGCGGATGTACCCCCGCACCGGGGCGAACATCCCGCAGCACATGAACGAGGCCCTGCAGGACTGGAACTACTGAGACCGCAATGCTGATCTCCGCCGAGCACCAGCCCGCCCGCGTGCCGGAGGGCATCCTCCGCGACCTGCCCAAGGTGTGCCTGCACGACCACCTCGACGGGGCCCTGCGCCCGGCCACGGTCGTCGAGCTCGCCGCCGCGGCCGGGCACCGCCTGCCCGTCGAGGCGCCCGAGGCCCTCGGGCGGTGGATGCGCACGAGCGCCGACTCGGGCTCGCTGGAGCGCTACCTCGAGACCTTCGAGCACACGGTCGCGGTCATGCAGACCCCCGAGGCCCTCGTGCGCTGCGCCCGGGAGTACGTCGAGGAGCTCGTGGCCGACGGCGTGGTGCACGCCGAGGTCCGCTGGGCCCCCGAGCAGCACACCGCCGGCGGGCTGTCGATGGCCGAGGCCGTGGAGGCCGTGCGGCTGGGGCTCTCCGAGGGGGTGCTCGCGGCCGAGGACGCCGGGCACATCGTGTCCGTCACCCAGATCCTGTGCGCGATGCGCCACGGGGACCGCTCCCTCGAGGTCGCCCGGCTCGTCGTGGACAACCGCGACCGCGGGGTCGTGGCCTTCGACCTCGCGGGCCCCGAGGACGGGTTCCCGCCCGCCCGCCACCGGGCGGCCCTCGAGCTGCTCGCGGACGAGCTCATGCCCGTGACCCTGCACGCGGGGGAGGCGGCGGGGATCGGCTCGATCCGCGACGCGCTCGCCACGGGCCGCGCCCTGCGGCTGGGCCACGGGGTGCGCATCGCGGAGGACATCGACATCGACTACCTGGAGGACGTCGCCGTGGTGGACCTGGGCCGGACCGCCGAGTGGGTGCGGGACCGGGGGATCGCGCTGGAGGTCTGCCCGAGCTCCAACCTGCAGACCGGCGCGGTCGCCGCCTTCGGCTCGGCCCCCGCCCAGCACCCCGTGGACATGCTCTACCGCACGGGCTTCACGGTGACGATCTCCCCGGACAACCGCCTGATGAGCGGCACGTCGGTCACGGACGAGCTCGGCTTCCTCGTCGAGCACTTCGGCTACGGGCTGGAGGACCTGGAGCGGCTGCAGCGCAACGCCGCCGCCGCGGCGTTCCTGCCGCTCGAGGACCGCAGCGCGCTGGACGGGCTGATCACCGAGGGCTTCGAAGGGCTCTCCGCATGAGCCAGGGACACGGCACCGACGGGGCCGACGACGTCGGCGGGACCGCCCTGGGCGTCCCGGACCGCACGGGGCAGCGGTTCGCGGAGCTCGTGGCCGTGATGGACCGGCTGCGCTCCCCAGGCGGCTGCGCGTGGGACGGGCAGCAGACCCACGAGTCCCTCGTGCGCTACCTCGTGGAGGAGGCCTACGAGGTCGTCGAGGCGATCGAGGCCGAGGGCGGCCCGGCGGCCCACCCGCAGCTGCTCGTCGAGGAGCTCGGCGACGTGCTGCTGCAGGTCGTCTTCCACGCCCGCGTGGCCCAGGAGCGGCCCCGCGAGGCGGGCGGGTTCGACGTCTCGGACGTGCTCGAGGCGATCACCGGCAAGCTCGTGCGCCGCCACCCCCAGGTCTTCGGGGCCGGCGCGGCCGGCGACGTGGCGGGGGAGCACACCCTCGAGCAGCTGCACGCCCGCTGGGAGGACCTCAAGAAGGAGGAGAAGCCCGAGCGCACCGGGCCCTTCGACGGGATCCCGCCCCACCTGCCCGCCCTGGCCCTCGCCGAGAAGACCCTGGCCCGGGCCCGCAAGAACGGGCTCGAGCCCGCCCGCCCCGAGGACCCCGCAGGACCGCGCACCGAGGAGGAGCTCGGCGAGGCGCTGTTCGCGCTCGTGCGCTCGGGCTCGGCGCACGGCCTCGACGCCGAGCGCGCCCTGCGCGGGGCGACCCGCGCGTACGTGCGCGAGCGCGACGGCGGCTGAACCCGGGTCCGGGGCGCTCCGCGACGCCCGGGGGCGGCGCAGGGCGCCGCCGACTCGCTAGGCTGGACCCGCTGGGGCCAGCACGCCCTCCCACCACGACGTCAGGAGCTTTTCATGGCCATGATCACCGCAGTGCACGCCCGCCAGATCCTCGACTCCCGCGGCAACCCGACCGTGGAGGTCGAGGTCCTGCTGGAGGACGGCAGCTACGGCCGGGCCGCGGTGCCCTCGGGCGCCTCGACCGGTGAGTTCGAGGCCGTCGAGCGCCGCGACGGCGACAAGAGCGTCTACCTCGGCAAGGGGGTGCTCGACGCCGTCAAGGCCGTCGACGAGGAGATCGCCGAGGCCGTCATCGGGCTCGACGCGACCGACCAGCGCCTGATCGACCGCACCATGCTGGATTTGGACGGCACCGACAACAAGGGCAACCTGGGGGCGAACGCGATCCTGGGGGTCTCCCTCGCCGTGGCCCGTGCCGCCGCCAACGCCGCCGACCTCGAGCTCTACAAGTACCTGGGCGGCCCGAACGCCCACGTGCTGCCCGTCCCGATGCTGAACATCCTCAACGGCGGCTCCCACGCGGACTCCAACGTGGACATCCAGGAGTTCATGATCGCCCCCATCGGCGCCCCGACCTTCTCCGAGGCCCTGCGCACCGGCGTGGAGGTCTACCACTCGCTGAAGTCCGTGCTCCACGACCGCGGCCTGTCCACCGGCCTGGGCGACGAGGGCGGCTTCGCCCCGAACCTCGAGTCCAACCGCGCCGCGCTGGACCTGATCTCCGAGGCCATCGAGAAGGCCGGCTACACCGTGGGCACCGACGTCGCGCTCGCCCTCGACGTCGCCTCCTCCGAGTTCTTCGAGGACGGCAAGTACAACTTCGAGGGCAAGCAGCTCAGCTCCGACGAGATGGCCGCGTACTACGAGGAGCTCGTGCGCGACTACCCGCTGGTGTCCATCGAGGACCCCCTGGACGAGAACGACTGGGAGGGTTGGAAGACCCTGACCGCCTCCGTGGGCACGCAGGTCCAGCTCGTGGGCGACGACCTGTTCGTGACCAACCCCGAGCGCCTGGCGCGCGGCATCGAGGAGGGCGCCGGCAACGCGCTGCTGGTGAAGGTCAACCAGATCGGCTCGCTCACGGAGACCTTCGACGCGATCTCCCTCGCCCAGCGCCACATGTTCCACTGCATGATCTCCCACCGCTCGGGGGAGACCGAGGACACCACGATCGCCGACATCGCGGTGGCCACCAACGCCGGGCAGATCAAGACCGGTGCGCCCGCCCGCTCCGAGCGCGTGGCGAAGTACAACCAGCTGCTGCGCATCGAGGAGGAGCTCGGGGACGCCGCCCGCTACGCCGGCGCCTCCGCCTTCCCGCGCTACACCGCGAAGTGACCGCGGCCGCCTGAACGGGCGGTCCCGAGCGTGCGGGCCCGGCCCCCGGCCGGCCGGGCCCGCACGGACGCTACACTGGTGCCCGTCCCCGATCCCGCCCCGTGAGGTCCGCATGCCCGCTTCCCGCCCTCCCACCACCCGCCTGCTCGGCGGGCGGGACGCCGCGCGGAGCCGGGCGGAACGGGCGCCGCGCCAGCAGACCGGCTCGACCGCCGTGGGGACGCCGACCCCCGCCCGGACCTTCAGCGGCCGGTTCCTCGCCCTGACGCTCGTGGCGGTGCTCATCGTCTTCCTCGCGGCGCCGACCACCAAGATCTGGCTCGAGCAGCGCGCCGAGATCGCCGCCCTCGAGCGCTCGATCGCGGACATGCAGGCGGAGCAGGCGTCCCTGGAGCACCAGGTGGACCAGTGGTCGGACGAGACCTACGTCAAGCAGCAGGCCCGCGACCGGCTGCTCTACGTCATGCCGGGGGAGCGCTCCTACCTCGTGGTCGGCGCCGAGGAGATGGAGGGCGCCGTGGTGGACTCCTCCGCGGCGCAGGTCGAGGCGGACAAGCCCGCGTGGGTCGACGCCCTGTGGCAGTCCGTCGTGGCCTCCGCCTACGACGACACCACCGGCACCCCGGGAGCCACCGGGGACGCCCAGCAGAGCGAGAGCACCGGCGGCTCCGGGGGCACCGGGAGCTCCGCGAGCACCGCCCCGGAGGCCACCACCGGGGCCGACGACCAGCCGCAGGACGCGGCGACGGACAGCCGCGGCACGGCCGCGGAGTGAGGAACGGCGTGAACGACCAGCACGGACACGAGACCGGCGACGGTGCGGCCCCCGCCCCCCGGGGCCTCGGGGTGACGGCCGGCACGGTCGAGCCCACGCCCCTGGACCTGCAGGTGCTCTCCCGCCAGCTCGGGCGCCCGGTGCGCGACGTCGTCGAGATCCCCGCCCGCTGCACGTGCGGCAACCCGCTCGTGGCGGCCACCGCGCCGCGGCTGGCCAACGGGACCCCGTTCCCCACGGTCTTCTACCTGGCGCACCCCGTGGTCACGTCCGCGGTCTCCCGGCTCGAGGCCGGCGGGCTGATGTACGAGATGTCCGACCGGCTCGGCTCCGACGAGCGGCTCGCCGCCGGCCACCGGGCCGCGCACGAGGACTACCTCGCGGAGCGCGCCCGGATCGGGGCGAAGGCCGGCACCGGCCCGGTCCCCGAGATCGAGGGCATCTCCGCCGGCGGCATGCCCGTGCGGGTCAAGTGCCTGCACGTGCTCGCCGGGCACGCGCTGGCCGCCGGCCGGGGCGTGAACCCCCTCGGCGACGAGACCCTCGACGCCATCGCGCAGTGGTGGACCCCCGAGGCCTGCCACTGCGACCCCGCCTGGCGCGACGCCTGAGCCGGCCCCTGCCACCACCCCCGCCCGCACCCCCCACCCCTGAGGACGTCCCCATGCGCGTAGGCGCCATCGACTGCGGCACCAACTCCATCCGACTGCTCATCGCCGAGGCGCGGGAGGAGGACGGGCGCGTCGTGCTCGACGACGTCGTGCGCGAGATGCGCGTCGTGCGCCTGGGCCAGGGCGTGGACGCCACCGGGTGGCTCGCCGAGGCGGCGCTGCAGCGCACGTTCGCGGCCGCCGACGAGTACGCCCGGCTGCTGGAGCAGCACCGGGTGGAGCACCTGCGGTTCGTGGCCACCAGCGCCACCCGCGACGCCGGCAACCGGGACGTCTTCCTCCGCGGCATCCGCGAGCGGCTCGGCGTCGAGCCCCAGGTGATCACCGGCGACGAGGAGGCCGACCTGTCCTTCCTCGGCGCCTCCGCCGCGGTCGGCGGGGCCGACCCCGACGACCGGGTCCTCGTGGTGGACCTCGGCGGCGGGTCCACGGAGTTCGTCCTGGGCAACGCGGACGGCGTGCGCGCCGAGCGCAGCGTCGACATCGGCTGCGTGCGCCTGACCGAGCGCCACCTCGGCGCCAACCCGCCGACGGCTCCCCAGCAGGAGGCCGTGCTGCGCGACGTCGACCGCGCCGTGGACGCCGTCCTGCAGACCGTGCCCCTGGCCGAGGCGACCCACCTCGTGGGGGTGGCGGGCACCGTCACCACCGTCACCGCCCACGCGCTGGGCCTGCCCGGCTACGACCCGGAGGCCATCGACGGGGCGGAGCTGCCCGCCGAGCGGATCGAGCAGGCCTGCCGGGAGCTCACCGCCATGACGCGGGAGGAGCGAGCGCAGCTGCCCTACATGCACGAGGGGCGCGTGGACGTCATCGGCGCCGGCGCCCTGGTGTGGCGGCGGATCGTGGAGCGCGTCGCCTCCGCCACCGGTGGCCGGGTGCGCTCGGCGATCGCCAGCGAACACGATATTTTGGACGGGATCGCCCTCTCGCAGGTCGGCTGACCCGCGCTCGTCCCACTCGGACCCCACCCCGAAGGACCCATGCACCCCACCGCCGCCCGTCGCCGTCCCGCCCGTCCCCGCGGCGTCCCGCGCCGGGGCGCCCTCGGCGCGGCGGTCCTCGTCGCGGCCGCCGCCGTGGGCCTTCCGGGAGCGGAGCCCGCCCGGGCCCAGCCCGGTCCGCCGGCCCCCGCCCCGAGCATCCCGATCGAGAACCCCGTCACCGAACCGCCCGAGGCGCCCGACACCTCCCGGATCGACGCGGACGGGATCCGGGCGCAGCAGTACTGGCTGGACGAGTACGGCATCCGCGACGCCTGGAAGGAGTCCACGGGCGAGGGAGTGCGCATCGCCGTCATCGACACCGGCGTCGACGGCGCCCACCAGGACCTCGCGGGCGCCGTGGCGGGCGGCACCGACGTCTCCGGGGGCGGGGCGCCCGACGGCCAGGAGGGCCTCGGCGCGGAGCCCGAGCACGGCACCCTCGTGGCGTCCGTGGCGGCAGGGCGCGGCCACGTGCCCGACGGCGGCGACGACGACGCCGCCCCCGGCCGCCCCGCCGGGGTCGTGGGCGTGGCCCCGGACGCGCAGGTGCTCGCCGTCTCCACGTGGCTGGGCAACGAGACCCCGGACATCCGCAGCGTCGACGAGCAGATCCCCGACGCCGTCCGGTGGGCCGTGGACAACGGAGCGGACATCATCAACATGTCGGTGGGCTCCAACAGCACGTCCTGGCCGCGCAGCTGGGACGACGCCTTCCTCTACGCCGAGGAGAAGGACGTCCTCGTCGTCGCCTCCGCCGGCAACCGGGGCTCCGGGCTGGTCCAGGTGGGGGCCCCGGCCACCATCCCGGGCGTGCTCACCGTGGGCGGCGTGGGCCGCAACGGCGAGGCCAGCTGGGAGTCCTCCTCGCAGGGCATCTCCATCGCGGTCGCCGGGCCCACCGAGGACATGGTGGGCGCCATCCCCGGCGACCGCTACGCCACGTGGGCCGGGACGTCCGCGTCCGCCCCCGTCGTCGCGGGCGCCGCGGCGCTGATCCAGGCGAAGTGGCCGCAGATGAGCGCGGCCCAGATCGCCAACCGCCTGGTCTCCACCGCCCGGGACACCGGGGCACCGGGCAAGGACCCCCTCTACGGCTACGGCGTGCTCGACGTCGAGGCCGCGCTGACGGAGGACGTCCCCGAGGTCACGGAGAACCCCCTGGGGAGCATGCGCGAGTGGGTGCGCGTGCACCGCCGCGGCGCCTCGGCCGCACCCACGGCGACCCCCACGCGGAGCGCCGAGCCCGTCACCGAGCAGGTCGAGGCCGAGGCCGCCCCGCCCGAGCCGGTGCCGCCGATCGACGAGACGGGGCTGCTGCCCCTGTTCGTGCTCTCGGGCTTCGGGCTGCTCGTGCTCGGGCTGACCGCCGGGGCCGTGGTGCACATCCGGCACATCGTGCGCGGCGGGCCCGGCCGCAACGGATGAACCGGGCGCGCCGGCCCGGCGCCCGGACGGGCCGACGGCGGAACACGGTACCGGGGGTCCCGGCCGGGCCGCGGCGCCGTCAGCTTTCTGAGTAGACTCTGGGTCATGTCTTTTACTCAACTCGCTAAGGATCGACCGCGCCTTCTGATCGTCGGCGGCGGCTACGTCGGTTTCACCGTGGCGCAGGAA
>Ga0326721_10000448_pt1 | contig 12494 bp, 12 predicted proteins | sample SGPome_FD_203951 | JGI IMG/M metagenome (GOLD analysis project Ga0326721, IMG submission 203951) | Soil microbial communities from Southern Great Plains, Lamont, Oklahoma, United States - SGP_1_2016 | ecosystem: Engineered > Artificial ecosystem > Soil microcosm > Unclassified | place: USA...
TCGCCGAGCCGGAACGACGTTCGACCGGGCACCGGCACGTCGGCCGCCCGGCGCACCGTCGTCCGCCGCTCGCCGGTCGGCTGCGGCGGGACCGGCACCGCGCGGGTGTACGGCGCACGGGGTGCGGCCTGCGCGGCGGTGCCGCCGCGCAGCAGCGAGGACTCCCTTGCCACCCGGCGCTCGGTGGCCCCGTCCAGGGTCCCGCCCCGAGCTCGCGAGGGGTGGGGGGGACGGGGTCCTTCTTCAGGCGACGAAATCGTCCTCACCACCCCGCGAGATGGTCAGCACGCCCTGCTCCTCGAGGGTGCGGATGACACCGACGACCTTGGCCTGCGCCTCCTCGACCGTGCGGGTGCGCACCGGGCCGAGCAGCTCGATCTCCTCGGCGAGGTTCTCGGCGGCACGCTCGGAGAGGTTCCGGACGACCTTGTCGCGGACGTCGGGACGCACGCCCTTGAGCGCGGTGGCCAGGTCGTTGGCCTCCACCTCGCGCAGCACCAGCTGCAGCGAGCGGTCGTCGATGGTGACGATGTCCTCGAACACGAACATCTGCGCGCGGACCTGCTCGGCCAGCTCCGGGTCGGTGCTGTCGAGCCACTCGAGGATCGAGCGCTCGGTCGGCCGCGGCGAGCGGTTGATGATCTCGACGAGGGTCTCGACGCCACCGACGGTGCTCATGTCCTGGTGGGCGAGCAGCGACCCCATCCGGCGGCCGAGCTCCTCCTCGACCAGGCGGACCATCTCCGGGGAGGTGCGGTCCATGGTCGCGATCCGGTGCGCGACGGCGGCCTGCTGCTCCGGGGCGAACCCGGAGAGGACCTCGGCCGACTGCGCGGCGGTCAGGTGGGCGAGCACCAGCGCGATGACCTGCGGGTGCTCGTCCTTGAGGAAGGTGACCAGCTGGCGGACGTCGGCGTTGCGCAGCGAGGCGAAGGGCACCTCGGTGTAGACGACGTTGAGCCGGGACAGGATGCCGTCGGCCTTGTCCTCGCCGAGGCCGGCGGCGAGGATCTCGCGGGCGAACTCGACGCCGCCACGCCCCACGAACCGCTGGGCGGTCATGAGGTCGTGGAACTCCTCGAGGACGCCGTCGACGTCGTCCGGCTCGACCGAGCCGAGCTTCATCAGCTCGCGGGTCAGCATCTCGACCTCGCGCGGGCGCATCTTGGCCAGCAGCGCGCCGGCCTCCTCCTTGGACAGCTGGGCGATGAACACCGCGGCCTTGCGCAGGCCCGGCAGCTCCTTGCGCTCCCGCACCGCGGGGAGGACGGCGGTCTGCGCGGCCGCGGGGGCCATGCCGACCATCTGCTCGACGGACGCCAGGGTCATCGGGACACCTCGCTGGCGCTCGGTGCCCCGATGCCCAGGAGTGCCCCGCCATTGCATGACCTCGCGAGCTCGGTCATGGACTCCTCCTCGCTGGCGCTCGTCGGAGCTGTGCCCCGGGGTGCCCTGTCGTCTGATGACCTCGCGAGCTCGGTCACTTCACACCGCTCTCGCTCAGCCAGCCGCGCAGCATGGCGGCCACCTCGTCCGGCTTCTCACTGACCATCGCGGAGATCTCGCCCCGGACCCGGGCCCGCTCGGCGGCCTCCAGCTCCCGGGTGGCGTCGTCGACCGGCACGGCCCGCGTGCTCTCGATGCGGATCCGGTCGAGCTCGGCCATCACGTCGTCGGCGAGCTCCAGCGCCTCGTAGTCCTCCTCCTCGTCGTCGTCCTGCTTGCGCCGCGAGCGCAGCCAGACGACGAGGACGAGCAGGGCGATGCCCAGGGCGATGCCGCCGGTGCGGATCAGCGACCACATCTGGGCCTGCTTCTCGGCCTCCTGGGCGGCCTCGAGCTCGGCGGCCGCGGCGTCGGCGGCGGTGGTGTCGAAGGCCATGGCGGCGACGGTGATGTCGTCGCCGCGCGCGACGTCGAGGCCGACGGCGTTGCCGACGAGCTGCTGGACCTGCGCCTGGTTGAGGTTGCCGGCGACGGCCTCGTCCATGACGACGGAGACGGTGAGCCGGTTGATCCGCCCGGGCGCGCCCTCGACGGTCTCGACGGTCGTGCCGACGGCGTTGTTCGCGGTCGTCGACTCCTTGTTGTACGTGGAGTCCCCGGTGCCGGCCCCGGCGTCGGCCTGGTTCTCCGGGCCGAGGATGCCGCCGACGGCGGCGCCGTTGCCGGTGTACTCCTCGGTCGTCGTGCTCTCCGAGATGGGCGGGGTGCCCTGCTCGTAGGTGTGCGTCTCCGAGGTGGTGCTGCGCTGGTCGAGGTCCACGTCGGCCCGGACCGACACCGTGGCGCGGCCGGGGCCGAGGATGGGGTCGAGGACGGCCTGCGCGTTGGCGGCCAGCCGGTTCTCGTAGTCCTGCTCCAGCTGCGAGCGGGCGTCGCCGGCCGCGGTGGTCACGCCCTGGCCGGGCGCCGAGAGCACCGCACCGGTGGCGTCGGCGACGGTGACCTGCTCGGGGTCCATGCCCTCGATGCTCGAGGAGACCAGGTTGGTCACCGCCTGCACCTGGCCGCTGTCCAGCGTGGTGCCCGGCGCCAGGTCCAGCAGCACCGAGGCGGTGGGCTCGGCCTCGTCGGAGGCGAACACCTCCTCCTCGGGCAGGGCCACGTGGACGACGGCGGTGCGCACGCCCTCCAGCGACTCCAGGGTCGCCGACAGCTCGTCCTGCAGGGCCCGCTGGTAGGTGACCTGCTGCTGGAACTCGCTGGTGGTGATGCCCTGCTCGTCGAGCAGCGCGTAACCGGTGTCGTTGCCCGCGGGCAGGCCCTTGCCGCTCATCGACAGCCGCAGGTCGTAGACCTGCTCGTTCGGGACCATGATCGTCCCGCCGCCGTCGGCGAGCTCGTAGGAGACGCCGGCCGCGTTGAGCTCGTCGACGATCGCCGACGCGTCGGTCGAGGCCAGGTTCGAGAACAGCGGGGCGTAGGTGGGGGCCGTGATCCACCGGTAGAAGAAGAACCCGCCGAGGACCAGCCCGAGGCCGAGCAGGCCGATGACGACCTTCTGGCCGAGGCTGATCGTGGAGAGCGCGGAGCGGATCCGCTCCAGCGGCCCGGCGAGGGCAGCAGGCATCAGACCGGCATCCTCATGATCTCGTTGAAGGCCTCGACGGCCTTGTTCTTGATGGTCACGACCATGTCGGTGGCGAGCTTGGCCTCGTTGGCCGCGATCATGTAGTCGTGCACGTCACGCAGGTCGCCGGTGGCGGCCTGGACGGCGAGGCCGTCGGAGGTCGACTGCTTGGCCTGCAGCTCCTCCAGCGAGGACACCAGGGCCGAGGCGAAGCCCTCGCCGCCGGCCGCGGTGGTCTGCGTGACGTCCGGCGTGGCCGCCGCCCCGGTGACCCCGGACAGGCCGGTGATCGCCGTGGGGAACGAGATGCCGCCGATGGGCGAGGTCATGGTGGTCAGCCCTTCCCGAGCTGGAGTGCGGCCTGGTAGGCGGTGGTGGCCCGCTCGACGACGGCGAGATTCGCCTGGTAGCCGCGCTGCGCCATGATCAGCTGGGTCATCTGGTCGCCCAGGTCGATGTCCGGGTACTTCACGTAGCCGTTGGCGTCGGCGAGCGGGTGGTCCGGCTCGTAGACCATCCGGCCCTCCGCGCTGCCGTACTCGGCCCGGGCCACGCGGACGCCGCCCTCGCCGGAGCCGTAGTCGACGGCCTGCGCCACGATCAGCCGCTCCTGGAACGCGTCCTGGTCGGTCGAGGTGACGTTGTTGATGTTGGCGATGTTGTCCGAGACCGCGTCCAGCCACTTGCGGTGGACGAGCAGCCCGGAGCCGGAGATGCCGAGGGAGTCGAAGGTGCTCATCAGCCGGTCGTCCTCAAGGCGGTGCGCAGGACCGTGTACTTGCCGTCGAGGGCGTTGAGGGCCAGCTGGTAGCGCAGCCCGGTCTCGGTGGCGATGACGGTCTCGGCGTCGAGGTTCACGTTGTTCCCGTCCATCCGGGTCGGCTCCAGGGAGCGGCGGACCGTGCCGGTCGTGGCGGTCGGCGTCTGACCGCTGGCCAGGGCGCCGCGCAGGCCGGTCTCGAAGTCGACGCGGCCGGCCAGGAAGCCGGGGGTCTGCAGGTTCGCGATGTTGTCGGCGGTGACCCGCTGCCGCTGGGCGAGCCCACTCAGGGCGGAGTGCAGGGCCGTCGAGGTGACGTCGCCGATCACCGGGCGGTTCCTCGGGCAGGGCAGCAGGACACGATCGGCCTCCGGGTACGCAGGAGACACTCGCGAGCGAGTGAGGGGTTCGCCGATCCGTGGCGAGAGGTGCGCTTTCCGTGCTCTGCACTCATCGGCACGGCCCGGCGGGCCCCTGACCGACCGGGTCCCACGGGAGTGGTGCGAGTACGCCGGTGGGGTGAGCGTGCCGACTGTGACTCGCGGTGCGTCACGGGGGGCGGGTCACGACGACGCCGTTCCGCCCCAGGGACGACGACGCCCCCCGGAGCGCCGGGTGCCGGCGCCACGGGGGGCGGGAAGTGCGTCGTGTGGGGGTTAGAGAGCCCGGTCGATGTAGGAGGGGACCGGGCGGGGCGGGCCGTAGGACATCCGGGCGGCGACGTCGCGCTGCCGTCGGGACTGGATGATCCGCTCGACCAGCTCCTCGGCGACGGCCAGCTGGTGCTGCAGCAGCCGCGCGGCACGCTCGCGGAGGTCCTCGGGCACCGGGCCCAGGGACGACGACGGCGGGACCCAGTCCGCGGCGCGGCGTCCCCAGGCGGCGATCTCGTCCTCCCGCTCGGACCGGAGGGTGGACTCGGCGGCCAGCACCTCACCCTCGAGCTCGTCGAGGACGGTGGCCCAGTCGCGGGACGAGTCCCCGCCGGCCGCCGCGGGGCGACCGGGGGTCATGTGCCGGAGGTGGCGAGGGTGGCGGCGGCCTGCCGCCACGCGTCGCGGAGCGGCTCGGCGATCTGCCGGCAGGCGGCGACGCGGTTGCGGTCGCGCTTGACGCCGGCCTGCACCAGCTCGGTGATCATCCAGCTGTAGAGCGCGGCCAGCCGCGGTCCGCCCTCCCAGGCGTCGACCCGCAGGCTCTCGCGGAGCTCGAAGACGATGTCCTGCGCGTGCTGGATCTGCGCGGCGGCCTCGGTGCGGTCCCCGGTGTCGAGGGCCATCTCGGCGCGCTCGAGGTCGAGCACGAGCCGGTCGTAGAGCATCACGAGGATCCGCTGGGGGGACGCCGTCGCGACCGAGTCGCCGAGGTAGCGGGAACGGAGGGAGGCGGTGCTCATCAGGCGGTCTCCTGGGGGAAGCGGGGGAGTACTAGGAGGATCGGCCGGGCGGGCCTCGTCTTCAGCCGAGCGAACCGAGCTGGCCGGCCAGCCAGGTGGACTGGTTCTTCAGCGAGCTCAGCGCCGTCTCCATGGCGGTGAACTGGCGGGTCAGCGTTTCCTTGCGGGTGGCCAGGCGCAGGTCCCAGTCCGCGATCCGCGACTCGAAGTCCTTCACCAGGGCGTCCCGGCCCTGCGCCAGCAGGGTGAGCGTGCCCGTGGTCGCGTTCGTCAGCCGCTTGGCCAGTTCCTGCAGACGCAGGCCGAGACCGTCGGCGGCCGGCTGTTGGTCGACGGCCGGCGTGGTGGCGGTGGCCGCCTTGGCCGGGATGGCCGGACCGCCGGCGAGCATCCGCTGCACGGTGTCCGGGTCGGACGCGAGCTTGGCGAGGAACGCGGACTCGTCGAACGTGACCGCGCCGTTGCGGGTCAGCTCGATACCGATGGCCCCGGGGGAGCCGGCGCCGCTCACCACGTCGGAGACGCTCTGCAGCAGCTGGCTGGTCAGGGCGCGCAGCTGGAAGTCACCCTTGAGCGCGGCGGTGCTGCCCTTCTCTGAGTTGCCGTGCTTCTCGATGGTGCTCAGCGCGCTGTTCACCGCGTCGACGAACGCCCTGACCTTGGTGGCGACGGACTTCGCGTCCTCGGCCACCTCGACCACGCCGGCGGCGCCCTGCTCGGTGACGGTGACCGAGACGCCGGTCATCACCTCGGCGAAGGTGTTCGTCGAGGAGGAGAGCTTGATGCTGCTGCCCAGGTCGAGCACGGCGTTCTTCGCGATGGAGACCTGCGTGAAGTCGGCGCCCGCCCCGGGGTCGACGAAGAAGTCGCCGGCCTCGCCGGAGGAGGCGCTGGTCAGCTGGAGGCGGTACCCGTCGGCGGTGTTGACGGCCGTGGCGCGGACGCCGAGGTCCTTGAGGCCGTTGATGTAGCTGACGGTCTGGGCGAGGGTCGCGCCGGCGGGGGGTTCCACGGTCGTCGGGGTGCCGCCGCCCGGCCGGGTGATCGTCAGGGGCCACGGCGAGTCGAGGGCGGTGCCATCGGGGGCGGTGGGCGTGCGGACGGCGGTGCCCGTCGAGGCCCAGGTTGTGGCACTGATGAAGCTCGCGGTCGAGGCGAGTGACGCCACCGTGAAGCTGAGCCGGCTGCCGGGAACGGCGGTCGACGTGGCGCTCGCGGTCACCGAGGTGGCGCTGCTGCTCGCCGTCCGGGCCGCGGCGAGCCCGTCGGCGGTGAGCGCCGCGGCGGCGGTGCGCACGGCGTCGACCTTGGTGTTGACCGCCCGGTAGGCGTCGGCCGCGGCCTGCGCCGCGCTCATCTGCGTCTTGAGGCGGGTCTGCGGCAGTGCCTCGGCCGCGACGAGCTGGGAGACGAGGGTGGTGGTGTCCAGGCCGGAGATCAGGCCGTCGACGCTCAGGCTGACCATGGGTTCCTCCAGGCGGGGTCAGGGGTGGGTACGCCAGTGAGGGGGGAGGCTGGGCCTCCCCCCTCACCGGGTGGTGCTAGGCGCTCAGGCGCTCAGGGACCGAGGTCACCGGAGGAGCTGCAGGACGCCCTGCGAGCTCTGGTTCGCCTGGGCCAACATCGCCGTACCGGCCTGCGACAGGATCTGCGACCGGGTGAAGGACACCATCTCCTGGGCCATGTCGGTGTCGCGGATGCGGCTCTCCGACGCGGTCAGGTTCTCGACGGTGGCGTTCAGGTTGTTGATCTTGTGCTCGAGCCGGTTCTGCACCGCACCCAGCTTGGCGCGCTGCTCGGAGACCTTGCCGATGGCGTCGTTGACCGCCGAGATGGCCGCCGAGGCGGTCGCCAGGGACGAGATGCTCCCGCTGGCGCCCAGGGACGACGCCGCCATGCTCGAGATGCTGACGGACAGCGTCTCGCCGGCGTTCGACCCGACCTGGAACGTCCCCGTGTAGCCGCCGCTCAGCAGGTTGGTGCCGTTGAACGTGGTGAGGTCGGCGATGTCGTCGAGCTCGTCCTTCAGCGCCTGGAACTCCTCGTTGGCCTTGGCCTTGTCGGTGTCCGTCAGGGCACCGTCGTTGGCCGCCTGCACCGCGAGGTCGCGCATGCGCTGCAGGATCGAGTGCGTCTCGGTGAGGGCACCCTCAGCGGTCTGGACGACGGAGATGCCGTCCTGCGCGTTGCGGACGGCGACCTTGAGGCCACCGATCTGCGAACGCAGGCCCTCGGAGATGGCCAGGCCGGCCGCGTCGTCGGCGGCCCGGTTGATGCGCAGACCGCTGGACAGCTTCTCCAGCGACTTGCTCATCGCGCCATCGGTCACGTTCAGGTTGCGGTAGGCGTTGAACGCGGCGATGTTGTTGTTGACGCGCAGACCCATGGTGTTCCTCCTTGGAATCGGGTCGTTCCTGGTAACCGCTGCATCCGTGCTGCGGCCTTGCACAGGGGACTACGGCTGCTCGTGAGCCGATCTTGAGGCGAACCGCGGAAGTTTCTTCCGGATCCCCGCCGAACGGGTCACCCACGGCTGCTGGGGCGGGACGGACGCCTGGGACGCACGGGGTGCGGGGCGGCGTGTCCCCGCCGGGTGGACGGCGGAGACCGATGCCGGCCGGGATGGTGAGCCGACGGGTGGAGCGCCCGCGGACCCACCCCTGACCCTGACCCCACCGCCCGTGCGTCACTCTCGCGGGGCGACGGAACCGCGCCCGGCACCCGGGCGCCGTGAGGACGTCTACCGACATGAACGTGCTGTTGTCCCACACGATGTTCACCGGGTCGCTCTTCCACCGCGTGGCCGAGCCGGCGCGGGCGGTCAGCGACGCCGACCTCGGTATCGAGGTGACCGTCCAGCACGGCCTGAAGACGGTCATGGCCCCCGACCCGGACGACCCGGGCGGCCCGCTCGTCGTCCGCGAGGTCGACGCCCAGGGCGCCGACGTCGTCGTCCTGCAGCTACCCAAGACCCGGGAGATGCTCGACTGCCTGCGGCTGCTGCAGGCCCAGGGCGTCGCCGTGGTCGTCGAGGTCGACGACCACCTGACCGCGCTCCCGCCCGGCCACCAGGGGCACGAGGCCCTGATCCGGAAGGGTGTGGGACGGATCGCGGAGGCCTGCGTCCGGGAGGCCGACTTCGTGACGGTGTCCACCCCCAACCTGCTGGCGCTGTACGGGTCAGGGGGCCGCGGGATGGTGGTCCCCAACGCGATCCCCCGCCGGATCGCCGAGCTGACGCCGGCCTACGAGCGCGAACCCGAGGTGCTCACCATCGGCTGGACCGGCACGGTCGGCACCCATCCGTACGACCTCCAGGCGATGGAGTCCGGACTGCAGCAGGCGCTCGACCGCACCGCTGGGAGGAGCCGGTTCGCCGTCCTGGGTCAGGCCGGCAACGCTCGGGAGCTGTTGCGCCTGGCCGAGGACCCGGTGGAGATGCCCTGGATCCTGGACGTGGACGGCTACGCCGCCGCGATCGGCGAGCGGTTCGACATCGGCGTCGCACCGCTGCGCATCGACACCTTCAACAACTGCAAGAGCTGGCTGAAGGTGCTCGAGTACTCCGCGCGCGGGGTCTTCGCCGTCCGGTCGCCCAGTGCGGAGTACGAGCGGCTCGGTCTGGGCTACCGCGCCAAGCGGCCCCGCGACTGGGCCACGGCACTCACCCGCGCCATCGAGGACCCCGACTGGCGCCGTGAGCAGGCCGCTGCCAACCGTGAGCAGGTCCTGGCCCGTCACCTCACCGAGCACACCGCCGAGCTGTGGGCCACGGCCTGGCGGAAGGCGCGGGAGATCCGCAGCCGCGCGGATCGCATCGGCGCCTGACCGTGACCATGACGAAGGGGGCTGGAGCACCGGGTGACCCGGTGCTCCAGCCCCCTTCGCCGTCAGGGCTTGCGCGGGCGGGTCAGTGCGCGGGTGCCGGCTGCTCCTGCCGGGAGCGGGGCGCCGGGATGCCGGTGGGCGTGTCAGCGACGGGAGAGCGGTCCCACACTGCCCAGGGGGCCGCGCCTGCGTCCCAGAGCCGGTTGAGCAGGACGTGCTCGCGGGAGGTGTCCATCGGTTGCCAGAAGCCGTCGTGGCGGTAGGCGGCCAGCTGTCCCTCCGCGGCGATCGCCGTCAGCGGCTCCTGCTCGAGCATCAGGTGGTCGCTGTTCCGCAGGTGCCGGAAGACCGTGGGCTCGAAGACGAAGAAGCCCGCGTTGACCCGGCCGTCCATCTGGGGCTTCTCGCGGAAGCGCGTCACGACACCGTCGGGGTCGGTGTCGACGAGGCCGAACCGGGACATCGGGCGGACGGTGGTCAGGGTCGCCTCGAGGCCGTGTGCGGTGTGGAAGTCGAGCAGGGCCGGGACGTCGATGTCGGCGAGGCCGTCGCCGTAGGTCACGAGGAAGCGCTCGCCGCGTACGAACCGCTCGATGCGCGCGACACGGCCGGCCGTCATCGTGGTCGGCCCGGTGTCGGCGACCGTGACGGTCCAGTCGCTCTCGTGGTGGGCGTCGTGGAACGTGATCTCGTCCGGGCGGCCCAGGTTGACCGTGAAGTCGTTGTTGTGCGCGGCGTAGTTGAGGAAGTACTGCTTGATGTGCTCGCCCTTGTACCCCGCGCAGATCACGAAGTCGGTCAGCCCGTGGGACGCGAAGATCTTCATGAGGTGCCAGAGCACCGGCTTGCCACCGATCTCGACCATGGGCTTCGGCCGGAACTCCGTCTCCTCCCTGAGCCGGGTTCCCAGACCGCCGGCGAGCAGCACGACCTTCATGACGTGGACACCTCTTCCCGAGGGTGTGACTACGGAGAGCGCGGGGCCGCGTCGTCTGCCGACCGCGGCGGACCCGTCACAGGGGCGCTGAGCCCTCGTGACGCAACGTACCGACGCCGTGACGGGACTTCTGGCTCCCCGGCCGCATGTCACGCCGCGTCGGCGCCTCGTGCCGTTGCCTGCGCCCCGCTGGTCACGGCAGCCCCGGGGCTCCCGCCGGGTCGCGAGGTGACCGGCGACTCCCGTTATCGTGAGTGGGCAGACCATCACGCTGCGGTACGAGCCCGCCCGTCCGAGCCGCACTCGAGTCGAGTCCCACCGCCCACAGCCGCAGGACTCTCCTTCACCGCGGTTGCCAGCCATGCCGAGCAGGCAGGACACCCCCGAACCGAGGAGAACGTTGACCGCCGACGCATCTGTGAGCAGAGACGACATCCTGGCCGCGGTGCGCGGCTACGCGCAGGGGTCCCTCGTCCCGGCGCCGTTCGTGCCCGGCGAGACCACCGTCCCCGTGTCGGGCAAGGTCCTCGACGCCGAGGACATCGCCTGCCTGGTCGACTCGTCCCTGGACGGGTGGCTGACCTCGGGCCGGTTCACGGCGGAGTTCCAGCGGGCCCTCGCGCAGTACGTGGGCGCCCGGTCGGCGACGTTCGTCAACAGCGGGTCCTCGGCCAACCTGGCGGCCCTGTCCGCGCTCACCAGCCCCAAGATCGGGCCACGCCGGCTGCGTCCTGGTGACGAGGTGCTCACCGTGGCCGCGGGGTTCCCCACGACCGTCAACCCGATCCTGCAGAACGGGCTCAAGCCCGTCTTCGTCGACGTCGAGATCGGCACCTACGACGCCGTCGCCGAGCAGCTGCGCGAGGCCGTCGGTCCCCGCACCCGGGCGATCATGATGGCGCACACGCTGGGCAACCCGTTCGACCTCGACACCGTCACCGAGCTCTGCCGTGAGCACGACCTGTGGCTGGTCGAGGACTCCTGCGACGCCCTGGGCTCGACCTACCGGGGCCAGCGGACGGGCAGCTTCGGGGACACCGCGACGGTGTCGTTCTACCCCGCTCACCACATCACGACGGGGGAGGGCGGTGCGGTCTTCACCAAGTCGCCCCTGATCCGGCGACAGGTCGAGTCCTTCCGGGACTGGGGCCGGGACTGCTACTGCGAGACCGGCAAGGACGACACCTGCGGCAAGCGCTTCCAGTGGCAGCTCGGGGACCTCCCCGAGGGATACGACCACAAGTACACGTACAGCCACATCGGCTACAACCTCAAGGCCACCGACATGCAGGCCGCCCTCGGGGTGAGCCAGCTGCGCAAGATCGACACGTTCGTCGAACGGCGCAACCAGAACTTCGACCTGCTCCACAAGCTCCTCGACGGCGTGGAGGGGCTGATCCTGCCGCGTGCCACGGAGCACTCGCAGCCCTCGTGGTTCGGCTTCCCGATCACCCTCGAGCCCGGCTACCCGGTCGACCGCGAGGACCTGCTGCGGCACCTGGACGCCAAGAAGATCGGCACTCGCCTGGTCTTCGCCGGCAACCTGCTGCGGCAGCCGGCCTACCGGGGGATCGACGCACGCGTGGTGGGCGACCTCCGCGCCTCCGACGTCGTGATGACCCGCTCGTTCTGGCTCGGCGTGTACCCGGGGCTCACCGAGCCGATGCTCGAGTACGTCGCGGAGGTCCTCACCGGCTACCTGCGCGACCGCGCCGGGAAGGCCTGACGTGCGCTACCTCGTCACCGGACACACCGGGTTCAAGGGGGCCTGGCTGGTCCTCGGACTCGTGGCCCAGGGACACGAGGTGCACGGGCTGGCCCTGGACCCGGCACCCGGGTCGCTCTACGAGCGGGCGCGGGTGACCGAGCTCATGGCTCGCGACCTGCGCGTCGACGTCCGGGACGCGGCCGCCGTCCGCGAGGCCGTCGTCGGCGCCGCGCCGGACGTGGTCCTGCACCTCGCCGCACAGCCGCTGGTCCGCGAGTCCTACCGGGCACCCCGGTTCACCGTCGAGACCAATGTGCTCGGCACGTACAACGTCCTCGAGGCGGCCCAGACCACCGGCACCGTCCGGGCCCAGGTCGTGGTGACGACCGACAAGGTCTACCGGGACGCGGGCCAGGCGAGGGGCTACCGCGAGGACGACCCGCTCGGCGGCCGGGACCCCTACTCGGCGTCGAAGGCCGCAGCCGACATCGTCGCCCAGTCCTGGATGGCCAGCACGCCCGGCGCCGTCCCCACCGCCATCGCGCGAGCCGGCAACGTCGTCGGCGGCGGCGACGTGTGTGCCGACCGGCTCGTGGTCGACCTCGTCGCCGGCTTCTCCGCCGGGGTGCGGCCGCAGCTGCGCAATCCCCGGGCGATCCGCCCGTGGCAGCACGTCCTGGACTGCCTGCACGGCTACCTCGTGCTGGTCGACGCCCTGCTGGACGGCCGAGCCGCCGGTGAGGCGTACAACTTCGGCCCGCCGCCGGCCAGTGCCGTGCCCGTCGGCGCGGT
>Ga0326721_10000449_pt1 | contig 12450 bp, 12 predicted proteins | sample SGPome_FD_203951 | JGI IMG/M metagenome (GOLD analysis project Ga0326721, IMG submission 203951) | Soil microbial communities from Southern Great Plains, Lamont, Oklahoma, United States - SGP_1_2016 | ecosystem: Engineered > Artificial ecosystem > Soil microcosm > Unclassified | place: USA...
TGATGATCATCGACGAGGGCGCCTACGTGCACTACGTCGAGGGCTGCACCGCGCCGATCTACTCCTCGGACTCGCTGCACTCGGCGGTCGTGGAGATCATCGTGAAGAAGGGTGGCCGGTGCCGCTACACCACCATCCAGAACTGGTCGAACAACGTGTACAACCTGGTTACCAAGCGCGCCGTGGCCCAGGAGGCCGCGACCATGGAATGGGTCGACGGCAACATCGGCTCGAAGGTCACCATGAAGTACCCGGCCGTCTGGATGACCGGCGAGCACGCCAAGGGCGAGGTGCTCTCGATCGCCTTCGCCGGCGAGGGCCAGCACCAGGACGCCGGCGCCAAGATGGTGCACGCCGCCCCGCACACCTCCTCGACGATCATCTCCAAGTCGGTGGCCCGCGGCGGTGGCCGCACCTCCTACCGCGGCCTGGTGCAGGTCGAGCCCGGCGCGCATTCCAGCAGGTCCACGGTCAAGTGCGACGCGCTGCTGGTGGACACCATCAGCCGCTCGGACACCTACCCCTACGTCGACGTCCGCGAGGACGACGTGTCGATGGGCCACGAGGCGACCGTGTCCAAGGTCAGCGACGATCAGCTGTTCTACCTGATGAGCCGCGGCCTGTCCGAGGACGAGGCGATGGCGATGATCGTGCGCGGCTTCGTGGAGCCGATCGCCCGGGAGCTGCCGATGGAGTATGCCCTGGAGCTCAACCGGCTCATCGAGCTGCAGATGGAAGGCGCGGTCGGCTAGGTGCCCCACCAGGTTCCCTCGCACCCGACACCAGAAGACCTGTCGGGCAGCGCCCACGCGAACGAGCCACGGCCCCTGCCGCGCGCGAAAGGCACACGATGACGGCTTTGTTGAGCAAGACCGGTTCGCCGGCCGAGCGGTTCACCTCACGCAACCCGGACGACTTCGGCGTGCCCACCGGCCGGGAGGAGGACTGGCGGTTCAGCCCGTTGCGCAAGCTGCGCCCGCTGTTCCAGCCGTTCGTCTCCGACGATTCCTTTCGCTTCGAGACCGAGCTGCCGCCCGGCGTCACGGTGCGGGCGGTGGGCCGCGACCACGAGCTGGTCGGCGCGGCGCTGACCCCGGCCGACCGGGTCAGCGCGCTGGCCGCGGCCAACGTCGCGCAGGTCGCGCTGGTCACGATCCCGGCCGAGGCCGAGCTCGGCGAACCGGTCGTGCTGCGCTCGATCGGCAAGCCGGGATTGAACTACGGCCACTTCGTGATCGACGCGCGGGCGTACAGCTCGGCCACCGTGGTGATGGATCACCTCGGCGCGGCGACCGTGGCCGCCAACGTCGAGGTGCTGGTCGGCGACGGGGCGAACCTCACCCTGGTGAGCGTCCAGGACTGGGACGCCGAGGCCATCCATGTCGCGGCCCATGCCGCCCGGCTGAGCCGGGATGCCCGCTACACCCACATCGCGGTCAACCTCGGCGGCGCCGTGATCCGGCTGAACCCGACGGTCACCTACGCGGGCCCGGGCGCGGCCGCCGAGCTGTACGGCCTGTCCTTTGCAGGCGAGGGCCAGCACCAGGAGTCGCGGCTCTACGTCGACCACTCGGTGCCCCAGTGCAGCTCGCAGGTCGTCTACAAGTCGGTTCTCGACGGCGACACGGCGCGGACGGTATGGATCGGTGACGTCCGGATCAGGCCGGCGGCCCTGGCGACCACGACCTATGAACTCAATCGCAACCTGCTGCTGACCGACGGCGCCCGGGCCGACTCGGTGCCCAACCTCGAGATCGAGACCGGCGAGATCGCCGGCGCCGGCCACGCCAGCGCCACCGGCCGCTTCGACGACCTGCAGCTGTTCTACCTGCAGTCGCGGGGGATTCCCGAGGACGAGGCCCGCCGGCTGGTGGTGCGCGGCTTCTTCGCCGACGTCATCGACCACATCAAGGTGCCCGAGCTGCACGACCGGCTGATGGCCAGCATCGACGCCCGCCTCGGCGGCGCCCCGGCCGGGCTGGAGGAGAGCTGATGGCGACCAGGCTGTGCGCCCTCGCCGAACTCAGCCCCGGCGTCCCGCTGCGGGTCGAACTCGACGAGGTCGAGGTCGCCGTCGTTCGAATCGGTGACGAGGTCTTCGCCGTCGAGGATGTCTGCTCGCACGCCGACTTCCCGCTGTCCGAGGGCGAGGTCGAGGACTGCACCATCGAGTGCGCGCTGCACGGCTCGCGCTTCGACCTGCGCACCGGCAAGCCGACCGGGCCGCCTGCCAACCGGCCGGTGCCGGTCTTCGACACCACGGTCGTCGACGGCGACGTCTACGCCGAGCTCGACACCTGATCCACCTGCCGGCCTGGCCGGCGACCCGCACGACACCGGAAACCTAAGGAGAACCAAGCAGATGTCCGAGCTCGAGATCCGCGACCTGCACGTCGCCGTGGACGACACCCCGATCCTCAAGGGCGTCAACCTGACGGTCGCCTCCGGCCAGACGCACGCGATCATGGGCCCGAACGGCTCCGGCAAGTCCACCCTGGCGTACTCGATCGCCGGCCACCCGAAGTACACGGTCACCTCCGGCCAGGTGTTGCTGGACGGCCAGGACGTGCTGGCGATGGCCGTCGATGAGAGAGCGCGAGCAGGGCTCTTTCTGGCCATGCAGTACCCGGTCGAGGTTCCAGGGGTGTCGGTGTCGAACTTCCTGCGCACCGCGGCCACCGCGATCCGGGGCGAGGCGCCGAAGCTTCGCACCTGGGTCAAGGAAGTCAATGCCGCGATGGGCGAGCTGGAGATGGACAAGGCCTTCGCCGAGCGCAACGTCAACGAGGGCTTCTCCGGTGGCGAGAAGAAGCGCCACGAGATCCTGCAGATGGCGCTGCTGAAGCCGAAGATCGCCATCCTGGACGAGACCGACTCGGGCCTGGACGTCGACGCGCTGCGGGTCGTCAGCGAGGGCGTCAACCGCGTCCGGGAAACCGGCATCGGCACCCTGCTGATCACCCACTACACCCGGATCCTGCGCTACATCAAGCCCGACTTCGTGCATGTCTTCTTCGACGGCCGGATCGTGGAATCGGGTGGCGCCGAGCTCGCCGACGAGCTCGAGGCGCACGGCTACGCCCGCTACGGGGCGAACGAGCCGGCGGCAGTGCTGTAGTTCTCAGCTGGGCGGGGGTAAGGCTCGGCCCCGGTTCGTTGTTCAGTGGAGAAAGAAGCTCAGCGAGGAGGTGCAGGTGTCCAGGTCCTTCGACGTCGAGGCGATCCGCAAGGATTTCCCGATCCTGTCCCGGCAGGTGCACGGGGTCCCGCTGGTCTACCTGGACTCGGCCAACACCTCGCAGAAGCCCCGCCAGGTGCTCGATGCTCTCGAGGACTTCTACTCCCAGCACAACGCCAATGTCGCGCGGGCGGTGCACACCCTCGGCTCCGAGGCGACCACGCTGTTCGAGGCGGCCCGCGACAAGGTGGCGGCCTTCATCAACGCCCCCAGCCGCGACGAGGTGATCTTCACCAAGAACATCTCCGAGTCCCTCAACCTGCTGGCGTACTCGCTGTCGAATGCCACTACCTTCCCGGGTGCGGAGAAGTTCCGGATCGGCCCCGGCGACAACATCGTGGTGACCGAGATGGAGCACCACTCGAACCTGGTGCCGTGGCAGCTGCTGGCCCAGCGCACCGGCGCCGAGTTCCGGTTCATCCCGATCGACGAGGACGGCCGGCTGGTCACCTCCGCGATCGAGGAGCGGATTGACGAGCGCACCAAGGTGGTGTCGTTCGTCCACCAGTCCAACGCGCTGGGCACCGTCAACCCGGTGGCCCGGATCGTGGCCCGGGCCAAGGCGGTCGGGGCGCTCACCATCCTCGACGCGGCCCAGTCCGCGCCGCACCGCCCGGTGGACGTCCAGGCTCTGGGCGTCGACTTCCTCGGTTTCACCGGGCACAAGCTGTACGGCCCGACCGGGGTCGGGGTGCTGTGGGGTCGCTACGAGCTGCTGGCCGAGCTGCCGCCGTTCATGGGCGGGGGCGAGATGATCGAGACCGTGGACATGACCGGCACCACCTACGCCGCGCCGCCGCACCGCTTCGAGGCCGGCACCCCGATGATCGCCGAAGCGGTCGGGCTGGGCGCGGCCATCGATTACGTCAGCGCGATCGGGATGGACACCATCCAGGCGCACGAGGACGAGCTGACCCGGTATGCCCTGCAGGCGTTCGCCGCCGTGCCCGGCCTGAAGGTGATCGGCCCGACGTCGCCCGAGGACCGCGGCGCCACCATCGCGTTCACCGTGAAGGGCATCCATCCCCACGATGTCAGCCAACTGCTGGACGAGCAGGGGATCGCGGTGCGGGCCGGGCACCACTGCGCCCGCCCGGTGTGCGTCCGGTACGGCATCTCGGCGACCACCCGGGCATCGTTCGGCATCTACACCACCACCGACGAGATCGACGCCCTGGTCACCGGCCTGGCCCGAGTGCAGGAGATGTTCGGATGAGCGAGCATCGCAGCGAAGCGCAGAGCTGGGGGCGACGATGAGCCTGTCGATGGATTCGATGTACCAGCAGATCATTCTCGATCATTACAAGCACCCGCAGCACCGCGGCCAGATCGAGCCGTTCGACGCCGAGGTGCACCACGTCAACCCGACCTGCGGCGACGAGGTGACGCTGCGGGTCCGGCTGGCCGGCGACGAGATCGCCGAGCTCGGCTGGGTGGGGGAGGGCTGCTCGATCAGCCAGGCGTCCACCTCGGTGATGAGCGACCTGGTGGTCGGCACGCCGATCGAGAACGCGCTGCGGTTGCAGGAGAAGTTCCTGGAGCTGATGCAGTCGCAGGGGCAGAGCGAGCTGACCGAGGACGAGGCCGAAGCCCTCGACGACGCCGTGGCCTTCGAGGGAGTATCGAAGTACCCGGCGCGGGTCAAGTGCGCGCTGCTGGGCTGGATGGCGATGAAGTCGGCGGTCGCGGCGGCGAGCAGCGGCACCGAGGCGAAGAGCGGCACCGAGGCGAAGAGCGTCACCGCAACCGAACAGCGAGCCACCGAGCAGGGAGCACAGTCATGACCGAAGCCGGCACCATTCCCAAGCCGTCGCAGGACGACGTCGAAGAGGCGTTGCGCGACGTGGTCGACCCCGAGCTGGGCATCAACGTCGTCGACCTCGGCCTGATCTACGGCCTCGACATCGCCGACGACGCCACGGTGACTGTCGACATGACGCTGACCTCGGCGGCCTGCCCGCTGACCGACGTGATCGAGGAGCAGGCCGAGGCCGCGCTGACCGGCGGACCCAAGCCGCTGGCCAGCGCCATGAAGATCAACTGGGTCTGGATGCCGCCGTGGGGCCCGGACAAGATCACCGACGACGGCCGCGAGCAGTTGCGGGCGCTCGGCTTCAACGTCTGATCAGCGGGCTGAGGGCTGTCATCTGGCCCGCTCACGTCCGGTGAGCCAGGTCCGGTATTCCCGCAGGTCCGGCGCGGCGTCCCGGCTGGCGGTGTGCACGATGGCCCACTCCATTCCCCGCAGCATCAACTCGGTGTCCAGCTTGCTGATCACGTCGGCGCCGATCCGCACCTGGACGACGACCTCATCCTCATACCGGTATGCCAGGACGAACACTCCCAGGTCCTCGCCGTCGGCCCGGCTACCGGTCCAGCTGAAGGTTGATTCGGCGGTCGCCGCCGGCTGCCCGGCGCCGGCCAGGTCGCGCTGCCCCAACAGCACGTTCAGGCCGATCTGATCTCGGCCCTCACCCATGTCGGGCGGCTCGCGACGTGAGTGCAGGCAAGCCTTCAACACCGCCGCGTTCAGCCGCGACCAGTTCGCCAGCAGCTCGTCCGGATCCACCTCGACCCGCAGCACGCCGATCTGGCTCAGCGGGCCGGGGTAGTCGCGCCACGCCCGGTTGAACCGATTGGCCGACCAGATTCGCAGCACCGGCCGTGCCACGCCGGTCGCGACGCCGGCCGCGAAAGCCAGCGCGCCCGCGAAGGCGGTGACCGGCAACACCCGCTCGCGCCGGTACAGCTCGGCCAGCGCGTGCAGCAGCGCCGTGGACCGTAGCTCGCCGTACCAGTACCGGTCACCGGTGTAGCTGAGCGGCGCCCGTGGGAACATCGTCGGCGGTGCGCCGGCCAGCTGCTCGACCAGGTAGGCCGCTGCCTGGTCGTTGACCGCCTGACCGTCCGGCGACAGCTCCCAGGCCACCACGTCGGCCGGCGAAAGGCTTCGCCTCGGCGGCTCCAGCTGGCCGCCTTGCTCGGCGGCCCGCACCCGCTCGGCCAGGTCAGCGCGCAGCAGCCGGATGCCCCACCAGTCAGCAGCGCGGTGACTCACCCGCAGCACGATGCGCGTGACCGCCGCGGCAAGAGCCGGATCGCCGTCGGCCAGGGCAGCCTCGATGACCAGCGCGCCGCTGACCGGCAGCTCGTCCGGCGCCAGCCGGGGAACCCAGCCGTCCAGATCCGCCCAGCTCGTGCTGACACCGCTCACCACGACGAGGTCCAGGCTGCCCGCGCCGACGATTCGCTGCCGGGGCGTCGCGTCCTGGTCGGTGATCACGGACCTGAGCACCGGATGCGAGTGGATGAAAGCGGCAATCAGCGCCCTGGCCTCAGCCACCGACAGCGACCCGCCGGTCGGGCAGTCGATGAAGAGGTCATCACGCCACTGATCCTCGCCCATGTGCATCAGGATGTTGCGGAAGAACCGCTGTCCCCAGGAGAGGTCGAAGGCAGCCGTGTCAGGTTCAGTCCCGAAGTCGCACCGGACCGAACGCGGCCGGCTTGCCGGCGCCGACGGTGGCGGCTGCATCTCAGGCGTCCTCGTCCTTGGCAAGGCTGGCCCGGACGCTTTCGTACCAGCCCTGCCCCTCGGGGCTGGACCCGCTCGGCAGGTACCAGTCATCTGACTGAGCCAGCCCGATCACCGCGGCGACGCGCCGCATGGTGTCGACGCCGTCCGCCCAGGCCTGGATCGCCTGGGCGCGGGTCGCCGCGGGCAGGCCCAGCTCGGAGCTCAGGAAGCCGACGGTCCTGGCGACCTCGGCCGCCAGCTCGCCGAGTCCGGGCGCCGGCCGCAGCCACAACTGCCAGGCCTTGTCCGCGGCGGCAGCGTCGACGGCGGCAAGCACCTCCAGCGCCGCGACGGTCACCTCCACCTCGTCAGAGCCCTCCGGCACGCTGAGACCGCGCTGCAGCGCGTGCAAGGTACACCCGGTGGTCAGCAGCGCCTCCTGCGAGACCCACGCCAGGCCGAGCTGGCCGGCGTCCAGCGCGCCTTCCAGGTCGAACATCGTGCTCATCAGGTTCAGTTGCAGGTTGTTCTGCCGGCGCCGGGCCTTGAGCCAGGACGAGAGGGCTTCGGGACTGTCAAGCATGCGCGCCATCCTCCGAGCTGCTCGGGCGGACGAAGCCGGCAGCATGTAGTCGTTGAAAGTCGGTCGACATCGCGATCCGCAACAGCTCGGCCGGCAAACCCAACTGCTCGCCGACTGCCTCGGTGGCCGACCGCCAGGACCGTCCGCCGGACAGCAGGGCACAGATCGCAACCGTCGGACCGCCCGCCCGGACTATCGATCGGCTGCCGATGGTCAGGTAGCTGGCTTGCTCGGTCTGGATCAGCCGGGCGTCGGGATGCAGCTCCCAGTCCCCGCGGTCCAGCGCCCGCAGCAGCTCAGCCGGCGCGGCCAGCTCGGCTGTCAGCTGCGCTATCCGGTCGGCCAACCCGGACCGGTCGGTGGTCACGGCGAATACCTCTCCCGCGAAGGCTTCGGCGTCGACGCCGAATCGTCGGACCGCCTTCTCCACCGTCCACTTGCTCGACGGGTACCCCTCCCCCTGCTCGGCGAGCGCCTTGGACGCCTGCCACAGCTGGGCGTTGCGAAGGTGGATGGCGGCAGCCCGATAGTGCCCTGACGTGAGGTGTGCCTGCGAGCTCGCGAGCCGCTCCACCGCCCGCCTGGTGCACCATCTGCTGAAGGCCGCGCAGGCCACGTCCTTGTCGAACCGATCGAGGACCGGGGCCATGGATGGCTGCCGGACGACGTGGATGCCGATCGAGATCCGGTAGTAGCGATCGAAGTCCTTGTACTGCAGCTCTGCCAGATTCGTCCAATCGATGGTGGCTATGCGATCGGCGAGCGCGTCGAGAGAATCCAGTGTCATGTACTCGCAGTCGACGTAGCGCTGCTCGCGCATCCCGATCGAGGTGGACTGCGACCGGCGGTGGGCAGGTCGCGAGGAGATGACGTAGAGATCGATATCCGAACTCTTGTTGCCCAGGCCCTCCACGAGCGAACCCGTCGCGAGGCAGGAGATCGGTCCGTCGGCAGCCTTCAGCAGTTGCGTGACCTCGTCGAGCACCTGCGGCCAGAGCGTTCGCAGCAGCGGCGGGTAGCGAGGTGGCAGGCTGACTGCGATGTCATTCATGGCTGCTCTCCACGTCGGTAGGTCCACAATTCGTCGAGGCTGTTCGACAGCACGCCGTGGCGGCGCACCTTTCCGCTGGTGGTCAACGGGATCGAGCCCGCGGTCACGAACCGCACTGTGCCCACGGTGAGACCGAACCGCCTGGCCAGCCGTGCCACGATCTGGCGGGCGGCAGCGGCCATCGACTGCTGGGTCGGCGGCGCCAGGGCCGGGTTCCACTCGGCCACGATCGCCACGCTTGACCGGGTCTCGTCGGCGAGCGCGACCACCCGGCCGGCTCGGACGTGTTCGCTCGCGGCGCTGACCTCGGCCTCCAGATCGGCGCCGTAGAAGTTCTCGCCGTTGACCTGGAATCGCTCGTGGGACCGCCCCAGCAGGAACAGCTCGCCGTGGTAGAGGAAACCGAGATCGCCGGTGCGCCTGCCGCAGAGCTGGCCGACGACATCCGCGGGTTCGGGCCGGACGACCTGCGGTCCCGTGATCCACACCTCGCCGACCTCGCCATCAGGGAGCGGTCGGAGGGCCGGTGCGGCATTCGGGCCGCCCTCAGTGTCGGCGACGATTCGCACCTCGGTGTCGGGCAGCGGCCGACCGCACGACACCAGCACGGCGCCGGTCTCCGAACCCGCCGGGCATTCGATCACCGTTCCGGCAGCCAGCGCCACCCGATCTGCCCAGAGCAGCCGAGGCTCGTCGGGCACGCCGCAGGTCGTGACGGTAAGGGTTGCCTCGGCCAGGCCGTACGACGGGGCGAATGCCGTGCTCGTGAAGCCGGCCGGGCCGAACCGCTCAGTGAACTCTGCCAAGGTGCCGCTGCGGACCAGCTCACCGGCTACCCGGGCGACGCGCAGCGGCGACAAGTCCCAGTCGCGGCGCGGCTGAGCCTTCCTGGCGCTCAGGGCATATCCGAAGTTCGGTGCCGAGGTGTGCGTCGCCTGCCATCGCGACATGGCGCTCAACCAGAATGCCGGGTCGGTCAGGAAGTCCCGTGGATCGAGGATGACCGACGTGTACCCGGAATAGAGCGGGCGCAGCACTGAGGTGACCAGGCCCATGTCATGAAACAGCGGCACCCAGTTCACCGAGACGCTGTCGGATGACTCCTCATACACCTGTGCCGCCTGCCTCAGGTGAGCGAGGGCATGGCCAGGGGTGACCCGGATCGGCTTCGGATCGCTGACCGAACCGGAGGTGTACTGCACGTAAGGAGGCTCCTTGCCAGGCCGCGGGCTGGGCAAGGACGGCCCAGCCGAAGCAGGCCGCCGGCCGGCAAGGCTGAGGATCGGGAGGTCGAGGCCGCCGAGCAGCGCGCTCACCTCGTGCTCGGCCTGCGGTGGGCACAGCACTGCGCCGGCCCCCGACGCCACCGCGACCGTGCGGACCCGCTCGGCATGGCGTGGGTGCTGCGATATCGCGGCCGGAATCGGAATCGGCGTGACTCCGGCGAGCAGCGCACCGAAGAAGTGGGAGATGAACAACAGCGGATCGGAGCACGCGATCAGCGCCGATGGCTGCTGCGGACCTCCGTCCGGCTCGCCGGCAACCGCGCGCCGGGCCGACTCGAGCTGGCCCAAGTCCATCCGGCCAAGCTCGGCCGCCACGGCCCAGCAGGTTCGCGCCAGCTCGGCGAAGCTGAGCCGGCTGGACGTGCCGTCCGGCGCGGCCGAGATATAGCCGCGCTGGTCATCACCCGCACGGCGCTCGATCAGGTCCGCGAAGGTCGTGGCGCGGCAGGCGGCGGGCGGGGTCATCGATCCAGCTGGTCGAAGAGCTGCCCGAAGGAGCTGGCCTCCAAGAGCGCGTCGAGTTCGACGCTGGCTCCGCTGGCCTGTTCGAGCAGCGCGACGATCTCCACGGCTGCCAGCGAATCCCCGCCGAGGTCGAAGAAGCTGTCGGCCGCGCTGACCGAGGGCAGTCCGAGGATGCCCGCGATCGCGGCCAGCAGCGCCCCGCGTTCCACTGTCGGGTTGTTGCTCACGCTTGATCCCTACCTTCTCGCTCGGTTCCATCGCTCGACGTCGCCTGCTGCGGCCGCGGCCCTTCTGCGGTGTTGACGGCCGTGCTCACTCCAGCCGGTGGGCGCGCGCCTGGGCCCGGTACAGCTTGGCGTAGCTGCCGTCCAGGGCCATCAGCTCCGGGTGGCTGCCCTGCTCGATGAGCCTGCCGTCATCGAGCACCAGAATGAGGTCGGCTGCCTGCACCGTGGAGAACCGGTGCGAGATCAGCAGGGTGATCCCACCGGCGGAGACGGTTCGGGCATGGTGGCTGATCCGCTGGAACAGGTCGTGCTCGGCTTGCGGATCCAGGGCCGCGGACGGCTCGTCCAGGACCGCCAGCAAGGGGCGTGGCCGCATCATGGCGCGTGCCACCGCCAGACGTTGCCACTGGCCGTGCGACAGCTCGACGCCGCCGAACAGGTGCCCCAGTTGGCTGTCCAGGCCGCGGGCGAGGCCGTCGGTGAGCGGGCCGGCGCCGGCTTGCTCGACCGCTGCCTCGACCGAGCCCCGCTTGCCCATCGCCGCCAGCGAGCCGACACCGACCACCTCGCGCACCAGCAGCTGCGGCTTGAGGAAGTCCTGCATCGCTCCGGTGCACCGCTGCGCCCACTGCTGAGGGTCGATGTCCGCAAGTGGCGCCCCGTCGACCGCCACTGTGCCGTCAGTGGGGTGGTAGAGGCCGGTGAGCAGCTTGACCAGGGTGGATTTGCCCGCGCCGTTGATGCCGACCAGTCCTACCACCGAGCCAGCCGGCAGCCGCAGGGACAGCCTGCGCAGAACGTCGGTCTCAGAGCCGGGGTACCGGAAGGTGACGTCGGACAGGGTGATGCCGTCGCTGAGCGCCTGCGGCGCCGGCAGCACGCCACCTGGCGCCTGCTCGGCAAAGTCCTGCAACCACTGGTAATGCTCAGCCACCCGCCCCGCTTCGGCAACCTGGCTGGTGGCGTTCAACGCCAGGCCGACTTGGCCGCGAAGCTGCGCGGCGATGGTGGTCAGCAGCACCACGGTGCCGATCCCGGTCCGGTGAGAGATGATCTCATTCGCGGTGATCAGCAGCGCAATCACCAAGCCGATGCCGTAGATCGCCCAGCCAGCAGCCACCAGCAGCACGGCACGGACCGCGGCGCCGGCTGAGGCGCGGGCCACCTGCTCGGCCAGTTCCGCGCCTCGCTGGTCCAGCGTCGGCCCGTTGCGGCTGATATAGAGCTCCTTCGCGGTCTGAGGTTGCAGGAACAGCCTCTGCAGCTCCTTCTCCAGCCGTACCGGCTCCGCGGTCCCGTCGTTCACGGTCTGGCGCAGGGCCGCTCCTCGGTGCCCCAGCACCAGGACCGGCACGCAGCACGCCGCCAGCAGGATCAACGCTGGATGCACGGTGGCCAGCAGCCAGACGCTGGTGGCCAGCGACATCAGCGCTGCCGCTGAGGTCGCCATCGCCCAGAATGAGCCGGCCAGCGCGCCGGTGCCCCGGCGCAGCAACGACAGCCGGTCCAGGTACTCGGGGTGATCGAGATGATCGATGGTCGGGATCCGGGCAGCCGAGGCGAGCACCTCCTGGCTGAGCTGGATCTCCAGCCGCTCGCAGATGTCGACCCGCAGGTTGCTCTGGATCCGGCCGATCCCGACCTGCAGCACGAACGCGAGCATGCCCAGGACGGCTGCGCTGACCACCCGGGCGGTGTCGTGACCCCGGGCGCCATCAATCAACCACCGCTGGCTCAGGCCGGTTCCGGCGAGCGAACCGGCGCCGATCAGGGTCAGCACACCGGCCAGGACGGTGACCCGGCGATCCATGCGCAGCGACAGCACCAGCATCCGCCGGGCGGTCCGCAGCATCGGTCTCATGAGCGCGTCCCACCGGCCGTGCCCGGCGCGGCGGCCGAGAACCGGTCGGACTGCAACTGGAACAGCCGGGCGTATTCCCCTGCCGACTTCATCAGCTCGGCATGGCTGCCGGACTCGCGCACCCGGCCATCCGCCAGCACCACGATCCGATCGGCGTTGCGCAGGGTGGAGAGCCGGTGCGAGATCAACACGATCGAGGCCCGACCGGCCACCGCGTCGACG
>Ga0326721_10000450_pt1 | contig 12448 bp, 7 predicted proteins | sample SGPome_FD_203951 | JGI IMG/M metagenome (GOLD analysis project Ga0326721, IMG submission 203951) | Soil microbial communities from Southern Great Plains, Lamont, Oklahoma, United States - SGP_1_2016 | ecosystem: Engineered > Artificial ecosystem > Soil microcosm > Unclassified | place: USA...
TATGGGTGTGCAGCGGCATCTCCGACTGGATCAGGGTGACGTAGGGGGTACCGCCAATCTCACCGAGATAGCGCGGTGACAAGCCGGCACCCTGCCCCTGCTGCATCGGAGCGCTGCCCTGCAGGTTGGGCAGGCCGAAGGTGACCCGGCCGTCGCCGCCGTAGGTGGTGCCCAGCAGCGCGAACAGTGCGGTGTTCTGCGAGATCGACATGAGCTGGCCGTTGCACAGTGCCCAGCCCGTGGGCGCGAAGTTGCCGCCGAACATCCGGATCTCGGCGAGGAAAGGATCGGTCACGGTATGCGCTCCGTAGCTAGTTCCGGCTCGGGAAGATGCCCACGAGGGCGATGACGTAGTTCAGCACCAGATAGGGCGGCATGTTCTCGTGCGGCTGGCTGCCGCCAGTGGTGGTCACCGCCGCCGGGTTCATCGAGACGTTGGGGGCGGACGCGAAGGCCGCGGACGGGGTGGCGGCCCAGATCGAGTTGAGCGGGGTGGCGCCCGGGGTCGACGGGGTCGACTGGGCGACCGCCGGGTGGAGGTGGGCCGGCAGCTCGTTGATGGTCAGGGTGTGCGAGGTCTCGCCGCCGACCTGGCCGACGTTGTAGCTGCCCTGGTTGATGCCCTGGTGGATCGGCACCCGGCCCTGCAGGTTGGGCAGCGCGAAGTTCGTCTGGCCGTTGCCGCCGTACATGGTGCCCAGGATCGAGAACAGCGCCTGGTTCTGGTTGATGGCCAGCAGCTGGCCGTTGCAGAAGGCCCACCCCTTGGGTGGGAAGTTGAAGGAGATCAGCTTGATCTCGCCGATGTAGGGATCGCTCATGTCAGTCCACTCCGGTCTGGACGTCGGTCAGTTCGGGGACGGGTAGATGCCCTCGGTGGCGATGATGAAGTTGATCGCGAGGTAGGGCGACATGTTCTCGTGCGGCTGGTTGCCGCCGGAGTTGCTCAGCGCATTGGGTGCCATCGCGGCCGCCGGGGCCGCCAGGGTGTAGGGCAGGTTGGAGTTGCTGGCCCAGTAGCTGTTGCTCGGCGACGGGCCCTGGGCCACCGCGGCACCGACCGGCTGGTGGGTGTGCACCGGCATCTGGTTGCGGTTCAGGGTGACGGTCTCCACCCCGGCCATCTGGCCCAGCACGTAGCCCGAGCCCTGGTGCACCGGCAGCCGGCTGGCCAGGTTGGGCAGCGCGAAGGTGTTCTGGCCGTCGCCGCCGTAGGTGGTGCCGATCAGGTTGAACAGCACGTCGTACTGCGAGATGGGCAGCAGCTGGCCCTGGCAGAGCAACCAGCCGACCGGCGCGAAGTTGCCGCCGAACATCCGGATCTCACCGATGTAGGGAGTACTCATAGCACATTCTCATCCTCCGTCAGTGGGTTGAAGACGGCATGGAATTCCAGGCCGTCCGCTAGCGCTCGCACCGGCACCAGGAAGATCGCTGCCGGTGGGAAGTCCTCTCGGACGAGCAGGTAGTTGCCCTGCTCGCGGGGTGCGTCCGGGCCGCCCCGGAACGTCAGGTCGAACGAGCGGGAGGCACCGGGCACGGTGCTGCGGGCGCACTCGGTCAGCTCGACCTCGCAGGCCCCGTCGGCGTCCTCGCCGTCGGGCCGGACGGAGAAGCGCATGGTGAACCGCTGGCCCACCCGGTCGCTGAAGTCGGAGAAGCCCAGTGCCCGGTCGGTCATCGCGCGCCGGCTCGGAGCCGAGGTGCGCGGTCGGGGACGAACTGCAGCTCCAGGTAGCCGTTGCCGAGGTCGCCACCATCGGCCGGGTCGCCGCTGCCGGCCGGGGTAGTGAACCCCAGCGACCGGTACAGCTCGAGGGCGGCGACGTTCTCGTGCCAGACTGAGAGCCGGACCGGCTTGCCGGCCGCCGCGGCCTGCTCGCAGAGCGAGCCGAGCACCGCCCGGGCGATGCCGCGGCGACGGTGCTCGCGCAGCACCGCGATGTCGAGAACCCGCAGCTGCCCGGGCGTGTCGTCGAGCCAGCAGCTGCCGACCGGGCTGCCGTCGCTGCCGCAGATCAGGTACTCCACGGCCTCGGGATGGGCGGCGGAGTACTGGGCCTGCCGAGCCCGGTACTGCATGCCGACCAGGCCGGCCAGCGCGGCGGGCTCCATCCCGAGCAGTTCGAACCCGGCGCAGTGCGCCTCGGTGAAGACCCGCAGCAGGACCGCCTGGTCCGAGGAACCGGCGGGTCGCAGGGGCGGAGCGCCCTGCGACGAGAGGAGCCGCGGTATCTGTTCGGTCATCCAGCGACTCCTAGGCTCGGTGAACTGGATGAATACCAGTTCCAACACCGGCCCGCGAGGTGGCAGCAGCAGTGCAAGCAGCTTTATAACACAAAGATCACCCGGCGGAAGGGACTTTTTTTGTAGCGATTTGCCAGGTAATGCTAAGGTCTGGCGTTAAAGTTCTGTAGCCATTCGGGTTTCTTAATCTTCCTCGGCTAGCTACAGTTTCCTTCGCTCTTGTTTTCTGCTGCGCTCTGCGCTACTTGCGCGTACTTCCTGCTTAGCCAACAACTTCTTGTCACATCTTTACAGCGAGTCCACTCGCTACGGGGGCTTTAAGGACATGTCGATGCTGCAGATTCGTTCCTCGCTACCGCGGCTACTCCCACGCGCCGGCCTCGTAGTGGCCCTGGCGCTGGCCGGCCAGGTGGTGTTCCTGCCCTCGGTCTCGGCCGCCACGCTGACCGTCACCTCGACGGCAGACGTCGCCACCAACTTCGGTGCGTGCGGCAACCCCGCCCAGACCACCTCGAGCGGAAGCCTGCGCGAGGCGGTGTGCGCCGCCAACAACGCCGGAGCCACCTCCTCCACCATCACCGTCGCCGCCGGTACCTACACGCTCACCAACGGTGAGTTGCAGATGGGCAAGGTGTCGGGCAGCAACATCACCCTGACCGGCGCGGGTTCGGCCAGCACGATCATCAGCGGCAACAACGCCAGCCGGGTGTTCGACCTCGACCCCAGCGTCATCGGCGGGGTGACCACCAGCATCTCCGGTGTGACCATCACCAATGGTGCAGTCACCACCTTCGGCGGGGCGGGCATCATCGCGGGCTCCGGCAACGCGACGACCAGGGACGTCCTGACCCTCAGCAACTCGGTCATCAGCAACAACCACGTCAACTCGGCCACCACCAACAAGTACGGCGGCGGCGTGGAGTTCCAGGGCGGCTCGCTGACCGTCACCAACACGACGTTCACCGGCAACACCAGCGGCAGCAGCTCGGGTTCAGCCCTGGAATACCAGCATTTCGACGTCGCGGCGAATGAGCAGCTCACCGTCTCGGGCAGCACGTTCAGCGGCAACAGCGCCAACGCCTCGGTCGCCAACATCAACGTCGGCGGTGCGCTGCACGTGTCCGGCGTCAGCGGCACCACGCCGATGAGCGTGACCAACAGTGTGTTCACCGGCAACACGGTGGTCGGCAGCGGCACCGGCATCCCGCAGGGTGGTGCCATCTTCTCCGAGGGCGGCGCCCTGACCGTCACCGAGTCGACGTTCACCTCGAACTCCGTCGCCGGTGGCAGCAACCCGCAGGGCGGTGCCGTCTCCGTCCTCGGTGGCACGACGACCCTGCACTACAACCGGATCACCGGCAACACCGGCGCGACCGGATCGGGCGTCTCCCTGGGCGTCGCCAGCGGCGCCACCCTGAACGCCACCGACAACTGGTGGGGCTGCAACACCGGCCCCGGCACCGCCGGCTGTGACAGCGCCGCCGGCAGCCCGACCGTCTCGCCGCGGCTGGTGCTGACCGCCACCGCGAGCCCGGCCACCGTGGTGGGCCCGAACGCGACCTCGACCATCACCGCCACTCTCACCCAGAACTCGCTCGGCTCGGCGATCGGCGCTGCCAACCTGGACGCCTTCGCCGGCCTGCCGATCGGCTTCAGCGACCCGCTGCCCAGCGGCGCCACCCTGGGTGCGGCCTCGGTCAACCTGGCCTCCGGTTCGGCGAGCACCAGCTACAACTCGCAGAACACCAGCGGCCCCGGCCACGTGCTGGCCACCCTGGACAACGGCACCGCCACCGCGACCGTCACCGTCAACCGCCCGCCGGCGATCACCAGCACCAACACGGTGACCTTCACGGTCGGCACCGCGGCCAACTTCACGGTGACCACCAGCGGCTACCCGGCACCGGCGATCACCAAGACCGGCACCACGCCGCCGGGCATGACCTTCACCGACAACGGCAACGGCACCGCCAGCCTGGCCGGCACGCCGACCGCCGGTGGTCTCTATTCTCTCAGCCTGACCGCCAACAACGGGGTCAACCCGACCGCGATCCAGACCCTGAGCATCACCGTCAACCAGCCGGCGGCCTTCACCAGCGCCAACAGCACCACCTTCACGGTCGGCACGCCGGGCAGCTTCACGGTGACCACCACGCCGACCGCGTACCCGACGCCGGCCATCACCAAGACCGGCACCCTGCCGTCCGGCCTGACCTTCACCGACAACGGCAACGGCACGGCCACCCTGGCCGGCACCCCGGCGGCCGGGACCGGTGGGGTGTACTCGCTCAGCCTGACCGCGTCCAACGGGGTCAACCCGAACGGCACCCAGACGCTGACGGTCACCGTCAACCAGGCGCCGGCGGTCACCACCAACCCGTCGAGCCAGACGGTGAACAACGGGAACTCGGTGAGCTTCATCGCGGCGGCGTCGGGCTTCCCGGCCCCGACCGTGCAGTGGCAGCGGTCCACCGACGGCGGTGCCAACTTCTCCAACATCGCCGGTGCGACCAGCACGACCTACACCTTCACCGCCGCCTCGGCTGACAACGGCAACAAGTACCGGGCCGTGTTCACCAACTCGACCGGTTCGGCGACCTCGACCGCGGCGACCCTGACGGTCAACACCGCGCCGACCATCTCCAGCTCCAACACCACCAGCTTCACGGTCGGCTCGGCGGGCACCTTCACGGTGACCACCACCGGGTTCCCGAACGCGACGCTGACCACCACCGGCACCCTGCCGGCCTGGTTGTCCTTCACCGACAACGGCAACGGCACCGCCACCCTGGCCGGCACCCCGCCGGCGGGCAGCGGTGGCCAGTACAACTTCACCATCAACGCCGACAACGGCACCGCCCCGGCGGACAGCCAGGCGTTCACCCTGACGGTGAACGAGTCGCCGACCATCACCAGCGCCGACCACACCACCTTCCAGGTGGGTTCGGCGGGCAACTTCCTGGTGACCACGGCGGCTGGTTTCCCGGTGGCGACCGCGCTGAGCAAGACCGGGTCGCTGCCGTCCGGTGTCACCTTCACCGACAACGGCAACGGCACCGCCACCCTGGCCGGCACTCCGGCGGCCGGGACCGCGGGCAGCTACCCGATCACCATCACCGCCAACAACGGGGCGAGCACCCCGGCGACCCAGTCGTTCACGCTGACGGTGACCGCGTCGCCGGTGTTCACCAGCGCTGACCACGCCACGTTCGTGGCCGGCAACGCCGGGTCGTTCACGGTGACCACCTCCGGTGGTGCGGGTCCGGTCACGATCACCGAGACCGGCACGCTGCCCTCGGGCGTGACCTTCACCGACAACGGGGACGGCACCGCGACGCTGGCGGGCACCCCGGCGGCGGGCACCGGTGGCAGCTACGCGCTCACCTTCACCGCCAGTGACGGGATCACCCCGGACGGCACCCAGCTGTTCACGCTGACGGTCAACCAGCCGCCGGTGATCACCAGCGCCGACCACGCCACCTTCACCACCGGTGTCGCGGACTCGTTCACGGTGACCACGGCGCCGGGTGTTCCGGCGGCGACCACGATCACCAAGACCGGTTCGCTGCCGGCTGGTGTGACCTTCACCGACAACGGTGACGGCACCGCCACCCTGGCCGGCACGCCGACCACGGGCGGCTCGTTCCCGATCACCATCACGGCCAGCAACGGCGTGGCCCCGGATAGCACCCAGTCGTTCACCCTGACCGTCAACTCGGCGCCGAGCATCACCAGCGCCGACCACACCACCTTCGCGGTGGGCTCGGCGGGCTCGTTCACGGTGACCACCAACCCGGGTGTTCCGGCGGCCACCACGCTCACCGAGACCGGTTCGCTGCCGTCCGGGGTGTCCTTCACCGACAACGGTGACGGCACCGCGACGCTGGCGGGCACCCCGGCAACGGGCACCGGTGGCAGCTACGCCCTGTCGATCAAGGCGCAGAACAGCACCGGCTTCACCACCCAGTCCTTCACGCTGACGGTGAACGAGAAGGCCAGCTTCACCAGCGCCGACCACACCACCTTCGTCGTCGGCACGGCGGGCTCGTTCACGGTGACCACGGTGGCCGGCTTCCCGGTGGCGACCACGATCACCGAGACCGGGTCGCTGCCGTCGGGCGTGTCCTTCACCGACAACGGTGACGGCACCGCGACGCTGGCGGGCACCCCGGCGGCCGGTACTGCCGGCAGCTACCCGCTGACGATCTCGGCCACCAACGCGGCCGGTACCCGGCAGCAGTCGTTCACCCTGACGGTGCAGCCGGCGAACGCCTCGCCGGTGATCACCAGCGCCGACCACACCACGTTCGCCAAGGGCTCGGCGGGCTCGTTCACGGTGACCACCACGGCCGGGTTCCCGACCGCGACCACGATCACCGAGACCGGGTCGCTGCCGGCTGGTGTGACGTTCACCGACAACGGTGACGGCACCGCCACGCTGGCGGGTACCCCGACCGCGTCGGGTGCCTTCCCGATCACGATCACGGCCAGCAACGGTGCCACCACCGACGCGACCCAGAGCTTCATGCTCACGGTCACCGAGCTGCCGACCATCACCAGCGCCGACCACGCCTCGTTCATCCTGGGCACGGCGGGCTCGTTCACGGTGACCACCACGGCCGGTTACCCGGTGGCTACCACGATCACCAAGACCGGGTCGCTGCCGTCGGGCGTGTCCTTCACCGACAACGGTGACGGCACCGCGACGCTGGCGGGTACCCCGGCGGCCGGCACTGCCGGCAGCTACCCGCTGACGATCTCGGCCACCAACTCGGCCGGCACCCGTCAGCAGTCGTTCACCCTGACCGTGACCGAGGCGCCGACCATCACCAGCGCCGACCACACCACGTTCACTTCTGGCAGCGCGGGCAGCTTCACGGTGACCACCAGCCCGGCGGCGGCGACGATCACCAAGACCGGCACGCTGCCGGCCGGCGTGACCTTCACCGACAACGGCAACGGCACCGCCACCCTGGCGGGCACCCCGGCTGCCGGCACCGGTGGGACGTACACCCTGTCGCTGTCGGCCACCAACCCGTCCGGGACCGGGACCCAGTCCTTCACCCTGACGGTCAACGAGCTGGCGAACTTCACCAGCGCCAACCACGCCACCTTCATCATCGGCACCGGGAACTCGTTCACGGTGACCACGGTGGCCGGGTTCCCGACCGCGACCACGATCACCGAGACCGGTTCACTGCCGTCCGGGGTGAGCTTCACCGACAACGGTGACGGCACCGCGACGCTGTCGGGCAACCCGGCATCGGGCACCAGCGGCAGCTACCCGCTGACGCTCTCGGCGACCAACACCACCGGAACCCGTCAGCAGTCGTTCACCCTGACGGTGCAGCCGCCGAACTCCTCGCCGGTGATCACCAGCGCTGACCACGCCACCTTCAAGAAGGGTGTCGCCGGCCAGACGTTCACGGTGACCACCACGGCCGGGTTCCCGACGGCGACCACGATCACCAAGACCGGCACGCTGCCGGCCGGGGTGACCTTCACCGACAACCACAACGGAACGGCCACCATCGCCGGCACTCCGACGGCGACCGGGGTCTTCACGTTCACCATCACGGCCAGCAACGGGGCCAGCACCGACGCGACGCAGATCTTCACGCTGACCGTCACGGCCCCGCCGGTGATCACCAGCACCAACACCGTCACGTTCACCTCGCACCTGGCGGGCAGCTTCACGGTGACCACCACGGCCGGCTACCCGACGGCGACCACGATCACCGAGACCGGCGCGCTGCCGGCCGGTGTGACGTTCACCGACAACGGCAACGGGACGGCGACCATCGCCGGCACCCCGACGCAGACCACCAGCAGCAACTACACCCTCACCATCAAGGCCAGCAACGGGATCACCCCCGACGCCAGCCAGACCTTCACCCTGAAGGTGACCGCGGTGGCCGCGGCGCCGCTGCCGACCAAGCTGCCGACGAAGTTCGACGGTGCGCTGGGCGGGGTGCCGCAGAAGGTGAACGTCAACCAGGTGATCACCGTCACCGGTACCGGCTACAAGCCGGGGGCGCCGATCGAGATCGGCTGGTACTACAGCAGCAGCAACAACCAGATGCGGCTGACCGTGCTCGCCCACGGCTACGCCGATGCTGCTGGCAAGTTCAGCATCCCGGTCACGGTGGCCAACAACACCGGCTCCAAGACGGTGGTGGCATCCGGCATCGGCTCCAACGGCAAGACGCGCCTGCTGAACGCCTCCACGGTGGTCAACCCGCCGTCGGGCACCTCGGTGGTCGCACCGATCACGGGGACGAGCACCGGTGGCGGCGGGATGCTGGCCAACACCGGCCTGAGCGACCAGCGGATCTCGGCCGCCTCGGCGGGCGCGCTGGCCCTCACCGGGCTGGCACTGATGCTGGTCGGCCGGCGGCGCCGGAACGACGAGGAGTAACAGGTCGGGTTCGGCCGGCACCGTGAGGACCGGCTGAACCTCACCTGACAGCACGGGTATCGACCCGGTCCGCACCACGCGGGCCGGGTCGATCCCGTTGCGGTCCCGCGGCGCCCGTCCGGTCGGCGCCCGGGGAGATAAATCAGTTGCGGATGGGGTCTAGCGTTGACCAATCGTGAGTGACGATCCGCTACTGCTTGCCGAACGGAACCACCTACGACAGTCGCTGGCCTGCCTGGAGCAGATGCGCGAGGCCGCCGAGAGGATCGCCGACTACGGCGTGGATGCCCTGGCCAGCGAGGGCCTGGGCCGGCTGCGGGCCGACCGGCTCAAGCAGCTGGCCGACAGCTCCGCACCCCCGTTCTTCGGCCGGATCGACCGGGATCCGGACAGCCAGCACCCGGCCGGTGAGGTCTTCCACGTCGGCCGCCGGCACATCCGCGACGACTCCGGTGACCCGATGGTGATCGACTGGCGGGCCCCGATCGCCCGGCCGTTCTACCGGGCCAGCACCGCCGACCGGCAGGGGGTGCGGCTGCGCCGGCGGTTCGGCTTCGCCGACGGGCAGCTGACCTCCTTCGAGGACGAGCACCTCGACGCCGGCGAGGAACTGGGGCTGGCCTCGCAGCTGCTGCGCACCGAGATCGAACGGCCACGGGTCGGGCCGATGCGCGACATCGTGGCCACCATCCAGCCCGACCAGGACGAGCTGGTGCGGGCCGACCTGGACACCTCGCTGTGCATCCAGGGCGCGCCCGGCACCGGCAAGACCGCGGTCGGCCTGCACCGGGCCGCCTACCTGCTCTACAGCTACCCCGACCGGCTGCGCCGGTCCGGGGTGCTGGTGGTGGGCCCGAACTCGGCCTTCCTGCGCTACATCGCCGAGGTGCTGCCGGCGCTCGGCGAGAACGGCATCCAGCAGAGCACCGTCGACCAGCTGGTGTCGGCCACCCCGCCCGGCCGGCACGACCCGGTGCCGGTCGCGGTCCTCAAGGGCGACGCCCGGATGGCCGAGCTGCTGCGCCGGGCGGTCTTCAGCCACGTCGTGAAACCCGCCGAGGACGTGGTGCCGATCGTGGGCAACCGCCGGTACCGGATCCCGGTGGAGCGGGTGCGCCGCTATGTCGACGACGTGCGCCGCAGCATGGCCGCCGGCGAGCTGCACTGGGACAGCGCCCGGGAGCGGCTGCGGCAGCTGCTGGCCCAGGACGTCCGGCGGCAGCGCGAGGACGCCGGCGGCGCGCCGTCCGACGCCGAGACCGCCAAGGTGGCCCGTTCGGCGCAGGTGCGCGAGTTCCTCGACGCCGTCTGGCCGGTGCTCGACCCGCGCGTGGTGTTGCTGCGGCTGTACAGCGAGGACGGCTTCGCCGACCGCTGTGCCGGCGGCCGGCTGAGCGAGGAGGAGCTCCAGCTGCTGCGCCGGACGGCGCCGTTCCGGCCGGTACCGGCCAGCAAGGCCGCCTTCTCCGCCGCCGACCAGGTGCTGCTGGACGAGCTGACCGGGCTGATCACCGGGGTCGAGAGCTTCGTGCACGTGGTGGTCGACGAGGCGCAGGACCTGTCGCCGATGCAGTGCCGGGCGGTGGCCCGCCGCTGCCCGCTTGGTTCGCTGACCGTGCTGGGCGACCAGGCCCAGGCCACCGCGCCGTGGGCGGCCGGTTCCTGGCAGCTGGCGCTGACCCACCTCGGCCACCCGTCTGCCGAGATCCGGCCGTTGACGGTGGGCTACCGGGTACCCGGCGAGGTACTCGGCGTCGCCAACCGGCTGCTGCCGCACATCGCCTCCGACGTGCCGCCGGCGTCCTCGATCCGGACCGGGGCCGACGCGCTCAGCTACGGCACCGACCTGCTCGCCGCGGTCCGGCGCTGCCTGGCTGCCGAGGGCTCGATCGCGATCATCGTCCCGGACGAGCGGGTGGCCGCCGTCCTCGCCGAGCTGGCGGCGGCCGGCGTGACCGCCGCGTCACTGGCCGACGAGGTGGCCCAGGATCAGGACTACCGGGTCACCGTGGCGCCGGCGACGGCGGCCAAGGGCCTGGAGTTCGACTCGGTGGTGCTGGTGGAACCGGCCGAGATCGTGGCTGCCGAGCCGGACCGGCTGGCAGGCCTGCGCCGCCTCTACGTCTGCTGGACCAGGGCGGTGTCCCGGCTGGCGGTGGTGCACACCGAGCCGCTGCCGGCCGAGCTGGCCGGCTGAGCCGAACTGGCTGCTAGGCCGAACTGGCTGCTAGGCCGAACCGGCTGCTAGGCCGAACCGGCCGGCTGAGCCGAGCCGGCCGCGCGGTCAGCCGCGGGTGATGTAGGACTCCAGCTGGCCGCGGGTCTGCTCCAGGTCGGCGATCCGGGCCGCCACCACGTCGCCGATGGTCACGATGCCGGCCAGCTGGTCGCCGGACAGCACCGGCATGTGCCGGATCCGCCGGTCGGTCATGGCGGCGCCGATCTCGTCCACGCTGTCACCGGGCTCGCAGCTGATCACGTCGGTGGTCATCAGTTCCGAGACCGGCAGTTCCAGCACCCCGGCACCGGCTCGGTGCAGCCGGCGCACCACGTCCCGCTCGGAGACGATCCCGACCGTCCGGCCACCCTCGACCACCACCAGCGCGCCGATCCGGTGTTCGGCGAGCTTGGCGACCAGCTCGGGGACGGTCGCGTCGGACGGGATGGTGACGACGTCCGAGCCCTTGCGCCGCAAGATGTCCGAAATCAGCATCTGGCCTCCTGGTGTTGGGAGTGGCGGCCCCGTGAGGTCAGACGCTAGTGGAGTACCGGCAGCCCCGAAAGGGTTTTCTTGCTCTGGCGGCAGTCCACCGGCCGCCGGTTGTGAGCAGGATTACCGCCATCGGGCGACCGTGTTAGTGCCGAGTATCGCCAGCTGTCAACGGGCTCCGATCAGTTCATGCGACTATGGGGTGCCGAGTTCCACCCCAGCTCGCCACCCCTGAGCCGGAGTGTTCCTCGCCGAGAAGTTCGTCCCACGGAGAAGTTCATATCGTCGCCACTGGCAGAGCCGCCTCGGCCAGAACAGCAAGCCTGACGGCACCCGTACGGTGATCCCGAAGCGGTGCTCGACACGCGAGGAGACCCTGATGTCGCTGCACGGACATGTTCCCCCGGAGCCGGATCTCATCCAGCTCCTGACTCCGGAGGGCGTTCGGGTGTCGCATCCGGACTTCCCGCTGGAGATCAGCGACGACGAGATCAAGTCCCTGTACCGCGACCTGGTGCTGGTCCGCCGCTTCGACGGCGAGGCGACCGCGCTGCAGCGGCAGGGCGAGCTGGGACTGTGGGCGTCCTGCCTGGGCCAGGAGGCCGCCCAGGTCGGCGTCGGCCGGGCGCTGCGCCCGCAGGACATGTCGTTCCCGACCTATCGCGAGCACGGGGTGGCCTGGTGCCACGACGTCGACCCGGTGACCCTGCTCGGCATGTTCCGCGGGGTCAGCCTCGGCGGCTGGAACCCGAACGAGAACAACTTCAACCTGTACACGATCGTCCTCGGCGCGCAGACGCTGCACGCGGTCGGCTACGCCATGGGCGTGGTGCGCGACGGTGCGGTGGGCTCCGGTGAGCCGGACCGCGACACCGCGGTGCTGGCCTTCTTCGGCGACGGCGCCTCCAGCCAGGGCGACGTGAACGAGTCCTTCATCTGGGCGGCTGCGGCGAACCTGCCGGTGGTCTTCTACTGCCAGAACAACCAGTGGGCGATCTCGGAGGCGGTCGAGCGCCAGAGCCGGGTGCCGCTGTTCCAGCGGGCGTCCGGCTTCGGCTTCCCCGGCATCCGGG
>Ga0326721_10000451_pt1 | contig 12440 bp, 9 predicted proteins | sample SGPome_FD_203951 | JGI IMG/M metagenome (GOLD analysis project Ga0326721, IMG submission 203951) | Soil microbial communities from Southern Great Plains, Lamont, Oklahoma, United States - SGP_1_2016 | ecosystem: Engineered > Artificial ecosystem > Soil microcosm > Unclassified | place: USA...
CGAGTACTCGCTTTGCACCGCCGCCAGTGGATGCACCCTGTGGGCGCGGTCGATGGTCTCTGCGCTGGCTTCGCAAATACCGATGTGGCGCACCTTGCCAGCCTTCACCAGCTCGGCCATGGCGCCAATGGTTTCCTCGATCGGCACATTCGGATCGACGCGGTGCTGGTAATACAGGTCCAGATAGTCAGTGTTCAAGCGCTTGAGACTGCCATCGATGGCCTGGCGCACATACTCGGGACGGCCATCGACACCGCGGGCATGGGGATCATCGCTGCGCACGATACCGAATTTGCTGGCCAGATAAAGGCTGTCGCGCTTGCCCTGCAAGGCACGACCGAGAAGGGCTTCATTGGTGTGCGGGCCGTACATGTCGGCGGTGTCGAAAAAGCTGATGCCCAGCTCCAGAGCGCGATGCAGTGTCGCGATGGACTCCTGTTCGTCGATGCCCGTGGTGTAGAAGTCCGACATGCCCATGCAGCCCAGTCCGATTGCAGATACCTGCGGGCCATGCTGGCCCAGTTGACGTGTGATCACGATGCTTTCTCCTGGAATGAAAAGACAGATCAAGTGTGTACTCTTCGCATTGCGCAATAAACCGGCTGTTTTTGATTTAACTGTTCAGATTATCTAAATAATGCAAGAACGTTATCGTCTGCAAGCATGGCAATGATCATCGGAAGGCACTGCTGATCCGACAAAACGCACTAGCCAGAAAAAACGCAAAAGAGTACAAATGTACTCCATGAGCACATTATCTCCCCGTCGCAGCGCCATCCTTACCTTCATCCGCGATCGCATCGCGCAGCAAGGGCAATCGCCGAGCCTGGCGGAAATCTCCGAAGCGTTCGGCTTTGCTTCACGCAGCGTGGCACGCAAACACATTGTGGCCCTCACCGAAGCGGGGCTGATCGAAGTCGTGCCGCATCAGGCGCGCGGCATTCGTCTGGTACAGAACGAATCCCGCCCCGAGCTGCTGGAAATCCCTGTGTTGGGCCGGGTCGCTGCCGGTGCGCCCATCGGGCCGGACCTTGATATACACGCCACGCTGCATCTGGATCGCAGCACTTTTACCCGCGTGCCGGATTACCTGCTGCGCGTACAGGGCGATTCCATGGTCGAAGACGGTATTCTCGATGGCGATCTGGTCGGCGTGCACCGCAACCCGCAGGCCAGCGACGGCCAGATCGTTGTCGCCCGGCTGGATGGCGAAGTCACTATCAAGCGTCTGCGGCACAGTGCCGACGGGCTGCAGTTGCTGCCTCGCAATCCCGCTTACAAGCCCATCATTGTCACGCCGGATCAGGACTTCGCCATCGAAGGCGTGTTCTGCGGTCTGGTCCGGCGCGAATGATGGGCGCTGTCGTCAGCCTGGACAGCCTGCTGGACGAGCGCAGGGTCTGGAAAGGGCGTCAGCAGTCTGCACCGCAGGTCAGCCCGCAGCCCAGCGGCCATGCCTTGCTCGACAGCGTCCTGCCCACAGGCGGCTGGCCGCCATCGGCGCTGACTGAAATCCTGATTCTGGCCAATGGCAGTGGTGAATTGCGTCTGCTGTGGCCCAGTCTGGCGAGGCTGTCCGGCATAGGCGAACGCATCGTGCTGGTCGCGCCGCCTTACCTGCCGTACCCGCAAGCCTGGCTGGCGGCTGGAGTCGACTTGCGGCAAATGACCCTGATCGAGGCTGGCAGCAAGGATGCCTTGTGGGCCGCTGAACAATGTTTGCGTTCCGGCAGTTGTGGTGCCGTGGTGTGCTGGCCCGGCATGGTCGATGACCGTGCGTTGCGTCGCCTGCAAGTGGCTGCCGAAACCGGACAGACCCTGGCCTTCGCCTGTCGGCCGCAACTGGCCGCTGCCAACCCGTCGCCCGCTGCGCTGCGCATTGCTGTGGATACCCGTCCCGCACAACTGCGGGTGCTCAAATGCCGTGGCGGGCTTGCTCCCGCCTTGCCGATACCTTTCCCGACCGACGCTTGAGGTTCTTATGCTGTGGGCCTGTGTCTTGCTGCCGCAACTGGCACTCGACGGCGTCATGCGCCGCCATACCGATCCGGATGAACCGCTGGCCCTGATCAGCGGCAGTGCGCAACGTCGAGTGCTGCAGGCCGTCAATCCGGCCGCTCGAGCCTTGGGCCTGCGACCCGGTCAATCGCTCAGTGCGGCGCAGGCGCTGGTGTCAGGCTTCACCATGGTCCCTCATGACCCGACTGAAACCGAGCGTTTGCAGCAACTGCTGGCAGCCTGGGCCTATGGTTTCAGCTCCAATGTCAGCCTCAGATACCCACGCGTGCTGCTGATGGAAATCGAGTCCAGCCTGAAGCTGTTCGGGCCGTGGCCGGTGTTCGAGGCGAGGTTGCGTGAAGAGCTGACCGGGCTCGGCTTTCGTCATCGCATCGTCGTGGCACCCAACCCGATTGCGGCGCGCATGCTGGCCAACATGCACGACGGGCTGAGTATCGATTGCCCGCATGACCTGCGTCGCACCCTGGAACAGATGCCGGTGGACCGCATCGGTCTCGCTCGCGAAGTGGCAACCGCCCTGGCCCGCATGGGGCTGCGCAATGTCCGGCAGGTACTGGCCATGCCACGCGATACCCTGGCGCGGCGCTTTCCTGCCAGCGTGCTGCAGCACCTCGACACCCTGCTGGGCGAGCGGTCGGTGGCGCTGGAGTGCTACATGCCACCGGACTTTTTCGACCTGCGCATCGAATTGAATTTCGACGTCGAATCGCATCAGGCGCTTCTGTTCCCGCTCAAGCGCCTGATTGCCGATCTGGCCATGTTCCTGACTGGTCGCGACAGCGGCGTGCAGCGTTTTGCCCTGCACCTGGAGCATGTCGATGGACCTGACACTGTCGTGCAGGTCGGTCTGCTCAGCGCCGAGCGTGATGCCTCAATGCTGTTCGAGCTGGCCCGTGGCAGGCTGGAGCAGGTGTTGGTGGCTTCTCCGGTGCGGGCGGTGCGCTTGCTGGCGCAGGATTTGCCGGATTTCGTCCCGACGCACCGAACCCTGTTCGATGAGCGCGAACAACAGACGCTGCCCTGGGAGCAGTTGCGCGAGCGCCTGCGGGCACGGCTGGGCGACGAGTCGGTCAACGGCCTGCGAGCGCTTGCCGACCATCGTCCCGAGTGCGCCTGGCGGCCTGTGGCTGAAAGCAAGGTCATTGCGCAGGTCCACGGTCATCCGCGTCCGGGCTGGTTGCTGCACCAACCACAGCCATTGCCTGCGCACACCACCCGCATCGTGGCCGGGCCTGAGCGCATCGAATCGGGCTGGTGGGACGGGGGTGATGTGCGACGCGATTATTACCTGGTGGAAACTCTCAGCGGCCAGCGCGCCTGGGCCTACCGAACGGTGGGCGAAAACGGCGAACTGCTGCTGCACGGCTGGTTCGCGTGAACGTGGAATACGCCGAGCTGCATTGTCTGTCGAACTTCAGCTTCCAGCGTGGCGCTTCAAGCGCTCAGGAACTGTTTCAAAGGGCAAAACGGCATGGTTATACGGCACTGGCGATCACCGACGAGTGCACGCTGGCCGGGATCGTGCGGGCATGGCAGGCCTCGAAAGACAGCGGTCTGCCACTGATCATCGGCAGCGAGATGCAGATCGAAAACGGGCCGAAGATCGTCCTGCTGGTGCAAGACCTCGGCGGCTATCAAACGCTGTGCCGGATCATCACCCTGGCCCGGCGTCGCGCCAAAAAGGGTGAGTACCGGCTGTTGCCCGATGACTTCGAGATAGCGTCCAACGGTTTGCTGGCGATCTGGCTGCCAGAGATCGAGAACGATACGCAAGCCTGTCTGGCTCAAGGCAACTGGTTGCGCGAACGGTTTGCCGAACGCCTGTGGCTCGGCGTCGAGCTGCATCGAGGACCGGATGACGAACAACGTCTTGCAGATCTTCTGGCATTGGCGCAGTCCCTGAGCATTCCGGCGGTTGCCAGCGGCGACGTCCACATGCACGCCCGAGGACGACGTGCGTTGCAGGACACCATGACTGCGATCCGTCACCACACGACGGTGGCCGAGGCCGGGCATCTGCTGTTTGCCAACGGCGAGCGTCATTTGCGCACACCGGATGCGCTCGCCGAGCTGTACCCCGACTGGCTGTTGGCCGAATCGGTACGCATCGCCTGCCGTTGTACATTCGACCTTGACGACTTGAAGTACGAATACCCCCATGAGCTGGTGCCCAAGGGCCAGACGCCGTCGTCCTGGTTGCGCGAACTGACCGAACGGGGCGTGCGCAAACGCTGGCCCGACGGCCTGAGCCCAACAACCCGTGAGCAGGTCGAGAAGGAACTGGCCTTGATCGCGGAAATGAAGTTCGACAGTTATTTCCTGACCGTCCATGACATCGTCAAATTTGCCCGCAGCCAGCACATTCTTTGCCAGGGGCGAGGTTCGGCGGCCAACTCGGTGGTGTGTTATGCGCTGGGGATTACCGAGCTGAATCCGGAGAAGAGCAACCTGCTGTTCGAGCGATTCATCTCCAGAGAACGCAACGAGCCGCCCGACATTGATGTGGATTTCGAGCATGACCGCCGCGAAGAGGTCATTCAGTACGTGTTCCGGCGCTATGGTCGGGGCAGGGCAGCGCTCACCGCCGTGGCCAGCACGTATCACGGTTCCGGCGCAATGCGTGACGTGGCGCGGGTGCTGGGCTTGCCGCCGGATCAGATCAACGCACTGGCTGATGCCTTCAGCCGCTGGAGCGATACGCTGCCATCCCCCGAGCGGCTGCGCGAATACGGCCTGGACCCTGAAGCGCCGATGCTCAAACGCGTGCTGGCCCTGAGTGACGAACTGATCGGCTTCCCCCGACATCTTTCGCAGCATCCGGGCGGATTCGTGATTTCCGAGCATCCGTTGGACACTCTGGTGCCGGTCGAGAACGCAGCCATGGCCGAGCGCACCATCATTCAGTGGGACAAGGACGATCTGGATCTGGTCGGCCTGCTGAAGGTCGATATTCTGGCCTTGGGTATGCTCAGTGCGTTGCGCAGAACCTTCGATCTGGTGCATCTGCATCGCGGCAAACAATGGACGCTTGCCAGCGTGCCATCGGATGACCGCCCGACCTACGAGATGATCAGCCGCGCCGACACCATCGGCGTGTTCCAGATCGAGTCGCGCGCGCAGATGGCCATGCTGCCGCGCCTGAGGCCCGAGAAGTTCTACGATCTGGTGATCGAGGTGGCCATCGTTCGACCGGGGCCGATTCAGGGCGACATGGTTCATCCGTACCTGCGCAGACGTAACGGTGAAGAAGCCATCACCTATCCGCCCGCGCTTGAAAAAGTATTCGAGCGTACCCTCGGCGTGCCGCTGTTTCAGGAGCAGGTCATGGAAGTGGCGATCATCGCCGCCGATTACACGCCCGGCGAGGCCGATCAGCTGCGTCGTTCGATGGCTGCCTGGAAGCGTCATGGCGGGCTTGAGCCGCATCGCGAGCGTCTGACCAAGGGCATGCTCAAGAACGGCTACGAGCAGGACTTCGCTGATCGCATCTTCGAGCAGATCAAGGGCTTCGGCAGTTACGGTTTTCCCGAGTCCCACGCCGCCAGCTTCGCCTTGCTCACCTACGCCAGTTGCTGGCTCAAGTGCCATGAACCGGCCGCCTTCACCTGTGCGCTGATCAACAGCTGGCCCATGGGGTTCTACAGCCCGGACCAACTGTTGCAGGACGCACGTCGTCATCACATCGAAATCCGTCCGGTGGACGTGCGTTACAGCGACTGGGATTGCTCGCTGGAGCCCATCGAACACCCTGACTACACACGCAATCTGGCGATCCGCCTGGGCATGCGCATGGTGCGCGGCTTTCGGGAAGACGATGCGCTGCGTATCGAGCGCGCCAGAGCGACACGCGCGTTTTCGGATGCCACTGACCTGACGATTCGCGCCGGGCTGGACAATCGTGCTGCCGAGTCTTTGGCCGATTCCGGTGCGTTGCGCGGCCTGATCGGTCACCGGCATCGTGCACGCTGGGAAGTGGCTGGCGTGGAAGCGCAGCGGCCGCTGTTCGATGATCTGCCCAGCGAAGAGCATCAGGTCACATTGCCGCTGCCCACCGTGGCCGAGGATCTGGTCGCCGACTACGCCACGCTGGGCACGACGCTGGGGCCGCATCCGCTGGCCTTGTTACGCCGGCAACTGGCTGCAAAGCGCTTTCGCAGCTCGCGGGACCTGCTTACGCTGGAGAATGACCGAACCCTCAGCGTGGCCGGGCTGGTCATTGGCAGGCAACGCCCTGGCACGGCCAGCGGTGTGACCTTCGTGACGCTGGAGGATGAGTTCGGAATGGTCAACGTCGTGGTCTGGCGCGATCTGGCCGAGCGGCAGCGCAAAGTGCTGGTCGGTTCACAGCTGCTGCAAGTGTTCGGCCGTCTGGAGTCCAAGAGCGGCGTGCGGCATCTGATTGCCCAGCGTCTCTATGATCTGACGCCTCTGCTGACCGGGCTGGATGTGCGCAGTCGGGATTTCCAGTGAGTGAAGGGTGCGAAACGGGCTCGCAATTTGCAGCGTTAAGAACCTTTCCAAGCTGCCCAGAAGAGGTCCTGCATGTACAAAGACTATCCCGCTGCCTATCAGGTGAGTAAAGGTGCCGCGCTGCAAGTGGATACGGCCTTTTACGAGCGCATACGCGCCAATATGCAGCAGCGCACACTGATCGAGCAGTTCGAAATACCGATCCGCACCGGGCGAGCGTGGAAGGTCAAGGCAGGACAGGTGTTTCGTGTCACCACACCGGTAGGCCCGCAGGTGGGCGATTTCAACGTCTGGAACGCCGACGATCCTCGTGAGCGCATGTGGGCCGCCAGAACCCGTCAGCTTCAGGGCGCGCACGTCAGCACCCATGACCGGCTCTGGTCGAACCTGCCGTTCCTGCGGCCGATGGTCACCATCACCGACGACAGCCTGGCCAGTTACGGCATCGACGAACATGGCGGACGCCTGCACGACCTGTTGGGCACGCGTTGCGACCCTTACGTCAACAAAATGCTGACCGGTGAGGACTTTCATCATCACTGCCATTCGAACCTGACGCGCGCAGTGCTGCCGCACGGTCTGACCGAGTTCGATGTACACGACGTGCTGAACATCTTCCAATGCACCGGGCTCAATCATGACGACATGTACTTCATGAAAGCCTGTCCGGCGCAAAAGGGCGATTACCTGGAGTTCTTTGCCGAAATCGACCTGCTGTGTGCCTTGTCGACCTGCCCGGGAGGCGATCTGTCGCTGCCGATGTGGGGACCGGACGCGCAGGATCCGTTAAGCGTATGCAGGCCACTGGGCGTGGAAATCTATGATCTGGAAGCGACCCTGCTGGAAGGCTGGCAACCACCCCAGCGCGCGGCTTACAACGGACTGCATGGGTTGCAGATCGCCAAGGCCGAATGGGAGGTATAGGTTTTCTGACGCAGCAGGCAGCCTCCCACAGTCCGGTGTTTGCCACACGACAGCACTACGTCGACGACGTGGCGATGCCTCCCAAGGTAAAGACCTGCTCAAGCCGAGCGTGCCATTCTGCGCAATCCCCAGATCATCGCGACGCCCATACCCAGCATGGCTACCAGCAGTGCGGGATAGCTGACCCACCAGTGCAGCGGGGCGGTCATCATGCTGAATTCCGACATGCCGCCGATCCCGGCAATCAGGTTGAGCGGCAGGAAAACCACGTTGATCAGGGTCAGCTTGCGCAGCAGGTTATTGGTGCTGTTGTTGACCAGATTGCCCCGCGCATCCATCAGCCCGGCAAAGACCGTTGAATAGATTTCGGCCTGTTTGTAGCACTGGTCGTTCTCGATGATCATGTCGTCGATCAGCGCCAGGCTGGCGTTGCCGTACTGTTTGCCCTGCGCATGATTGCGCAGCCGGGTCAGGACCGCGCCGTTGCTGTGAATCGCGTTGATGTAATACACCAGGCTTTCGCTGAGGTTGAACATCTGCAGCAGATGACGATTTTCCAGCGACGAATTGAATTTCTGTTGCAGTTCACGCGCCACCATCTTGATCACCTTCAAGTGGCCCAGATAGTGATGGATATTGTTGAACAGCATCTCCAGCAGAATATCCAACGGCTGCTCAAGCGGGCGTTGCGTCAACAGTGACGTCAGCGGTTGATCGTCGTCGCAGATCAACAGCAATTGATCCTGCTTCAGCAAAACGCCGAATGACGAGACATCGAACGAAAAGCTGTCCTTGCCTGAATAGTTTTCAGGCCGCTTCCAGATCAGAAACAGCGCATCGGGATGAAACTCGATGCGGGAAATTTCATCCGGGTCCAGCGCCGATGCCACTGCGTGATCATCCAGGTGAAAACGCTCGGCCAGCAGCGTGCGTTCGCCGGCGTCCGGTTTGCTGAACCACAGCACCTGCGCCATCAGTGGGTCGCAGGCTTGAAGGCGGTTGGCGTCGAGTTTCAGGCCTTTGATCATGGGTGATTACCAGGCCTGGCCAAGACGTTTGATGTCCAGGCGGCGAATGAATTCTTCCAGTATCAGACCATACAGATCGTCCTGCAGGTAAGCGTCTTCAATACCGGCGTCGAGGTTGGGGTTGTCGTTGACTTCGATCACCACCACCTTGTCGCCAGACTGCTTCAGGTCAACGCCGTAGAGCCCGTCGCCAATCAGGTTGGCGGTCTTGAGCGCCAGTTCAACCACCGCTCTCGGCGCTTCATGAACCGCCAGGGTGCGGCATTCACCGTTGATTTCGGCCCCGACAGCCTTGTGGTTGTAAATCTGCCAGTGCCCCTTGGACATGAAGTATTGGCAGGCAAAGATCGGCTTGCGGTTAAGAATGCCGATGCGCCAGTCGTACTCGGTGTAGAAGAATTCCTGCGCCAGCAGCAGTACCGAATGCTCGAACAACTGCGCAGTTGCGGTGTGCATTTCTTCAGCCGTGCCGACCTTGATCACACCGCGTGAGAAACAGCCGTCAGGGATTTTCAACACCAACGGAAAGCCCAACCGTCTGGCGACATTCTCCAGCTCTTCGGGTCGGTCCTTGTAAAGGATTTCGGTACGCGGCATGCCCAGGTCATGGCTTTTGAGCAGATCGGTCAGGTACACCTTGTTGGTACAGCGCAGAATGGACGTCGAATCGTCCATGACCACCAGCCCCTCGCTTTCAGCCTTCTTGGCGAAACGATAGGTGTGGTTGTCGACACTCGTGGTCTCTCGGATCAGCAGCGCGTCGTATTCGGCGAGTCGCGAGTAGTCCTTCTTTTCGATCAATTCGACATCGATCCCCAGACGCTGGCCGACGCGAATGAAGTTGGCCAGGGCCTCTGCGTTGGAGGGTGGCAATTGCTCCTGCGGGTCGTGCAGGATCGCCAGGTCGTAACGTGCCACGCGGCGCGAGCCTGGTTGACGCCAGACCTTGCGACTGAAGCCGTCCAGCGCAAGAGCGAACTCGTCCTGTTGATCGTCACGCAAACGGGGCAGGGCACCGGACTTGATACCTGCGATATGCCAGTTTTCGCGCTTGCGAAATTCAACCAGCAGAATCGGGCAGGGAAAGGCTTCGAACAACTGACGCGCCAGATCATTCAAGGGCGCGAGTGTTGTCTGGCCGAAATAAAGTGTCAGGGTAAAACCTTCGGTATTGTCATACGGGTGATCCTGAAGTGCGGTTTCCAACACTTTGTCCAGATCATCCAGTGCCAGTCCATACAATGATTTGCGTGTCAGCTCGCTGATAGTACGCACGGAGGGAATGACATGGTGCTGACGCGCTTCGGCCAGCAGAGAACAATAATAACCGTGGCCCAGGTACTTATAGCTCCGGCACAGGTTGATGACCTGTACGCGCTTGCCAGCCGTGGCTTGCAGCGGCTTCTCCAGATAGTCCTGCGCCGTCATCAGGTTTTCGCTGGGGAAATAGGATGCCCAGTCTTCCAACCGCTCGACAATAATGACTACCTGGCTTTGTGCTGCAAAAGGGACTGCGGGATAAGCACGTTTCGTTGTTGCTGAAACTGCACGTTGAGCCGATACTTCGTTCATCTTCACCTGCGCCGCTGACATGTGTAATCGATCCGATGGGAAACAGTCCTTTCTATTAAGCATGTGCTTATTGAAATGTCCCGTTTCGTTACACAACTTTTACGGCGGTGCAGATGGACTTTATATTTCGCGATGCAGTGGATTCCGACGTCGAGGATTTGCTGTTTCTGGAGAACCAGTGCTTTGAAGGCGACCGGCTGACGGCACGCAGTTTCAACTGGATGATCCGCCGGGCCAACGCCTGCCTGATCGTGGCCGAGCGGGCCGGGCAGTTGACCGGATACGCGCTGGTGCTGTTTCACCGTGGCACGTCGCTGGGGCGTCTGTACTCGCTGGCCATCGCCGATGCGGCGCGAGGGCTGGGGCTTGGCAAGCAGCTGTTGCAGCATGCCGAACAGCGGGCAGTCGAGCGCGATTGCGCGTATCTGCGTCTGGAAGTGCGCCCCGACAACCTTGCAGCCATCGGTCTTTATGAACGCAGTGGCTATCGGCGTTTCGCTCAGGTCGACGATTACTATCAGGACCATGCACCCGCGCTGCGTTATGAAAAGCGCATCGTCGAGCATGCCCGGCATAACGGTCGCTCGGTCCCTTACTACCAGCAGACACTGGACTTTACCTGCGGCCCGGCCTGCCTGTTGATGGCCATGAAAGCCTTGCAGCCCGAGCGCTCGATGATGCGTGCCGAGGAATTGCAGATATGGCGCGAGGCAACCACCGTATTCATGACGTCGGGCCATGGCGGTTGCAGTCCGCAAGGGCTGGCGCTGGCAGCCTGGCGGCGCGGCTTTGCCGTGAAACTGCTGGTGTCGATAGCCGGGCCGTTGTTTTTGAACGGCGTGCGCAGTGATACCAAGAAACAGGTGGTGCGTCTGGTCCACGAACAGTTCTGCCGCGAACTTGACGCTTCCGACGTGCAGACGCTGGCCAATCATGCCTTGAACCTGCCGCGTGTGCTGGCGGAAGGCGGCAAACCGCTGGTGCTGATCAGCAGCTATCGCCTGACCCGCTCCAAGGCTCCGCACTGGGTGATGGTCACGGACTGCGACGCCGATTTCGTCTATCTGCATGACCCGGATATCGATCACAGCCTGCACCGTCAGGCCATCGACTGTCAGCATTTGCCGGTGAGCCACGCTGACTTCAATCGCATGAGTTGCTTCGGGACTGACAAGCTGCGGGCAGCCGTGATCGTTTACCCGTCGGGACCTAGAGAACCTGATTGTGCGCAGGTTTCATGAACCGCTATGGCTTTAATCCTGACGCGCGGCTAGTGTGTGCGCCGCAGTACCGGTGAATGTTCATTGCCCGGTCATTCGGAACACACGCTCATGAAAACCGCTTTTGCCGTCTTGTGGACCTCGATCACTGTCTTGAGTTTGTCGGCCTGCATCAGTTCGCCTGTGCCGCTGACGACAGAGACCGCCGAGCGGCTTCGTCAGCAACCGCCAGTACGTTTCCTGCTGTCGTTCGATGACGGCCCCAGCGCGACAACCTTCTACAACCCGACGGCAACCGTGCTCGACAGCCTGGCCGACAATCCGCTGGAACCGAACATCAAAGCGGTGTTTTTCGTGCAGACCGGCGCAACCGGGGCGGGCAACAGTGATGAGGGAAGGGCGCTGATGCAGCGTGAGCACGCGCAAGGTCACGTGCTGGGCTTTCACACTGCAACGCCGCACCACACCAACCACCGCTCGCTGACCTCTGAAGAACTCCATCAGTCGCTGACTCAGGGCAGCGAAATCATCGAGTCGATCACCGATACGCCGACCGTTCTGCTGCGTCCGCCATTCTGGAACTACGACAAGCGCACCTTCGGCATTTATCAGCAGCACGGGCTGCATGTACTGCTGACCGACCTGAGTGCCAATGACGGGAAGATCTGGGGTTACAACTTCAGCCTGAGACGTCGCTCGAACATGGTCAGCCAGTTGTCTCAGGTGCGTGAACGCATCGCCGCGGGCGAATTGCCTGCAGTCGATGGTGTGATTCCGGTGGTGGTGACCTTCCATGACCTGAACCGCTACACGGCCAGGCATGCGCGTGAGTACCTGCAGATTCTGGTCGACAGTGCCAATCAGACCGGCGTGCGACTGTCTGCCAAACCGTTCTACGACGACAGCGCACAGTTGCAGCGCGCCGCCATGGCCCGCACCGTCAGGGACGCAGACGAACCCGTGAAGCTACCGGGACTGTGGAACTGGATCTGGGATCACAACGCCGACTGAGCCCTTTTCGGTATCCCACTGCGCAAGATACTTCTCTGTCTCTGACAAAGCGCTATCTGGCAGCAAATACAAACTGTGGGAGGCGCCACTACGTCTTCGACGTAGCGCTGTCGCGCAGCAAACACCGGACCGTGGGAGGCGGCTTGCCGGCGATGAACGATGACGCGGTTTCTCTGAAGTACCGCGTCGACTGCAT
>Ga0326721_10000452_pt1 | contig 12436 bp, 9 predicted proteins | sample SGPome_FD_203951 | JGI IMG/M metagenome (GOLD analysis project Ga0326721, IMG submission 203951) | Soil microbial communities from Southern Great Plains, Lamont, Oklahoma, United States - SGP_1_2016 | ecosystem: Engineered > Artificial ecosystem > Soil microcosm > Unclassified | place: USA...
CCGAGCAGTTCATAGGCCGCCTCGGCGACCGCCTGCCGGTGATCGACACCGACCAGCTTGAGCACCGCCGACGTGGCGTCGGCAGCGCCCCGGCCGGCCTCGGCGCCTGACCGGCCGGCACTCGAGGCTTCGGCCCGCAGCCGGCGAACCGTGGAGCGCAGCCCGATCAGCGAGACCGACATTCCCTCGGCCACCAGGGCACCCAGCCGATCGAGGTCGACCTCGGCACCCGGTTCTGCGGTGGCCAGCCGGAGCAACCGCTCCACACCGGCGCCGAGTGCGGACCCGCCGCCGATCGCCACCCGCTCTTCGGCGAGGGTGGTCCGGGCCAACCGCCAGCCACCGTTCACCGGGCCGACGACCCGATCATCCGGCACGAACACGTCGTCCAGGAACACCTCGTTGAACAACGACTCCGCGGTGATCTCTTTCAGCGGCCGGATCCGCAGGCCCGGGCTCGTCATGTCGACGAGGAAATAGGTGATTCCTCGATGCTGGGCCGCCTCCGGATCGGTACGGGCCAGGCAGATGCCCCAATCTGCCTCTCGGGCAACGGAAGTCCAGATCTTCTGACCGGTGAGCTGCCAGCCGCCGGGGACCCGTTGCGCGCGGGTCCGCAGCGAGGCGAGGTCCGACCCCGCTTCGGGCTCGCTGAACAACTGGCACCAGGTGAGCTCGCCGCGCAGGGTGGGCAACACGAAGCGGTCCTGCTGTTCCGGCGTCCCATGTTGGATGATCGTCGGCAACGCCCAGCCGCCGACCACGAGATCTGGGCGCTCCAGCCCGGCCCGGCGCAACTCTTCGTCGATCAGCAACTGCCGGCCGGCGCCCGCTCCCTGACCGTACGGCTGCGGCCAATGCGGTGCAAGATAGCCAGTTTCGGCCAGTCGCGGACGTCGCTGAGCGGCCGGAAGGGTCGAGATCTCGGCCAGATCGGCCCGAACCCGCTGCCGCTGCGCGTCGTCATGTGGGTGCAGCCCGGGATCCAGCTCGAGCTGACGGCGGGCACCGGCCAGCGCCAGTTCGGCGACCCGCCGCCGCCAGACCCCGCTGCCACCGAGCCACTGCCGCTGCGCCAGAGCTCGGCGCAGGTACAGGTGGGCATCGTGCTCCCAGGTGAATCCGATACCGCCGAGCACCTGGATGCAGGCCTTCGCGTTCTCTACCGCGGCGTCCAGCGCGGTGGCCGCGGAAACCGCCGCCGCCAGCGGCAGCTGCTCGCCGGCGGCGGCGGCGCGAGCGGCGTCCCAGGTGACGGCGGAGGCCTTTTCCATCCGGCAGAGCATCTGCGCGCATAGGTGCTTGACGGCCTGAAAGCTCCCGATCGGCCGGCCGAACTGCTCGCGGATCCGGGCGTGGTCACAGGCGGTTTGCAGGCACCACGCGGCCACCCCGACCGCTTCCGCGCCGGCCAGGACGGCGGCCAGCTCGGTGACCGACGCCGACGTCAACCCGATCAGCAACTGATCGGTCGGCACCTCGACGTCGGCGAAGCGCAGCCCGGCCAGCGGACGGGAGAAGTCGAGCGGTGCGCACTCCTCGATCTCGACCCCGGGCCACCCGGGATCGATCGTGAACCAGACGTCTTCGGTGCCGCCGCTGCGGGCTGCCAGCACCAACTGCGCTTCAGGACTCGCGCCGAGCACCGCCCGGACCGTGCCGGATACCCGAATCCCGCCGTCCGGAAGTCGCCGCGCGGTCAGCTCACCGGGCCCGAGCGCTACCCCGGCCGTCAGCGAACCGTCACTCAGCCGGGGAATGAGCCGCTTCGCGGCCGCCGGGCCGGCCTGACGAGCGAGCAACAGCCCGGCCAGAACGGTGGGCAGCAGCGGACCGGGCAGCAGCCCGAGGGCTGCTTCCTCCAACGCGACGGCGACGTCGGCGACGCTGCCACCGGCGCCACCGAATTCCTCGGGCATGGCGATGCCCAGGACACCGACATCGGCCACCCCGCGCCAGAGGGCGGCCAGCTCCGGCCCTGGCCGCGACCGGCCCGGCTCGAGGTGCGGTTCACAGCGGCGAATGATGTCCTTGGTGTCGGTTCCCGCCGCATATTGCCGAATCGACCGCTGCAGCGCCGCCTGCTCATCGGTCGTCGCGATGCTCATCTCGCTCCCGGGCGCTCGGATCGGTTCGGCCAGCTGTAGAACGTGTTCTAGCATGGACCAGGTTCGCCAGGAATGCCACCATCTGCTGGAATCTGATTACCAGTTAGTAACTTCGAACGTGGGCACGTGGGTGAACTCACGTCGGCACTAGAACCTGTTGACCCTTGAGGCATGTAATCTCAAGCAGGAATCGGACGAGCGACGAGGGGTTCACAGATGGCATCAGCGGCCCGCGGGCGTAACGGGAGCCCGGGGATCACTGGCGGGACATCGGCGCTCACCCACGACGATCTGGGTTCCGACGCGCAACGCGACCGGCGCAAGCGCATCCTTGACGCGACGATCTCCCTTGCAGCCAAGGGCGGGTACGACGCCGTCCAGATGCGGACCGTCGCGGAGAACGCCGACGTCGCCCTCGGCACCCTCTACCGCTACTTTCCCTCCAAGATTCATCTGCTGGTCTCCGGCCTGGCCCGGGAGTTCGAGCAGGCGCAAGAGAAACTCGATCGCCGGCAGATTCCAGGCGACACACCCAGCGAGCGCGTGCTGTTCGTGCTCGGCAACGTGACTCGAATGCTGCAGCGCTATCCCGAGCTCACCGAAGCCATGACCAGAGCCTTCATGTTCGCGGACGCGAGTGCGGCGACCGAGGTCGACACGGTCGGGCGACTGATGGAACAGATGTTTGCCCAGGCGATGAGCGAGGGCGAACCCACCCCGGAGAATCTCGCGATCGCTCGGGTCATCGGTGATGTCTGGCTCTCGAACCTGGTGGCCTGGGTGACCAGGCGGGCCTCGGCGAGCGACGTCGCCGCCCGGCTGGAACTGACCGTCCGGCTGCTGCTGCACTGATCCGATTCATCAAAGTAGAACAAGTTCTTGTCGTGACAGCGGTCCGGGGAGAGACTGTCCCCCATGGATCTGATCACGCTCGAGAAGCTTCGTCAGCTGAAATACCGCTACCTGCGCGCACTTGACCTCAAGCTGTGGGACGAGTTCGCCGACACCCTGATGCCGGACGCCACGGCCAAATACGGCGAGCGCCTTTCGTTCACCGGCCGCGACCAGATCGTCAACTACATGCGGACGACGGTCGGCCCGGAGATCATCACCGTGCACCAGTGCCACCACCCGGAATTGACGGTGGACGGCGATCGGGCCACCGGCCGCTGGGCCCTCGACGACACAGTGATCATCACCGAACATCGGGCCATGTTGCGCGGCGCGGCGTTCTACGAGGACCAGTACGTGCGCGACGGCGAGGTCTGGCGGATCCAGCACACCGGTTACGAGCGCATCTACGAGGCGATGATCTCGCTGGCGGATCTGCCCAGCTACAACCTCACCGCCAACCGCTGGGCGGCGTCCACACCCTGAAACGACCGCTCAGGCATTGACCTCAACTTAGAACGCGTTCTAGCCTCACTGCATGCTCACGCAGACGTTCGCCGACGCGGTGGTCGAGGCCGAGAAAATCATTGCCGATGCGCCGCACGTGCGCACCGAGGCCGATCTGATCGAAGGTTACGACTACCTGGCCGGCAGTATCCGGGCGTCGCTGCAGCAGGCCTGGGCCTACGACCGCGACTTTCCGTACTTCACGCTGTCCACCGGCCCGTACACGAAAATGGGGTTGGACAACCCGGACACTCTGTACTTCCATGCCTACCTGCGAGAAGACGCGGAATACGTAGTCACCGGTCGGCGTGGCAGCACCGCGGATCTCAGCTTCCAAGTCCTGAACGGCGACTATTCACCGGTCGACGTGCCGGACAGCCTGACCGCCTTCGATGACCGGGCGTTCGACATCGCCGACGACGGCAGCTTCGAGCTGCGCTTCGGCCCGGCGTCGAGCGACCCGGGCACCGGGCGCAATTACTTCCCGCTTGCGCCGGGCTCGGCGATGCTCGTGGTCCGTGAGGTCTACAGCGACTGGACGAACGAGCAACGCGGCGTGCTCCGCATCCAGCGCGTCGATCGGATCGGAGCTCAGCCACCCGCTCTGACGATGGACGCGCTCGCTCGGCGGTACGGCGTCACGGGCAAGATTCTGCTCAGCCGACTGCGCACGTTCCTCGCCTTCCCGTCCTGGTTCTACCTCAACCTGCCGGTCAACACCCTGACCGAGCCCCGCCGGACGCCGGGCGGGCTGGCTACGCAGTACTCCTCCGTCGGGCACTACGACCTCGACGCCGACACCGCGATGATTGTGACCGTGCCGCGCAGCGACGCTCCTTACCAGGGAATCCAACTCGGCAGTCTCTGGTACATCTCGCTCGACTACCTCAACCACCAGACCAGTCTCACCGCCGACCAGGCACAGACCGACCCCGACGGCCTGATCCGGTTCGTGATCAGTGAGCGGGATCCCGGGGTGGCGAATTGGCTGGAACGGACCGGGCACAGTCGTGGGTACGTCCAGATCCGCTGGCAACGACTGGATCGTGAGCTCGGTCCGGCGGATGGTCCGAGCGTCGAACTGGTTCCGGTCGACCAACTGGCCGACCGGCTGCCCTTCCACGCGCAGTCGCGGGTCACCCCCGCCGAGTACGCCGCCCGAATCGCCGCCCGCCAGCAGGCCGTGGCCACCCGGATGGTGGGCTGATGAGTACCGCAGCGGGGTTGCTGGCCGGCCGAGTGGTAGTGATTTCGGGTGTCGGTCCGGGGCTCGGCCGCTCGATCGCCGTCCGCAGTGCGCTGGCGGGGGCCGACGTCGTACTCGCCGCCCGCACCGAAGCTCGCCTCGAGGCGGTGGCGAAAGAGGTCACCGATCTCGGCCGCCGGGCGGTGACCGTCCGCACCGACATCACCTCCGAAGACTCCTCCCAGAACCTGGTGGAGACCGCGGTTGCGGCGTTCGGTCGGGTCGACACGCTGGTGAACAACGCGTTCGCGATCCCGCCGATCGCCGATCTGCTGGACGCCGATCTGGACGCCATCCGGGCCGGCCTGGAGACGAACGTGCTCGCGGCGCTGCGCCTGACCCGGCTCTTCGTCCCCAGCCTGGTGGCTTCGCACGGATCCGTCGTCATGATCAATTCCGCCGTACTTCGGCATTCCCGGCGCACCTTCGGGCCGTACAAGCTGGCGAAGGCCAGCCTGCTGGCCATGGCTCAGACCCTGTCCACAGAACTCGGGCCGCGCGGGGTTCGGGTGAATTCTGTTGCCCCTGGTTATATCTGGGCAGATTCACTGAAGTGGTACTTCGACTTCCTGGCCAACAAACGCGGCGTCTCGGCCCAGGAGGTGTACGACGAGACGGCAGCGACGATCGACCTGCGCCGCCTTCCGGAGCCGGACGAAATCGCCGACGCGGTCGTCTTTCTGGCGTCCGACCTGGCGCGGATCATCACTGGCCAGTGCCTCGACGTCAATGGCGGCGAATTCCACCACTGAGCGATCCACCCGTTCACCCACTGCATCGCCGGAGGATCTGATGGCCACAGGCCGCGAAAGTGTCGGCACGGTCGAGGATTTGCATGCCTCGGCGACCCGGCTGACCGGGCTGGACGATTTCGGCGACGACGCGTACCTCGAAGGTCTGCGGGTGCTGCTGAAGTCCTACGCCGACGACGCCGACCTGACCCCGGCGGGCAACAAGGCCAAGCGGTCGTTCCTGCGCGGCGCCCTGGTGGCGAGGCTGTTCAGCGAGATGGCCTGGCGACAGAATCCGGAGTACGCGAAGGTCACGATCGAGCGGCCGATCTTTGTCACCGGGTTACCCCGGACCGGCACCACGGCTCTGCATCGACTGCTCACCGCCGATCCGATGCACCAGGGCCTGGAGGTCTGGCTGACCGAAGTGCCACAACCTCGCCCCCCGCGAGACACCTGGGACCAGAACCCGATCTTCCTCGGTATCCAGGCCGGTTACAGCCAGCACCACCTGGAACACCCCGAATTCATGGGCCTGCACTACATGTCGGCTGATCAGGTGGAAGAGTGCTGGCAGTTGCTTCGGCAATCGATGCAGTCAATCTCCTACGAGTCACTCGCTCATCTGCCGACGTACTCGGCCTGGCTTCGCCGCCAGGACTGGACTCCCGCCTATCGCCGGCACCAGCGCAACCTGCAACTGATCGGCATGCCGGACGCCGGACGCCGCTGGGTCCTGAAAAATCCGAGCCACCTCTTCGCGCTCGACGCACTGTTGGCGGTGTATCCCGACGCCTTGGTGATCCAGACCCACCGCGAGCCACGGACCGCGATCGCCTCGGTGTGCAGTCTGAGCGCGGAAGCGACCCGGGGCTGGTCCACCACCTTCCAGGGCCAGGCGCTGGGCCGCGACCAGCTCGAACTTTGGGCCGGCGGGCTCGAGGCGTTCGTCGCCGCGCGGGCCCGGCACAATCGGGCGCAGTTCCTTGATGTGCAGTACGAGGACTTCGTCGCCGACCCGATCGGAACGGCAGAATCCGTCTACACCCATTTCGGCCTACCGCTCACGCTGGAGGCACGAACGGCGATGCGCGGTTTGCACGCCGAGAGCACTACCGGCCAACGGCGCCCGTCCCATCGCTACTCGCTCGCCGACGCCGGCCTCACCGCAGCCGACGTGGACGCGCGGTTCGCGGGTATTCCCTCCGTCGCCACCAGCGCGAGCTGACCGCAGAGATCGGCCGCTACTGACACATCCGCATCGGCTTACCGCTGGCGGACGGGACGAGAGCGACCCGGACCCCGCGCGCCTCGAACACCGCTTCGGTCGCCGACCGAACCGTCAGCCGACCCGCCTGGTAGGGGTTGTCCCACCCGTCGGGCGAACTCCCCGGGCCCTCGTCACCGTAGAGCGGCTGGGCCGCCACCCACCAGACCCCGCCGATGCGAGCGCTCTCCACCCCGCAATGCGTGTAGAACGTGAAGTCGACGCGCTTTCCGACCGGAGGGGCCGTCTCGGCGTACTGGGTCTGCTCCACCGTGGATCCGGTATACCCGCCACCGCAACCGGCGACGACCAGCGACACGGCGAGCATCATGACCGACAGGCCACGCGACATCGAAAGCTCCCTTGCTCGACAGACGCTTGGACGTCGCGCGACCTGGATCGGTTCCACCCGTCGGGGCCCCAGCCAAGATCGGGGGCCGATCTCGCGTCGGTGTCCGCCCCTGAGTTCTGGTTTCAGCGCCGCATCAGCGGCATTTCAGCGCGTGATCGCAGACTCAGCACCGATGTTGCTGGCAGCGCCCAGCGGAACGGCGGTCCCTCGACGACAAAGGTTGTGCAGGCAACAGACGGTGGCTCCGATCAGTGACGAGCGTGAACTGTACGCGGCGGTGCTCGCCGATCCGAATGACGACGATCGGCGGCGAGCACTCGCGGCGTGGTACCGCGAGCGTGGCGATCCGCGCGCCGAGTTCATCCGGATACAGCTCGCGAATGCGGCCACCGAAGCGGTCGGGGTGTTCGACGGCAGATTGATCATGCGAGAACGCGAGCTGCTCGTGGCACACGGCACCGCCTGGCGGGCTCGGCTGACCAACCTCGTCACGGAGTGCATATTTCACCGCGGCCTGATCGGCGAGGTGACGCTGCCGGCCGACCGCTTTCTCGAGGTCGCACCGGCGCTTTTCGCCGCAGCGCCGATCCAGCATCTGAACCTCACGGCGCCAACAACCCAGTTGACCCGTCTGCTCTCGGCGCCCTACCTCGACCGCCTGGTTTCGCTCGGGCTCGACGGATGGGGATTGGACGACGACGATGCCAGGGCGCTCGCCGACGCTGCCGGATTACGGCACCTGTCCTGGCTTGGCCTGGGACGGAATGGGATCGGCCAGGCCGGCGTCGACGCGCTCGCGGCCTCCCCCTGGCTGGCCGATCTCGACGTCCTCGATCTGTCGCTCAACCCCTGTGACCCGACGCCCAAACCGGGAGGATACGACCTCGACGGCCGAGCTGTCGCCATCGATCGCCCGACGCTCGCGGATGAACTCGTCGCTCGTCACGGTCCACGGCCGTGGCTGGCCAACCCGGAGAATCCCGACGCTTGGCCGCTACCGCGTGACTCTTACCGCCCCGGCCGGGCAAGGCTGCGGGGATCGTCAGGCGCCCGTGGTCAGTACACCTAGTGGTCTGTCTGGGATATGCGGTGGTGGCTGTGGTGTTCAGGTGGGTGGATCGCAAGGCGGAGGAGGGAGGCGCCCTGGGGTTGGGCGTCGACCGACGACAACGCCGCGAGGCGCCCGCCTGGGCGCCACAGACGCCGCCAGTTCATATCCCAGACAGACCACTCGGTCGGGGGCCTGGGAGTTGGAGTTAGGGAGCGACCGTGCATGATCGTCACACCAGCTGTATTGCGGTGATCATGCACGGTTGCCCCCGACGGACCAGGTCAATCCAGTGATCTACGAGCGAGGAAAGAGCCTGACGTGAGTAGAACCGAACCCCTGAGCCCGGCCGGCCGCGCAGCGGCGCTGACCAAGCTGGCCGCGGAAGAACTCGACGTCCTGGTGATCGGCGGCGGTGTCGTCGGCGCCGGCGCCGCCCTCGATGCCGTCACCCGTGGCTTGAAGACCGGCCTGGTCGAGATGCGGGACTACGCAGCCGGTACCTCGAGTCGCTCCACCAAACTGTTCCACGGCGGTCTGCGCTATCTCGAGCAGTTCAACTTCCACCTGGTGTTCGAGGCGCTCCGGGAGCGCTCGCTGAACCTGGACGTGCTGGCTCCGCACCTGGTTCACCCGGTGGAGTTCATCTACCCGCTGGAAAAGCCGATCGACCGGGCATACGTCGGCCTCGGCATCGGCGTCTACGACGTGATGGGGTCGGGCCGCGGAGTCCCGCATCACCTCCGGCATCTGGGCAAGCGCAAGACCTTCGAGTCGTTTCCGTCCGGCAACCGCAAGGTGATCCGCGGCGCGATCTCGTTCTACGAGGGCCAGGTCGACGACGCCCGGCACACGATGATGATTTCTCGTACCGCCGCCGCGTACGGCGCGCTGGTGGTGAACAGCACTCGGGTGATCCAGTTCCTGCGCGAGGATGAGCGCGTGGTCGGCGTCGTGGCCAAGGACCTGGAAACTGGGAACGAGTTCGAAATCCGCGCCCAGCAAGTGATCAACGCCGCCGGGGTGTGGACCGACGACGTGCAACAGATGGTTGGCGGGCGCGGCCAGTTCTCCGTTCGGGCCTCAAAAGGCGTGCATATTCTGGTGCCTCGCAATCGAATCAACAGCGCCACCGGAATCATTCACCGAACCGAGAAGAGCCTGCTGTTCATCATTCCGCGGGGAAACAACTGGGTGATCGGCACTACCGATACCGACTGGTCACTCGACAAGGCCCACCCAGCAGCCAGTTCCAGCGACATCGACTACCTGCTGGGCCATGCCAACGCCTTGCTCGCCGACCCGCTGACCCGTGATGACGTGGTCGGAGTTTACGCCGGCTTGCGGCCACTGCTGGCCGGGGAGTCCGAATCGACCAGCACCCTTTCCCGCGAGCATGCGGTCTCCTCCCCGGTGGCCGGGCTGACCGTGATCGCCGGTGGCAAGTACACGACCTACCGAGTGATGGCGAAAGATGCTGTCGACTATGCCGTCCACGGCATGGACCGGCGGGTTCCGGCGTCCTGCACCGAGCGGATTCCGCTGGTCGGAGCCGACGGGTACGTCGGGCTGTGGAACAACCGGCAGCTGACGGCCAACCGAACCGGACTGCGGGTGCACGTCATCGAGCACCTGCTGAATCGCTACGGCAGCCTCTACACCGAATTGCTCGAGCTGATCGAGGCCGACCCGGACCTCGGCAAGCCGTTGCCGAGCGCGCCCGACTATCTCAAGGCCGAGGTGATTTACGCGGCGAGCCACGAGGGAGCACTGCACCTGGACGACATCCTCACTCGGCGGACCCGGATCTCGATCGAAGTACGCGACCGAGGCGAGGCGGCCGCCGCCGAAATCGCCGACCTCGTCGCGCCGATCCTCGAGTGGTCGAAGGATCACGCGGCGGACGAGGTTGACCATTACCGGCTTCGGGTCAAAGCCGAGCGGGAATCTCAGGAACAGCTGGACGACCAGACCGCGGACGCCGCCCGCCTGGGAGCCCCCGACGTCCGAACCAATGCCGGCTAGGGCCTGTCCTGGATGATCGGCACGATTGTCGGCTGTTCCGTCGACAACGGTTTGGCTGCGCTGCAGCTCGACCCGGGACGGGTCGCAACCCGGCTCGGACTAACCTCTGCTGGAAAGGCTTACCTGGGCCATCGTGGGGGTTTAGTCCGAGCCGGGTTGCGGCCCGGCGAGTAGCGCCAGGGAGACCGGGTAGCAGTGATCAGGCCGTGAGCCATTTTCCGCGCAGGTATCCCGCGAAGCCACCAGTCACTCAGTCGAAAGCCCTTTCCAGGCGACAAGATTGCCGATCTCTGCGCGGATTGGCATGGCCGGAGGGCGGCATGGTTCCCGTGCCGACTCACGTCCGTCACCCCTCGGCGATACCGACGTCAAACCTCAGATCACGCAGAACGTAAAGTCTGGTGCTAAACGGGTTTCGAGCGTCAACCGAGTCATAGCACCGGCGGCAGGGACGAGCGAGCGCCGAGTCAGAACGCCAGCGGCGAGAACGAGCGGGCGCCGGTCAGAGAGCGGGCGGCAGGGACGGGCGGTGCAGCGAGACGCCACCGTGGTGCAGTTGCTCATGCACGGCCAGCAACAGTGCAGCCTCGCCTGGGGCGAAAGGACCGCCGGTCATCTCGCAGTACTGGCAGATCATCACGGTTTTCGCTTGCAACCTAGGCTTTCTCAACATCGCAGAAAGCAAGCTGCTGGCCCGACTCGGCTTTCGCGACCGGGCCTGCGGCTTCACGCGCGGCGCACGACGAGCGGGCTTGTCCGCCGCATTCGTGCCCGCGATGATGTCGCTGTTCTTAGTCATCACCGGAGCATCCTCCCACTCACCTGGCCGACAATCACGCAGCACCCCCTGTGTTCGAACTCACGACTCACCCCATCGACGTCACCCGAAACGGTCGAAACAGACCGGCGCCGAGCGGCGCTCAGCATCGCCACAGTGTGACGTCGAAATCGTGCCTGGCATCTCGAGTATCTCGAGAAGAGCCCAGCGATTGATGATTTGATTCCCTTGGCGGCGATAACCTTTCGACACGCTGCGTGACCTCTCGTTCCGGAAAGCGTTACGATCTGTGGGATATCCAGCGCAGACGCCGTCCAGCGCTGCGAGCGACGTCCCCTCAGGTTGAGCGGCTGCGGGTCACCAACCCCGCCGCCGGCCACTGGAGCGCCCCCGCAAGACGAACAGCCCGCCGTCCCTGGTCGAGCTGCTGCTACGAGAGCTACCAGCACCGGTTCGTTGACGTCGGGCCCTTGGATTGGATGGATCCAGAGAATGACCCGGGTCTGAGCGATTTGGACACGATCATACTTTATATCTTAGATACGAAGTATCATCCGATTATTGGTTAGATGTGCCGCTTCCGCCAGCGGCCGACCGGGCCTGGTCAACCCGCTTCTCCCCCAAGCGGTGTACCAGCCAGTTGTCTGTTCGTCGGTTGCTTCGGGCAGACTGCGACCATGGACGACGACGACGAGCTCACCATCGTGGTGGCCGCTGCCCCCGGGGCCTCCGCGCTAGAGCTTGACGGGATGCTCCACCGCCTCGAGGAGGCGGTGGCTATCGCCGTCTCAGATGTTGCGGTGGAGGGCTACGTCACGAACGGTTCGACCGCGCCCGGCGAGGTCCGGCTGGTGATCGCTGCCACCCATCTGGCCTCCTCGGAGACCCTCAGCCTGGTCGGCGACAGCGTTGCCGAGCTCTTGGCCGACCCTGACCTGGCCGGTTGGGGTCCGTACTCCGTCAACGTCACCGACGAGGTGTCGGACGACGACGATGCGGCGGTCATCTGGGACGTTCTACCGGACAGCGAGCCGGAGGTGGACGAGACCCCGGTGGTCGACGAGTTCGACCTGCAGGCCGCCCGGGAGCGCCTGCACGACGATGCCGAACACCTGTCCAGAGGGTTGCGCCTGAGCTGGCTCACCGCGCTGGAGATCGACGACGCCTCGCTCGCGGCCCACTCGGACGCGGAAGCGGGCCCCGAGGAGGTCACCGACGAAGACTCGGAGGCCGCCGAGGACGCCGACCATGAGGCCGACGACGTTGACGAGGCCGATGAGGCCGATGAGGCCGATGAGGCCGATGAGGCCGATGAGGACTTGATCGTCGATCAAGACGCAGTCGCCGACCACGAGGCAGACGCCGACCACGAGGCAGACGCCGAGCACGAGGCAGACGCCGAGCACGAGGCAGACGCCGAGCACGAGGCCGACCCGGACCAGGACGCTGAGCACGAGGCCGACCCGGACCAGGACGCAGACGC
>Ga0326721_10000455_pt1 | contig 12391 bp, 8 predicted proteins | sample SGPome_FD_203951 | JGI IMG/M metagenome (GOLD analysis project Ga0326721, IMG submission 203951) | Soil microbial communities from Southern Great Plains, Lamont, Oklahoma, United States - SGP_1_2016 | ecosystem: Engineered > Artificial ecosystem > Soil microcosm > Unclassified | place: USA...
CCCATCTCCTCGTGCAGTTCGTCGATGCAGACGGCCAACCCTGGCTGGTCTTCTGGATCCGCGAGATCGCAGACCCCGACGGCGCCTGGACCGGCGCGCTCAGCCTTCCCTACCGGCTGAGCCTCGACAGTGCAGCCGCCGACCCACTTCGGCTCGCGCCGCATCCGACCGTTCCGCCACCCGGCACAGACGATCCGAGAACCGGTGTGCGGCACATTACTCTCGCCGACGGAGACGCCGCCCACCTCACACCAACCGGCCCCCCTCACCTGGCCGTCGACGTCCGGTACGAGCGGGGAACGGTGATCGTCACATCGAATGGAACTCAGACGAGGGTCTCCGACGTTCCCGGGCCGGTGCACGTACTCGTTGACGGTCCCATCGTCGAGGTCTGCACCGGGACCGCACTCGTCGGTCTGACAACCAACGGCTGACGACGCTCGACGACCCGCGCTGACCCACTCCCGGGTCTTCGGCGGTGGCTTCCATTGCGTCACTCTCGATGTGCGCCCGCGCGGCTCGCTGGAAACCTACAGCTGAGATCGGTCTCGGTGGACTCCTGATCGGCTTAAGGTTTTCGCTCAGCCGATGCGGTCCGTCACCGGCTCCTGGCGAAGCGGCGGGGGTGCTGTTGAGGAGCGGACGACGACCTCGACCGGTGGGGTGCTCTGCGGTGGCAGGTCTTCGTCGGGCCTCTCGATGGCATGCACGAGAAGCCTGAGCCCTTCCTTTGCCGCGGCGTCGAACGGCTGGCGCACAGTGGTCAGGGGTGGAGTCACGAAGGCGTAGACCGGGTTGCCGTCAAACCCGACGACGCTGACGTCGTCCGGAACCCGACGACCGGCTTCCCGTAGCGCGTGGATCACGCCGATGGCCATGTCGTCGCCCGCCGCGAATACTGCAGTCACGGTGGGGTCAGAAACCAATTCGCGGCCTGCGGCATATCCGGAAGCGGCCGACCAGTCGCCCTCGATGACCGGCGGGGCAGCCCTGCCCCTGGCCTCCAGCGCGGCACGCCATCCTTCGAGCCGGTCCTTGGCGGCGTACCACGGCTGCGGTCCGGCGACGTGATGGACCGTCGCGTGCCCCAGATCCAGTAGATGCTCGGTGGCAGCCTGGGCCAGGAGGTAGGAACCGACCCCCACGGCCACGGCCCGGGAAGCGGTGAAAACCGGTGGTGCACCGAGGAAGAGGACCGGCACACCGACGCGGACGGCGACCTCGCCCTGATCCCTCGGCTCAGAGAGGACGATCCCGTCGACACCCTGCTCGAGTAGTGACTCCACGGCGCCAGCGATGCCTGATGCGTCACCGTCCTGCGTGCTGACCACCCGCAAGGCATAGCCGGCGTCCCGAACGGCTCGTTCGATACCGACGAGCAGCGAGGCGACACCGTATCCGGCTGACCCGAGGGTCACCACACCGATGGAACGAGTTCGACCAGAAGCCAACATCCGAGCGGCATTATTCAACCGATAACCGAGCTTTTCGGCGGCCTCGAGAACGCGTTGGCGCACCTCGGCGGAGACGTACGGCTCGTCGTTGAGCACCCTTGACACCGTCTTGCGCGAGACCCCGGCCACCCGGGCTACGTCCGCGCTGCGCGGTGAAGCTGGGATTCCGCCCGCTCCCACCACGTGTGCCATGACGTCTCCTGCTTGCTGAATGCGTGAATAGGGCGAGGTCAACTACCTGACCGCGCGGTCATGTCTAAGGCCCGCAAGATGCGAGTGTCAAGTTTTCCGACGACGCAACTCCCTCGACGTGGCACCCCGAGCGCTCATCGAGGGAAGGAGCTTGACAAGGGACCCAGAGGTAGATCTATGTTCTGCTCATTGTCGTTCGATCATGTTTGATCGTGATCATCTCCCCGACGCGCGTCGTCATCGCCGGGCTCCACCCAGCAACAACAAGCCGACCTCTCGGCACTTCCTCCACCGGAGTTGACTCCCATGAGTTCAGTACGCCCGCTGCGCGTCCCCGGCATCACCTACGGCGGCGACTACAACCCCGAGCAATGGCCCGAAGAGGTCTGGGCCGAGGACATGCGCCTGATGCGTGAAGCCGGGGTGACCATGGTCAACCTCGGGATCTTCGCCTGGGCCCTGCTCGAACCCTCCGAAGGCGTCTACGACTTCGCCCGGATGGACCGCATCCTCGACCTGCTGCAGGCCAACGGCATCGCCGCTGACCTGGCCACCCCCACTGCGGCCCCGCCCGCCTGGTTCTTTCGCGCCCACCCGGAGGCCCTGCCGGTCGACAAGGACGGCCGTTCCCTCTGGTATGGCAGCCGCCAGACCTTCTGCCCCAGCAGCCCCGCCTACCGCCGGGCCGCCCTGAGCATCGCGAGAATGCTCGGTGAGCGTTACGCCGAGCACCCGGCCGTGGCCATGTGGCACATCCACAACGAGTACGGCTGCCACAACGCCGCCTGCTATTGCGACACCAGTGCCAGTGCCTTCCGGCACTGGCTGCGGGACCGCTACGGCGACGACTTGGCTGCGCTCAACCACGCCTGGGGCACCACCTTCTGGAGCCAGTGGTACTACGACTGGGAGGAGATCCTGCCGCCGCGCGCCACCGGAGCTCCACCCAACCCCACCCACCAACTCGACTGGCGCCGCTTCTGCTCCGACGAACTGCTCTCGCTCTGCACCGCCGAACGCGACGTCTTGCGTCAGGCGGCCCCGCACATCCCCGCCACCACCAACTTCATGGTGATGCGCACTTTTGACGCCCTGGACTACTGGCGCTGGGCGCCTGAGCTGGACATCGTCTCCAACGACCACTACCTGATGTCCGACGACCCGGAATCGGACGTCGACGTCGCGCTCAGCGCCGACCTCATGCGCTCTCTCGCCGGCGGCCCCTGGCTGCTGATGGAGCACTCGACCGGCGCGGTCAACTGGCAGCCCGTCAACCGCGCCAAGCATCCCGGCGAGATGCGCCGCAATGCCCTCGCGAACGTGGCCCGCGGAGCCGACGGCATCTCCTTCTTCCAGTGGCGAGCCGCCATTGCCGGGGCCGAGCAGTGGCACTCGGCGATGCTGCCGCACGCCGGCACCGACAGCCCGATCTGGCAGGACGTCGTGCAACTCGGCGCGGACCTGAAGGCCCTCGCCGAAGTTCGCGGCAGCACCGTTGCCGCCCGGGTCGCGATCGTCTGGGACTGGGACGCCCGCTGGGCCCTGGAGCTACCCTCCCAGCCCAGCGGCGAACTGCGCTTTCAGGACCTGGTCCGGGATTGGTACACCCCGCTGTGGCGAGCCGGGATAGCCGTGGACTTCGTCCGTCCGGACGCCGATCTTGACCGTTACCGCCTGGTTCTGGCACCCAGTCTCTATCTGGTGAACGACGCCGGGGCGGCCAACCTGGAAGCCTTCGCCGAGCGCGGTGGCACCCTGGCTGTCGGCTTCCACAGCGGCGCGGTCGACGAGAACTGCCACATCCGGCCCGGCGGGTACCCCGCTGCCTTCCGGGACATCCTCGGCGTCCGGGCCGACGAGCTGTTCCCATTGCTGCCCAGCCAGACACTTCAGCTCACCGGGCAGGTCCGCACCGGTGCCACCGCCACCCAGTGGTCCGAGCGGATCAAGCTCGCGGGCGCTGAAGCCGTGGCGTACTTCGCCGACGGGCCGCTGGCCGGAGGACCAGCTGTCACCCGCCACGCGCCGGGCAGCGGAATCGCCTGGTACCTGGCTACCCGGCCGGACCCCGTGACCCTCGCCGCACTGATGGACCGGATCTGCGAGGAGGCCGACGTCCAGCCGGTGCTCGTTGATGCGCCGAGTGGCCTCGAGGTCGTCCGGCGCACCGGCACCGATGCGGACTACCTGTTCCTGATCGACCACGCGGGAGCCGGCGCCAAGGTCGTCGCCGACGGCATCGAACTGCTCACCGGCCATGCCGTCCACGGGGCCGTCACGGTCCCGGCCGGAGGTGTCGCGGTCGTCCGCGAGTCACACAGCAGGGGGTTCCTGGACGATGTCTAGGAGATGAGGGTGATCCCAGGTCCCGGCGCGGATCATCCGCCAGCTGCGCTGATCACCTCGGGGGTGAGCAATGCACCGGCGAAGTCGGCGCGGGCGGCAGCCACCACCTCCGGGTCGGGCTCGGCGGCGGCGAACCAGGGCTCCAGGTCGCGCGCCTGGACCAGGTGGCCGCCCCCGGTCAGGGGCCGCACCTCCCAGTCGGGGAGGGGGCCGAGCCGGGACAGGTGGGCGGCGGTCAGTATCTGGATCCCATGGGCGTCCGGTACGTACTGGTCCCACAGCCGTCGGTAGCGGTTGACCTTCGCCTCGGATACGTGTGGCAGCGCCGGAACGGCGCCGGCCAGGCCGGTCCAGGACGTGACCGGGTAGCGGCCGGTCCGGAGGAAGGCGACGTCGAGCTGGTTCGCGAACTCCAGGAGTAGTTCGCGCAGGTGCTCCACCCGCGCGCGCCAGTCCGGGCCGTCGTCCCTGACCTGGCAGGTGACCTGGCCCCAGGCGCCCAGGTCGGCCAGCCTCGCCGCCGCCGGTGCGGTGTAGGCGACCCCCGCAGTGTGGTTGTGCTCGGCCGCCCACACCAGGTGCTCCGCGACGTCGTCACCGGAGAATTCCGACCGGGACCGCCCCATCGTGAGCTGAACGGTGGCGCCGGGGAGAGCTGCCCACCCGACCAGGTATCGGCAGAGGGCGGTGGTGGTCCCGGCGTCCACCGTCCACCGAGGCGGTCCCCAGCGGCCGACGGTGCCAGGCGGTGGCTCCTCGTTCATCCGGAAGGCGAGGTAACCCGCCGGTCTGATCGCGGTGTCGAGGCCGGACACCCACTCGGACGGCGGCGGTATTGGGGCCGGAGCCAGCGTTCCGGACCAGCCGGCCCGCGTCAGCTCCTCGGTGAAGGCGCTGAGCCAGGACCGGTTCTGCTCGGGGGTCCCGATCAGATCGAGGAAGACCACCGGACCGTCGGGCGACGGTTCGACGCTCTCCGCCCACACCGTGTCCGGGCTCGCGCTGTCGTTCGCGTGGGTCATGGCGGCCTCGGCCGCGGCCATCGCGTCGGTCAGCGGCCGGCGCCGATCTGCCTCGGCGCCGCGGAAGAGCAACTGCAGGGCATCGGCGTTGTGTTGCAGCCGCCGGTTGATGTCGGACAGTTCCGCGGCCACTCCGGAACCGTTTCCCTCTGACATGGTTCGTGACCCTTCGCGTCCGGAGGTATCCCCTTCTGACCCTACCGTGGTTGAAATGCCTGATCTATCGGGTTCTTTGGTTCTGTTTGCGGGGGCAATTGATGACGCGGGCGTTCCGACGGACCCTGCTCGCCCTGCTCGTCGAGGTCGCGTCGGGACGCGCCATGCCCGCGCAACTGTTCGGGCTCGCCTTCGTCCAAACGGTGGAAATCCAGAGGAATCAAGCGCAGAGTGGGGAGACCATGCGGCGTTGCGATCTTTGAGGGGCGGTCGGATCGATGGATCAAGCCGAGCTGCCGCGGACTGTCGCCGAGTTCGCGTTCTTGCTGGCCGAGCGATTCGGGGACCGTCCCGCGCAACGGTTCAAGCGCGACGGCCGCTGGCTGGACATCAGCTACGTGCAGTTGCGCGACGTGAGCGCCGAGGTGGGCCGGGGACTCATCGCCCTCGGCGTGCGTCCGGGGGAGCGGGTGTGCGTTCTGTCCGACACCCGCCCGGAGTGGACCCACGTGCAGTTCGGCATCTCCGCCGCCGGCGCCCTGGTCGTTCCGATTTACCCCTCGAGCTCGCCGGAGGAATGCGAGTGGGTTATCGGCAACTCCGGTGCCGTCGTCGTGATCTGCGAGGACGCCGCGCAATTGGACAAGGTTGATCAGATCCGCGACCGGCTGCCTGAGTTGCGGCACGTCGTGACCATCGAACCGACCGGCGGGAAGGCTTTGACCCTCGAGGAGCTGCGCCAGCGCGGTGAGGGCGAAGCGCCGGAGCTCGAACGGCGCACCGACGCGGTGCAGCCGGACGATCCTGCGCTGATCGTTTACACATCGGGAACGACGGGTCCGCCCAAAGGCTGCCTGCTGACCCACCGCAATCTGACCGCCTGCTGCCGGGTCACCAGAGAGCTCGATGTCCTCCGACCGGGCGACGTCTCCTATCTCTTCCTGCCGCTCGCGCACGTGTTCGCGCAGGTCGTGCAGTTGAGCACGTTCAGCGTCGGTGGGGTGGCGGCCTATGGCACCGGCAATCCCGCCACGATCGTCTCCGAGTGCGCCGAGGTTCAGGCCACCTGCATGCCGTCGGTACCGCGCATCTTCGAGAAGGTGCACGGAATGTTCTCCGACCAGAGCCCGGCCGATCCGCGGGTGTCCGCCAAGCTCCGTGCGGTCTTTGGCGGGCGGCTGCGGGTGGCGATCTCCGGGGCGGCGCCGATCGCGCAGGAGATCCTCGAGTTCTTCCACGCGGCCGGTGTGCCGGTCTACGAGGGGTATGGCATGAGCGAGTCGTCGTCGGTGGGCACGCTCAACACGGTGGCTGCCTTGAAGATCGGGAGCATCGGACGGCCCGTGCCCGGTTGCGAGGTCCGGATCGCCGACGACGGCGAGATCATGATGCGCGGCCCGCACATCTTCGCCGGCTACTGGGACAACCCCGAGGCCACCAGGGAGGTCCTGGTAGACGGCTGGCTGAGCACCGGTGACCTCGGGGCGATCGACGAAGCGGGCTTCGTCACGATCACTGGGCGCAAGAAGGACATCATCATCACCGCTGGGGGCAAGAACATCACCCCGGCAAACATCGAGAACGATCTGCGCCAGTCTCCGTGGATCTCCCAGGTGCTGCTGTACGGCGATCGCCGGCCGTACCTGGTCGCGCTCATCACGCTGGATCCCGACCAGATCGTCCCCTGGGCCCGGGCCCAGGGCCTGCCCGCCGACATCGCCGGCCTGCAGGCGCACCCATCAGTGCGCGAGCTGATCCAGGGGATGGTGGACCAGGCGAACGCCCGGTACGCCCGGGTCGAGCAGATCAAAAGATTCGCCGTCCTGGAGCGCGACTTCACCGTGGAGACCGGCGAGCTGACTCCGACACTGAAGATGAAACGGCGGGTGGTCGAGCAGAACTACACCGGTGTCCTCGAGAGGCTTTACCGCCCCGCTTGACCGGCGGGCTGATGGCGGCGACCGTCCCGCCCCAGGGGTGAACCCCCGCAGAACGTCGCCGTGCGATGTCAGGAGTTCGTGTTGCAGCAACTGAGCGGCTTGGATGCCGCATTCCTCGCGATGGACAGCGGTTCGAATTATGGTCATGTCGGCTCGGTTTCGATTCTCCAAGGCTCTGACGGGCTCACCTTGGAGCGGTTGACGGAGACCTTCGGCTCGCGGTTACATCTTGTGCCGTTATTCACCCGGCGACTGGTGCAGGTGCCGCTCGGGATCGATCAGCCTTACTGGATCGAGGATCCGGACTTCGATCTTGAATTCCATATCCGGGAGATCGCCCTGCCTTCGCCGGGTGACGACCGCCAGCTCGCCGAGCAGATTGGCCGTTTGCACAGCAGGCCGTTGGACCGGGCTCGCCCGCTGTGGGAGGCCTATCTCATCTACGGCCTGGAGGGTGAGCGGCAAGCGTTGTACACGAAGGTCCACCACGCGGCCATCGATGGTGCCTCCGGTGGCGAGGCTTTGGGGTTGCTGATGGATCCCGACCCGGAAGGTCGCACGATCGCGCCCGCGCCGGAGCGGGTCGTGGAATCGGCACCTTCGGGACTGTCGTTGCTGCGGCGCAGCGTGGGGCACCTGGCGTTCCAGCCGATCCGGGCCGCACGGGTGATGGCCGACCTCACCGGTGCCCTGCCGGGCATCGCGCGTGCCTTCGCCCTCGCGCCCGCAGGTACGACCATGGACGGAGCTGTGCTTTCCCGGACTCCGGTGCGCCCGCCCAGCACCCCGTTCAATCGGAACGTGACCCCGCATCGGCGGTGGAGCTTCCGATGGGTGCTGCTCGATGACGTCAAGCAGGTGCGAGTCGCCCACGGGGGCTCGGTGAACGACGTGGTGATGGCGATGTGCGCCGGGGCGGTGCGGCGCTGGCTGAGCGACCACGAGGCGCTGCCGGAAGGCCCGCTGGTGGCAGGGGTGCCGATCAGTGTGCGGACGGAGGACAAGAAGGGCGCGTTCGGCAACGAGGTCAACATGTTGATGTCGTTGCTTCCGACGAACCTCGCCGATCCGTTTGCGCGGCTTCGCGCGGTTCAGGAGGCGATGCGGGTGGCCAAGGAGCAGCACGCCGCCATCCCGGCCCGGGTCCTGAGCGACATCACGCAGTTCAGCATGCCCGCGCTGACCGCACGTGCTTCGCGGCTCGCGGCCCAGCTGCGGCTCGCGGAGCGGTCCACTCCGCTGAACCTGGTGATCTCCAATGTGCCCGGTCCGCGCAATCCGCTGTACTTCGGCGGCGCGCGAATGCTTGCCACGTATCCGGTCTCGGCGATTGCGGACGGAATAGGGCTGAACATCACGGTCACCGGGTACGGCGACGGCCTCGGTTTCGGGCTGGTGGCATGCCGCGAGCTTGTCCCCGACCTGGACGACCTCGCGGGCCACCTGATCGACGAGCTCGCCCTGCTCAAGGCCACCAGTTGAGCGGCCGCGAGCCGCCGGCCGGGACCTCCTCGAGCGATGGTGCCAGTTCGGCGGCGGCCTTCGTGCCCTCGGCCCGATGGGGTGGCGCCGGCCATGTGGTCGACCTCGGCGGTCCGGTGCACTGGGTCGACTTCGGTGGTCCAGACCAGATCGATCGGCCCCCGGTGGTCCTCGTGCACGGCCTCGGCGGCTCGCACCTGAACTGGGTCACCGTCGCGCCGGCGTTGGCTCGTCAGAGCCGGGTCTTCGCCATCGACCTCGCCGGGTTCGGACTGACCCCCACCGCCGGCCGATCGGCGTCGGTCCAGGCGAACACCCAGTTGCTGGACCGGTTCCTGCGGCGGGTGGTTGCTCGGCCGGCGGTACTCGTGGGCAACTCGATGGGCGGCATGATCTCGATGCTGCAGACCGACGCGCAGCCGGACACGGTGGCCGGGCTGGTCCTGGTCGACCCCTCGGTGCCGCAGACGCTGCGGATGCTGGATCGGCAGGTGGCGCTCGGGTTCGCCGTCATGGCATTGCCGATCGTCGGGGCACGGCTCTCACGGCGGATCCGCAATCGCACCCCAGCCCGGGTCGCGGTGCAGCAGGTGGTCAACCTGTGCTTCGCCGATCCAGGGCGGATGCCCCCGGAAGTGTTCGAAGCGGGGGTCGCGCTGGCGGAGTACCGGGCCAGACTGCCCGATGAGGAAGCGGCGTTCATCGTGGCCGCCCGGTCGCTGCTGAGGGTGGTGCAAGACCGAAACGGCTACGAGGCCTTGATGCGACGGATCACGGTGCCCGTGCTGCTCGTGCACGGCAGCCACGATCGGCTCGTCGCCCGCGCCGCGGCCGACGCGGTCGCCGCCAACAATCCACACTGGAGCTACACGGTGTTCGACGGAGCCGGCCACACCCCGCAGCTTGAAGTTCCCGAGTTGTTCCTGGCCGAGACGCTGGGCTGGCTGGACCGGTCTGTCCTGCCGGTCCGGCCCACCGACGGCGACCCGACTCGGACCCCGGACGGGCGAAACTGATCAGGCGAACTGATCAGGCGAAACTGATCAGGCCGGCAACGCCCCGGCAGCCGGGCAGGTGCGATCAGCCGGCTTTCGGCAGAGGGCGCTGGTCGGGTTCGTCGGGACGGGGAAAGAGCCAGCGCATCGGCGGCGGCGGACGGAAGGGCGACCAGGTGCCTTCAGGCTGTGCGAGCCGGTCGGCCACCGCGTAGATGGTTGCCGGGTGGTGGCCGATTCCTGTGTGGCTTGCAGTGACGGCGATGTTCTCCGACCGCGGACCGCTGCGCTCGATGCATGCCCGCCAGTCCACGATCCCATCCAGCCGCGAATAGATCGCCGTTGCCGGCACCCGCAAAGCCGCCTTGCCCCGCTCCACCGGCAACTCCGCTGGCAGCACGTGCAGGTGCGAATACCGCTCGAACGCCGCATGCGCGCGGCTCTGACTGCGGCGAGCCATCCCGAAGGGGCTGGCCAGGGTGATCACCTGACGGACCGACGTGGGGGCCTCACGCGCCAGCAGCCGCGCGTAGATGCCGCCCAGACTCCAACCGATCAAACTCACCGGCCGGTCATATCGCCAGCGCAGGTGAGTCAGCCTAGCCCGCATACCCTCCAGGCATTCGGCTGTCGGCCCGACGTTGCGTCCCAGTTGCCAGCCGTGCACCGCATATCCCCGGCGCCGTAACACCGACCGAAGAGCCTGGGTCGACACATCGTCGCCCAGCAACCCCGGAAGTACCAGGACCGGGTGCCCGTCACCGAACGGAAGGGCAAGCGCGAACGGACGTGCGGCCGAGTACAGCCCCAGCTCCGCCAGAGCACGACCAGGCTCGCTCAAATACAGGCACAGTGCCGGCGTGTCATCCGATCTCCGCAACATTGCTCCTCCTCGAGCTGGGCGTATCCACTCCAGGCTGCCACGGAACGCCCGCCGCCGCCGTGCTCAGGTGCCTCTCGGTGCGTCTGGCGCAAGACGTGCTGGCCACCTCGCCGGTGCCGGTTCGGCTTGGTTGAGATCCGGCTTCCGCTTGATTCAGGGATAGGTTGGCGCGATGGTCGCAACTACCAGCAAGGTCGCCGTCGTTACCGGCGCGAGCAGCGGTATCGGTGCGGCCTGCTCGCAGGCGCTCTCGGCGGCCGGCTGGACTGTACTGATGGCGGCCCGGCGGGTCGAATCGCTGGTGGCCGTGGCCGCCGCAGGCCAGGGCAGCCTGGAGCCGGTGCCCACGGACGTCACCGACGAGTCGTCAGTGCGAGCACTGTTCGACACCGCCGTCGACCGGCACGGACGGGTGGATCTGCTGTTCAACAATGCCGGCCGGGGTGCCTTCGCGTTGGACGTCGACGACTTGTCGTTGACGGAGTGGCAGGCCGTGGTCGACGTCAATCTGACCGGTTCTTTCCTCTGCACTAGGGAAGCCTTCAGAGTGATGCGGCAACAGAGGCCGCAGGGTGGGCGCATCATCAACAACGGCTCGATTTCCGCGCATGTGCCGCGCCCTGGATCGATCGCCTACACGGCGACCAAGCACGCGATCACCGGTCTGACCAAGTCGACTGCGCTGGACGGGCGCCGCTACGACATCGCGTGCGGGCAGATCGACATCGGCAACGCCGCTACCGACATGACCGCGCAGATGAGTGCCGGCGTTCCGCAGCCCGACGGCAGTGTTCGCGCCGAGCCGGTGATGGATGTCTCCGCCGTCACGCAAGCCGTGCTCTACATGGCGAGCCTGCCGCTGACCGCCAACGTCCCCACGATGGTCGTGATGGCGACCAAGATGCCGTTCGGCGGGCGCGGCTGAGGTTCTCCGCAGGCCATCGGCGGTGGTCAGGCCGGGTCGCCCGGCCGCAGGTCCAGCGGTGAGGCGCCGCGAGTGCGGGTCGGTAGCCGGTAGAGGCCGGTGGTGGCCGCGATGAACAAGGTGGATCCGTCCGGGCCGCCGAAGCATAGGTTGGCGACGACCTCCGGCACCGGTACAGCACCCAACCGGACGCCGTCCGGGGCGTAGATTTGCACCGAATCGGCGCTGGAGGTCCATACATTGCCCGCGACGTCGATCCTGAAACCGTCGGCCACGCCGGGTTCGATCGCCGCGAACACCCGGCCGTTCTTCACCCGGCGACCGCCGAAGACGTCGTACGCCCTGATGTGATGGCCGTTGTGGCTATCGCGGCCCAGCGCGGAGGCGGTGTCCGAGACATAGAGCAGAGATTCGTCGGGGGAGAACGCGAGCCCGTTCGGCTCCTCGACGTCCATCACCACCGGATCCAAGGTTCCCGTGGCTGGGTCGAAACGGAAAACCCAGTGATCGTCGTACTCTCGTTCGCCGGGATGGCCTTCATGGGACTGAATGATTCCGTACGCCGGATCGGTGAACCAGATCGAGCCGTCCGACTTGACCACGACGTCGTTGGGAGAGTTGAGCTTAACGCCGTTCCAGCGATCGACCAGCACATGGGTGCCGCCGTCCGGTTCGGTGCGCTCGATCGCCCGGCGGCCGTGCGAACAGTTCACCACCCGCCCCTGCAGGTCCAGGGTGCGCCCGTTGGTGAATTCGACCGACTCGGCCGACACGCTCACGACGCCGGTGGCAGCGTTCCAGCGCAGGATCCGGTTGTTCGGGATGTCCGACCAGATGACGGCGTCTTCGGCTGGTAGGTAGACCGGGCCTTCCGACCAGATGGCGTCACCGCCAAGGCGTTCCACCCGGGCATCGGGATCGAGCAGGGCATGCAGCCTCGGGTCGTCCGTCACCACTGCCGGCTCGGAGCCCGGTCGAGCCTCTGACATGTCGCGA
>Ga0326721_10000456_pt1 | contig 12385 bp, 9 predicted proteins | sample SGPome_FD_203951 | JGI IMG/M metagenome (GOLD analysis project Ga0326721, IMG submission 203951) | Soil microbial communities from Southern Great Plains, Lamont, Oklahoma, United States - SGP_1_2016 | ecosystem: Engineered > Artificial ecosystem > Soil microcosm > Unclassified | place: USA...
ACGGTCTACTACAACCAGGACTTGTTCAAGAAGTACAACGTCGCGGTGCCGACGACGCTGGCCGAGATGACCTCCGCCATGGACACTTTCGTCTCGAAGAAGATTACTCCGCTGGGCATGTCCGGCGCCGAGTACCCGGCCGGCCAGTTGTACTACCAGCTGGCGCTGTCCAAGGCCGACCGGACCTTCGTCGACAATTATCAGCTCTATAAAGCGCCGGTGAACTTCCAGGCCGATCCGCTGAAGTACGGTGCAGACACCTTCGCTGACTGGGTGAAGAAGGGATACGTCTCCAAACAATCGGCCAGCCTGAAGGCCGAGGACATGGGAGTTGCCTTCATCAGTGGCAAGGTCCCGATGATCGTGTCCGGGAGCTGGTGGTACGGCCGGTTCCAGTCGGATGCCAAGTTCAATTGGGACAGCTTCCTGTTCCCCGGCAACACCCTGCAGGCGGGTTCCTCCGGCAACATCTGGGTGGTTCCGCAGAGCAGCAAGGCCAAGGATCTGGCGGCGGACTTCATCGACATCACGATGCGGCCGGAGATCCAGAACCTGCTGGGCAACAGCGGCGGCGTCCCGGTCGCGGCCGACCCGGCGAAGATCACCGACCCGAAGAACCAGAAGCTGATCAAAGACTTCAACACCGTGAACCAGGCGGACGGTCTCGCCTTCTACCCGGACTGGCCGGTGCCCGGGTATTACGACGTGCTGGTGTCCGGCTTCCAGGGGTTGATCAACGGGACCAAGACCCCGGATCAGGTCCTCACCTCGATCGCCAAGCCGTACCAAGAAGGCGTTGACGAGATCAAGAGCAACTGACGCCGCCGGGGCAGCGCTCGTTCGTCGTCCGTCCGGGCGCTGCCCCACCGGGAAGGAACTGTGATGTCCGAGACCCTGATTCCCCCTGCCCAGATCCCGCCGCAACCGCCTGTCTCGACCCTCGACCTGAGCCTTCGCCGTCCCGATCGACGACCGAAAGGCGGCGCGTACTGGCTGTTTCTGGCCCCGGGCGGGGTGCTCTTCGCGCTCATCATTGGCCTCCCGTTCGTGGCCAACATCTATCTCTCGTTCACCAAGTGGTCGGGAATTGGTGACCCGCGCTGGGTCGGTCTGAAGAACTACACGAAACTGCTGCACGACGACATCTTCTGGATGTCCTTTCGGAACACCCTGGCGATGATCATCGCGATGGTGGTGGTGCCCACACTGATCGGGTTGCTGCTGGCCGCTGTCTTGTTCGACTCGATCGGGCGCCGGTTTCCGGCACCGGCTTCGACCGCGCTGCGGGCGATCTTCTACTTGCCGCAGGTACTGCCGGTGGTGGTGGCCGGCATCGTCTGGGGGTGGATCCTGCAACCGGACGGCGCCCTGAATGCCCTGCTCCGGGCAATCGGCCTGGATTCACTGGCACATGACTGGCTCGGTGACCCGAAGACGGCGTTGCCAACCGTGATGATGATGATGATCTGGGTGCAGATCGGCTATCCGGTCGTGATTTTCATGGCGGCGCTGCAGCGGGTCGACCCGGAACTGTACGAGGCAGCCGAACTGGACGGTGCCGGCTGGTTCCGCCGGTTCCGCGCCATCACCATCCCGCAGATCCGCCCGGAGACCTTCGTCGTCACGTTGACCTGCACGATCGCCGCGATGAAGGTATTCGGGCCGATCTTCGCCCTGACCCGGGGCGGACCGGACAGCGCCACCATCGTGCCGTCGTACTTCTCGTACCACACCTTCTTCGAGAAGCTGAACGTCGGTTATGGATCAGCGATTTCGACTGTTCTGACAGTGCTGATCATCCTGGTCAGCGCGGTCTTCCTGTGGGTTCAGAGCGCCAGTCAGAAGCGGGATGAGGAAATCTGAGATGAGCGCCGTCACAACCCTTCCTGATTCTTCAACCCGAACCACTCGGCCGAAGCCGGCGCCGAGCCGGCATCGTCGAGGCGTGGGCCGCTGGGTGGTGCTCAGCGTGGTGGTCATCGGTGCAGTGGTGATGCTGGTGCCGTTCGCCTTCATGCTGCTCAACGCCTTCAAGTCACCGACCGACTACTCCTCGAACGGCTCGCTCAGCTGGCCCACCGGCTTCTACACCAAAGGTCTGCAAACCTATTGGGACCAGGTGAATTTCCCACTCAAGCTGTGGAACTCGATCCTGATCTCGGGCTCGGTCGCCGTGCTCGCCGTCGGTGTCTCGCTGCTCAACGCCTACGCGCTGGGGATCGGCCGGGTACGTGGCCGGGTCTGGATCGTCGGCGCCTTCCTGCTGGCCAACATGCTGCCGCAGGAGTCCCTGATCTACCCGCTGTACTACCTGGCCAAGCAGGTCGGGCTGTACAACAGCAAGCTTTCGGTAATCATCATCTTCACGGTGATCCAGAGCGCCTTCGGCACCTACCTGCTCGCCTCGGTACTGGGCACCTTTCCGAAGGCCCTGCTGGAGGCCGCGGCATTGGACGGCGCAGGCAAATGGACCATTCTGCGCCGGGTGGTCTATCCCAACGTCCGGCCGACCCTGGCTGTCCTGCTGATCTTCTTCTTCATCTGGACCTGGAACGAGTTCTTCATCCCGCTGGTGATGCTGATCGACAACAATACGCAGACCGTTCCGGTGGCCCTGGCCGCGCTCCAAGGTGATCGTCTGATGGACGCCCCGACCACCAATGCCGGCGCTTTGATCAGCTTGATCCCAGCGATTCTCTTCTTTCTCGTCTTCCAGCGCACGCTCACCCGCGGTGTTACGGCAGGAGCAATCAAATGAAGTTCACCGACGGCTATTGGCAGCTGCGCCCCGGCGTCAGCGTGCTTCGGCCCGGCGGCGTCGAGTCCGTGGAACGAACCGACCGCAGTGTGACCGTGTTCGCCCCGACCGGGCAGATCACCGGCCGGGGCGACACGCTCAACCGGCCGGTGGTAACGGCGGAGTTCTTCTCCCCTGCCCCCGGGGTGATCGGGGTGACGATCGGGCACTTCTCCGGCGGGTTGCCCAAGCAGCCGAGCTTCGAGCTCGCCACCGGCACGGAGCACCCGGTGACCGTTCAGCTGGCTACCGATCCCGATTCGCACGTCGCCACCTCGGTGTCCCTGACCAGTGGCGACCTGACCGCCCGGATCCTGCTCGGGGACCAGTGGCGGGTCGATTTCGTCCGCGCCGGCCGGATCGTGACGTCGTCCCTGTCGCGCAGCATCGGGATCGTCACCGACGCCGACGGCCGGAGATTCGTCCACGAGCGGTTGTCTCTGGATGTCGGCGAGACCATCTACGGTCTCGGCGAGCGGTTCGGGGCGTTCGTGAAGAACGGTCAGAGCGTCGACCTGTGGAACGCCGACGGTGGCACCGCCAGCGAGCAGGCCTACAAGAACGTGCCGTTCTACCTGAGCAGTGCCGGTTACGGGGTGTTCGTCGACCACCCGGAACAGGTGTCCTTCGAAGTCGGCTCCGAGGTGGTGTCGCAGAACCAGTTCAGCGTCGAGGGCCAGTCACTGACTTACTACGTGATCGATGGTCCGACTCCGAAGGACGTGCTTCGCCGGTACACCGCGCTGACCGGCCGACCGGCCGAGGTGCCGGGCTGGTCGTTCGGGCTGTGGCTGTCGACGTCCTTCACCACGTCGTACGACGAAGCAACGGTGACCGAGTTCATCGACGGGATGGCCGAGCGCGATCTGCCGCTGAGCGTCTTTCACTTCGACTGCTTCTGGATGCGGCAGTTCCATTGGTGCGATTTCATCTGGGATCCGGCGACTTTCCCCGATCCGGCCGGCATGCTGCAGCGGTTGCATGACCGTGGGCTCAAGGTGTGCGTCTGGATCAACCCGTACATCGCGCAGCGCTCGTACCTGTTCGAGGAGGGCCGGAAGGCGGGCTACCTGGTGAAGAACCAGGACGGCTCGGTCTGGCAGTGGGACAAGTGGCAGGCCGGGATGGCACTGGTGGACTTCACCAACCCGGACGCCGCCGCCTGGTACGCGTCGAAGCTCAGCGCGTTGCTGGACCTGGGCGTCGATTGCTTCAAGACCGACTTCGGCGAGCGGATCCCGACCGATGTGGTCTGGCACGACGGCTCGGACCCGCAGCGGATGCACAACTACTACGCGCACCTCTACAACCGCACGGTTTTCGACCTGCTGGAAGCCGAGCGTGGAGCCGGTGAAGCCGTGCTGTTCGCCCGGTCGGCGACCGCCGGCGGCCAGCAGTACCCAGTGCACTGGGGTGGTGATTGCGAGTCGACCTTCGTGGCGATGGCCGAGTCGCTGCGCGGCGGCCTCTCCCTGGCGGCGTCCGGGTTCGGGTACTGGAGCCATGACATCGGTGGCTTCGAGGGGACGCCGGATCCGGCGGTCTTCAAGCGGTGGATCGCCTTCGGGTTGCTCTCCTCGCACTCCCGCTTGCACGGTTCCGGGTCGTACCGGGTGCCCTGGGCCTACGACGACGAGGCCGTCGACGTGCTGCGGCATTTCACCCGGCTGAAGTTGTCACTGATGCCGTATCTCGCCGCGGTGGCACAACAGACGCATCGCGAGGGCATCCCGATGATGCGACCGATGATCCTCGAGTTCCCGGACGACCCGACCGCCGCCTACCTCGACCGGCAGTACATGCTCGGCCCGGACCTGCTGGTCGCACCGGTGATGTCGGCCGAGGGGGAGGTGACCTTCTATGTCCCGGCCGGGGTGTGGACGCATGTGGTCACCGGCGAGCAGCTGACCGGCCCGGCCTGGGTCACTCAGAAGCACGCCTTCGACAGCGTCCCGGTACTGGCCCGGCCCGGCTCGGTGATTCCGTTCGGCGCTGTCACGGACCGGCCGGACTATGCCTGGGCGGACGACGTCCAGTTGCGGATGTTCGCGCCGAGCGAGGGTCAGCGCACCCGGGTCAGCATCCCGATCGGCGAAGCCGGGGCCGCCGTTGGCGCCGAGCCTGAGCCCGTGGCGCAGTTCGAGGTCGGGTACCTCGACGGCATTGCTACCGTCGAGTTGTTGTCCGGCGCTTCGAACGCCTACACGGCGCATTTGTCGTGATCATGAACGTATCCGGGTCGCAGACTATGAGGAGTGTCCATGAGTAACGGGTTTCCGCCGGGATTTGTCTGGGGATCGGCCACCGCCTCTTACCAGATCGAGGGTGCGGTCAACGCGGACGGGCGCGGCCGGTCGATCTGGGACACCTACAGCCACACTCCTGGTCGCACCCTGAACGGGGACACCGGGGACGTGGCGGTCGATCATTACCATCGCTGGGAAGAAGATCTGGACCACATTTCGGCTCTCGGGCTGGACGCCTACCGGTTCTCGATCGCCTGGCCGCGGGTGCAGCCCGGTGGGTCGGGTGCCTTCAACCAGGCCGGGATCGACTTCTACTCCCGACTGGTGGACGGCCTGCTGGCGCGAGACGTGCGGCCGGTCGCCACGCTCTTCCACTGGGATCTGCCCCAGGAACTCGAGGACGCCGGTGGCTGGCCGGCCCGGGACACCGCGCTGCGGTTCGCGGACTACGCCACCGGAATCGTCGGCGCCCTGGGCGACCGGGTGCACACCTGGACAACCCTGAACGAACCGTGGTGCTCGGCGTACCTGGGCTACGCCTCGGGGGTGCACGCTCCCGGGCGGACCGAACCGGCCGCCTCACTCGCCGCCGTCCATCATTTGAATCTCGCGCATGGCCTGGCCGGCCGGGTGATCCGAGACCTGGCTCCGGCCGCCGAACTGTCGGTCACGCTGAACCTGCACGTGGTCCGGCCCGCCTCGCAGTCGGCGGCCGATCTGGACGCGGTCCGGCAGATCGACGCGCTCGCCAACCGGGCTTTCCTGGGCCCGATGCTGACCGGTGCCTACCCGGAGGACCTGCGCAAGGACACCGCCGAGGTGACTGACTGGGAGTTCGTCCAGGACGGCGACGAGGCCTTGATCCAGGTACCCCTGGACGTGCTCGGGGTGAACTATTACGCGACCGCCTTGGTCCGCGCCTGGGACGGAACCTCGGCGCGGGCCGAGGCCGACGGGCACGGGCTATCGACGCACTCGCCTTGGGTCGGCGCACCGCACGTCGACTTCATCCAGCAACCCGGTCCGTACACGGCGATGGGCTGGAACATCGACCCGACCGGCCTGACGGAGCTGCTGCTCCAGCTACACCGGGACTACCCCGACCAGCCGATGATGATCACCGAGAACGGGGCCGCCTTCGACGACGTGGTCTCCCCGGACGGCGCGATCCACGACGAACTGCGGGTCGACTACCTGCATCGGCACATCGCCGCGGTCGCCACGGCTATCGATGCCGGGGTCGACGTCCGGGGCTATTTCGTCTGGTCGCTGCTGGACAATTTCGAGTGGGGCTACGGCTACGACCGCCGGTTCGGGATCATCCGGGTGGACTACGACAGCCTGGTCCGGACCTGGAAGGACAGCGCCCACTGGTACCGCCGACTGGTCGCCGGGGAGATCGACGTCATGGCTTAGGGAAGATCTTCTCCGTCCCAGATCACGCAGGCGTACGTGGTGCCTACGCGCGCATTGGTCGGGCGTGGGCAACGAGCCATCTCCTCGGATGACATCGGGCGCGCCGTTGGCTGGTCGAACCGCTCTTGAGGGTTGCCCGAATGCACGGTCCGTGACCGCCCGGGCCGATCTGGGGATCCCGACGAGAACACGACGGTGCTGGCTCCGTAGAGAACCAGAATGACGGCCGCATATATCAACAAAGATCGCCAGGACATGCGGTCATCCTGGCAGACGCGCTCTCACCCCGACCGATTCGGTCGGGGTGAGAAAGGTGACGACGCTCAGCCGGAAAATCTCACCCTGTAGCCCAATCGGCTCTATGTCGATAACGCAGGGAGCCAGTGAGAACCCATCCGTGGCTGCACGATCACCCGTCCTGCCCAGGGAGCGCAAAATGAGCAGCATTGTTGTTGTGGACGACGACGCGGACATCCTCGGTCTGCTGGAGTACAAGCTGACCGCGGCCGGTCACCAGGTCACCGGAGAGGTGGACGGCGAGGCCGGTCTGGCCGCCATTCACGACGTCAAGCCGGACCTGGTCATCCTGGACTGGATGATGCCGCGGATGACCGGCATCGAGGTCTGCCTGGAGATGCGCAAGGACCCCCAGATGGTCAATGTCCCGGTGCTGTTCCTCACCGCCAAGGCCCAGGAGTCCGACGTTCAGCGGGGTTTCGCGGCCGGTGGCAACGATTACGTGGTCAAGCCGTTCAGCCCACGCGAGCTCTCCAGCCGAATCGACGCGCTGCTGGCGCGCATGCCGCGATGAGTACCGCGCAGATCCTGGTGATCGTGGCGATCACCAACATGGCGTTGGTCGTGGGTCTCGCCCTGATCACCGCGCTGGTCAAGGTTCGCCGCGAGCGCAAGGCGAAGGCCCATGATCTCGAACTGGGGATGCTGCGGCCAGTGCTGCTCAGTTACCTGGCGAACTGGGAAGATGGAAACGCCAGGGATCTCGCCGACACGCTGATCCGGCACCAGAGCCGGGCCACCTCGTTCGAAGAGGTCGTGTCTGGCCTGCTGCCGAAGTTGCGGGGGGCCGACCGCAGCGTCCTGGTGGACATCCTGCGCCGCCGCGGCACGGTCACGAAAGCCTGTGCGGACACGAATTCCTGGAAGACCGTCCGGCGCTACCAGGCGGTGGAGCTGCTGGGCTCGGCCGGCGTCCTGGAGGGGACTCCGTTCGTTGCCAAGCTGCTGGACGATTCGGACGGTGACGTCCGCCTGGCCGCCGTCCGGGCGCTCGGCCGGATCGGTGGGCTCGAAGCCGCCACCGCCCTGCTCGAGCACCTGGACACCGAGGACGCGAAGATCCCCCCGCATCCGGTCACGATGGCTCTGCTTCGAATCGGCACGGAAGCCACCGATCCGCTCCTGGTCGCACTCACCGCGGAGCGAGTGAACGTCCGGGCAATTGCCGCCGAGGTCCTCGGCATTCTCGGAATCTTCTCGGCAGCACCATATTTGGAGCACCGGCTCAGCTCAGACCTGAATGCCGTGGTTCGCGTCGGAGCCGCCCATGCGGTCGGCCGGCTCGGGATGCCGAGCTCGATTCCGGTGTTGCTACAGACGATGGCCCATGAGCGGGACATCGAGGTGATCGGCGCGGCCTGCGCGGCACTCGGCCGGATCGCCGACCCGTCGACGATCCCGGCCCTGGAGCGGGCGGTCGGGCACGGCACGCCTTCGGTTCGGGTCGCCGCTGCCCTGGCGATGCTCCTGATGGGAGCGGCGGGCATCGCCCGACTGCGTCTGATCGCCCAGCAGGACGCTCTCGGCGGGGATGCCGCGCGCGAGATCCTGGCTCGCTACACGATCAGCATCGGTGCTGAGCCGACCGTAAAAGCTTGACTTGAGAGGGGGTTACAGCAATGCATGACTTTTTCGTAGACTTCGTGAACGGCTTCAACTCGGTCATTATCGTTTACTTCCTGATCCTCAACTCCTTCTATCTCGGCCTGGTGCTGATTGCCGCCTGGACCACCCGGCGGACGACCCGGATGCCGGCCGCGACCGCACTGGAAGACCTCTTCGCCAACCCGCTCACCCCGGGGGTGTCGGTCCTAATCCCGGCCTACAACGAGGAGAAGAGCATCGTTTCCAGCGTCCATGCGGTGCTGGCGCTGCGCTATCCGCTGATGGAGATCGTGATCGCCGAGGACGGCTCCTCCGACAACACCTTCGAGGTGCTGCGGACCGAGTTCGACCTGATTCCGAGCAACCGGGTGCCGGCCGGGGTGATCACCACCGTCGGTGCGGTGAACTCGGTCCACGTCGCCCGGGACGGCCGAGTTGTGGTCATCCGCAAGGACAATGCCCGCCGCCGCGGAGACGCGCTGAACGTTGCCCTGGAGTACGCCCGGCATCCCCTGGTCTGCATGATCGACGCCGATTCGGTCCTGGAGCGAGATGCCCTGCTGCACGTGGTTCGCCCGTTCGTCGACGACCCCGAGCGGGTGGCGGCGTCCGGCGGCGCGATTCGACCGATCAACGGCTGCCCCACCGAGCGCGGCGTGATCCTGGACAAGCGGGCACCCAAAGGCTGGGCACCACGGATCCAGGTGGTCGAGTACCTGCGCTCGTTCCTGCTCGGACGGGTCGGCTGGTCCAGCTTCAACTCGCTGATGATCATCTCTGGTGCATTCGGGCTGTTCCGCCGCGACCTGGTTCAGGAAATCGGCGGCCTGACGCCGGAGTCACTGGCCGAGGACGCCGATCTGGTGAACGGCCTGCATCAGCGGATGCGCCAGGAGAAGCGCGACTACCGAATCGTTTTCGTTCCGCACCCGGTCTGCTGGACCGAGGTTCCAGAAAACCTGAAGATCCTCAGCCGGCAGCGTCGGCGTTGGTCGCACGGGCTGTTGCAGGTGCTCTGGCGCTTCCGCAGGATGATGCTGAACCCGCGCTATGGCCGAGTCGGGATGCTCGTGCTGCCGTACTACCTGATCTTCGAACTGCTCAGCCCGGTGATCGAGATTCTCGGTCTGGTGGCTGTGGTGGCCGGCTATGCGCTGGGCATGCTGAACACCACCGCTGCCGTGCTCTACCTGCTCGCCGCTCTCGGTTACGGGGTTCTGCTGTCGATCGTGGCGATCGTCGTCGACGACCTGACCTACAAGACCTACCGGCGCTGGTCCGACCTCGCCGTCCTGGTGGTGGCCGCTTTCGTGGAGAACCTCGGATTCCGTCAGTTGCACGCGTTCTGGCGACTACGCGGACTCTGGTCCGGGCTGCGCGGTTCCAACGCGGCCTGGGGCGAGATGCCGCGAGTCGGCTTCACCGCAGCCAAAGCCTCGTCCTGAGCTGACGTTCAGGCTTCCACCGGAAGGACGACGGTGACCGTGCTACCCACGCCCTGCGTCGAATCCATTGTCACGGTACCGCCGTGGTTCTCGATGATTTCCCGAACCACGGCCAGCCCGAGCCCGGTGCCCGGGATGTTGTGCGCCGCGTCGGCGGCCGAGCGGAAGAAGCGGGTGAACAGCTTCGGCAATTCGTCGGCAGAGACACCGATCCCGGTATCCTGAACGGTCAGAACCACCTGACCGGGTTCGACCCGCCCGCCGATCGTCACCGAACCGTCCCGGTGTGAGAACTTGATCGCGTTGGACAAGAGATTGAAAAGCACTCGCTCGAGCTGGGAACGGTCACCCTGGACGAGCATCGGTGGGGTCACTTCGACCACGATCGACACACCGGCACTCTCCATCGCCGGCTGCAGGACGACGACAGCTCCGTTGGCGACTTCCGCCAGGTCGACCGGTTCCACCCGATGGGCCAGGGTTTGCGAGTCCACCTTGGACAGCAGCAGCAGGTCCTCGACCAGACTGAGCAATCGCCGAGCGTTTCGGTCGATGATTCCGAGCATTCTGGCTTGCTGGGTGTTTTCGTCCTCGGACGCGTCGTCCAGCAGCAACTCGGCGTATCCACGGATGCTGGTCAGCGGTGTCCGCAGTTCGTGACTCACCGATGCAACGAATTCGGTTTTAAGCCGGTCAACTTCGCGCAATTCGGCATTCACGACGTCAAGATGCTCGGCGCGCTCCTGGAGTTCCAGCCGGGCGGTCCGCAGGTCGTCCTCGATCCGCTTCTGCCGAGTGATGTCGACCAGGATGGACCCAACGGCGAAAACTTTGCTCTCGGCGTCCACCACCGGATAACGGGTCGCGTAATACGTGCGTGACTGCCCCGCGATGTCGAACTGCTCCTCCCGCTCGATCACCTGACGTGGGTCGACGATCGCCGTCAGGTCCGGCTCTTCGCCCTGCCGACCAGCGCTCTGCTCGCCGGCCGACGATTCGGTTGACGATTCGGTTGACGCAAAGAGTCGCAGGTACCGATCATTGCTGACCAGGGTGACGCCGTTCAGGTCGCTGACATTGATCGCTGCGGTGGCATTGGTCACCAGCCCGCGCAGAATGTTCATCGTCGCCTCGCGCTCGCGCTCCGCAGCCCGTGCGGAGCGATCGAGTTCCCGCCGCTGCAAGGCATGCGCGATCGCCGGGCCAAGCCGACTCAGCCGGTCTTTCAGCAGGTAGTCGACCGCTCCCAAACGCAGCGAATTGACGCAGGTAGCCTCGTCCATGGAGCCGCTGACCACGATCAACGGCAGGTCGGGTGCCTTTTCCCGAAGGATCGCCAGCGCGTCCGGTGCCGTCATCGTCGGCATCGTGTAGTCGCAAATGATGATCTCTGGGTCGTCTTCCAGCGCACGCAGAAACTTGCCGGCGGTGTCGACCACGGTTGCGGTCGGTTCGTACCCGGACCGGCGCACCTCCGCGATGATCAGTTCGGCGTCCGGCGGAAGATCTTCAGCGACCAGCAGGCGCAGTGGTGTCGGCACGCGGAGACTCCGTCGGAGTTTGATTGAGCAGGACCCAGTACCGGCCGACGTCACGGATCGACCGGAAGTACTCGTCAATGTCGACGGGCTTGACGACATAACTGTTGACGCCCAGGGCATAGCAGGTCGCGATGTCGCTCGGTTCGGCCGACGAGCTCAGCATCACCACCGGCACCTGAGCAAAGCGCTGCGAACCTTTCAGCTTCCGGAGTACCTCGACGCCGCCCACCCTGGGCATCTTGATGTCCAGCAGCACGGCGCGCGGCAGATCATCCGGGTCTCGATCGGCCCATTGCCCACGGCAGAACAGCCGATCGATCGCTTCCACACCGTCCTTGGCCTGCTCCACTCGGCCCCGGAACGGGCCCTTGCCCAGCGCATGGATAGCCAACTCACGGTCCTCGGCGCTGTCCTCCACCAGCAGGATCCAGGATTCCAACGAATCGCGAGTCGAGCTCATAGCCGAACCACGAACGATAATTGCATGGTCGTCCCCGCCTCATCCTGGCCACATTCCACACATTCCACGCCATCGTGCACGCCGGCCATGCCGCCGATTTCGAACCGGAACGGTCAAGGAATGTTCGCAGGTGATCCCAGTTCGACGACGGCAGGATCGAGGGTGATATTCCGATCGGAGACGACGTCACCCCCGGGTGAGAGACCACCGTCGAGGACCCCTCTGGCCCGCGCCACCGTGATGGCGTCAGCCCGGGTATTCACCCCCAGCTTGCGATAGAGGTTGCGACAGTGCGACTTCAGCGTATTGTCCGAAACGAACAGCTGGCCCGCGATCTGCGAATGGGTCATGGTGGTGGTCAGATATTCGAGTACGGATCGTTCCCGCCGAGTCACCCGAAGTTCCGAGGTGGCAGCCGCCGTCTCCCGGGCGCGATCCAGCCGATCGGCCAGATCGGTCCGCCAACCGGACGCGTCCAGCGACCGCTTCAGCACCGCGGCGGCCATCGCCCTGGCCCGTGGCGGCGCCTCCAGGAAGACCTGAACATGGCCGTCCGGTTCGGCGGCAACCAGACACTG
>Ga0326721_10000457_pt1 | contig 12383 bp, 10 predicted proteins | sample SGPome_FD_203951 | JGI IMG/M metagenome (GOLD analysis project Ga0326721, IMG submission 203951) | Soil microbial communities from Southern Great Plains, Lamont, Oklahoma, United States - SGP_1_2016 | ecosystem: Engineered > Artificial ecosystem > Soil microcosm > Unclassified | place: USA...
CCCACTTGCCGGGTCAAACTGGGCGACCACTTCGCGAGCTAGTGGCTCAGTTGGCCGCGTTCTGCTGGTCGCGCCAGGCGACCCAATCCTTGACCAGGCCCAGGTCGTAGTCCGGGCCGGAAAGCCCGACGGTGATCAACGACGTGCCGGCCGCGAGCAGGCTGTCACCGACCTTCTCCGGCCCGTCCTGGACGCCGCCGGACCGCTCGATCTCCGCCGGATCCCGGCCCTCGGTGGCGCACCATTCGTCCAGCACCCGGTGCTTGCCGGCCAACTCTTCCGGCGTCCCGAAACCGTGCCAGATGTCGGCGTGCCGGGCGGTGTACCGCAGGGTCTTCTTCTCCCCGCCGCCGCCGATCAGCACCGGGATCTTGCGGGTCGGCAGCGGGTTCAGCTTTGCCCACCGAGCCTCGATCCGGACCAGTGACTCCTCCAGGTGGTTGAGCCGGCTGCCCGCCGTCCCGAATTCGTAGCCGTATTCGGTGTAGTCGCGCTCGAACCACCCGGCACCCAGACCGAGGATCAGTCGACCGCCGCTGATGTGGTCGACCGTCCTGGCCATGTCGGCCAGCAGGTCCGGGTTCCGGTAGGTGTTGCAGGTGACCAGCGCACCGATCTCTACCCGGGAGGTCGCCTCGGCCCAGGCGCCGAGCATCGTCCAGCACTCGAAGTGCTTGCCGTCCGGTTCGCCGTACAACGGAAAGAAATGGTCCCAGTTGAAGATGATGTCCACCCCGGCCGCTTCCGCCTCGGCGACCGCCCGGCGAATCTGGGCGTAGTCGGCATGCTGTGGCTGGAGTTGGACACCGATTCTGATTGGTCGAGACATGGTAGGCAGCCTAGTAAATGAACCCAGCTCTAACCGCGCTCGCCCGACCGGCCGGGCTCAGTTCGGAATCCGCTGACCCTTGCCGACCACGGTGATCCCGGAATCGGTGACGTGGAAACCCCGGGCCCGGTCCTCCTCCGGGTCCATCCCGATCCGGGCGCCTTCCGGGACCACGACGTTCTTGTCCAGAATGGCCCGGCGGACCACCGCGTGCCGACCGACGTCCACGTTGTCCATCAAGACGCTGTCGCTGACCGTCGACCACGACCGGATCATCACGTTCGGGGAGAGCACCGAGTTCTCCACAAATGAACCGGATACCACCGTGCCCGGGGACACGATCGAATTCACCGCGTGCCCGATCCGGCCCTGCCAGCCGTGCACGAACTTGGCCGGCGGCCACGGCCCCTGGTGGGTGTAGAGCGGCCAGTCGTAGTTGTAAAGGTTGAACACCGGATGCACCGAAACCAGGTCCATCTGCGACTCGAAGTACGCATCCATGGTCCCGACGTCACGCCAGTAGTCCTTGTCCCGGCTGGTGGAACCGGGGACGTCGTTGTCCTTGAAGTCGTAGACCGATGCCTCGCCGCGATTCACGAAGTACGGCACGATATCGCCGCCCATGTCGTGCTTGGAATTCTCGTCCTCGGAGTCCTGGGTGACGGCCTCGACCAGGGCCTTGGCGTCGAAGACGTAGTTGCCCATCGAGGCCAGGATCTCGTTCGGCGAGTCCGGCAGGCCGGTCGGGTTCGTCGGCTTCTCCAGGAACGCCTCGATCCGGGACGGGTCCTCGTCGTAGGTCTTGATCACACCGAACTGGTCGGCCTCGGCGATCGGCTGACGGATCGCCGCCACCGTGCACCCGGCCCCGCTCTCCAGGTGCTGATCGACCATCTGCTGGAAGTCCATCCGGTACACGTGGTCGGCACCGACGACGACCACGATGTCCGGCTTCTCGTCGTTCACCAGGTTCAGGCTCTGGAAGATCGCGTCGGCGCTGCCTAGGTACCAGTGCTTTCCGACCCGCTGCTGGGCCGGTACCGGCGCGATGTAGTTGCCGAACAGGTTCGACATCCGCCAGCCCTGAGCAATGTGTCGGTCCAGGCTGTGCGACTTGTACTGGGTCAACACCACGATCCGCAGATACCGGGCATTGACCAGATTGCTGAGCGCGAAATCGACCAAGCGATACACGCCACCGAACGGCACAGCCGGTTTCGCGCGGTCGGCAGTCAAGGGCATCAGTCGCTTGCCCTCGCCACCGGCGAGGACGATGGCCATCACCTTCGGATTTCCCATGATGTGACCTTAGGCCGTGTGGCCAACCTCGCACTACGGTGGATCCCATGCGCATTGACCTTCTCACCCGTGAATACCCTCCGGAGGTTTACGGCGGGGCGGGAGTCCACGTTCAATACCTCGTCGAGGTGCTTCGCGCCCACGCCGAGGTCCAGGTCCGGACCTTCGGCGCGGTACGGCAGGAAGCCGATGTCACCGCCTATCCGGAGCCGGAGACCCTGAGCGGAGCCAACGCCGCGCTGCGCACCTTCGGCGTCGACCTGGCGATGGCTCAGGACTGCGCCGGCGCCGACGTCGTCCACTCGCACACCTGGTACGCGAACCTCGGCGGGCACCTGGCCGGGCTGCTGCACGGGGTGCCGCACGTGCTGTCGGCGCACAGCCTGGAGCCGTTGCGGCCGTGGAAAGCCGAGCAGCTCGGCGGCGGCTACGCGCTGTCGTCCTGGGCGGAGCGGACGGCGTACGAGGCGGCCGCCGCCGTGATCGCGGTCAGCGACGGCATGCGCAACGACATTCTGCGCTCGTACCCGTCGATCGACCCGGCCAAGGTGAGCGTCGTGCACAACGGCATCGACCTCAGCGGCTGGCAGCGGGACGAGGACGACGCCGCCGTTCGCGCGCTCGGGATCGACCCGGACCGGCCGAGCATCGTCTTCGTCGGCCGGATCACCCGGCAGAAGGGCCTGCCGTACCTCTTGCGCGCCGCTGCGCTGCTGCCGCCGGAGGTCCAGCTGGTGCTCTGTGCCGGCGCCCCGGACACCGCCGAGATCATGGCCGAAGTCTCAGGACTCGTCGCTGACCTGCAAAAAGAGCGGGACGGCGTGATCTGGATCGAGCGGATGCTGCCGCGCCCCGAACTGTGCAAGGTGCTGTCCGCGGCAACCACCTTCGTCTGCCCGTCGATTTACGAACCGCTCGGAATCGTCAACCTGGAGGCGATGGCCTGCGAGGCCGTCGTCGTCGGAACGATCACCGGTGGCATTCCCGAAGTGGTGGAAGACGGCGTCACCGGTCGGCTGGTACCGATCGATCAGCTCACGGACGGCACTGGGACGCCGACCGACCCGGAGCGTTTCGTCGCCGACCTGGCCGCCGTCCTGACCGAGGTCACCGCTGATCGCGCGAAGGCCCGGGAGTACGGCCGTGCCGGGCGACTGCGCGCCGAGCAGCATTTCTCCTGGGACACCATCGCCGAGCGAACGCTGGAGGTCTACCGCTCGGTGCTGCGTTGAATTTGTGAGTGGTGCCGGTTGAATTTGTGAGTGGTTCCGATGGCGCTGGTGTCGTTGCCTTCCCTCGTCGGTGTGCGGGGACTTCGTCCGCGCACACCTCCTCAGTCCAGGCAACGACGCGCCATCGGAACCACTCACGGGCGTCCGCTTTGGGTGCGGCGTAGGTTGGTCTTGCCTCTTGCCTCTTGCCTCTTGCCTCTTGCCTCTTGCCTCTTGCCCGCGCCCTTGGCGGTACGGGGGGGCGAGAGTCAGTCCGTCGCTTCGGGGTCTAACATGCCGTTGATCGCGGCGACCATGGCGCGCCGGGAGACGGCGTCCAGTGCTCGCAGCGCCTCAGCCCGGCGCTGCGCCTCGTGCCCGGTCACGGCGGCGCCGTCGTCCTCGCTGGCCAGCTCGACGATGGCGCGGACCCGGGCAGCGGTGGCCAGCACCCGGACGCATCGCCGCGGCATGGTCGGGGGGAGCATGCCGCGTTCCAGACCGCCGTCCCGGATCGAGGCGACCCGGTCGGCGGCGTCCTCCCGCCAGCGGGCGATGTCCAGCCTGGCCAGTTCCTGGGTGGCGTCGGTCAGGGCGGTGCGTAGCTCTCGGTCCGCCTCGGCGACGCTGCCCAGATCGGTGACCCGGCGTCGGCCGACGGCGTAGGCCTGCCAGCTGACCATGGCGCCGGGCTCGTAGATCGAACCGAACTCAGTGATCTTGGGAATGATCCCGATCGCCGGCCCCGGGCCCGCACCGACGAGCACACATTCGCCCACGTCCAGAGCGGCGGTGTTGAAGGTCGGCGGGCCCGGCAGACCGAGCAGATCGCCGGGCGCAGGCAGGGCGACGCTCAGGCTCGGGGCGCCGTGCCGGACCAGGGTCAGCAACAGATCGGACAGCCCGCCCTTGGCCGGTAAGCCAAGGACCGCACCCACTTCGACCTCGGCATGGACCTCGTGCGGCTCGTCGTCGGCGGTCACCGCCTGGACCGCCAAGGAAGCCTCGACTCCGGACGCGAGCACGGCAGTGCCCCAAGCCGCGAGGCGGGCGGATCGGGGTAGCACCAGCACGAGATCAGCGTAAAGCCCAGCGGCCCCGCGTGGTCAGTTGGGCCGGAACTGATCCGCAAGGCCGACCGAGGGCAGGCTGGCCAGCAGGTTCGGTGGTGCGCGGGACGGAAAATGGCCGGAGGCTTCGGGTAGCTCGCGGCAGCGGGAAGGGGAAAATGGCCGCAGGCTTCGGGTTAGCTCGCGGCAGCGGGACAAGAAAAATGGCCGCAGGCTCGGGTAGCTCGCGGCAGCGGGAAGGGGTAGTGCGGCCGGCCGCGGCCGCGTGCCATAGGGTCGTCGCATGGCTGACGTGCTCGACCTGGACGGCGTCACGGTCATGCGTGGCGGCAGCGCACTTCTGGACGATGTGAGCTGGCAGGTCAGCGAGGGCGACCGCTGGGTGGTGCTGGGCGCGAACGGCGCCGGCAAAACCACATTGCTGCAGGTCGCTGCCGCTCGGCTGCATCCCACCAAGGGCCGCGCGACCGTGCTGGGGGAAACCCTGGGCAGTACCGATGTCTTCGACCTGAGGCCACGGATCGGATTGGCCAGCGCAGCGCTGGCAGACCGGTTGCCGGGTGACGAGCGGGTCCGAGACGTCGTGATGACCGCCGCCTATGCGGTGGCTGGTCGTTGGCATGAGCAGTACGACCAACAGGACAACGGTCGTTCCGATGATCTGCTCGCGGCTTTCGGGGTGGAGCATCTGGCGGATCGGACCTTCGGCACGCTGAGCGAGGGCGAGCGCAAGCGGGTCCAGCTGGCCCGCTCGATGATGACCGATCCGGAGCTGGTGCTGCTCGACGAGCCGGCGGCCGGCCTGGATCTGGGCAGCCGGGAGATGCTGGTGCGCGACCTGGCCGAGCTGGCGCTCGATCGGCTGTCGCCGGTACTGGTCCTGGTCACCCATCACGTCGAGGAGATCCCGCCCGGCTTCAGCCACGCGTTGCTGTTGCGGCAGGGGAAGGTAGTGGCCGCAGGGCCGATCGCCGAGGTGCTGACCGACGAGAACCTGACGGAGACATTCAGTGTTCCGCTGAAAGTCCAGCATGCGGCGCAACGCTGGTACGCGGTACTGCGTCTTGAGGGAGACAAGCACGTAGGCTGACGATTCAGGCGGGGAGGTAACCCATGGAATGGGACACCCAGTGGTTGCTCTGGTTGGCGGCCGCTTTGACCGCAGCGTTGATTGAGATCGTCTCGCTGGACTTCTTCTTCATCATGATTGCGGGCGGCGCCTTGGTGGCGTCCGGGGCCGCCGCCGTTGGTGTCCCGGTTTCGCTCCAGGTGATCATCTTCGCGGTCTCCTCCGGTGCCCTCCTGTTCGGTGCTCGGCCGCCGTTGAAGCAATGGGCGCGCAACACCCCCTCGCTGACGACGAACGCCGCAGCTCTGGTCGGGCGAAGCGCTCAGGTGCTGGAGACGGTCACTGACCACACCGGTCTGGTGAAGCTCCACGGTGAGATCTGGACCGCTCGCCCTGCCCCCGGGCATTCCCAGCTCGAGGTCGGCAGTGCCGTGCTTGTCGTTCAGATCGACGGGGCCACCGCTGTGGTGGCCCCCGAACCCGCACCTCCGGCACCTCATTTCCTGGAAGGAAATCCGACCCAATGAAATCGGCGGACATCGTGCTCTATATCGTCCTTGGCCTGATCGCCCTGCTTGCCATCACCACGGTGGCCAAGGCGGTCCGGATCGTGCCGCAGGCGACCGCGGTGATCGTCGAGCGGCTGGGTCGCTACTCGCGAACGTTGGAGCCGGGGCTGCATTTCCTGATCCCGTTCATCGACCGGCCCCGGGCCGTGGTCGACCTGCGCGAGCAAGTGGTCTCCTTTCCACCGCAGCCGGTGATCACCTCCGACAACCTGGTCGTCAACATCGACACGGTGATCTACTTCCAGCCGACTGACCCGAAGTCGGCGGTCTACGAGATCTACAACTACATCCAGGGCATCGAGCAGTTGACCGTCACGACGCTCCGGAACGTGATCGGTTCGCTCGACCTGGAGCAGACCCTGACCAGCCGTGACCAGATCAATGGCCAGTTGCGCGGCGTGCTGGACGAGGCGACCGGCCGGTGGGGGATCCGGGTGAACCGGGTCGAGCTGAAGGCGATCGATCCGCCGGCCAGCGTGCAGGACTCGATGGAGAAGCAGATGCGCGCCGAGCGGGACCGGCGGGCGACCATCCTGAACGCCGAGGGTGTGAAGCAGTCACAGATCCTCACCGCCGAAGGTGACAAGCAGTCCTCGATCCTGCGGGCCGAGGGCCAGGCCCAGGCCGCGATCCTCAAGGCGCAGGGTGAGTCGCGGGCCATCCTGCAGGTGTTCGACGCCATTCACCGTGGCAACGCGGATCCGAAACTTCTTGCCTACCAGTATCTCCAGGTGCTCCCGCAGATCGCGAACAGCTCGTCCAGCAAGCTCTGGATCGTGCCGGCCGAGCTGACCCAGGCGCTGCGGGGGATCACCACCGCGCTCGGCGGCGACATCGCCGATCCGTCGAATGGCGGCGGTGTCGGGCCGGCGGGCGGTTCCGGTCCGGTCGGGGGCGGCGAGCCGCTACTCGGGACGCCGTTCGACGACACTCAGCTGGAGGATCCGGTGGCAGCGCTGCAGCGGGCCCGTGCCGACGCGGCAGACGCGACGGCAGATGCCGAAGGTGCTTCACGGCGGGCCTCCGGCCGGGAGACTCCGCTCGGTGGGGTGCTGCCGACCGAGGGCCAGTCGAGCGAGGGGTATTTCCGGGAGCAGGAGAGCCCGCGAGAAGACTCGCCTCGGCCGTCCGAAGGTCCTACTGAGGGGCAGCCGCCGTCTGCGTGATGATCGCCTGCTCGGCGGCCAGCACCAGATCGACGTACCACTCGGCGTGGTTGTAGGCGAGGAGCGCGGTGTGCTTCCACACCGCGCTCCCTGCTGCACCTGTTGATCGACTCCCGGACACGCACAGGTAGTGCGCTGCGGAGAAGATGGCGTCCTGCGGATCCCACGGATCGAGGACGCCGTTGTGATCCCCGTCCACCGCGTAGGCGGCGAACGTGGCCGGCATGAATTGCATCGGGCCGATCGCCCCCGCGGATGAGGCCCGATTGTTTCGTCCGTGCCCGGTCTCCACCTGGCCGACGCCGGCCAAGAGTTGCCAGTCCATCCCCGGACAGGTCGGTGCCGCTTCCTGATAAGCCTGCTGGTACTCGCCAGGGATCCCGAGCGCCGTCATCGTCCCCAGCGCCGTCCGGTTGGCGGCCCGGGCCGCAGCCTGTTGGGCGGCGATCTGCCGGGCCGACTCCCGGGCGGCCGCGGCCTTTCGGGCTTTGGCATCCAGGGCGCTCAGCGTCGCCTGAGCCTTAGCCAGCGCGGTTGCCGCTATCTCGGCGCGTTGCTTTAGCTCGGTCAGGGCTTCGGCCTGAGCATCGGTGGCGGCGTCGGCCGCGACCGCCCGGCGCTGGCTCAGCGTTGCCTGCTCCGCCTGGGTGGTCACTTGGTGTCGGGAGTCGGCCAAGATCAGGCCGAATACCCGGTCTGCCGTCGAGACCCGCCAGAGTGCCTCTTCCGGGGACGCCGCACCGAGCACGGACGCCGTGAGTCCGTTGGGACCGCCGGCCGCGTACACCGCTCGCACCTGCGCTCGCTGCGTGGCCAAGGCCCGGTGCTTGCGCGCCACCGCCGCCTCGCCGTCCACCTCGGCGGCCGCACCGGCCGCGAAAGCCTCACTCAGGGCGCGAAGCCCGGCATCGACCTGAGTCGAGGCGACCTGGTATCGCTCCAGTAGCGCGTCCACCCGGGCGCGGGCCACCTCCGCCTCAGCGTCGGGCGTGCTGGTGGGTACAGCTTTGACGGCGCTAACCGATACAGCGTGGGTGGGCCCGGCCGCGGCCGCGGACCGGCTCGGCTCGAGGCCGACCACGACGAGCAGGACCAAGGTCGCCAGGACGCCGGTGAGCAGCGGACGAGCGGATCGTGATGCGAGTAGCGAGGTCCGTCCCATCCGGGAGAGATCGACGCCGCAGCGTGTTTGATTGACCCGCGAGGCGGCGGCTCACCCGGTCGCCGAGGGTGTCCTCGATCACACGGTGTCACGGATTCTCGGCGTCCGACCGGAATGGCGTCCCGTCGTCCTGCCGGTTGCACGCTCTGTCGTCCTGCCGGTGGCAGGCTCGAAACGGCTTGCACACCCGGCCGTGCTCAGCCACGCAGCGCCTCGTTCGCAGCGTCTCGCTCGTGCGTGATCATGAATGAGCTCCGGGAGCGGAAGGACATTGCTTCGCATCTACGATCGTGAGTATGAAAAAGGAGTAGACGGGTTGCTTCCATGCCGACATGGTGCGTTAGCCGGTCGGAACCCGGGTGCATCGAGAGATCGTCCCGGGGGACGGCAATTCTGTCGCTGACCGCACCCAACGGGTCCGATGCGGCATGCGGTGCGCAGCTTGCCCGGTCGCCCAGCTACCCTCGGTGACCGTGGAGTGGTGGGAAGCGGTGCTGATCGGCCTGGCCGGAGTCGGTGCCGGAGCGATCAACGCCGCCGTCGGCTCCGGCACCCTGATCACCTTTCCGACGCTGCTGGCGATGGGCTTCTCGCCGCTGGTGGCGAACGTGTCGAACAACGTTGGCCTGGTGCCCGGCGGGGTTGCCGGGGCCTGGGGTTACCGCCGGGAACTCGGCGGTCAATGGCCGGTCCTGGCCCGGTTGATCCCGTGCTCTGCCCTCGGCGGCATGACCGGCGCGCTGCTGCTGCTGGTGCTGCCGGCCAAAGCCTTCGAGACGATCGTGCCGGTGCTGATCGCGACCGCGCTGCTGATGGTGATCTTCCAGCCGCGGTTGGCAGCGGCCGTCACTGCCCGGCAGGGAGCCGGTGCGGCAGCGTCCCGGACGGCGTCGAGGTGGCCGCGAAGTCGCGCGCTGGGCCTCGGGTTGGTGGTCGGCACGTACGCGGCCGGGGTCTACGGCGGCTACTTCGGTGCCGCTCAGGGGGTGCTGCTGATCGGCGCGCTCGGTTGGCTGCTCACCGATTCACTGCAGACCGCCAACGGGCTCAAGAACGTGCTGTCGTCCGTGGTGAATGCGATCGCGGCGGTGACCTTCGTGATCGTGGCACCGGAGCGGGTGAACTGGGTGATCGTCCTGCTGATCGCGGTCGGCAGCACCTTCGGTGGCTTGCTCGGGGCCAGCCTGGGCCGTCGGCTGCCCGCACCCGTGCTGCGTGGTGTGATCGTCGTCGTGGGTCTGATCGCCGTCGTGAGACTGGTCCTGACATGACGCCGGACGAAGCTGGTCCTGAGATGACACTGGGTGAGACTGACATGACGGTTCCTGGCGATCAGGTGGTGGCCGCGCCGATCGTGCTGGAAGACACCGCCGATCCGCGACTGCTCGACTATGTCGGGCTGACCGACGTCGTCCTGCGGACCCGGATCGAACCGGCGTCCGGGCTGTATCTGGCCGAGAGCGAGAAGGTGATCCGCCGGGCGCTCGGGGCCGGGCACCGGCCCCGCTCGCTGCTCCTGGCGGAGCGCTGGCTGGCACCGATGGCCGATTTGGTCACCCAGTTCCAGGCGCTGGGTGCGCCGGTGTTCACCGGCAGCCCGGCGGTGATCGAGTCGGTCACCGGCTTCCACGTGCACCGAGGCGCGATCGCCTCGATGCACCGCCCGGCCTTGCGAGCGCCGGCCGAACTGATCGCCGAGGCGCTCGCCGGTACCGGCGCCCGTCCGCGGATCGCGATCTTCGAGGACATCGTGGACCACACCAATCTGGGCGCGGCCTTCCGCAGCTGTGCCGCTTTGGGGGTGGACGCCGTCCTGGTGACGCCGCGCAGCGCCGATCCGCTGTATCGACGGTCGGTGCGGGTATCGATGGGCACGGTCTTCCAGGTGCCCTGGACCCGGTTGACCACCTGGCCGGACGATCTCGCCGTGGTCCGAGCGGCGGGCTTCACCACGGTGGCACTGGGCCTGGCCGACGATGCCATCGACCTGGCCGAGCTCACCACGCGCCATCCGGGTCCGCTGGCCCTCATCCTCGGGACCGAGGGTGACGGTCTGAAGCCGGCCACGCTGGCCGCCGTCGATGTGGTGTGCCGGATTCCGATGAGCGGGGGAGTGGACTCCTTGAACGTCGCGGCGGCCGCAGCCGTGGCCTTCTACGCCACCCAGTAGGGACGGCGCCCCGCCCTATCCTCGAATCACGCTGAGCTGGTGGTCAAGACCGTGAGATCACCGGCCCGGAGGGCGTCGCGCCGCTGCTCGATCGGCAACTGATCACGAACCGCCGCAGTCAGCGCCGGCACGTCAGCGGCGCGATCGAGGACCAGGCCGCCGATCAGCCGACCGGCGCGCACCCGGAGTCGGCAGTACATGTAGCGACCCGGACCCGAGCAACTGATCACCTCGTCGTCCGGATCCCCGATCGCCTGGCCGACGACGGTGAGGTCCAGGCCGATGCCCTTGAGGATCATCGCGGGCGCCGCGGATCGGTACCGTTCGTCCCCGCCGGTGGCGTTGACCGCGGCCACCAACGCCTGATCGACGGCTACCGGCCAGAGCCCGGGAACCCGGCCGTCGAATTCGGCGACGTCACCCGCCGCGTAGACATCGGGGGCGCTGGTTCGCATCCGGTCATCGACCAGCACGCCCACGCCGACGTCGATCCCGGCTGCGCGGGCCAGGTCGACGCCGGGCCGGATCCCGGCGCAGACGACGAGGAGGTCAGCGGCCAGCACGCGGCCGTCCTTCAGCGTGACCACCTCGACTCGTTCCGGACCGGTGACCGCGTCGGCCTCGGCCTCGGTCACCAGCTGGATGCCGAGTTCCTCCACGTAGCGGGCCAGCAACCCGGAGCAGGTGACGTCGGCCTGCCGGTGCAGCAAGCGGTCCGAGCGCTCCAGCACCGTCACCGCCAGGCCCAGCTGATGCAGGGAGTAGGCGACCTCCAGACCGAGCGGGCCGCCACCGGCGACGATCGCCGCCCGCGCATCATGTCGCTGGGCGAAGGCGCGGACCGCGATCGCATCGCCCGCCTCCCGGAGCACGAAGGTGCCGGGCCGGCCGAACCCGTCGATCGCCGGTACCGCCGCCGCACTGCCGTTCGCCAGGATCAGCCGGTCGTAGTTCAGTCGCTCCCCGGTAGCGAGCTGTACCTGCCGGGCGGCCAGATCCACGGACCGGGCCCGGGTATTCAGCCAGGAGGTGATCCGTCGCTGCTCGTACCAGGTTTCCGGTTGTAGGTAGAGGCCCTGCATCGCGGAGCGACCGTAGATGAGCCGCGAGATGGCCATCCGGTTGTAGAGAGCGTGTGCCTCCTGCCCGATCACATCGAGTTCGCAATCGGGATGCCGCCGGCGAACCAGATCGGCGGCGGTGACCCCGGCGATACCGTGGCCGATCACCACGACCTTCCGGATGGACGTGTCTACGTCTGAGGCGGGCTGGGACCCCGGCTCGGCGGCGTCCGGGTCCTGGTCCGGGGTGAGGGAGACCGTGACGTTGCCCTGCACCCGGGCACAGCAGGCCAAGCGGGTGTTCGAGGCGTAGCCGAGGCGGGCCAACGTGAGCGTCTCGCTCGGCTCCAGCGGTGACAGGTTGGCCGAGCCGTCGAGAACGGCGACCGGGTCAGCGCCGCACACCCCCATCCGGCAGCCCGCCTCCAGCGGAAGGCTGTCCGCCTCGGCGATTTCCAGCAGCGTCCGGCCGGGGGCGGTGAGCACTCGATGATCTTGTGGGGTGAAATGCACCTCGGGCTGGCCAGCGAACTGACCGGCGGGCCGGAGCCGCGGCGTGCCCAGCGAAACGGGGCCGACCGCCGGGGCGCTCTGGGCGAGCAGGCTGCGCTCGGTGCGAAACGTGCGCCACAGCCAGATCGCGCCGAGAGCCACGAAGCCGATCCGAACTGGCCAGACCGACCAGCTCACGTCGGTGCCGGTCAGCCGTTCGATCGAACGCGCCATGGTCGGGGTTTGATAGACGTAGAAGAGGATCAGAGCCGTGACGCCGTAGCC
>Ga0326721_10000458_pt1 | contig 12360 bp, 12 predicted proteins | sample SGPome_FD_203951 | JGI IMG/M metagenome (GOLD analysis project Ga0326721, IMG submission 203951) | Soil microbial communities from Southern Great Plains, Lamont, Oklahoma, United States - SGP_1_2016 | ecosystem: Engineered > Artificial ecosystem > Soil microcosm > Unclassified | place: USA...
CGACAAACCTCTCACGAACCGTGGACCATGGCCGAGCCCGCCGCCCGTCTCTATCTCGTCACGCCCGTTCTGGACGACGACGCCTTCGCGCCGCGCCTGCAGGAGGCCTGCGCGGCCGGCACGGTCGCGGCGGTGCTGCTGCGCCTCGCCGCCGCGAGCGAGCGCGCCCTCGTCAACCAGGTCAAGGCGCTGGCGCCGTCCGTGCAGGATCACGGCGCCGCCCTGATCGTTTCCGTCGAGGGCGAGGCCGATCTCGCGACGATTGCAGCCCGGAGCGGCGCCGACGGCGTTCACGTCCAGGGCAGCCCGGCGCGCGTGCGGGAGCTGCGCGAGCGTCTCAAGGACGGGCGCGCCATCGGGGTCGGCACAATCCGCACCAAGGACGACGCCATGTCGCTGGGCGAAGCCGGCGTCGACTACCTGCTCTTCGGCGAGCCGCGTCCCGACGGATCGCTGCCGTCCCTGGAGAGCGTGGTCGAGCGGGCGGCCTGGTGGGCCGAGATCTTCGAGACGCCCTGCGTCGCCTATGCGCCGAGCCTGGACGCGATCCCGGCCCTCGTCGCCACGCGGGCCGAGTTCATCGCTCTCTCCGATGCGGTCTGGTCGCACGAGGGCGGGCCGGCCGAGGGCGTCGCGGCGGCGATCGAGCGGATCGGCACCGCGGAGGGGGAGCGTTGATGCGATCCTCCTCCGTCATCGCCGCCGCCATGCTCCTCGCCGCCACGGCGCTCGCGCAGGCGGCGGAGCCCGATCTCGCTTACGGCGCCTATCAGCGCGGGCTCTACCAGACCGCCTTCCGCGAGGCGACGCTTCGGCTCGAGAGGAACCGCGACGACGCGGCCGCCATGACGCTGCTGGGCGAGCTCTACAACCAGGGCCTCGGCTTGGCGCCCGACCCGCGCAAGGCCGCCGAATGGTACCGGCTCGCAGCCGACCGGGGCGATGCGAGCGCCATGGCGTCCCTCGGACTCATGGCGCTCGACGGGCGCGGCGTGGACAGGGACCGGGCGCAGGGGCGGAGCTGGCTCGAAAGGGCCGCCGCCAAGGGTCATCCGGTGGCGAGCCACAACCTCGCCCTCCTGCTGCTCTCCAGCGCCACCGAGCCGGAGATCCAGCGCGCCGTGGAGCTGCTGCGCCGTGCGGCGGACAGCGAGATCCCGGATGCCCAGCACGCCCTCGGCGTGCTCTATCTCAAGGGCCGCGGGGTCGAGCGGGACGCCTCGGAGGCGGCGACCCTGTTCAGGCGCGCGGCCGACAACGGCAGCTCCGTCGGCGAGGTGGAATACGCAATCCTGCTCTTCAACGGCGAGGGCGTGAGCGCGAGCGAGTCCCAGGCGGCACGCTATTTCCGCCGGGCGGCCGCCAAGGGCAACGCCATCGCCCAGAACCGGCTGGCGCGCCTCCTGGCCTCGGGGCGCGGCGTGCCGCAGAACAAGGTCGACGCCGCAGCCTGGCACATCCTGGCCGCCGCCCAGGGCCTGACCGATCCCTGGCTCGACAACGCCCTCAAGGACCTGGGCAAGGACGACCGCACCCGCGCCGAACGCCTTGCCGCGGAACGTCTCGGGATGCGGTGAATTTCAGAGCCGCTTGACGTTCGATCCCTCCCGTGGTCCACCCGACCACGTTTCCTTGGCCGCACACTGTTCAGGACCTCCGCGCATGATCCGCTCGCCCCTCATGACCGTCATGACCGATGCCGTGATGAAGGCCTCGCGTTCCCTGAAGCGCGACTTCGGCGAGGTCGAGAACCTGCAGGTCTCCCGCAAGGGACCGGGCGACTTCGTGTCCGCCGCCGACCGCAAGGCCGAGCAGATCCTGCGCGAGGCTCTGGAGAAGGCCCGCCCCGATTACAGCTTCGTGATGGAGGAAGGCGGCATCGTCGAAGGCACGGACCCGAACCACCGCTGGCACATCGATCCCCTCGACGGAACCACGAACTTCCTGCACGGCATGCCGCATTTCGCCATCTCGGTCGGCCTGGAGCGCGACGGCCAGATCGTCGCCGGGGTGATCTACGACCCGGCCAAGGACGAGCTCTTCGTCGCCGAGCGGGGCAAGGGCGCCTTCCTCAACAACCGCCGCATCCGCGTGGCGGCCCGCGCCGACATGGCGGATGCGGTGCTGGCCTGCGGCCTGCCGCATATCGGCCGGGGCGACCACGGCCTGTTCCTGCGCGAGACCGCCGCCGTCATGAACCATGTGGGCGGCATGCGCCGCTGGGGCGCCGCGGCCCTCGACCTCGCCTACGTCGCCTGCGGGCGCCTCGACGGCTACTGGGAGCGCGGCCTCAACTCCTGGGACATGGCCGCCGGCATCCTGATGATCCGCGAGGCCGGCGGCTTCATATCCGACGCGGAGGGCGGCAGCGATCCGCTGGCGAAGAAGTCCGTCGCCTGCGGGAACGAGATCGTCCACCGGGAACTGGTCAAGCTCTTGAAGAAGGCCAAAGGCTGATATTTCTGTTCGACAAGGCACCGGGAGTCGCGGCCGCGCTTGATCCCACGATCCGGCGCGGTCACATTAGGTCGGTCCCGAACCACCAGCGCGCAGGATAACGATGGCCGATCAACCGCTTACCCCGCCACGGATCTATCTTATCCGCATGGCGGTCTTTCTGGTCCTTGCGGGATTCATCGCCTTTATCCTGTACCAGCAGATCTGGGCCGCCTTCATGGCCAATCCGGGCCTCAACGCCCTGATCCTGGGCGTCATGGCGATCGGCATCGTGCTGGCGATCCGGCAGGTCTGGCGCCTGTTCCCGGAGGTCCGCTGGGTCAACACCATCCGCCAGACGGAAGACGGCCTCGTCGCGCCGACCTCTCCGGTCCTGCTGGCCCCGATGGCCGCCCTCATCAGCAACCGGTCGAGCCGCTCGCTCATGTCGGTGACGGCGATGCGCTCCCTGCTCGACTCCATCGGCGCCCGCCTGGACGAGAGCCGGGAGATCGTGCGCTACCTGGCGGGCCTGCTGGTGTTCCTGGGCCTGCTCGGCACCTTCTGGGGCCTCATCGAGACCGTGGGCTCGGTCGGACGCATCATCGGCTCCCTGCGCACCGGTCAGGACGCGGCCGTGCTCTTCGACGAGCTCAAGACCTCCCTGGCGGCTCCCTTGCAGGGCATGGGCCTGTCCTTCTCGGCCTCGCTCTTCGGCCTCGCGGGCTCCCTCGTCCTGGGCTTCCTCGACCTGCAGGCCGGCCAGGCCCAGAGCCGCTTCTACACCGAGCTCGAGGACTGGCTCGCCACCTCGACCATGGACACGGGCGCGGAGCTGTCGGTCCGGCCCAACACCTCGAACGAGCTCGCCGTGGCCCTCAACCGCCTGACCGCCGCCGTCAACGACGGCGCCGGCGGTCGCGCTTCGACCCAGGCCATGGCCAACCTGGCCGAGGGCGTCCAGGGCCTCGTCCAGCACATGCGGGCAGAGCAGCAGCTGATCCGGGACTGGGTCGAGGCCCAGGCCACCCGTGAGAAGGAGCTCAAGCAGGTTCTCGACCGTCTCACCCGCGAAAGGCTGCCGTGATGCCGATGTCGAGCACCGGAGGCCGCAGGCGCGGACGCCAGGGGGCCCTGAACTACTGGCCGGGTTTCGTCGACGCCCTGTCGACGCTGCTGCTGGCCATCGTGTTCCTGATCTCGGTCTTCATGGTGGGCCAGTTCTTCCTCTCCCGGGAGCTGTCGAGCCGCGACACGGTGCTCGACCGGTTGAACCGGCAGATCTCGGAGCTCACCGATCTCCTCTCCCTCGAGCGCTCCAGCCGGCGCACCGTCGAGGATAACCTGAACGCCCTGCAGACGACCCTGCAGGCCAACGAGACCGAGCGGGCGCGTCTGCAGGGCCTCATCGACAGCGGCGGTGCGGCCCAGACGCGGGCCAACGAGCTCAACACGGCTCTCGACGCCCAGCGTCAGACCGCCACCCGGGCCCTGAGCCAGGTGGAAATCCTGAACCAGCAGATCGCCGCCATGCGCCAGCAGCTCGCGGCCCTGGAGGAGGCGCTGGACGCCTCCGAGAACCGGGACAAGGAGAGCCAGGCCCGGATCGCCGACCTCGGCAGCCGCCTCAACATCGCCCTCGCCCAGCGGGTCCAGGAACTCGCCCGCTACCGGTCCGACTTCTTCGGCCGCCTGCGGCAGATCCTCGGCAACCGGCAGGACGTGCGCATCGTCGGCGATCGGTTCGTGTTCCAGTCGGAGGTGCTGTTTCCGGCCGGCCAAGCCGTCCTGCGCCCAGAGGCGTCGGGGGAGATCGACCGCATCGCCAGCGCCCTCGTCGAGCTGGCGAAGGAGATCCCGCCGGACATTCCCTGGGTGGTCCGGGTCGACGGCCATACCGATGCTCGCCCCATTGCCACGTCCCAGTTCCCGTCGAACTGGGCCCTGTCGGCGGCGCGCGCGATCGCGGTGGTGCAGGCTCTGGTCGCCCGGGGCGTCCAGCCGCGCAACCTGGTGGCCGCCGGCTTCGGCGAGTTCCAGCCCCTCGACTCCGGCGCGAGCGAAGACGCCTATGCCCGCAACCGGCGCATCGAGCTCAAGCTGACCGAGCGGTAGGGCTGGAGCATCAAGCGTCAGAGTGGATCCGCAGCGGTGCAACCGGGGAGAGGTGAAGGTACGCAGGAGAGGTGTGTGGCGCCACTCTAATCGCCCTTGCCGAGTGCCCTTGCGACGTCACTGACCTCGAGGCCGACCCGCTTCACGGTCTCCATCAGGTTCTGGCGGGACACCTGCCATCGGTCGGTCCAGTAGCGGACGTCCCAATCCTCGTGGATGTTGATGCGAGGGGAATCCTGGGGGTGCCGCCTGTTCGTGGTGCCGACCATGACCTTTCTCCCGGGATAATCAGCCGGCAGGCTGCCAGCCCCGACTCAAGTGGAATTCCCGGGGAGCGGTTCAAGGGGCCTATTCGGCCGCCTGCACCCGATCCTCGTCGACGAACTGGAGGCGTGCGAGACGGGCATAGAGCCCCTCCTGCGCGAGGAGCGCCTCATGGGTGCCCTCCTCGACGATCCGCCCCTGATCGATCACCAGGATCCGGTCCGCCGACCGGACCGTGGCGAGGCGGTGAGCGATGACGAGGGTCGTGCGCCCCTCCATCAGCCGTTCGAGGGCCGTCTGGACCTTGCGCTCGCTCTCCGCGTCGAGGGCCGAGGTCGCCTCGTCGAGGAGCAGGATCGGCGCGTCCTTGAGAATCGCCCGCGCGATCGCCAGGCGTTGGCGCTGGCCGCCCGAGAGGGTCACGCCCCGCTCGCCGATGACGGTGGCATAGCCGTCGGGAAGGGCCTGGATGAAGCCGTCGGCGGAGGCGAGGGCCGCCGCGCGGAGCACCTCCTCCTCCGTCGCCTCGGGCCGGCCATAGCGGATGTTGTCGAGGACGCTCGCGGCGAAGATCGTCGGCTCCTGCGGCACGAGCGCCATCCGGCGCCGGAGCTCGAACGGATCCGCCTCGTGGATCGGGACGCCGTCGACCAGGATCGTGCCGCTCTTCGGGTCGTAGAAGCGCAGCAGCAGTTGCAGGACCGTGCTCTTCCCGGCCCCCGAAGGCCCGACCAGGGCCACCCGCTCGCCCGTGGCGACCGCGAAGGCAAGGCCGTGCAGCGTCGCCTGCCCGACCCTCGTCGGATAGGCGAAGTGGACGTCCCTGAAGGCGACGGTGCCGGGAGACGGCTCGGGCAGCGGCCTGGGGTTCCGCGGGGCCTCGATGGCGGGCTTGGCGGCCAGGATCTCGCCGAGCCGCTCCGCCGCGCCGGCGGCCTGGGCCAGCTCGCCGTAGACCTCGGAGAGCTGGCCCAGGGAGCTCGCCGCGAAGACGGCGTAGAGCACGAACTGCGACAGCCGCCCGCCGGTCATCTCGCCGGCCAGGACGTCCTGCGCCCCGTACCAGAGCACCCCGACGACGCTGGCCGAGACCAGGAAGATGCCTGTCCCGGTCAGGAGTGCCCGCATGGTGGTCGACAGCCGGGCGGCCCCGAAGGCCTCCTCGGCGGCGGCCGCGAAGCGGGAGGCGGTGCGGCTCTCCATCCCGAAGGCCTGCATGGTCCGCACGGCCCCGATCGCCTCCGCCGCATAGGCCGCGGCGTCGGCCAGCCTGTCCTGGGCCACCCGCGAGCGCCGGCGCACCGCCCGGCCCGACATGACGAGGGGCAGGACGATGACCGGAATGGCGAGGATCACCAGGGCCGAGAGCTTGGGGCTGGTGATGATCATCAGCACCACCGCCCCGAGGAACAGGCAAACGTTGCGCAGGGCGATCGAGATGCTGACCCCGAAGGCCGCCTTCACCTGGGTGGTGTCGGCGGTCAGACGCGAGACGATCTCGCCGCTCCTGGTCTGGTCGAAGAAGGCCGGGTCGAGGGAGGTCAGATGCCGGAAAACGGCGGCCCGCAGGTCCGCCACGACCCGCTCGCCCAGGGTGATGACCAGGTAGTAGCGCATGGCGCTCGCTATCGCGAGGATCGCCACCACCAGGATCAGGACGGCGAAATAGGCGTCGATATAGGCCCTGCCCTGGTCCGAGAAGCCGAAATCGATGACGCGCCTGACCGCGATCGGCACCACGAGCGTCGCTGCCGAAGCCAGCACGAGGGCCGCGATCGCGGCCCCGATCCGCCCCTTGTAGGCGAGGCCGTAGGGGATCAGGGGCCTGAGCGAGCTTAAGGCGGCTTTCGGTCGGGCTGAAGGGTCGGCCATTACATCCGTCGTTGCGTCATTTGCAGAGGTCGACGACTTAGCATCTTTCCCTTGGCTTGTTTCAAGGTTCTAAGTGAGGTATAGGCGCGCAATCATTCAAGACAGGCTCGATCTCAGGCTGCGGTAAGCCGGACTGGCTGGCCGCGAGAAGGACGATGGCGATGGCGCGCAAAGAAACCGATCACCCGGACTACCACTTCATCAAGGTCGTGATGACCAACGGCACCGAGTACACCACCCGGTCCACCTACGGCAAAGAGGGCGACACGCTCAACCTCGACATCGACCCGAACACGCACCCGGCCTGGACCGGCGGCCAGCAGCAGCTGCTCGACCGCGGCGGCCGTCTGTCGCGCTTCAACTCGAAGTTCGGCAACATCTCGTTCGGCAAGAAGTAAGCCGTTTCCGGCAAACGACGCCGGTCGCGGACTCGCAAAGCCCCGCTTCGGCGGGGCTTTTCTTCGAGGGTGTCCGCCGGCTCACTCCCGGGAGAAGGCCTTCTCCAGCAGCCCGAGCTGGGCCGTGACCGGGTTCGACCCGGCCACCACCGGCGCGGCGGGGGGTTCGGACATCAGCTTCTCGAGATGCAGGATCCGGGCATGCAGCCTCGCCGCAAGGCCGATCAGGTCCTTGAGGCGCTCCGGCAGCGTCTCGAACTCGGCGATGGTCGTCGGCGTCTCCGGCAGGGTGAGCCTGACCCGGTTCTTCTCCAGATTGGCCTGATCGGCGGTGATCTCCCCCTCGGCAACCGCCCGCTGGAGCAGGAGCCAGGACGCGATCTGCATCAGGCGGGTGGTCAGCCGCATGCTCTCGCTGGCATAGACCAAGCTGGTGTCCCGCGGCATCCCGCGCGAGTCCTCGCGCCCCGGCCCGTCGAGATAGGCAGCCGATTCCTCGATGAGCTCCATGCCTTCCTGGAACAGGGTCCTGAAGGCCTCCGAGTTGACGAAGGTCCGGCCGAAGCGGATCGGGTCGGCGCCAAGTTCGATCACATCAGGTTCGCTCACCCCCGCCTCCCCAGGATCTGCCCTCGCCGGCCATGCGGCGAGGATCCTATGCTTTTCGGAAGAACACTATAGAGGGCGCAGGCTCCGAATGCTTCGCTAACCCTTCGTTAAGGTTAAGCGGAAGCTCGTCTGTCCAAAAATCGAGCCGCACGGAGGCGGCTCGAAGTCGTAACAGGGAGGCGTCAAACAGAGTGGGCAGGAGCCACTCGGCATCCAGAGGAAACTGGACGTCCTCGGTTATCGCCCGGAAACCTTAAGAGCCGGTTAAAAACCGCAACTCAGTAGCGATCTGCCGCTCAGGCCCGGCCCAGCTTGAAGAAGGCGCTCGCGGCGGCCCGAGAGCTCTCCTTGTCCGCCCTGACTTCCTTCAAACGCGCGATTTCCCGCTCCAGCGACGCGATCCGCTCATCGATCTCGTCGATGGACAGCATCGACAGGTCCTGTCCCATCTGATGCTCGGACAGATTCGCAACCGGTTCCTCGGCGAAGGGATCGAAAGCCATGGCGTGCTCCTTCTGAACGATCTTCCTGACGGTCGTGCGGGCTGCCATCCTGGCCCCAGAGGGGCCTTAGCGACGCAGCTTGTCCAAAGGACGAAAGATATGCGGCGAATTCCTGACGCCGATCCTCCCTTGCGGCAGAAAGAGGCGGCAGCCGGGCCGGGAGGCCGGAATTCCGGCCTCCCGGCCATGGGAAACCGCCTTTAAAATTTGCAACCGTGAGGCACGATCCGTATAATCACCCCGTTTCCCTCACAACGTGAGACGAGATGCTCCGGTCCGGCCGGGTCGGAGCGCGAGAGAGTTTTGCCGCGCGGCGCCGAGCACCGGCGCCCGGCTTGAAGGAGGTTCGCCCATGTCCCAGGGACCGCTGATGCCGAAGGCGACGGCCGTATGGCTCGTCGAGAACACGTCGCTGTCGTTCGAGCAGATCGCCGATTTCTGCAAGCTCCACCCCCTCGAGGTGAAGGGCATCGCCGACGGCGAGGTCGCGGCCGGCATCAAGGGCCTCGACCCGATCACCACCGGTCAGCTGACCCGCGAGGAAATCGAGCGGGCGCAGGCCGATCCGGACCGCCGCCTCAAGATGGCCGAGACCCGGGTGAAGCTGCCGGAGCAGAAGCGGATCAAGAAGGGTCCGCGCTATACGCCCGTGTCCCGCCGCCACGACCGCCCGAACGCGATCCTCTGGCTCGTGCGCAACCATCCCGAGCTCAAGGACGCGCAGATCATGCGCCTCGTGGGCACGACCAAGACCACGATCCAGCAGGTCCGCGACCGCACCCACTGGAATTCGGCGAGCCTCTCGCCGATGGACCCGGTGACGCTCGGCCTCTGCTCGCAGATCGACCTGGACTTCGAGGTGCAGCGCGCCGCCAAGGACCGTCCGCAGGTGGAGCCGCACGACGCAGGCGGCACCCTGATGCCGGCCGAGGTCTCCACCGCGCCCGTCCGGCCGGACGAACCCTTCGCCGACATGAGCCGCCCGAAGCCGGCCCGCGAGGAGGAGATCGACGTCAACTCGGTCTTCGCCCGGCTCAAGCAGCTCAAGCGGCCCGGCGACGAGGACGAAGAGTAAGGTTTTCCGACCGAACGGGGCCCGGAGCGATCCGGGCCCTTCTCTCATGTCAGCGGGGTCCCGCGGGTCCCGGTTGACGGGATCGCGGCCGACGGGATCGCGGCCTCCGCTCGCGTTCGGACCTCGCCTTGGCGTCCACGGCCCGATCCCTGGCGACGGTCCTCCGGTCCTTGGCGGTTCGGCGCTCCCGCGCCTCCTCCTCCGTCGTGAGAACCTGCCGCAGCATGGCCTCGAACCGGGCCTCGACGTCGGTGGGCTGCGCTCCGGTCGCCTCGGATGGTCGTGTCATCCGGCAATCCCCCTCTGCTTCAGCGCGTCGCCGATCTCGGTCAGGATCACCGGATCGTCGATGGTGGCCGGCATCGACCAGGCATCGCCGTCGGCGATCTTCTTCATGGTGCCGCGCAGGATCTTGCCGGACCGGGTCTTGGGCAGGCGGCCCACCGTGATGGCGAGCTTGAAGGCCGCCACCGGCCCGATCTTCTCGCGCACCAGGGAGACGAGCTCCGTCTCGACCTCGGCGGGGTCCTTCTGCACGCCGGATTTCAGCACCACGAAGCCGCAGGGCACCTCGCCCTTGAGGGCGTCCTTGACGCCGATCACCGCGCATTCGGCGACCGCCGGATGGGAGGCCAGGACCTCCTCCATGCCGCCGGTCGAAAGCCGATGCCCCGCCACGTTGATGATGTCGTCCGTGCGGCCCATGACCCAGACGTAGCCGTCCTTGTCGAGATAGCCGGCATCCGAGGTGTTGTAGTAGCCGGGGTACGGCGCGAGGTAGGAGTCCCGGAAGCGCTCGTCGGCGTTCCAGAGGGTCGGCAGGCAGCCGGGCGGCAGCGGCAGCCTGATCACGATGGCCCCCATGGTGTCGGGGGGCACCGGCTTTCCGCCCTCGTCGAGAACCTCCAGGACGTAGCCGGGCATGGGGACCGTGGGTGAGCCGTGCTTGACCGGCAGGGCCCCGAGCCCGATCGGATTGCCTGCCACCGGCCATCCCGTCTCGGTCTGCCACCAGTGATCGATCACCGGCACCTCGAGGATGGCCTCGGCCCAGCGGATCGTGTCCGGATCCGCCCGCTCGCCGGCGAGGAACAGCACCCGGAAGCGCGACAGGTCGTGCCCGTCGACGAGAGTGGCGTTCGGGTCCTCCTTCTTGATCGCCCGGAAGGCGGTCGGCGCCGTAAACAGCGTCACGACCCCGTGCTCGGCGATGACCCGCCAATAGGCGCCTGCGTCCGGCGTGCCGACGGGCTTGCCCTCGTAGAGGATCGCCGTCGCACCGTGGAACAGCGGCGCGTAGACGATGTAGGAGTGGCCCACCACCCAGCCGACGTCCGAGGCGGCCCAGAAGACCTCGCCGGGCTCGACCCCGAAGAAGTTCCTCATGGTCCATTTGAGCGCGACCATGTGGCCGCCGTTGTCCCGCACCACGCCCTTTGGCTTGCCCGTCGTACCCGAGGTGTAGAGCACGTAGAGCGGGTCGGTGGCCGCCACCGGTACGCACGCGGCCTTGCGTCCGTCTGCCCGCGCCCGGGCCACCTCCCCGCTCCAGTCGCGGTCGCGGCCCTCCACCAGGGCGCAGTCGAGCTGCGGACGCCGGAAGATCAGGCAGGAATCGGGCTTGGCGGCCGAGAGAGAAATCGCCTCGTCGAGCAGCGGCTTGTAAGGGACGACCCGGCTGCCCTCGAGGCCGCAGGAGGCGGAGAGGATGGCCTTCGGCCCGGCGTCGTCGATGCGGGTGGCGAGTTCCTTCGGGGCGAAGCCGCCGAAGACCACCGAATGGATCGCGCCGAGCCGCGCGCAGGCCAGCATGCCGATGGCGGCCTGCGGGATCATCGGCATGTAGAGGATGACCCGGTCGCCCTTGCCGACCCCCATGTCCTGCAGCACCGCCGCGAGCGTCGCCACCTCCTCCTGCAGCTGCGCGTAGGTGAGGGTCTGCTTCGTGCCGGTGACCGGGCTGTCGTAGATGATCGCGGCCTGATCGCCGCGGGTCGCCACGTGCCGGTCGACGGCGTTGTGGCAGGTGTTGCAGAGCGCGCCGACGAACCACCGGCCGTAGGGGCCGGCGTCCCGGTCGAAGATCCTGTCGGCCGGCTTGATCCAGTCGATCTCCCGCGCCGCCTCCTCCCAGAAGCCGACCGGGTCGGATTTCCAGCGCGCGTAGACGTCATGGTAGCGGCTGTGGGCTGTTGTCATGGCGTTACCCTGTTGTCCTCACCGCATGAGACTTGCAAGCCTTGTCGTGGTAGCAGGCGGGCGCGCCGCGGTCAGCGGCGACTTTCGGCGAGTATCATGGTCACCGATCCTCTCTTCTATGCGGTCGCGGTCCCGGCGGTGATCCTGATGGGCCTCGCCAAGGGCGGCTTTTCCGGGCTCGGGCTGTTGTCGCTGCCCCTCATGGCACTCGTCCTGTCGCCGGTGCAGGCGGCCGCCATCATCCTGCCGATCCTGCTGGTGCAGGACGTGGTGTCGGTCTGGGCCTTTCGGCACGCCTGGGACCGGCGCAACCTGATGATCCTGATGCCGAGCGCGATCCTCGGCACCGGCACCGGCTATCTTCTCGCCGCGCAGGTCTCGGACGCGGCCGTCAGGCTCGCGGTCGGCCTGATCACCGTCAGCTTCGCCCTGCGCCGGCTCGTGCTCGAGCGGCGCAAGGGCCCGCCGGTGCCGACCAAGGCCGACCTGCCCCGGGGCGTCTTCTGGGGCTGGCTTGCGGGTTTCACGAGCATGATCGCCCACGCGGGCGGTCCGCCCTTCCAGATCTACGTCATGCCCCAGCGCCTGCCGCGGGACATCTTCGTCGGAACGGGTGCGATCTTCTTCGCCGTCAACAACTGGATGAAGGTGCCGCCCTATTTCGCGCTCGGGCAGCTCACCGCGGGCAATCTCGCCACCGCCGCGGTCCTGTTTCCGCTGGCCATCGCGTCGACCTGGGCCGGCGTGCGGCTGGTGCGGTACGTCTCGGGCGAGCGCTTCTACACGTTCGTCTACATCCTGCTGGTGTTCGTGGGCGCCAAGCTGATCTGGGACGGCCTCGCGCCGCTTCACCGAATGTGAAAAAGCCGCCGCTTCGATCGAAACGACG
>Ga0326721_10000459_pt1 | contig 12353 bp, 8 predicted proteins | sample SGPome_FD_203951 | JGI IMG/M metagenome (GOLD analysis project Ga0326721, IMG submission 203951) | Soil microbial communities from Southern Great Plains, Lamont, Oklahoma, United States - SGP_1_2016 | ecosystem: Engineered > Artificial ecosystem > Soil microcosm > Unclassified | place: USA...
TCATCGGCGACATCCACGAGGTCGACGATGAGGCCGCCGATGATCGGGAGCGGCACCCGCGGCCGGAGCTGAACACGCCGTTCGTGGCGCCGCGCGCCGGCACCGAAGCGGTGCTGGCCGAGATCTGGTCCCGGGTGCTGGGCATCGAGCCGATCGGCCTGGACGACAACTTCTTCGAGCTCGGCGGCCACTCGCTGATCGCGATCGACCTCACGACCCGGATCCGCAAGGCCTGCGATGCCGCCATCCCGGTGACCGGGCTGCTGGAGTGCCCCACCGTCCGGCAGCTGGCCGTCCTGGTCGACACCACCGTGGCCGGGGCGGGTGACGTGGCGGCGGGCTCCTCGGAGCCGGCCGCCGACGGTGCTGCCGTCGACAGCGCTGCCGTCGACACCGCTGCTGGTGATGCCGCCGCTGCTAGCACCCCTGCCGACGCGGCTGCCGCCGGCCCCACCGAGGCGGCCACCGATGCGCCAGCCTGAGTACGTCCGCACCGTCCAGTCCTTCGCCCGCCGGGAGCTGATCGGCCAGGAGAAGCTGCTCGATTCCTTCGCCGACGCCCCGCTGCCGCTGTATGGGCGGTTCGCCGACACCGGGCTGGCGAACTGGTGGCTGGCCAAGGAGCACGGCGGCCTGGGGATGAGCCTGGAGGACAGCGTCCGGATCGTCGCCGAGCTCGCCTATGGCGACGCCGGCGCGGCGTTCACGCTGTTCATCCCGGTGCTGACCACCAGCATGGTGGCCTGGTACGGCAGCGAGGAGCTGCGCGGCGAGCAGCTGGGCAGGATGGTGGCCGACAATGCCAGCTGCGCCACCCTGGGCAGCGAGCACGATGCCGGGAGCGAGCTGGCCCGCATCACGACCACGGTCCGCCGCGACGGCGACACGCTGGTGCTCAACGGGAACAAGGCTTTCTCCACCAACGCCGACTTCGGCCAGTTCCTGGTCGTGATCGCCCGGGTCGAGGGCAGCGCCTCGGAGTACCTGGCCGTGCTGGTGCCGCGCGAGACGCCCGGCATCACCGTCGACAAGCGCTGGGAGATGATCGGCCTGCGCTCCTCGGGGACCTATCAGGTCTCGCTGACCGACTGCCGGGTGCCAGCCAGTCATGCCCTGCGGGGCAACGGGCTGCGGCTGCTGGAGGTCGGCCTCAACGCCAGCCGGATCCTGATCGCCACCACCGCCCTGGGCATCGCCCGCCGGGTGCGCGACGTGTGCATGGACTACGCCAAGGTCAAGACGGTCAAGGGCGCGCCGCTGGCGAGCAACGCCGTATTCGCCGCGAAGCTCGGGCAATTCGAGATGCTGATCGAGGTGATGACCAACCAGTGCCTGGCCGCGGCCCGGGAGTACGACGCGATCGCGGTCCGGCCCGATGCCGGCGAGGAGTTCCTGCGGGTCGGCACCCTCAAGTCCGCGCTGACCACCAAGATGTTCTGCGGGCAGACCGGCTGGCAGATCGCCTCGACGGCCTCGGAGATGTTCGGCGGCATCGGCTACAGCCACGAGGCCGTCATCGGCAAGTTGCTGCGCGACGTGCGCTACGTGTCCATCGTCGAAGCAGGCGACGACGTGCTGCGGGAGCTGATGTTCAGCCGCTACGTGGTGCCGGTGTCCAAGCGTTCGTGAGGCAACCTTCATGCCTGAACGTCGAACGGCCCGGCCACGTCTCAGGAGGCCGGGCCGTCGCAGTCGGCATGAGCGATGAGCTGCCGGGTTACGCCGCGGTCAGCCGGCGGGTGAGGCCGGTGAGGACATTGGTCGGGCGCTGCTGCTCGCCGGCGAAGGCGCTGATCACGACCAGCGTGCCGGTGAGCGCCGGGATGACCCACTGCAGGGCGGTGAGCTGCTTCTGCGCCGAGGCGATGTCGGCCGGGGTCTCGGTGGTCGGAGTGGTGCCGTCGGCGGCCGGGACCGCGTGCTGCTGGGAGATCCTGCGGCCCAGCACCCGCGAGTAGCCGGTGGCAGCCAGCGCGGCCGCCGTCACCCCGGTCTTGACCATCGACATGGTCGCCACGCCCTGCTGGGCGGCCAGCCGGTCGCTGTTGCTCACCAGCTGGCCGACGCTGCCGACCAGGTGGGCGCCGATCGCGGCGGCGTTCACCGGGGTCCAGCGGTCCCAGCCGGCGTTGGCGACCGCGCCGGTCGCGCGGGAATCGCCGGCCTCCCCAGCTGCCGGGTTGAGGGCCACGGCGTTGGCCAGCGTGCCGCCGAACCAGGCGGCCAGACCCACGTCATGCATCGAACGGGAAATGGTGGTGAAGAGCACAGGAACTCCCAAGGGAGAAGAAGGCGATGCGCACCTCGCGGCGCACGCGGGATCGCTGTTGATCCGCCGGGACCCAGGGTCCGTGATCCCACCGTAACCCCTGCCGGTGGCGGCCCCAAGGTCGCCTCGGCGCCCGGCGAAGCGGACAACCCGCCCGGTGGAGGCTGTGACCGGCGCTAGCCCAGCGGCGGCAACCGCTGGTCGGCGTTGAGCAGCGGGCGGAACAGGTCGCCCCGCTCGGCCAGGCGCCGCGCAACGGCCCGCATCGCAAAACCATCGGGCTTCAGCTGCGGATCATCCAGCTCGTCCCAGCTGATCGGCATCGACACCGGTGCCCCGGGCGCGGGCCGGGCGCTGTACGGGGCGACCAGCGTCTTGTTGATCGCATTCTGGGTGTAGTCGAGCCGGGCCTTGCCGGCCCGGTCCCGCACCCCCCACTTCCAGCTCAGCAGCTCCGGCACCACCGCCCCGACGGTCTTGGACAGCTGCTCCACCCAGTGCCGGGTTTCGGAGAAACTCGGGCCCCTGCTGATCGGCACCCAGATCTGGATGCCCCGGCGGCCGGTCACCTTGGGCACGGCGAGCACCTGCAGGTGCTCGAAGGCGGTCCGGTGCAGCCGGGCCAGCACCAGCACCTCCTGCCAGGACGTCGAGCCGCCCGGGTCGATGTCGATAAGGGCGTAGCTGGGCTGGTGCGGCCGGTCGGTCATGGACGTCCAGGCGTGCCATTCCAGGGCGCCGAAGTTGGCGGCCCAGACCAGCGCGGCCGGCTCGTTCACCACCAGGTAGGTACGGGATTCGCCGGGGTCGGCTTCCGGGTTCTCCCACCTGGTGAGCCAGTCGGGGGCCCAGTCCGGAAGCTCCTTGTGCCAGAAGCCCTTGCTGGCGGCGCCCTGGGGAAAGCGGTGCATGTTGAGAGCCCGGCCGGCCAGGTAGGGCAGCGCGACCGGGGCGACCTGCGCGGTGTAGCGAAGGAACTCCCGCTTGGTGATCTCCGGGTGCTCCGCCGATGCCGGAAACAGCACCTTGTCGAGGTTGGTCACCTTCAGCTCGCGGCCGAAGACCTCCCACCGGCCCGCCGTCCGCAGCTCCTGCAACGCCGCCAGCTCGGCCGGGCTCGGCCGCTCGGTGGCGATGCCCTTGAGGGCGATCGAGGCCTCGGCGGCCGGCAGGTCCGAGCGCCACATCCGGTCCGGGTCGGCGAGCACCTCGTCGTTGGTCCGGCCACTGAGCACCGACCGGGGGTGCTCTTCGGGATCCCAGCCGGCCACGGCGAAGTCGTCATGCTTGTGCAGCATCAGCCACTGTTCCTTGCCACCGGGATCCCGGCCGGTCCGCACCAGGACGAAGCGGCCGCGCAGCTTGGTTCCGTGCAGCTCGGCGTGCAATTCGCCGCCGGCCACCCCGGCGGCCGGATCGATGCCAGCCTTGGCCGGCTCCCAGGTGCCGGCATCCCAGACGATCACGTCACCGCCGCCGTACTCGCCGGCCGGGATGACGCCTTCGAAGTCGATGTATTCGATCGGATGGTCCTCGACGTGGAAGGCGGCATGCCGGGCCGCCGGGTCCAGGGTGGGTCCCTTCGGAACGGCCCAGCTCACCAGCACGCCATCGATCTCGAACCGCACGTCGTAGTGCAACCGCCTGGCCCGGTGCCGCTGCACGACGAAGCGGCGTGCGGCCGGTTCGGCGACGGGCGCGGCGGCGGCGCCGGCCGGTTCGGAGGTGCGGCTGAAATCCCGCTTGCGCCGGTAGCTGGCAAGCTTCTCCGTCGAGGGCGAGCTGGGAGCCATGCTGCTGAGTCAAATACCTCGCAGCGATCGCCGCAAACGGATCAGCGCAGCGGCAGCCCGAGCCACCAGCCAACGGCGGCTGCCCCGATCCCCGCGGTGAGGGAGAGCGCGACATTGCCGAGGGCGAGCCGGCCGGCGCCCTGCTGGGCCAGCCGGAGCGTCTCGTAGCTGAAGGCCGAGTACGTCGACAGCGCGCCGCAGAATCCGGTGCCCACCAGCAGCATGGCGTCCGTCCCGACCCCGGCCCCGGCGACCGCTCCGAGCAGCAGCGAGGCGAGGACGTTGACCGTCACCGTGCCCCACGGGAACAACGTCCGGAACCGGGACTGGATGGCCAGGTCGGTGAGGTAGCGAGCAGGCGCGCCTACTCCGGCCCCGAGCGCGATCAGCAACGGCGTCACCGGCGGGCTACCGCGACGATGCGTCCGGTGAGCGCGCTGGACAGCCACACCGCGCCGGCGCAGCCGAGAACGGTGAGCGCCACGTAGTCCACGGCTACCAGCGGCCGGTGATGCAGCAGCAGGCGCTGCACGTCCAGGGCGAAGGTCGAGTACGTGGTGTAGCCCCCCAGGACGCCGACACCGAGGAACGGCCGGGCCAGCCGGTGCGGTGACGGCGCCTGTAGGAGCACCGCCATCAGCACGCCGATCAGCAGGCAGCCGGTGACATTGATCAGCAGCGTGGACCAGGGGAACTGCTGGTCGTGGTGGGGCGCCGCCGAGCCCAACCCGTAGCGGGCTTCGGCCCCGAGAATGCCACCTGCCGCCGTCGCGGCGAGCACATCCCAGCGCCGCGCCGGCCCGACCGGCTGCTGCGCCGGGTCGGCGAGGTCGACATCGGGATCGATGACTGCCGGCGCTGCCCGGCGGCCGCCGCCCGGATGCTGCTGGAATGCAGGCTGGGGCACCTCGAACACTCCTGAATCGCTGGACGTGGAAAGGGTTCTCGCCACGCGGCTGTCGCGCACGAGGCTAGCGCAGCCCGCGGCCGCGCCCCGGGCTGCTATAAGTGGGCGAGCTACTCCCGCCGTCGCACTGAAGGGCTTCGATGCCAGCCAGGTCCGAGCACGAGCCGCCGCCGGCGACGGTGGCCGCGCTGCGAGCCGCTGGCTGCGTGTTCGCCGAGGAGGAGGCGCGGCTGCTGGTGGCCGCGGCCGGCACCCAGGCCGAGCTGGCGGAGCTGGTGCGCCGCCGGGCCGAGGGGCTGCCGCTGGAGGCGCTACTGGGCTGGGCAGAGTTCCGCGGCCTGCGGGTGGCGGTGGAGCCGGGGGTGTTCGTGCCCCGCCGGCGCACCGAGTTCCTGGTGGCGCAGGCGGTGGCGCGAGCGCGGGCGGGGTCCGTCGTGCTGGACCTGTGCTGCGGTTCCGGCGCGGTCGCCATGGCGATGGCGGCGGCGGTCGGCCGGCTCGAGCTGCACGCCGTCGACATCGATCCGGTGGCCCTCAGCTGCGCCGCCAGCAACCTGGCGCCGGTTGGCGCCCAGCTCTACGCCGGCGACCTCTATGACCCGCTGCCGGCGGCGCTGCAGGGCAGGATCGACATCGTGGTCGCCAACGCCCCTTACGTGCCCACCGCGGCCATCGCGCTGATGCCGCCCGAGGCCCGCGACCATGAGCCCCGGGTCGCCCTGGACGGTGGCTCGGACGGCGTCGAGGTTCACCGGCGGGTGGCGGCCGGGGCGCCGCGCTGGCTCGCGCCGGGTGGCTACCTGCTGATCGAGGCCGGACAGGACCAGGCCGAGCACACCGCCGCCGCGGTGGCGGACGCCGGGCTGCTGCCACGCATAATCCAGTCCGAGGAGTGGTCGTGCGCGGTGGTGCTGGGCAGCCGGCCGGTTGATCGCTAGACTTCCGTTTAGCTTTATGATCAAGGTAAAACCGGCCTAGGGTAGGCTGCGGATCACCCAGAGTGAAGAGCGCGGCGCGCCGCCGGGCCGGCTTGACAGCCGCGTCCCAGCGGCCCACTATCGGCTAAACTTGACGTGAGTTCGCTCGCGCAAGAGTGTGTCACAGCGCCGAACAGTCGCGCTTCTTGCTGTACTACGGGGGCTTATTTTGTTGTCTTCTCTGTGGGCTGCGTGCGCGGCCCCGTCCACCGCAGGGTCGCGCCGACGGCTCACCCGGACCGGGCTGGCGCTGCTGGCAACCAGCTCGGTCTTCGCCTCGTTCCTGCTGGCCGCCGCGTCGCCGGCCTCGGCCGCCAGTTCCCTCCTGATGCGCTACCCCTACCTGACCGACCTCACGACGACCTCGGTACAGGTGACCTTCGATACCAGCGCCAAGGTGACCAGCGCCGCGGGCGCGGTGCAGTGGGGCACCCCGAGCGGCGCCACTGGCTGCACCCTCACCGGAAAGTCGGTCAGCAGCACCAGCAACACGGTCAACGCGCCGATCACGGTCGCTGGCGTCGTCGAGTACCAGACCTCGGTCCGGATTACCGGGCTGACCGGCGGAACCACCTACTGCTACCGCATCTTCACCGGTGGCACGGCACCGGTGGACCTGCTCGGCGCCGATCCGGCCCCCCGGTTCGCCACCCTCCCCTCCAGCGGCGCGTTCACTTTCGATGTGCTGGGTGACTGGGGCGACAACACCGTCGCCGGTGGTGTGAGCCAGAAGAATATCGACGCCCTGATCGCCGCGAGTGGGGCGAGGTTCGCCGTCTCCACCGGCGACATCGCCTACGACACCGGCACCCAGAGCAACTACGGCAACCTGGTCGCCACCGGTACGCGGGTCAGCCAGGTGTTCGGCGCCGACTACTGGAAGGCCCCGGGCGCCTCGATCCCGCTGTTCGCCACCACCGGCAACCACGGCCGCAGCACCACCTTCCTACAGAACTGGAAGCAGGCCGCCACCGTCGCGGCCTCGGGCGGCAAGTACACGATGGAGACCTACTCGGGCATCGACGGCACCCTGGCGGCGAGCTACCCCTCGGTCTGGTACGCCTTCAACGCCGGCGGCGCCCGGTTCTACATCCTCAATGCCGATTGGAACGACAACAACTACGGCACCGCCCCAGGCGGGGCGTACCAGGTCGACCGCGACTATCACTGGCAGCCCACCAGCCCCGAGTACCAGTGGCTCAAGGCCGACCTGGAGAGCCACAGCAACAGCCTCAAGCTGGCGTTCTTCCACTACCCGCTGCGCGCCGACAGCGCCACCGAGCGCAGCGATACCTACCTGCAGAACAACCCGGACAACCCGTCGTCCACCGCCAGCCTCGAAGGATTGCTGGCCAACAACGGCGTGGACCTGGCCTTCAACGGCCATGCCCACATCTACCAGCGCAACATCGCCCCGCCCGGTGGAGTGACCAGTTACGTCACCGGCGGTGGCGGCGCGAAGGTATCTCCGGTGACCCGGTGCAGCACCACGAACGCCTACGCCCTCGGCTGGGGCTACACCAGTGGCGCCGGCAGCAGGTGCGGCGCGGCGCCGGTTCCCACCACCGACGCGAAGGTCTACCACTTCCTCAAGGTGAGCGTGAGCGGCACCACGGTCACCGTGACGCCGACCGACTCCACCGGCGCGACCTTCGATCCGATGACCTACAACTTCGCGCAGAACTCGACGCCGCCAGCCGCGCCCACCAACCTGCTCGCCACCGCGATAGGCACCACCGTCAAGCTGAGCTGGACCGCTAGCACCAGCGGTGATTCCAGCGCGCAGGACATCTACCGCGACGGCCGGTGGCTGGCCACCGTCGGACCGGACGCGACCTCCTACATCGACGCCGCACCCGTCGCCGGGGCCAGCTACACCGTCCGGGCCCATGACCTGGTGCGCAACCAGTCCGGCGACAGCGCGCCGGCCAGTGTCGGCAGCGGCAGCGATACCACGCCGCCGACCGCCCCGGGCAGCCTGACCGCCACCGCCACCGGACCTACCTCGGTGCAGTTGGGCTGGACCGCCAGCTCGGACAACGTCGGGGTCAGCGGGTACGACATCTACCGCGGCTCGGCCAGCACTCCGCTGGCCAGCGTGGCCGGCAACGTCACCGGCTACGTCGACAACACCGTGGCGGCCTCGACCAGCTACACCTACACCGTCAGGGCCAAGGATGCGGCCGGCAACACCACGGCGAGCAACCCGGCAACGGTGACGACGCCCGCAGACCCCGGTGGCGGGGGCTCGGTGACCTCGTTCGCCAGCGATGACGTGACGATCGACCAGACCGTCCCGGACGCCCAACCCGTCGCCACCGCCACCAGAGTCACCGCGGACGGCAGCCCGGTGAACGATGCGCTGATCCAGTTCAAGCCGGCGCTGCCGGCCGGATGCTCCACCGCGACCCGGGTGACGCTGACGCTCACGGTGGGCAACAGCACCAACAACAACTCGGTGAAGGGCGGTGACTTCTACCTTGCCGATTCGACCGCCTGGAGCCAGGCGGCGGTGACCTGGAACACCGCGCCGAAGCCGGTCGGGGCGGCCCTGTTCAGCCAGGGCGCGGTGGCGCTCGGCCAGACCATCACGGTGGATCTGACCGGCAAGGTCAATGTCTCGGCGCCGTTCACCATCCGGGTTTCCAACACCAGCGGCGACGCGGCGCAGTACTACTCCAAGGAGGGGTCGGCGACGCTCGGGCCACGCCTGAGCGTGACCTGCTGACCGCATCCTGCCGCGACACGCACGCTGCCGCCGGTCCCGGGAACGGGGTCGGCGGCAGCGTTCGTCGCCGGCCGCTGGAAGCCCGCTCCACTAGCTGGGCGGTGACATCCGCGGCTGCCCGTTGACCCAGGTCAGCGGCTCCAGCCAGAGCTGCCGGCCGGGGACGGCTAAGCCGATGGCGTCGGGTGGCCAGGCGTGGAAGAACATCGCGCTGGAGCCGTCCGGCAGGTCCAGCACGAAGCAGTGCCCGGGACCGGCGGCCGCCGCGTCCGAGCTCAGCAGCGGCCGTTCCGACCGGTCGGAGCAGGGACCGGTCGGCCCCTGGCAGCTGGCGTAGCCCACGGCGTACTTGTCGGATCCGTAGTCGTTGGCCGAGTAGAACAGGAAGTACCGCCCGCCGTGGCTGACCATCTCCGGCGCCTCGATCAGGTCGCCCTGCCAGGACCGGGTGTTGGACAGCAGGGCGACCGGCGACCCGCGCAGGCTGCCGGCGTCCGGGCTCAGCCGCTGGGCCCAGAGCCGCACCGGCTTGCCGCAGCAGTTGCCGTCGTTCTTCCAGTACAGGTACAGGGCGCCGTCGGCGGCCCGGACCGGGTTCGGGTCGATCGAGCCACCCAGCGCCGGTTGGCAGATCAGCGGCGCCGGCCGGTCATCGACGAACGGGCCGCTGGGGGAGTCCGCCTGCGCCCGGCCGATGCACTGCTTGCCGGATTTCTGATCGTGCTCGGTATAGAACAGGACGTACTTCCCGCCGACCGCCAGCACCTCCGGCGCCCAGGTGTTGCCGCCACTGGCCCAGCGGCCCGGCTGCGGCAGCGCGTCCGGCCCGGCAGTCCAGTGGATCAGGTCCGGTGACGTGAGCGCCTGGACGTTCGAGCCGCCGCCCTGGGTGGCGTAGGCGTAGTACCGGTTGCCCACCCGCAGCACGGCGGGATCCGGGAAGTCCTGGTCGTACACCGGGTTCTGGTATGGCCGCCCCAGCACCGTGCCAGCAGCCCCCGAAGGCGAGGGCGACGGGGCCGGTGAGGACCCCGCCGACCCGCTGGTGGCCGTGCCTGAGGAGGGTGCGGACTGTGACGTTCGTCCCTCACACGCCGCGGCGAGGAGGACGGCAGCGATCGCCGCGGCCGCCGTCCGGAGTCGTCGGTGACCAGCTGGCTGAGCTCGAAACACCTGCCCGCCCTTTCGGAGATGATCGTCTGTACTGGTTTGTACAACGTTGTACAGCGCGCGGTGGTTGGGTTCTGCGATGCCACCGATCCGATGATGACCGATGCCGGCGGCTGAGCGACAGAGGCTCGGCAAATCCTGCTGCCACGTCACAGTGGCACCACTGCGGCGAGCAGCCGTGGAGCGCACCGGACCCCGCTTGGGGGAGGGGACCGTTACACCTTGATTTTATGAGTTAGCTATGAATGAATGAAGCGTCGCAATAACACACACCCACCCTTTTCGAGGCGGAAGTATGCATATATCTCGTAGTTGGAGGGCCCGCCGTAGCACGGTGGCCCTCGTGGCGATGGGCGCCCTGGTGGCATCAGGCGTCAGCGCGCAGTCAGCCTCCGGCGCTCCGGCCGCGCCCGCCCAACAGAGCCAGCTCGGCAAGCACGACCGCCAGCTGCTGGCCACTGCCACCGCCACCGGCGCGTCCACCGTGACGCTGCTGATCGCCGCGGCGCCCGGCAAGAACAACTCGGTAGCCAGCGCCCTGAAGTCACTCGGCGCGGTCATCAAGAAGGCCGACGGCGACGTGAGCTACCTCCGCGCCGTGGTTCCGATCGCCAAGGCCGAGGCGGCGGCCAACCTGGCCAACATCGTCGCGGCGGACCTGGACGAGGTCATCCCGCTCGGCGACCCGAGCCCGCAGGGCACGCAGCTGGCCACCCCGCAGGCGCCCCCGAACGCGAGCACTCCTCGTGACAACCCGTACCTGCCCATCCGGGACACCGGCGCGGCCGCCTTCACCGCGGCCCATCCGACCTGGGACGGCCGGGGCACCACCATCGGCATCGTCGACTCCGGCATCGACCTGGATCACCCGGCGCTGTCGACCACCACGACCGGCGAGCGCAAGATCACCGACTGGGTGACCGCGACCGACCCGTTCACCGACGACGACCCGACCTGGCTGGACATGTCAACCCAGGTCAGCGGCCCGAGCTTCACCTACCAGGACGTCACCTACACCGCGCCGGCCGGAAGCTACCGGACCGCGCTGTTCATCGAAGGTGACCCCCGCCTCGGCGGCGAGGTCGGCAGCGACGTCAACCGCGACGGCGACACCACCGACAAGTTCGGCGTGCTGTGGGACACCACCGCGAACACGGTGCGCGTCGACACCAACCAGAACAACGACTTCACCGATGACGCGGCGATGACCGACTACGCCAAGCACTTCGACATCGGCCACTTCGGCGTCGACAACCCGGCCACCCAGGCGCAGGAGTCGATGCCGTTCGTCGTGCAGACCGACGGCCAGAACAAGGTCGTCAACATCGGCATCGTCTCCGGCGAGCACGGCACGCACGTTGCCGGCATCACCGCCGCCAATGGGATGTTCGGCGGCGCGATGTCCGGCGCGGCGCCGGGCGCCAAGCTCAAGGCCGTCCGGGTCTGCATGTTCATCACCGGCTGCACCTCGCACGCGCTGATCGAGGGCATGGCCTTCATCGCCAAGCAGGGCAACGTCGACGTGATCAACATGTCGATCGGTGGCCTGCCCGCGCTCAACGACGGCAACAACACCCGGGCGGTCCTCTACAACCGCCTGATCGAGCAGTACAACGTGCAGATGTTCATCTCGGCCGGCAACGACGGCGCGGGCGTCAACACCCTGGGTGACCCGGCCGCGGCCACCAAGGTCATGGCGGTCGGCTCCTACATCAGCAAGGAGACCTGGCAGAAGAACTACGGTTCGGACTCCAGCTTTGTCGACAACCTGCACGGCTTCTCCTCCCGGGGTCCTCGTGAGGACGGCAGCTTCAAGCCCGAGATCGTCGCTCCTGGCGCGGCAATCTCCACCACCCCGATGTGGGAAACCTCGTCTCCGGTGCCCGGCACCTATGCGCTTCCGGCCGGGTACTCCATGCTCCAGGGAACGTCGATGGCCTCGCCGCAGGCTGCCGGCGCTGGCGCCCTGCTGGTGAGCGCTGCCAAGCAGGCCGGTGTGCAGAGCCAGCCCGCCCAGCTGCGGGAAGCCATGAAGTCCTCGACGCGGTTCCTGCCGCGTTACGGCGCCTACGAGCAGGGCAACGGCCTGATCAACGTGCCGGCCGCGTGGGACCTGCTCAAGACCAACCTCAAGACGGTCGACGTCACGTCCTCCGTCGAGGTCCACAGCGTGCTTTCGGGCTTCCTGGCGACGCCGGGCCGTGGCGAAGGCATCTATGACCGCGAAGGCGTCCAGGCCGGCGACAGCTACACCCGGACCTACACCTTCACCCGCACCTCAGGCGGCGGTGGCGCCAGCACCTTCAACCTGAGCTGGGTCGGCAACGACGGCACCTTCAGCACCGGGGCGACCTCGATCGCGCTGCCGCTGAACTCGCCGGTCACGCTGGCGGTCAACGTCCACCCGACCAGCGCCGGCACGCACTCGGCGATCCTGAACCTCGACGACCCGTCGACGGCCGGGATCGAAGCGCAGACGCTGAACACGGTGGTGGCTGCCGAGCAGTTC
>Ga0326721_10000460_pt1 | contig 12325 bp, 10 predicted proteins | sample SGPome_FD_203951 | JGI IMG/M metagenome (GOLD analysis project Ga0326721, IMG submission 203951) | Soil microbial communities from Southern Great Plains, Lamont, Oklahoma, United States - SGP_1_2016 | ecosystem: Engineered > Artificial ecosystem > Soil microcosm > Unclassified | place: USA...
TGTGCAGCAGGTCTATTATCGACTTGAACGCCTCGATGATGATCCCCAGCATGAATGCCCCCGGTGCGGGTTAGCCCTTCCCTCGCTTGCCCCTCTCCCGCACTTTCTTCAACCGCTCTTCCGGCGGCAAGGGCGGGGCCTTCATGAAGCGCCGCACAGCATCCTCGAACGGCATATCGAGCTTTAGAGGCTTCGCCGCGTTCGGGCCGTCGAGCCCTTGATTCTTCGGATGCTGCGGGGACGGGTCTATCGGCTCCATCGGACTACCTTTCCACTAGGCGGGGTGCTGTGCGCGATCCATCATACTTCGGAGCGGCGCTATCGCCAAGCCATATCGAGCCGGAACGCATCGCGCTCTCCATCCGGATGAATGGATACCTTCGGTTATCGTTCGTGCGTAGGAGCATTCTAAGTAGCATACTGTGTGATACTTACCCGCCTGACAGACCGCATTCGGGCTAGCCAAGCCGTAGGGTGTACCCTACGGCACCCTTGACGGCCGGTCTGACGGCTGTGATATTCTGTCAGGACACGATATCGGAGGGGGACGCGACCGCGGAGCACAACCTGTAGATGGGGGTCACGATGCCCGACCTGAACGAGATGTACCGCCAGATGCTGGCGGCCTTAGACGAACAGGAGCGGCAGGCGTGGACGGCGTTGCAACGGATCCACGACCGTCAGGCGGTCGTACGAGCCTGGGCTGCCGAGGATGGTTTCACTGTTCAAGCCGTTCGGGAGTTCAGCAGGAACGGCGGCCACGCAGACGCGCCGGTCGCGCCGGTCACGCCAGTCACGCCAGTCACGCCTCAGGTTGACTCGCTCGCCCACTCCGGCTCGGAGACTGAGACCCTGCCGATTGCGCAGGCGGCGGAGAAGGCGCTGAAGATCGTGGGGAAGCACCTGCGCCCGCGTGCCATGGCGGACACTATTACTGCCAACAACATCCCTGTTAACGCGAGGCCGGACCGGCTCGCAGAGACCGTCGGCGCGGTAGTCGCCCGCCGAGCCGGTGAGAACAAGGTGTTCACGCGAGCGGCCACGGGCCTGTACGGCTTGAAGGAATGGAACGGACTAGGGCCCAGCGAAACGGAAGACGACCTTCGGGCCGCCGCAGGCGAGGAGTACGTAAAGCTGGACCTGTAAGATCACAAAACGAGGCGGCCGGGAACGCTTGGGGAAGCGCCCCGGCCGCATGGCCCCCACCCTAACCGAGAAGAAAGGAGGGGAAGATGCCTCCTCCGTCCAGCAGCCCAGCCGTTCACCCGCCGTACGGCTGGGCAAGACTAAAGACCGCAGTCGGAGGTTATCAGCCGACTTAGGAAGGCGGGCGTACCCTGTAGTGCGAGGGGCGAATCCTCCACCTCTACTACGGCAGTCCGCGCGAGGCGGGCAGAACGTCCAGCCGCCGTCCCTGAATCTAGGGGCGGCGGCTGTGTTTTGCAAGTTGTTGCAGAAGGGGTAGATGCGTCAAGCGCTCCATGCGGGGCGTAGGACCGGCCGTCAAGTGCCCCGACGCAGCGTGACGCGCCACTGTGCCGCTTCGTCACGGAAGCGCCCTCCGTGTCAGGCGCTTCCCGTCCGCGCTCCGCACAGCGATCCCGAACCGCACCCCGTCCGTGCACTCCCGGTTGTTGTGCAGGAACTCAATGTGCGTGGCGTAGCGGTGCAGGTGGACGCGCGACACGTTGTGCCAGATGCCGAACATGGCCCGTTCAAAGCGGCTGAAGAAGTTCTCCAGCGTGTTCACATGCACCGGGCCACGGGCATACTCAAACGCGCTGTGGCACACCGTCTCGTGCCCCGCGTACTCCTTGCCCATGCCCTTGTAAGCGGCAAGTTCGTCCGTGTAGAGCACAGCCTTGGTGTTGCGGATCATCTCATTGCACGCCGCGCGCAGGACGGGCGCGGTCACGTCCGCCGTGACGCGGGTGCGGACCTTCTTGGTGGAACGCTCAGCGACGGCCACGATGGGCGTGTGATGGCCACGGCCGCGCCCGCGCGTGGGCTTGGGAAGCGCGCCTTCCTCCGCGATGATCTTCTCGCGCTGCTGCTTGGACAGCTTGCGCGGCTTGCCACCAACGAACGTCTCATCCACTTCCACAGCGCCGGTGAGCGGGGCGCCGTCCGTCTCCACCATGCCCCAGCGGATGCGGTGGAGCACGAACAGGGCACTCTTGTAAGAGATGCCCGTCATCCGCTCCAGTTGCTTCGCGCTGCAACCCTTCTTGCTCGCGGTCGCCTGCCAGAACGCCATAGCCCAAACCGTCAGGGGCAGGGCGCTGTCCTCCATGACGTGACCCGTGCGGACCGTGTACTGCTTTTTGCAGTCCCGGCAGCGCCAGCGGAAGTTCGCCTGACGGTCTCCCGTCACGCTGTCGCGCATCTGATAGACATCCGTGGATCCACACTTCACGCAGGCCGGATCGGAGCCCCAGCGCATCTGTTCGAAAAGCTCCACCGCCGCGCGCTCGTCTCCGCACGCCTTGGGGATGAGCGGGATAATGGCGTCCTTCTCGTTCTTGTACGGCTGCCACTTCCGTTCGCGCGTTTCCATGATCCGTCCGAGCCCCGGCAAAACGTTAGAGATAGACTGCTTTTCACATACCTAAGTTACCATAGTTACCGGGTTTCGTCAAGTACATAGTTGCGAATGAATTCGCCGCAACGACCACACGAAGTCCGCCTGCGCGGACTGTCCGTCGCGGGCGAGTGCCACGCCGGCACGGGCTCGATCCGGCATCCATCCCCCGGTTTGCAGCCTTCCCGCCAGGGCCTGCTTCTACGGATCGCGATCAGGTGGATGATGTGCATCGGCCAACATCTGCTCCGCGCATCCACCCTCCTGCTCCTTCGGAAAAACGCGGATGCCGCCCCCTCGCCGGCAGCGACCCATCTGCCAAGGATCTCTGGCCTCCTGCACGATCGGGCCGATTCGCGTCCGGACGTCGCGGCGCATCCGCCCCCGCACGTACGACGTTGGGAGAGGCGCCGTACGGGGTGATTGCCATCGCGACGTCCGATCGCGGACCGGAGGAGAAGGAGGCGCGGCAGGATGCATCAGGCCCTTGGTAGCCAGGCTGCTGCCGGCGCGGGGACGGCCATCCGCGTTTTTCGGAAGAGGCACGAGGGGGACGGCGGAGGTGGAGGACGGCCCTGGCACATCATCCACCTGATCGCGATCGGTAGGACCGTGCCCGCTATCGTACGCCCGCCCCGGAGGATACGTTCTCCCGTGGGATTCGGATTCTCCACGAAATCCGGATGCCGTCGCGCCGAAGTTCTCCCCCTCCTGCCCGCGGAGCGGAGAAGGGGACCGGGGGAGAGGGCTCTCCGCGGGTACAGGGAGCCCGCCGTTCGTGACGGAAGCCGAAGCGCGTTCGCTGGGATCGCGAGAATGCCGCCGTGTGAATCGAGGGGCACGAATCCGCGGGGGGTTGCAATCCGGTTCGTGAGGGTGGATCGTACTGGGTATGTCCAATCTTGCATCACCCCATCATCCGCACCACCGGACGTCATGCTCTCACCTCCATCCGCTCCCGGCATTCCGGGGTACAACGACTACCGCGCGCCCACGGAAGCCGACGCGCGGGCGGCGCTGAACCGGGTGTTCGGCCTGGAGCGCGGCGCCGAGCACTGGTCGCTGGCCTGCCGCGAAGCCGGACTGTCCGCGGGCGGCGTGAACGGCCCCGAGCCCCTGGCCCGGGTCATCCATGCACTGGCGGCCCAGGGCGGCCCCAGCAAGGCCGTCGCACGCTCCATCGAGATCCGCATGCGCACGTACACCCGGCTCGCGGCAAAGTCGCTCGCCCTCAGCGACGGAGGCCAGGGATGACCGAACACGATCCCATCTACGATGCGGACCGGCTCGCGGAAATCGTGGAGCTGGACCTGCTGGACGCGGAGGTGGACCCCATCCTCCAGGACGTCGCGTCGCGCGCCGCCGCCGGGCTGGGGCTGCCCGTGTCGCTGGTGAGCGTGGTGCTGGACGAGGCGCTGCACGTGGCCGCGTCGCACGGCATCGACGGGCTGTGGCTGGGCGAGACGGGCGGACACCCGGTGGAATGGTCGTTCTGCGCCACCTCCGTGCGCACCCGCGACGCCTTCGTGGTGGAGAACGCCGAGACCCACCCGTACCACAAGACCAATCCCCTGGTGGTGCAGGACGGCGTGCGCTGCTACGCCGGCGTGCCGATGATCTCGTCGCGCGGGTTCGTGCTGGGCAACCTGTGCGTGGTGGGGCTGGAGCAGCGCACCTTTGCCGAGGACGACATGGTGTTCCTGCGCTCCATGGCCGCCGAAGCCGTCGCCCGCATCGAGGAGCGCCGCGAGAGCTGAGGGCCGGCTCCGGCGGATACAGGAAGGGCGCGGATGCGTGACCCGGCCGGCGGGAGCGAATGAATTCGCGGCTACAACTTCACACTGTCGGCCTCCGCCGACACCAAAAACGGCCTGAGCACGGCTGGGGCATTGCGCGGAAACGTGGGAAGGGCGCGGCGGGAATCCATCCCCGGCGCGCCCTCCGTTTTGTCCCAGGCTTCCAGGCGAGGCAGCCTACCAGTGGAGCACGTCCTTTCGAGGATTCCCGTTTGCCCGGTACGCCACCGGCGGGGTCGTGCTCGGGGGCGCGAGGTGGAACGCGGTCTCCAGGGGGAACCCGGGGTCCGCGGCGCCGATCATGAGGATCTGGGGGTCCTGGCTGCTCCGCTCCGACATCACGCGGTCCCGCACCTGCCGGTGCAGGTCGCAGTAGGTGCCCCGGAACGCGCCCTCGTTCCAGGTGGCCAGCAGGTGGCGGGCGAACAGCCCCTCCTGGGCCGGCTGGTCCGCGCACGAGGCGGAGAGCAGCAGCAGGCTGGCGCGGATGCCGTCGTTGCCGCGCGGCGGCTCGCCGATGCACGACGCCGTGTACTCCGCCGCCGGGGCGGACCGCGCCGTGCCGCCGGGGCCCGGCTGCCCTCGGTACACCGTCTGCGCCGGCGGCCGCGGGTGTGCCCTGCGCTTGTCCTTGTCGTCCTCGCGGATCACGCCCCCGCTGTAGCAGCTTTCCGACACGACCAGGATGCGCACGCCGGGCTCGAACAGCCGCCAGTAGCCGGCCAGCTTGTCGTCCACGATCTCCCCGTCGGCCAGGCACCATCCCTGGTCCTTCCGGCTCCGCTCGTCCGCATCGTGGTCGTGCCGTTCGCAGCCGTGGCCGGAAAAGGTGAGGAACAGCTGGGTGCCCGCCGTGAGCACACCCGCCACCCGCGTCAGGACGTCGTGCACGGCCTGTCGCGTGGCCGCCCGGCCGCGGAGCACCAGCAGCGATTCGTAGCCCGCCTGGTTGGCCAGGCACGCCATGCGCCACGCGTTGTTCTCGCTGGACTGCAGGGGCACGTGCCCCCCGTGGGGCCGGTCGACGCCGATGTGGATGGATACGGCACGAGACATGGCATGCTCCGGGACAGGTGTGCGCCGCCGCCCGCGCGGGCGGCGGCGTTTTTGGATATGGATCGATCAGGTGCCGGATCCCCCGGTCCCGCCGGTACCGGTGCCCGTGCCCGTGGCGCCGGCCACGATGCACGTGATGGCGGTTCCACCCATGTCGGGCGGGAGTTCGGGGCACCCACCCGTGATCGGGGGGCAGTCGCTGATCTTGCCCCAGTAGCGCGGCATCACGATCGGCACGGGTCCGCCGAACAGGCTGTAGAAGGCGCTGAAGTGCTTGGGCGGTTCGCCGGGCATGGGCATGTGCGCGTGATCCATCGGTGCGGGATCCGGCGGCAGGTCCTGCGGCGTCTCGTGCAGGAGCTGGATGCTCAGCAATCCATCGCGGGGGTACAGCGTACCCAGCGTGCGTGCGGTGCCGCCACCCTCGATGGGGTTCGCCGTAAGCGTGAGCTCGTCGCCGGGGAAATTGGGGATCTCCCACTCCACCCGGTTGGCCATGGGGCGAAACTCGCCCGGGCGAATCTCCCAGCACGCGCCGGGCGCCACGCGCGTGATGGCACCCGCGCCCAGCGTGACCCGCGCCACCAGCTTCTTCTTGGTGTCGGCGCCTAGATGGTCCGGGTCCACGGGGCGGCCGGTGATCTGGCCCAGGTCTACGATCTGGCTGCACAGCGACAGCCCGGCCGTGTCACCCTGGCCAAGCACCAGGGTGTAGCCCGTCAACTTGGCCAGCGCGGGAATGCCAAGCGAGGGCCCACCCTGCACCAGCGAGCCTGCGTCATACACCACCACCGGCACATGCCGGTCTTCCGGGCCGTGGTGGTGCCCGAACATGCCAGGCAGCAGCACGTGCATGCGGCCGGTGCCACCGGCAACGGGCTCGGGGACGAACAGGCATAGTCCCGAGATTGTGATGCGGAGCGTGAAGGCCATGGGTACATCCATTTCCTGGAGGTGTATGTGCCACCAGCAGAAGTGTTCGTGCGGTGGCGGAAGCCGAATGCGTCCGGACGCGAACACAATGGAGGGACGGAGGTGGACACATTTCTCATTCCCATGGATCCGGGGTAGTCGACGAGGGCGTGGAGCCCGCTGCCTCGTATTGATATGGGTGGGGTGGGCGGGTACTTTGAGTCCGGTGGCAAACTTGCGGCGCCTTCCTCCGTCTCCAGGTCTGGATGCCTGACCGGCAGAATCCCAAGGACATCTTTCTCGAGCACATTGCCTGGATCAACAAGGTCGCCGGTATCGCCTCCCGAAAGCACGGTCGGTGGGGGGAGGAGGCCGACGACTTTGCGGCGTGGGCCCAGATGAAGATCATCCAGGACGACTACGCCGTCTTGGGCAAGTTCCGAGGCGAGTCCGACATCAAGACCTTTCTCGCTACCGTGGTGACGCGCCTGTCCCACGGCTACTCGCGCGAGCGGCGGGGCAGGTGGCGACCCTCGGCGGCGGCGACACGGTTGGGGCCACCGGCCCCGGAGCTCGAGATGCTGGTGCGCCGCGACCGCTATCCCCTATCCCAGGCGGCAGAAAAGCTGCGCACGGAGGGGCGCACTGACATGACTGATCCGCAGCTGGCGCGCCTGCTGGCCCGGATTCCCGAGCGTGGGCCGCTACGCCCGGTGGAGGTGGGCGCGGACGTCGTGCTGAGCGGCGCAGAGGGAGCGTCTCGCGCTGATGAGCGCGTCTCTGCCTCCGAGGCGGAGGACCGGCAGCGAGCAATGAAGGAAGCGCTGGACCGCGCGCTGCAGCAGTTGGCGCCGGAGGAGAAACTGATCGTGCTGATGCACTTTCGCGACGGCCGTACATTGGCGGACGTAGCCCGCGATCTCGACATCGACCAGAAGCCGCTTTACCGGCAGGCGCCCAAGCTTCGTGAGCGGCTGAAACAGCTCCTAATTGCCGAAGGTGTCTCCCCAGCAGACCTGCACGAACTGCTGGAGGAGAGTGAACCATGACCCGTTTGCGGAAATTCCTTGCACCCGTGTCCCTCCAAGATTGGCGTGCACCCACTGCCGGAGGTTGCCGGTGAAGGAGCCCAGGCCCGACGACGAGCGGCTCTCCGCCTTGCTCGGCGGGCGGCTGAAGGGGCAGCAGCGAGATGAGCTGCTTACCCACCTTGCCGCAAATGAGGAAGACTACGAGGTCTTCGTCGACACCGCGGACATCCTGCGCGAAGCGCGGGAAGAGACTGCGCAAGCGGAGGAACCAGGCGCATTGGCGGATCCCCCGCCACGCCGGGAGCTGTCTCCCCCGTCCGTCACGAAGAGCCTGCGAGGCTGGTCTCGCAGAACCCCGCGATGGGCCGTGATTTCCACGGTTCTCGTGGGGCTCGTCGTGGCTGGGGTTTTCGAGTTACGCTCAGGGGCAGCGGCAACGGCCGGTCCGGTGGACCTGGTCGCCCATCTGGAGGACGCTGGCCGTCCGCCGGCCGGATGGACGGACGGCCGGGAGTTCCCCCCTGTCCGCGGTGAGGGCTCGGTCAGCGACGACCCGGTTGCCGCTGCGCAGGCGGGCGTCTTTTTGGTCCGTCTCGCCGTGGCCGTCCAGGCGCGAGACGCGGAAACCACCGCTACTCTCGCCGCGCAGACGCAGCGGTTCGATGATCAGGGCGTAGGCGCGCTCAAGCAGATTGAGTCCCAGGCCGACGCCCCATCCGCCACACTGATGCCGCTGGTTGAGCAGGTGACGGAGCGGCTGGAGGAGGTGCTGGGCCGCGACTACCTGCGGCTGGGCGCGTGGACCGAGGCCGCTAGCCTAGCGGCGCGTTCGCGCGACGAGGCTTTTTTCCGCTCCGCAGAGACGCGCAAGACACTGCGGAGCGCCGAGCGTCTTACTCGCGGTGATTCAGGGGCGTGGGGCGCCGTAGAGGCCGTCCGCGCGGCACTCCCTTCCGAAGGACCGCCGAGATGGAGCGAGCTGGACGGCAGCCTCACTAAGCTGTTCACCGAACTGACGCGCTGAGTTTGGCGAAACGATCATTCGACGACGCAAGCGCGCGGGCTGCCCTCGAGAGCGGCCCGCGCGTTTTTCCGCGTCAGCGGCCGGCGTAGCGGAAGCCAGCCCAGACGGCGGGGGATCGCAGTGCCTCATCCTCCGATTCAAGCATCTTCAACTGCGCCTTGCGCAGCGCCTCGGCGGGATCGCTCGAGCCAACGTACTCGCGATGGAACTGCACCATCAGAGGCTGCACGGACGCATCGTCTACGTACCACAGGCTTCCCACCACGCCGTCCGCCCCGGCGGAAAGCAGTGCCCCGGAGAGCCCCGCGAATCCGCCCGACCGCCCCTGGCGCGACCGCAGCGTGCGGCAGGCGGAGAGCACCACCAGCGGCATGCCTCGCAACTCCAGCGCGCTCACGGCATCGGCGGAGAGCCGTCCGCCCGCGCTGTCGCTGGCCAGCAGCATAAAAGACCGCTCCGGCCGCGTGTCATCGAACACGGCGTGCCCGGCGTAGTGGATGACGTTCGCGGAGCGTGCGTGCTCCAGCAGCGCTTTGACCGTCGCAGCGGGGCCGACAAGAGGGCGGGCGCCGGGATACACGTCACGTAGCGCCTCCACCTCCGCGACCGCGCCCTTCAGCGAGTCCAGCGTGGGATGCTCACGCGGGTTGAAGGCGGGGTTGGCCACCAGCAGCACGGAATTGGCCGAGGATCGGAGCGCCGGCCGCGCCGCGTCCGCGAGGCTGGACGCGAACCGCGTTGCGTGGTCCTGCACCAGATATCTGTCTCGCCGAGCATCGTGTAGCGCATTGAACGGCACGCGGAAGAGCTCCCCATCCGCCAGGATCACCAGGGGCGTCCCGGCGGGCCCGAGCCGGTGCTGGACGGGGCGAATCAACCAGTTGTACAGCCGCGCCAGCTGGGGCATGGTGAGGTCGTCGTGCCCGGGCGACTCCAGCGCCGCACCGGCACGATTGATGGCCAGGAGCAGGCTGTCTCGATCCACCGTGTCGCGGTGCATCACGACGGAGGTGTCCCGTACAATCCACGTGAGCAGCGTGTCCCCGATGAGCCCGTACGCCACCGCAACCTGTCCCGCCGGGGCGGAGAGACGCGCCCCCATTGCTGCCTGCCGGTTCCCTACGCGACCGAACGAGATCCTGCCCCGCTCCAGGGCCTGCAGAGCCTCGGACGTTCGCCCCCCCGCAACGTGCAGCATCACCAACTGGTCGAAGCGCTCCTTCGCCTGCTCGATCATCGCGGCGCGCAGGTGGAAATCCTTTTCGTCCTCCGTCATTCCGCGGATGAGCGTCGTCACGCGGTCCAGGTCAGCGAGCGCGGCCGGGTAGTTTCCCGAAGCGAGGTATAAGTCTGCGCGGGCCAACAGGGCCGGCCTGAGCCAATCCTGATTAATTTTGGCGAAGTGGCTAACTACAGCATCCAGCCCCGCGACCGACCCAGGCTTCGTCTCGGGCGATCCTGCGAGTATCTGGGAAAGCCGCAGGATGTGAGTCAACATTTCCCGCCGTTCCCCATCCGTGACGCTATCGACAAGCGCAGCGGCGGCCCTGAGGTCTCGTCGCGTGCCAACCGTGTCTCGCGTGACCACTCGTACCCGCGCCCGCGCCATCAAAGCCTCGGGCGCGGCGATCGGCCCATGGACCGCTTGCGCTACGGCTACGTCTTCGTCTTGAATAGCAAGGGCCGCCAGCGTCATCCCATCCGTGGTTGCGGTGGAGGCGAGCTCCAGCAGCACGTTGTGCAAGCGGACGGACTGGCGGTGGGAGCGTAGAGTGTGGGAGGCCGCGTGCAACCGACGATACGCCCGGAGCGTGTCGCCGCTCTCATACGCCGACTCGCCCTCCCCATACAACATGGCTCCATGGTTCTCAGTCTCACCCAACCGCTCATAGATTGATCTGGCAGCATCATAAGACTCGCTCGCCTTGACATACTGGCTCGCCCACAGCTGAATTGTGCCCAAAATCCAATGCACCCGTGCCAGGAGCGCCGGATACTGCACCAATTCTGTGCTCGTGCGTAGGGAGTCGAGCGTGAGCCGAGCCGCCTCGGGTTCATCGCCCATCCTCATTCCCGCGTTGTTCAGGCGTGCCCATGCGAGGAGTGTAGGCGACTGGGGGCGCAGCCGAATGACCACCTTGAACGAATCCCTCGCGTCGGCATTCTTCGAGTTGCGGTGGAGCGCCATTCCCACGGCAAACACCCGGTGCGCACGGGCGAGTATACGAATCGCCTCCCGATCTCTCTCCGCGCGGCGAATCGCGTCTATCGCGTCAGCCAGGCTCGCGTCTCCGCCCCGCCGTTCCAGTGCCGCGCCAAGCCGGTCCGCAAACTCGAGCAGGGACTCGGATTGGGTGACGCGGCCCCCAAGCACGGCGCTCCCCCATTCACCGAGCACTGACTCCCAGCCCATCTCCCTCGCCTCCTGCGGGTGCTTCGCGGCGAACGACTCCACCTCCGCCACGCTTGAGCCCCCGGCAGGCCGGGCCAGCGCGGGCCGCGGCTGGCGCAGGGCACGCAGCTTTGCTCCTGCCTCCTCTGCCCAGGACGAGCTGCTGTCTACAGCAAGGTACGCCTCCCACGCCCGGGCAGCCTCTCCGTCGACGGCGAACGCCTCTAGCGCCACGGCTGCGTTGAATAGTGCGACGGCATTCCTCGGCTCCTGCTCGAGGGCTTGGAGGGCGTATTCCAGTCCCTGGATCAGGTCGCGCGGGTTCCCCGTCCACTGCGCGCGCGCCAGGTACACGCCGGACAGGTCCGCGAGCAGGGAGGTCCGCTCCAGCGTGAGCGGAAGCGCTCTCAGCAGGCGGTCGATGGCGTCGTTGAGCGAATGCTCCTTCCGGTTCCACCAGATCACCGCCGCCAAGGCCGAGGCATGCAGCGTGTCGGGATCCAGGCTCTCCCCCGCCTTGGCCAGCCGGCTCATGCGGGGAGGCGCGTCGCCGTTGTCGCCGCACGTTTCGGCCGGCATGATGCTGTCGGCGGTCAGCTCGGCACGTCTGCAGGGACGGTACTCCGTCTTGATGGAGAGCCGCGCCCGAAAGACGCGCACCGGCCCGGCACGCTCCAGGTCGCGGAGCACGCTCGCGGGCTCCCCGCTACGCGCGTACACGATGCCCATGAGCACGGTGGCCACGCCCATCAGGACAGGGGCCAGGCGCTTCATTGCCTTGCCACGCCGTGCGGGCACGGCAGGGTGGCGCTCCGCATCAGCAATTTTCATCAGGATTGGGCAACCACGGAGGGACGAACGGAGAGGACTGCAGGACGTATCCGGTGAGGTGCGGTGGATGCGCAGGCCCGCGCTCTCCGGAGAGTCACACAAGGTGGCCGGTCCGGGACGGGAACACAAGCACCTCGATTGCACTGATGCAAATCCCTAACGCCTGTTATTTTTGCAGATAGATGATCATCCGGTTTGCTCCACGAGAATGCGCCGGGCGCTCCGTCGGTCCGACGGCTGAGGGAATGGTGAGGGAACCGATCCACGACGACGAGCGGCTGGCCGCGCTTCTGGACGGGCGGCTGACTGGCGAGGAGCGAGAAGAGCTCCTCGCGTACCTTTCGGTGGCCGACGAAGAGTATCAGATCCTTGCCGGTACCGCTGCGATCCTGCTCGCGGTAGAGGAAGAGGCAGAGGAAGCAATGGTGTCGCCGCCGACCCGCGAACTGCGGCCGCCCTCTCGGGTGGCTAAGGGAGGATGGCGCAGAAGAAGCCCGCGATGGGTTGCCACCGTGGCAGCTCTCACGGGGCTCATCGTGCTCGGGACTCTACGCACCGCCCCCACCCACCCTGCGGTACGTTTGGCCGAACGCCTGGACGATGGACGGGAGCTGGATGAGCACCGGGAAACTCACACGTTCCAGACGAGCGCGATAGAAACGCTAAACCAGTGGAAGAAGAGCGCGGAGGAAGCCGGCGCTC
>Ga0326721_10000461_pt1 | contig 12318 bp, 1 predicted proteins | sample SGPome_FD_203951 | JGI IMG/M metagenome (GOLD analysis project Ga0326721, IMG submission 203951) | Soil microbial communities from Southern Great Plains, Lamont, Oklahoma, United States - SGP_1_2016 | ecosystem: Engineered > Artificial ecosystem > Soil microcosm > Unclassified | place: USA...
TCCACCCTCTGATTTCGACGCGACGACTCGGGCTCGTCACCCACTCCCGGCTGTCAGATTTTCGGCCGCCAGAAGTGTCAGACTTTCACCCGGCGTTGACAGCTTCCCGTCTGCATGCTGGAGGGATGGCACCATGCCGGGATTCCGGGATTCCTCTTCGGGCACGTCACCCGTTGGCTTTCGTCCGGCCGCGGGGTGATGTTCCACACCTGGAAGCCGTGAAGTTGCCCTGGATGGGGTAGTGCCGGCGAGGCCGAGGCGAGGCAGGGCTGCGACCGCGGTCCTGCCTGCATCCGTTTTCAGGTCGTTCGTGATCAATCAGCCGCGGCGAAGCTTGGCGACTTGCAGCCGGTCCAGTAATCGGCGAGGTTTCGTCAACACATTTATTACAGTGTCTCAAATTACGCTGTAATGGTTTCTGGCAACGGAAGGTGAGCACTTCATCCCGCAAGCGTACCCAGTGATCCTTTAGTGTGCTAAAGATTGTTTAGGGCTGTTAAGCGTGGTAATTACTTACATAGAGAGCAACCTTTTTTCTTTGTATGCCATTATGCTGCGTTTTATCCATACGTTTTCGGTGAATAGTTGACTAACTGCCAGATGAGTTATTACTGTGTTTGACCGGAGCCGGGGTCGTAGATCTAAAAACGGCTGTTACAGGTAGTGGGCGGGCGGCTACAGGCTCTCCGCACGCCACGTGGGGACACCACCGGGAGCTGCACGTGGAGCGTTCTTCCACTCCGCCGTACGCAGAGGGCACGAGGCCCACGCACGTCCATCCCTGGAACGACGCCGCGCGCGACTACCCGCGCGGCTGGTGCGTGCACCAGATGGTGGAGGCGCAGGCCCGCCGCACCCCGGGCGCCGTGGCCGTGAGCTGCGGCGCGCGGCGGCTCACCTACCGCGAGCTGGACGCGCGCGCCAACCAGGCCGCCCACCTGCTGCGCCGCCACGGCGTGGGGCCGGACGTGCTGGTCGGCGTGTACATGGAGCGTACGCCGGAGCTGGTGGCGGCCATGCTGGGCGTGCTGAAGGCGGGCGGCGCCTACGTGCCGCTGGACCCCGCCTACCCTCGCGCGCGCGTGCGGCTGATGCTGGCCGACACGCGCGTCCGCGTGCTGCTCACCGATCCGCGGCTCGCGGGGGCGGTGGAGGCGGGGGACGCAGCGGTGGTGGCGCTCGACGACCGGTGGCAGGCGCCGGCGGGCGAGCCGACGGAGCCCGTGGACGCTGGCGTGGACCCGGAGAACCTGTCGCACGTCATCTACACCTCCGGCTCCACCGGCACCCCCAAGGGCGTGCAGATCCGCCACGCCAGCGTGGTGACGCTGATCCGCTGGGCGCCCAGGGCGCTGGGGATCGGCGAGGGCACGCGGGTGCTGGCCTCCACCTCCGTCTGCTTCGACGTGCACGTGGCGGAGACGTGGGTGCCGCTGTCGCTGGGCGCCCGCATCGTCCTCGTTCCCAACGCGCTGCATCTGGCCTCGCTCCCGGCGGACGAGCGGGTGGAGGTGGCGTCGATGGTGCCCTCGGCCGCCGCCGAGCTGCTGCGCATGGGTGGCATCCCCGCCTCGGTGCGCTCGTTGAACCTGGGCGGCGAGCCGTTGCGCAACGAGCTGGCGCAGGACCTCTACCGCGCCCTTCCCGAGCTCCGGCAGGTCGTAAACCTCTACGGACCCACGGAGGACACGACCTATTCCACGTACGCCGTCCCCCCGCGCGGCACCGAGCGCACGATGCCCGTGGGGTGGCCCGTGGCGGACACCAGGCTGTACATCCTGGACGACCAGCTGCGCCCGGTCGCGGACGGCGAGACGGGGGAGATCTGGATCGCGGGCGGCGGGCTGAGTCGCGGATACCTGCGACGCCCGGCCGCCACGGCGGAGAAGTTCGTCCCCGACCCGTTCACCCCCGTCCCCGGCGCGCGGATGTACCGCACCGGCGACCTGGGACGCGGCGGCGGGGACGGGCAGGTGGACTGCCTGGGGCGCACGGACCACCAGGTGAAGGTGCGCGGCTACCGCGTGGAGCTGGGCGAGGTGGAAGACGCCCTGCGCCGCCACCCCGCCGTGGCCGACGCCGTCGCCACCGTGCGCGAGGACGCGCCCGGCGACCGCGTGCTGGTGGGCTACGTGGTGGCGGAGGCCGGCGAGGCGCCGCGGGCGGAGCTGAAGGCGTTCCTCCGGGACCGCCTGCCGGAGTACATGGTCCCCACCTTCGTGGTCGCGCTGGGCGAGCTGCCGCGGCTGCCCAACGGCAAGGTGGACCGCGGTGCCCTTCCCGCGCCGGCGGTGGACGCGGAGCGCGCGTACGTGGCGCCCCGCACGCCGGCGGAGGATGCCGTCTGCCGCGTGTGGCAGGAGGTGCTGGGCGTGGACCGCGTGGGCGTGGAGGACGACTTCTTCGACCTGGGCGGCCACTCGCTGCGCGCCACGCAGGTGGTCTCGCGGCTGCGCCATGCGTTCGGCGCGCAGCTGGCGCCGTTCGCCGTGTTCGAGCTGCGCACCCCGGCGGAGCTGGCGCGCGCGGTGGAGCGCGGCGGCGCGGCGCACGACGGCGTCCCCGCGCTGGTCCCCGCCCACCGCGACCAGCCGATCCCGCTCTCCTTTTCCCAGCAGGCCATCTGGTTCTTCCAGGAGCTGTCGCCGGGGATGCGGTCGTACAACTTCCAGGCGGCCATCCGCTTCCAGGGCCGGCTGGACGTCCCCGCGCTGCAGGCCGCGCTGGGGGAGATCGTCCGCCGCCACGAGATCTTCCGCACCGTCTTCCGGGCGGTCGACGGCGTGCCGCGGCAGCTGGTGCGGGAGCCGTGGCCCGTCCGCCTGGACGTCGCCGACCTTCGATCGATCCCGGAGCAGGCGCGCGAGGGGCAGCTGGAGCGCCTGCTGCGCGCCGAGTTCATGAAGCCGTTCCACCTGGGTGAGCTTCCGCTGATCCGCTGGACGCTGTACCGCACGGCGGACGACGCGCACGTGCTGGCGTCGGTGGAGCACCACTTCGTCCACGACGGGTGGAGCTTCGGCCTGTTCCTGCGCGAGCTGGCGGCGCTGTACGCGGCGTTCGCGGAGGGGCGCCCGTCGCCGCTGGACCCGCCCGAGGTGCAGTTCGCCGACTACGCGGTGTGGCAGCGCACGTGGATGCGCACCCCCGAGGCGGCGCGGCAGCTGGCGTGGTGGAAGGAGCGGCTGGCCGGCGTGCCGCCCGTGCTGGAGCTCCCCGCGGACCGGCCGCGCCCGGCGGAGATGAGCTTTCGCGGCCGCTCGCTGCGCTACCGCCTGCCCCCGGCGCTGGCGCTGCAGGCGCTGGAGTTCAGCCGCCGCCACGGCGTGACCCTCTACGTGACGCTGCTGGCCGCCTACCAGGCGCTGCTGCACCGCTACACGGGCGCCACCGACTTCGCCGTGGGCGGCGGGGTGGCCAACCGCAACGAGCGCGCGGCGGAGTGCGTGATCGGGATGATCGTCAACACGGTGGCGCTGCGGGCGGACCTGGCCGGCGATCCCACCGTGGACGAGCTGCTGCGCCGCGTCCGCGACACCACCTTCGACGCCTACGCGCACCGCGAGGCGCCCTTCGGCGAGGTGGTGGAGGCGGTGCAGCCGGAGCGGCGGCTGAGCCACCTCCCCATCTACCAGACGGCGTTCAGCTTCCACGACGCGCCGTACCCCCCGTTCGACCTGCCGGGGGTGCGGATGGGCGTGACCGAAGCGCTGAGCAACGAATCCGCCAAGTTCGACCTGCAGGTCATCTGCATCCCCCGCGGCAGCCAGCAGGCCGGGGCGGACGACGAGGTGACCATGCTGTGGGAGTACGCCACCGACCTCTTCGAGGCGGAGACGGTGGTGCGGATGGAGAAGCACTACCGCTCCATCCTTCGCGCCATGCTCGCGGACCCGCAGGCCCGCGTTTCCGCGCTGCCGCTGCTGGCGGACGAGGAGCGGGCGCGGGTGGTGGAGGGATGGAACGCGACGGCGGCGGACTACCGCGTGGACGCGCCGGTGCACCGCCTGGTGGAGGCGCGGGTGGACGCGGCGCCAGACGCCGTGGCGGTCTCGGCGGATGGATTCCGCCTGTCGTACGGGGAGCTGGACCGCGGCGCCAACCGCATCGCCAACGCGCTGATCGCGCGCGGGGTGCAGCGGGGAGACCGCATCGCGGTGTGCATGGAGCGCTCGCCGGAGCTGGCCGCGGCGCTGCTCGGCGTGCTGAAGGCGGGCGCGGCGTACGTGCCGGTGGACCCCGCGTACCCCGCGGACCGCATCGCCTTCATGCTGCAGGACACGGGCGCGCCCGTCCTCGTCGCGCAGATGGCGCTCAAGGAGCGGGTCTCCGGCTTCGGCGTCTCGCTGCTGGCAGTGGATCGCCTCGCGCGCATCTCCGAGCACGCGTCGCCCGAGCGGCCGCGGCAGCGGGTGAACGGGGCGGACCTGGCGTACGTCATTTACACCTCCGGCTCCACCGGCAAGCCCAAGGGGGTGATGGTGGAGCACCGCGCGCTGGCCAACCTCTGCGGCTGGCACGCGGCGGAGTTCGGCGTGACGGCGGCGGACCGCGCGACGCTGGTGGCGGGGGTGGGCTTCGACGCCAGCGCGTGGGAGACGTGGCCGTACCTGGCGCGCGGCGCCAGCCTGCACGTGCCGCGGGAGGAGCTGCGCACCGCCCCCGCGGAGCTGCTCGACTGGCTCGTCCAGCGGGGGATCACGATCGGCTTTCTCCCCACGCCGCTGGCGGAGAGCGTGCTGCCGCTCCCGTGGCCCGCGGACGCGCCGCTGCGGACGATGCTCGTCGGCGGCGACCGGCTGCGCTCGCGCCCGGCCGCGTCGCTCCCCTTCCGCCTGGTCAACAACTACGGGCCGACGGAGAACACCGTCGTCGCCACCAGCGGCGCCGTCGCGGCGGAGGGCGACGGGCTGCCGCCGATCGGGCGGCCGGTCGGCAACACGACGGCGTACGTGCTGGACGGCTACGGCAACCCCATGCCGCACAAGGTGCCGGGCGAGCTGTTCGTGGGCGGCGCGCAGGTGGCGCGCGGCTACCTGGGGCGCCCGGGGATAACGGCGGAGCGCTTTCTCCCCGACCCCTTCTCGCGGACCCCGGGCGCACGGATGTACGCCACCGGCGACCGCGTGCGCTGGACGGCAGAGGGGGAGATCGACTTCATCGGCCGCACGGACTTCCAGGTGAAGGTCCGCGGCTTCCGCATCGAGCCGGGCGAGATCGAGACGGCGCTGCTGGAGCACGAGGGCGTGCGCGAGTGCGCGGTCCTGGCGCGCGAGGACGCGGGCGAGAAGCGGGTGGTGGCGTACGTGGTGGGCGACGTGGAGACGGACGCGCTGCGCGCGCACGTGCGCCGTATCCTGCCGGACTACATGGTACCTGGCGCGTTCGTCGCCCTGAACCGGTTGCCGCTGACTCCGAACGGGAAGCTGGACCGAAAGGCGCTGCCGGCGCCGGAGTACGCGGCCGACGCGGACCGGTACGTGGCGCCGCGTACCCCCGTGGAGGAGGTGCTGGCCGAGATCTGGGCGGAGGTGCTACGCCTGGAGCGGGTGGGAGTCCAGGAGAGCTTCTTCGATCTGGGCGGACACTCGCTGCTGGCTACGCGGGTGGTCTCGCGCATCCGCGAGGTGTTCGGGGTGGAGGTGCCGCTGCGGGCGCTCTTCGAGGGACCCACGGTGTCGGAGCTGGCCGGGCGCGTGGAGGAGATGCGGCGCGCGGGCGAGGGTGCCGCCCTCCCACCGCTGACTCCCGTTCCCCGGGAGGCGCCGCTGCCGCTGTCCTTCGCGCAGGAGCGGCTCTGGTTCCTGCACCAGATGGAGCCGGAGGGCGCCGGCTATAACATGCCCCGGTCGCGCCGGCTGCGGGGGAGCCTCGACGTGAGCGCCCTGGAGCGGGCGCTGGGCGCGTTGACGGAGCGGCACGAGGCGCTGCGCACCACGTTCCGCCCGGTGGAGCAGGGCGCCGTGCAGGTCGTGCACCCGGCCGCGCCCGCGCACCTGCCCGTGCTGGACCTCACCGGACTCGCGCCGCAGGCGCGCGAGCAGGAGGCGCGCCGCCTGGCGCAGGAGGACGCGGAGCGCCCCTTCGACTTGGAGCGCGGTCCGCTGCTGCGCGCGACGCTGGTGCGGCTCGCGGACGAGGAGCACGTCCTCCTCCTGTGCATGCACCATATCATCAGCGACGGTTGGAGCATGGGCGTGCTCTTCCGCGAGCTGTTCACCCTCTACGAATCGGCATCGCCGCTGCCGCCGCTGGCGGTGCAGTACGCGGACTTCGCCGTGTGGCAGCGCGGCTGGCTACAGGGCGAGGTGCTCCGCCGTCAGCTCGCCTGGTGGCGGGAGCGGCTGGGCGGCGCGCCCCCCGTGCTGGAGCTCCCGACCGACCGCCCGCGCCCCGCGGTGGCGAGCTCGCGCGGCGCTTCGCATGGGTTCCGCCTTCCCGCAGACGTCACCCGCGGGCTCCGCTCCCTCGCCCGGCGGGAAGGGGCCACGCTCTACATGGTGACGCACGCTGCCCTCGACCTGCTGCTCTCGCGCTGGTCGGGGCAGGAGGACCTGGTCGTCGGCTCGCCGATCGCGGGACGCACGCAGGTGGGGACGGAGGGGCTGATCGGCTTCTTCGTCAACACGCTCGCGCTGCGCATCGATCTTTCCGGCGACCGGTCGTTCCAGGAGCTCGTGCGCCGCGTGCGGGAGACGGCGCTGGGGGCGTACGCCCACCAGGAGCTGCCCTTCGAGCGGCTGGTGGAGGAGGTCGCTCCGGAGCGGGGCCTGTCGCACACGCCGCTCTTCCAGGTGATGTTCGCGCTCCAGAACGTGGACGCCGGCCAGGGGGCCGGCACCGCCGGGCTTCGGCTGGAGCCGTTCGGGGGCGAGATCCGGACGGTGCGCTTCGACCTGGAGCTGGACCTCCACGAGGTGGGCGAGGAGCTGGTCGGGAGCCTGCGCTTCCGGACCGACCTGTTCGACGCCGCCACCATCGAGCGCTTCGCGGCGCAGTACCAGACCCTTCTTGGCGCCGTCTGCACTGCGCCGGAGGAGCGTCTGTCGCGCCTGGCGATTCTGCCCGCGGAGGAGGCGCGGACGCTCCTGGCGTACGGGAGCGGTCCCGCCCGCGAGGACACGGGCGGCGTCCCGGTGCACCTGCTCTTCGCAGCGCAGGCCGCCCGCACGCCGGAGGCCGCGGCCATCCTGTTCGAGGGGGAGTCGCTCACCTACGCCGAGCTGGACGAGCGGACCGAGCGCCTCGCCCGGCGCCTGCGCGCCCTCGGCGTGGGTGTCGGGACGACGGTCGCCGTGTGCCTGGAGCGCGGCCCGGGTGTGCTCGTGGCGCCGCTGGCCGTGTGGAAGGCGGGCGGCGTCTACCTGCCGCTCGATCCCACCCACCCGGCGGAGCGGCTGTCCTTCCTGCTCGGCGACTCGGGCGCGGAGCTGGTGGTCACCGAGCGTGCGCTGGCCGGGCTGCTGCCGGAGCGGGAGGTGGAGGTGGTGCTGCTGGACGGAATTCCCACTCTCCAGGGCCGGGGGGGAGCGGAGGGGGGTGGCGCGGCGACGGCGGACGTCCTGCCGGGCGACCTGGCCTACCTGATCTACACGTCGGGATCGACGGGCACACCCAAGGCGGTGATGGTGGAGCACGCGCAGCTCACCCACACCCTGCGCGCCAGCCTCGAAACGCTCGGCTTCGCCCCCGGCGACGTGGTGGCGGCGCTCGCTTCGACCTCGTTCGACATCTCGCTGCTGGAGCTGGTCACGCCGCTCCTGGCCGGGGGTGCGGTGCGGATCATCCCGCACGAGGTCGCGCGGGACCCGGAGACGCTGGTGGAGGCCGCGGCAGACGTGAGCGTGCTGCACGCCGTCCCCGCGCTGATGCGGCAGGTGGTGGAGGCCGCGCGCGGCGGGCGGACGCTGCCCTCGCTGCGGCTCCTGCTGGTGGGCGGGGACACGGTGCCGCCCGACCTGCTCGCGGAGATGCGCGAGATTTTCCCCGACGCGGGGACGGTGGTGCTGTACGGTCCCACCGAGGCGGCCATCATCTGCGCCACGTATGCCGTGCCCGCGGAGGGCGCCGTCGAGGGGCACCCGCTCGGGTCGCCGCTCCCCGGCGTCCGTCTGCGCGTGTGCGGTCCCCGCGGCGAGCTCGCACCCCTGGGCGTCCCGGGGGAGCTGTGGATCTCCGGCGGCGGCGTCGCGCGCGGCTACCTGGGCCGGCCGGAGCTGAACGCCGAGAAGTTCGTCTCTATCGAAGGCGAGCGGGCCTACCGTACGGGCGACCGCGCCCGCTGGCGCCCGGACGGCGTCCTGGAGTTCCTGGGGCGCGCCGACGAGCAGGTGAAGGTCCGCGGCTTCCGCATCGAGCCCGGCGAGGTGGAGGCCGTGCTGCGCGGCCAGCCCGGCGTCCGGGAGGCCGTGGTGCTGGCGCGGGAGGACGCGCCGGGGGACAGGCGCCTGGTCGCCTACGTCGTCCCGAGCGCGGAGGGCGTCGAGACCGCCGGCGGCGGCAAGGAGCAGGTGGCCGAGTGGGAAACGCTCTTCGACGACACCTACGCACAGGACGAAGGGGAAGAAGACCCGACCCTGCAGCTTAGGGGGTGGAACAGCAGCTACACGGGCGAGCCGATCCCGCGCGAGGAGATGCGCGCGTGGGTCGAGCACACGGCGGAGCGCGTCCTGGCGCTGCGTCCGGAGCGGGTGCTGGAGGTCGGGTGCGGGACGGGGCTGCTGCTGTTCCGCGTGGCGCCGCACACGCGGGCCTACCACGGGACCGACTTCTCGGGGGTGGCGCTGGAGCACGTGCGCCGGCATGCCGCGGGGCTCCCGCAGATCTCGCTCTCCGAGCGCGAGGCCGACCGGCTGGACGACTACGCGGGGGCGGGGCTCGACCTGGTGGTCGTCAACTCGGTCGCGCAGTACTTCCCGGACCTGGACTACCTGCTGCGCGTGCTGGAGGGCGCGGCCGCGGCGCTGCGGCCGGGCGGGCGGATCTTCGTGGGTGACGTGCGCAGCCTGCCGCTGGCGGGTGCCTTCCACGCCTCGGTGGAGCTCGCCCGCGCACCCGACGACCTCGCCGCCGGGCGCCTGCTGGACCGGGTGCGGCGCGGGATCGTGGAGGAGCAGGAGCTGCTGCTGGATCCGGCGCTGTTCGAGGCGCTCCGGGCGCGCATCCCCCGCCTCGGCCGCGTCGAAGTGCAGGTGAAGCGGGGTAAGTACGACAACGAGGTCTCACGCTTCCGCTACGACGTTGTCCTCCACCTGGACGTGGCCGCTGCCGCCGCTACGGCACCCGTCGTACGGGAGTGGGGCGGAGAGGACGCGGCCGGGCTTCGCGCGCTGGCGGTGGAGGCCAGCCGGGCGCTGCTCGTTCGTGGCGTGCCCGACGCGCGGGTCCGCGAGCACGTCCGCGCGTACGAGCTCGTATCGGCCGGCGGTGAAGCAGCCGACGCGGCGGCCGTGCGCGTGCTCTCGGCCGAGGACGCAGGCGGGATCGCCCCCGAGGCGCTGTTCGCCCTGGCCGACGAGCTGGGGCGGGGAATCGAGGTGCGCCCCGGCGCGTCCGGCACGCTGGACGTGCTCTTCCATCCGGCCGGCGGGGTCGCTCGGTTCCCCGAAGCCGTGGATGCGGAGCGGCCGTGGGAGAGCTTTGCGAACGACCCGCAGTGGGGCCGCCGCGTGCGCGCGCTCGTCCCGGCGCTTCGCGAGACCGCCCGGGCGCGTCTGCCGGAGTACATGGTGCCCAGCGCCTTCGTGGTGCTGGAGGCGCTTCCCGTCACCGCCAACGGCAAGGTGGACCGCAGCGCCCTCCCTGCGCCCGACATGCCCGGCTCGCGCGGGGAAACGTACGTGGCGCTGCGCACCCCCGCCGAGGAGCGGATGGCGGGGATCTGGGCGGAGGTGCTGGGAGTGGAGCGGGTGGGGCCGGAGGACAACTTCTTCGACCTGGGTGGCCACTCGCTGCTCGCCACCCGCGTGGTTTCGCGGATGCGGAGCGCGCTGCAGGTGGAGCTCCCCGTGCGCGCCCTGTTCGAGGCGCCCACCGTCGCCAGGCTGGCCGCCGCCGTGGAGCGCGCGGAGCGCGAGGCCACCCTGCGCCTGCTCGACGAGCTGGAGGGGCTGGACGCCGGCGAGCTGGCCCGGCTCCTCGCCGCCGAGGAGGAGAGACAGCATGCGTGACCTGGAGCGCCGGCTGGGCGCGCTCCCCCCGGAGGCGCGCCGGCTGCTGGAGCTGCGGCTGCAGCGGGGGAAGGAGGAGGCCGCCAGCGCGCCCGTGCGCCGCGGTGCGACGCGGGCGCCGCTCTCCTTCGCGCAGCGGCGGATGTGGTTCCTGGACCGGCTGGAGCCCGGCACGCTGTACAACTCCCCCCTCGCCCTGCGCGTGCGCGGCGCCCTGGACGCCGGCGCGCTGGAGGGCGCCCTGGCGGAGGTGGTGCGCCGCCACGAGTCGCTGCGCAGCGTGATCCGCGCGGAAACGGGCGCCGAGGCCGAGCAGGTGGTCCTCCCCCCGGGCCCGTTCCCCCTCCCCGCCGACGACCTCTCCGCCCTTCCCGCCGCCGCGCGCGAGGACGAAGCGCGCCGCATCGTGCACGACGAGGTCCGCCGCCCCTTCGACCTGGCGGCCGGGCCGCTCTTGCGCGCGCGCCTGCTGCGCCTGGCGGACGAGGAGCACGTGCTGGTGCTGGCGATGCACCACGTGGTGAGCGACGGGTGGAGCCTGGGCGTGCTCTTCCGCGAGCTGGGCGCGCTGTACGACGCGTTCTCGCGCGGCGCGCCGCCGTCGCTGGATCCTCTGCCGCTGCAGTATGCCGACTACGCGGCGTGGCAGCGCGAGCACTGGACGGAGGAGCGGCTGGCCGCGCAGCTCGAGTGGTGGCGCCGGGCGCTCGCCGGCGCGCCTGCCGTGCTGGAGCTGCCGGCGGACCGCTCCCGCCCCGCCGTGCAGAGCCACCGCGGCGCCCGGTTGCGCGTGGCCCTGCCGGGGGAGCTGGCGGAAGGGGTGCGCGCGCTGGCGCGGCGCGAGGGCGCCACGCCGTTCATGGTGATGCTGGCGGCCTTCCAGGTGCTGCTCTGGCGCTGGTCGGGGGAGGAGGACCTGGTGGTCGGCTCGCCGGTGGCGGGGCGCACGCGCACGGAGACGGAGGGGCTGATCGGCTTCTTCGTCAACACGCTCCCGCTGCGCGCCGACCTCTCCGGCGACCCCGCCTTCGCCACCCTGCTGCACCGCGTCCGCGAGACCACGCTGGGTGCGTACCAGCACCAGGAGCTACCCTTCGAGCGGCTGGTGGAGGCGCTGCACCCGGAGCGCTCGCTCGGCCATGCCCCCGTCTTCCAGCACGTCTTCGCGCTGCAGAACGCCACCCCGGCGGAGCTGCGCCTGCCGGGGGTGCGGATGGAGGTGATGGCCACGGAGAGCGGCACGGCGCGCTTCGACCTGGAGTGGTCGCTGTGGGAGCGCGAGGAGGGAATCACCGGCGCCATCCACTACGCCGAAGACCTCTTCGACCGCGAGACGGTGGAGCGGATGGCGGGGCACTACCGCCGGCTGCTGGAGGCCGCCGTGGCGCGCCCCGACGCGCGCGTCTCCACCCTGCCGCTGCTGTCCGGCGACGAGCGGGCGCGGCTGGTGGCGGAGGCCGCCGGCCCGGACCTCTCCCTGCCGGATCTTCCCGTCCACCGCCGGTTCGAGGCGCAGGCCGCCCGCACGCCGGACGCCGTCGCCGTCGTCTCCGGCGAGACCGTGCTCTCGTACGCGGAGCTGGACCGGCGCGCCAACCGGCTGGCGCACCACCTGCGCGCCCGCGGCGTGGGCCCGGAGGTGCGGGTGGCCATCTGCGTCCACCGGGGCGCACCCATGCTCGAGGCGATGCTGGCCGCGCTGAAGGCGGGGGGCTGCTACCTGCCGCTGGACCCCGACTCCCCCGCCGACCGCATCGCGTACATGCTGGGCGATTCCGGCACCCGCGTGCTGGTCACTGAGTCCACCCTGCTCGACGGCCTCCCGCTGGAGGGGATGGATACGGTCGTGCTGGACCGGGATGCCGCCGAGATCGCCGCCCGGCCCGGGCACGCGCCCCCGGTTCCCGGTTCCCCGCTCCCGGTTCCCTCCACCCTGGCGTACGTCATCTACACCTCCGGCTCCACCGGCCGCCCCAAGGGCGTGGGCGTGGAGCACGGCGCCCTGGCGGCGACGATGGCCGTGGCGGGGCGGGCGTTCGGCTTCGGGCCCGGGGACCGGGTGGCGTCGCTGGCCTCCTTCGCCTTCGACATCTGGCTCTTCGAATCCTTCCTCCCCCTCCTCGCCGGCGCGAGCGTGCGGTTCTTCGCC
>Ga0326721_10000462_pt1 | contig 12301 bp, 7 predicted proteins | sample SGPome_FD_203951 | JGI IMG/M metagenome (GOLD analysis project Ga0326721, IMG submission 203951) | Soil microbial communities from Southern Great Plains, Lamont, Oklahoma, United States - SGP_1_2016 | ecosystem: Engineered > Artificial ecosystem > Soil microcosm > Unclassified | place: USA...
CAGACTTGCTATCAGTCAGGTAACTCAGTTCGAACTGACTGAACTGACTGCCAAGACTCAGTTCAGTCAGTCAGTTCTTAAGGCTGCTGGACGTCAGTCCAGTCAGTTTAGAGGCCATCAGACTGACTGAACTGACTGACGTTGAACTAATGTTGGATATTTTTGAAGCAGAATTTGGCAGTCATGATAGCTACATCTAGTGCGGCTTTGAAGTCACGCTAGTCCTAGAGAGATACACACTAGTCCTATATAAGTTAAAGTATATAGCATTAAGCTAATTAGAACTTATGGAGATGCGCTAGCCGCACCTAGCAAGCCTTTTGCGTTGCGTCGCGTCGCGTCGCGTCGCGTCTGCTATACACACGACGCTGGACTACTGTTGCCATAATACCAATTGGTGTACTTCATGTCTACTCCCTCTAATTCAGGCCTTCGCCGCCTTGTAGAATACAATAAGCGCAATTCTCCTCTACCATCGCTATCCAACGCGCCCACCGTTGGCGATACTGCGAGCGAGGCACAGGCTGATGAGCTCTTGGCAGCACAGGCGGACTTCCCTGACGACGTCGACGACGACGACGACAATTACGACGGGCTTGATTTTAGGCGTGTGCCGTATCTTGAGCGGCGCCAGGTTGAGCGCAATAGTCGCGGTGGGCCAAAAAGCTGGATCTACCGCCACGGCTGGGCCGTCTGGCACCGCAAGTACAAGAAGAACTACTGGCTTTGCCGGTACTGCCATCAACGACGGAAGCAGGAGGCTTGCTACGAAGCTGACAGCACTACAAACGCTGGCCGACACCTCTCAAGCAACAAGCCTGGGCACTCACACGGACCCAACGGACCTATACCAATTGCTAGCCGGGAGGGCAATATTATGGGCGCGCTCGCAAAGTCCCAGGTACATATCATGAGGTCTAAAGGGATAGAGGTATCGCAAGAGGTAGCAAACGAGATGGCAGCAAGCTTTTCAACCTCTCGATTTCAGGACGCGCTGAAGGACTGGATAGTCGCGGACAACCAGAGCCTCCGCGTAATAGAAACACCGCAGTTTCGAGCCATGATTGCGGCCGTAAGCCCGCTAGCCGAAGCCCTCCTCTGGCGTAGCCACCAAACGCTCCACGATCATATTATTGCTGAGTACAATACATACATACCAGCTGTTGCCAACTACCTTCGCGAGGCCCGGTCACTTATACACGTGTCATTTGACAACTGGACTTCAACTGGTGGGCAGTATGCTTTCACTGGTCTCTGCGTACATTACCTTAATAGCGAAGGCAAGCTAGTTGACCACCTGCTTGGGTTGCCTGAGCTACACGGAGCGCACACTGGCAACAATATTGCTGCTGCAGCAACAACAATACTTCGGCTATTTGGCGTTGACAACGCGAGCGTTGGGTACTTTGTGCTTGACAACGCAAGTAACAATGATACTGCAGTTGAGTCCTTAGCAGAGGAGTTTGGCTTTATCGCAAGCGAGCGGCGGCTGAGGTGCTGCTGCCATATACTCAACCTAGGCGCGCAGTTAGTAATTTGGGGCAAAGATCGTAGCGCGTACGAGAATGACGCCGCTCACCTTGAGGACGAGGAGAAGTACATGGACGAGTGGCGCAGATACGGGCCTATTGGCGTCCTCTTTGACGTGATTGCGTCTGTCTGTACGCCTCAAACTCGACAACTACTAGAGCGCCTACAGCGCGAAGAGGCAGAGTCTCTAGGTGTTACACCTAACATCCGGCAGCTTGTGAAGCCTGTTAAGACGCGCTGGAATAGCTATTTCAACACGTTTGTGCGCGCAGCTGAGCTACACGGCCCTATTGATGGCTACATTGAGTGTAAACTTGAGGAGCATAGTGCTGCAACATCAACCTCACGACGCCGGAAGAATCGCGAGCATCTCCCTGCTGCCCAGCCACGACTATACATACGCGAAGGCGGTCTAAGCGGCAAGGATTGGGCGACAATAGCAGAGTACATTCGACTCCTTGAGCCATTTGCCGAAGCTACACGGCTACTTGAAGGTCGCGGCCGACACGGCCGCCACGGCGCTATATGGGAAGTTCTAGTAACGTTTGAGTGGCTTCTTGACCAGCTTGAGGCTCTCAAAGACCGCCTTAAGGATGTAAATTACGAAGATCTAGACGCGCCTGAAGATCATCTTGTTACAAACGTTAACCTTGCGCATTGTAAGCTTGCTGAGTACTATGCAAAATTTGACAACGCGCCTGTCTACTACACAGCTACAATACTACACCCGCACTACAAACACCACCTCTCAGCGCTCTGGAAGGTGCCTGACACCCATGTCACTGCCCGTGACGGCGTCCACTATCGCGACGGCTGGCTTGACAATAACCACCGGGCGTTCCTGCGCATGTGGCAGGGGCGGAAGGACTCTGCAGCCACTCCAGTTCACACATCAACGCCACCGCGTAAGAAGCCCCGGCAAGGGATTTCAACGTCGCGATCAGCTTTTCTACAGTCGTCAATTGAGCAAAGCACACGGCAGTTAGAGGCAAGCCTTGCTGAGGATGAGTATGAGATATGGAAGCGGCAGCCGGCGTTAGCTGAGGAGGATTGGCTGTCTCTTAATCCGCTTCTATACTGGGAGTCAGTTGCTGGGCAGTTCCCTAAACTCTCAAAGTTCGCTATTGACGTCCTAACAATACCAGCGGCAGCGGCAGACTGTGAGCGGACTTTCAGCGAGCTTGGCGACATGTTAGGCACGCGGAGACTCCATATGAAGCCAGAGCTTATTTCAGCTTTGCAGTGTTTAAAGAGCTGGAAGAGGCTTGGTATACAGCCAACAACTACCTCAGCTTCTGGGCTAGCGCGCACACTATCAGAGGAAGAAATCTCAAAAGTACAGGAGCATCTATCTCAGTTCGACGTCAGGTAACTCAGTTCAGTCAGTCCAGTCAGTCCGCAAGCGGCAGCGACGTCAGTCCAGTCAGTCAGTTTTAGTTTAATTGAAAAGTCTTGGCAGTCAGTCCAGTCCAGTTTAGTGACCTTAGAACGTCAGTTCAGTCAGTCCAGAGAGCCCTGGACTGACTGAACTGACTGATAGCAACTCTGAGCTGTGTGCAGCGCTATTTTCTGCGATTAGGGTTGTGAAATTAGGGTTTCTTGGACGATGGAGCTACCGACTTGGGACAGTCGCGCACCCGCGCCGCTGCAGGCAGACAGCAGCAACAGCAGCTACAGCAGCCCGCGCACATGCCGCACGCAACAGCCGACTCTGCTAGACAGGTACAGCAACAGTCTCTGCTTCTTAGCAGAATTCGGTGTGTTGGTATGCAAGGAGCACTGCACTGGGGTTGTTAATCTCGACAAGCATCTACTGGAGCAGCACGCAACACCAGCTGCACTACGAAAAGAGGTTGTTGCGCAATTCGCGCAGCATGAGAGGACAGACCCGAGAGCAATCAAGCTTCCCGAGCAGCCCGCTCAACCGATTACAGAGCTAGGACAGCCGCTTGTTGGGCTCTGCTGCAAGACATGCTGTTTTCTTACTGTTAACACAAATGTTATGCGAGTGCATTTAAAAAAAGAACATCAGCAAGGATGGAAGGGCGAGAAAAGTGACAAATTTGAATCTGTAAAAGTTCAGACTTTTTTTAACAGCGGAGGCCTGCAGAAATATTTTATTGTTAACACGGATTCTGAAGAAAATGGGGAGAAAATAGATCAAGATCAGGTCGTTCAACAGCAGCTTAGCGGATGGAAGAACGTGCGAGAACAGCTTGAAGAGGACATGCAAGTAATGGCCGAGGCTGCAAAGACTGACAAAACTGGCTGGTTCAAGAGAACTGGGTGGTTGCCGTTTCTGCAGGACCGAAATCTGGCTCATCTAGGCTATCAAGCCCGCTTGCCCGACCGAAACGAAGCAAAGCTGCTGCTAGCCGCTAAGCTGACCGAAGAACTAATTGAAAGATCCGTGCGCGGCTTAGCAACGCTTCCGCAGGAAACACGACGCTGGCTTCGTAGTGCGCAGCAGACTGAAATCGATCAGCGGCCGCTGGCGCGACTGCAGAACCCCGAGAGTCAGGCAACGTACGCTGGGTACATGATCCGATTTGTCTGCTTCTATCTTCGCATTATTGCAGACGAAGAGCGTCGAGTAGAGGAATACGTAGCAGAGAGGGATCAAGCTGTTGACGCTGGCACTGCAAGCGACGAGGATGCTGGCACAGGGAGCGATTACAGCGACAGCGACATAGAAGGCACTATCAGCAGCAACGACAACGACAGTGTTGTACCGCAGCGGCAACCGCGTCGAATAGTGCAGGCTGACAAGATGAAGGATGCGCGCGAGCTGTTCAAGTGGAAGGACAATCAGAAGGCACTGGCAATGCAGCTATGGCTTGCGCTGGGCAACGGCGACGCAGCTGCTCAGACAAGCGCGCTGCTTGACTCGCTGGCTTCGTTTATTCTTACAGGCTATGGCAGCGATGAGTTTTCAAGTGGTCTGGTGCAGTATCTAGCTGTGCTGGGCATCGACACGCAGACTAACCGCTTGCGTACTGCAAAGAACTTCTCGTACGTGCTTGCTGGCGTGGTATACTGCGTTCGCGTACTAGCAGCAGAAAAGATTCTGCCCGCAGCAGAGCGCGACAATCAGACAGAAGCAGAGCGCGAGCGATTCTTGGAGATGCGCAAGCAGTATCTCGCAGATGGCTCGTATAGTCCGATGAGCATTATACTTAGTCTTCTCGCGTATGGCAAGCACGCGGCGCTGAACGAGGGCAATGCTGGCAACGCATACTGGTCACCCGATAAGAAGATATTCTATCTCAGCGGCCGGCCGATTGTGATTGAGCGTTTCCGCGCGATGGCTCAGAGCATAGAAGCTGAGGTAGAGGACAAGTTTTGGCAGATGTGCTGGGTTGATTGTAGGGCTGACCGCTTTACGGTAGATCTAGCGCAAATTCAAGACGACGTTACATTTACGACTCGGGGCAGGTCGTTTGTTACTACCCCAGGCAATCGTCTGTCGGGTGGGCTGGCTTGGATGCTAACAAGAGCGCGGAGTACAGAGAGCGGCATGCGACTACAGACATCTGACGGCCAGTGGAGAAGCAGAAAGGTGCGCGAGTATCTACGGCAGCTGGATCGCTTCTTGGAGCTAATGCTGGGCTGTGTGCACATTGAGTCTGGGCAGCCGGCTCGAGGCTCAGAGATTATCACGATGCGGCACCGCAATGGGCTGCTACAGGACCGCAATGTCTTTGTTGTGGACGGTGCTGTCATGACGGTTGTGCGATATCACAAGTCACAGTCTCAGTGGGACAAGCCGAAGGTGGTTCCGCGCTTTCTGCCGCCGCGACTAGGGCAGGTGATGGTGCTGTACTTGGGCTACTTGCAGCCGTTCCGAGAGTATCTTGTGGTGACCGTGCTTGGCGGTGGGTTGGACGACTATATCTGGAGCAACGAGCAAGGGGCATGGGGTACAGATCGACTCACGAGGGTGCTGAGGCGTGAAACAGGTCAGCGACTGGGCGTCGAGCTGAGTACGCTAGGCTACCGTCACACGGCGGTAGGGATTGGGCGGGTGAAGGTAGGCGAGTCGTTTGGCAAGGGGTATCAAGATGAGGTTGGCGAGATTGATGAAGCAGAGGTGGACGAAGATGGGGAGGACTTGATTGAGCTGCAGAACTCGCGAACGACGGTTATGGGAGTAGGCAACTACAGCGTACCGATTGATATTGTTAAGCATCTGAGCACGCGGTCGATTGACGCGTTTCGGGCGCTTAGTACCGCTTGGCACCGCTTTTTGGGTGTAGATGGACAGGGTGAAGCGTCCGAGGAGCGGCGACGGCAGCGGAAAAGGCAGATGCGAGAGAGTGTCTCCGGGCTTTCGATACTCCCGAAAGAGAAGGCCGTTCGGGTAGAAGACGCGCGAGCTGCCGCTGTACATCGGGCGCTGCAGCAGGTGCTAGGGAAGCAGGACGTTGGATTTCGTTCTATAGAGCAAGAGCAGGCTTTGTACGCAGTGCTGGACAAGACAACACCGCTTGTTGTTGTGCTTCCGACGGGAGGGGGCAAGAGCTTGCTGTTCACGCTGCCGGCATGCGTAGAGGAGACTGGGGTGACGGTAGTCGTTGTGCCGTACCGGGCGTTGATTGAGGACTTGGTAAGCCGGATCCGCAACTGCGGTATTAACTGCATGGAGTGGAAGCACGGTGAGAACAATCCGGCGTCTGTGGTGGTCGTCAGCGCAGACGTAGCAGGCAACACTACGAGCAACGGCAACTTTCTGGGGTATGCTCGGCTGATGAAGGACAAGGGGCTGCTGCAACGAGTGGTGGTGGACGAGTGTCATCTGCTCTTCACAGCGCGGCACTGGCGGGCAAATCTGCTTAAGGTGAAGAACTTGCGACTGCTTGGATGCCCGATTGTGCTGTTGACGGCAACGCTGCCGCCGGTACAGGAGGGGGAGCTAGAGGCAAGCATGTTGGTGCGCAACGCGACGTATATCCGGGCAAGCACAGCACGACCGAACGCGCGATACTTTGTATCGTGGTGTCAACGCAAGAAATTAGAAGACACAGCGTTGGTGGTATGCAAGCGATGGGCAGAAAAGCTGGGGCAGACAGGGCAGAAGGGGGTAGTGTACTGTCTGAGCAAGGCGCAGTGTGAGTGGATAGCGGAGGAGGTAGGGTGTGCGCATTATCACGCTGACGTAGAGGAGCGAGGAGAACGACTGCAGGAGTGGGTAGAGCAGGGAGGGCTGATTGTGGCTACGTCAGCGCTTGGGACAGGCGTGGACTACGCGGGGATTGTGTACATCTTGCATGTAGGGATGCCGTGGAGCATGACAGATTTTGCTCAGGCAAGTGGGCGTGGGGGGCGAGGTGGGGAGACGTTTAACGTTGTAGTGATGATCGAGCAGGGAGAGGTAGAGAAGAGAATAGAGCAGGAGAGTGGGGATATTGACGTGCAGGCGATGGGGGCGTTTTTGATTGGGGATGGGTGTCGGCGGGCGCTGATGAGCTCGTACTTAGATGGGCAAGGGTTAGGGTGTAGAGAGATGGGTGGGGTGTGTTGTGACCGGTGTGGGGAGGGGGAAGAGGTATGGTTGGAGGCGCACGAGAACTGGGCACGGGAATGGGCAGTAGTAGAGGAGAGGTTCACGGAGCTGCGGGGTGGGTGTGCGATATGCTGGGTAGTTGGGCAGCAGTATGTAACAAAGGAAGAAGAGCAGTGGAAGAAGCACTGGGTGGTGGGGTGCACAGCGTGGGAGAGGGCGTCTGGTGCTGAGGCGGATAGGTTTCGGAGGAAGATTGTAGATCGGACGGTGAAGAATAACTGTCGGCGGTGCTGGGTGAGTCAGAAGTACTGTGCAACGGGAGAGGGGATGGAAAATCGGTGTCAATGGCCGAATGTAGTGATACCGCTAGCATACGCAGCGCGGCTTACACGGCTTGGGATTCAGATTATACAAGAAGCAGGGTTTAGAGAGACAGGAGACGATGCATACGCAGAGTGGCTAGGGAAGAGGCATAGGGAGGAGGTATGGGGGCAGGTGTTTACGAACGCGATGATAGTAGGGATTCGACTTGTACTTAGCATAGTAGAGGAGGAGTTAAGGTATGCATAGAAAGGCAGAATAGAGAGTAAATTTACGTATTTAAAGAGAGAAGAAAGAATATATACCCGGCTAAGGGCTTAGGTAACGCAGGGCAAGAGAAAGAAAGAAAATGTACCCGGCTAAGGGCTTAGGTAACGCAGGGCAGAAGAGAAAGAAGAATATATAGCTACCCGGCTAAGGGATTAGGTAACGCAGGGCAAGAGAGCAGAAAGAATACATAGCCGGCTAAGCGAGAGCAGCGGGCAGCGGGTAGCGAGGGCAGCAAGGGCAGCGAGGGCAGCAAGCAGCAAGGGCAGTGAGGGCAGCGAGAGCAGCAAGGGCAGTGAGGGCAGCGAGAGCAGCAGGTGGCGATAACAGTGAGGGCAGCGACGACAGCGAGAGGAGCGAGGGAAGCGACGACGGCGAGGGCAGCGAGAGCAGTAAGAGCAGCGGGCAGCGACGACGGCGAGAGGAGCGACAGCAGCGACTGCAGCGAGGATAGCGATATAGCGAGAGCCGCGAGAGCCGCGATAATAGCGAGAGCAGCGAGAGCCGTGATAATAGCGAGAGCAGCGAGGAGCGAGTCACGAGGACAGCAAGGCTAGCGACGATGGCGAGAGCCGTGATGATAGCGACAATAGCGAGAGCCGCGAGGAGCGAGTAACGAGGACAGCGAGGACGGCGATAGCAGCGAGGACAGCGATAGCAGCAAGGACTGTGAGGAACGCGAGGGCGGCGAGGGCAGCGACAGCGAGAGCAGCGAGAGCGGTAAGGGCAGCGGGTAGCGAGGGCCGTGGGTAGCGAGGGCAGCGAGGGTAGCGAGAGGAGCGACGGCAGCGAGGACGGCGAGGGCAGTGACGACGGCGAAGGCAGCGACGATGGCGAGGGCAGCACGAGCAGCGAGGATATCGAAGATTGAGGCGATTAAGGCGATTAAGGCGATTGCGAGAGCAGTAAAGGCAGTAAGGGCAGCGCAAGGAAGGCGCGAGCAGCGTGGACAGCGGCGATTAAGGTGATAGAGGCGATTTAGGTGATTGCGACAATTAAGGTGACTAGGGCGATTGCGAGGGCAGCAAGGGCAGCGCAAGGAAGGCGCGAGCAGAAAGGATATTAACGATTGCGGCGATTGCGATAATAGTGAGAACATTAAGAGCAGCGAGGGCAGTAACAGAAGCGAGAGCAGCGGCAATAGAAGTGTAGCAGTAGCCGTAAGCGCAGGAGGGGTAGTAGTTAAGGAGCAAAAGCAAAAGCAGCGAGGACAGTAAGAGGAGGAGCAGCGGTAGTCGCAGCGGCCGCAGAAGCCGTAGGAGGTGAGGAGCAGGAGTAGAAGTAAGGATAGCGAGAGCAGCCGCGATAGAAACGTAGCAGTAGCCGTAGGCGCAGAAAGAGGAGGAGCGGTAGAAGGTAAGGAGCGGAAGCGAGAGTAGCAGGGACAGTAAGAACAGGAGCAGCCGCAGTAGCCGCTGGAGCTGCAGAAGTTGCAGGAGCCGTAGGAAGTAAGGGGCAGGAGCGAGAACAGTGCGAGCAGCGAGGATATCGAAGATTAAGGCAACTAAGGGGATTGCGGCGATTGCGAGAGCAGTAAGGGCAGCGAGGGTAACGCAAAGAAGGCGCGGGCAGCGAGAGTATTAACAATAAAGGCGTTTGCGGCGTTTGTAAGAGCAGTAACAGTAGTAAAGTTAGTAAGAGCAGCGCAAAGAAGGTGCGAGCAGCGTAGACAGTGCTGATTGCGACAATTGCGAGGGCAGTAAGGTTAGCAAGAGAAGCGCAAGGAAGGCGCGAGCAGGGAGGGTATTAACGATAAAAACAATCGCAGCGATTGCGAGGGCAGCGAGAGTAGCGAGTAGCTAGTAGCGAGTAGCTAGTAGTGAGTAGCTAGTAGCAATAGCAGCGAGGACTGTGAGGACTGTGAGGAACGCGAGGGCGGCGAGGGCAGCGAGGGCGGCGACAGCGAGGGCAGAGAGAGCAGTAAGAGCAGCGGGTAGCGAGGGTAGTGAGTAGCGAGGGCAGCGATGGCAGTGAGGGCAGCGACGACAGCGAGAGGAGCAAGGGCAGTGAGTAGCGAGGGCAGCGAGGGCAGCGGCGACGGCGAGAGCAGCGACGGCAGCGACGGCAGTAAGAGCAGCGAGTAGCGAGGGCAGTGAGGGCAGTGAGAGCAGCAGGTAGCGAGGGCAGTGAGGGCAGTGAGTAGCGAGGGCAGTGAGGGCAGTGAGAGCAGCAGGTAGCGAGGGCAGTGAGGGCAGTGAGAGAAGTAAGAGCAGCGGGTAGCGAGGGCAGCGATGGCAGTGAGGGCAGCGGGTAGCAAGGGCAATAGGGGCAACGACGACAGCGAGAGAAGCGAAGGCAGCGGCGACAGCGAGAGCAGTAAGGGCAACAACGACAGGGAAAGAAACGAGGGCAGCGACGACGGCAAGAGTATTAAGAGTAGCGAGAGCAGCGCGGTTAGCGATAATCGCAAGAGCCGTGATAATATCGACAGCAGCGAGTAGCGAGTGGCGAGGACAGCGAGGACAGCGAGGACAGCAAGAACAGCGGGGGCAGCGAGGGCATCGAGGGCAGCGAGAGCAGCGACGGCGGCGAGAGTAGGGACGATAATAAGGGTAGCAACGATAATAAGGGTAGCGATAAAAGTAAAACTAGCGGGTGCGGTAAAAGTAGCAAGGGCAGTGATAATAGCAACAGCAACAAGTAGCAAGAACAGCGGGAACAGCGAGTATAGGGAGGACAGCGAGACTAGCGACGACAGCAGGAGTTGCGATAATAGCTAGACTAGTGAGAGGTGTAATAATAGCGACAGTAGCGACGACAGCGGGGGCGGCGATAGCAGCAAGGACAAGGATAACAGCAAGAGTAGCAAGAGCCGCAACGATAGCGATAAGAGCAATAACAGCAAAAGCAGTAAGTAGAGAGAGTAGCTAGTAGCAATAGCAGCGAGGACTGTAAGGACTGTAAAGACTGTAAGGAACGCGAGGGCGGCGACAGCGAGAGCAGCGAGAGCGGTAAGAGTAGCGGGTAGCGAGGGCCGTGGGTAGCGAGGGCAGTGAGGGCAGCGACGACAGCGAGAGGAGCGAGGGTAGTGATGACGATTAGGGCAGCGGCGACGGCGAGAGAGCGACAGCAGCGAGAGGTGTAATGATAGCGAGGAAAGAATAACAGCAAGAGTAGTAAGTAGTAAAAGTAGCAAGTAGCTAGTAGCGATAGCAGCAAGAACTGCAAAGGCAGCGAGGGCAGCAGCGATAGTTAGAGCAGCGAGGACAGCAATTATAGTAAGAACAGCGACAATTGCGATTATAGTAAGAGTAGTAACAATTGCGATTATAGTAAGAGTAGTAACAATTGCGATTATAGTAAAAGTAGTAATAGTTGCAATAATTACAAGGGTAGCAGGAGTAGTGAGAGTAGTAAGAGTAGTAGCTAGTAAGAGTAGAGGGTAGAAATAGTAGAAAGAATAGTAAGAGTAGTAAGCGCAGTTATAATAGTAAAAGCAGTAAGTGTAGTAATTATCGTAATAGAAGTTAATCGTAAAAACAGTAATAAAAGCAAGAGTAGTAAGAGTAGTAACAGAAGATTTATAAGTAGAAATAAAAAAGTAAGAAGCTAAAGTAGATAAGTAAAGAGTAGAAGTAAAGAGGAAAGTAGAGAAAGAGTAGATAGATAGAATCGCAGTTATTAATATATTCGTTGCAAAAGGATAGTAAGTTATAGAGTAGTAATAAAAGAAAAGTAGGAAGAAAGTAAAAGAAAGAGTAGAGAAAATAGTAGAAGAGATAGTAGAAGAAATAGTAGAGATAAGAGTAAGAATAAGAAAAAAAGTGAAAATAATAGTAGGAATAGAAGAGAAAGTAAATATAATAGTAGGAATAATAGTAGTAGAAGTAGAAGAAAAAAAAGTAAAAAAGTAAAAAAAGAGAGGAGTATAGGGAAAATAGTAATATAATAGTATTAAGAAAAGTAAAAAGAAGAGAAGTAAAGAAAGAGTAAGAAATAGAAGTAGAAATTAAGAAGAGAATAGAGTAAGAAAGAAAGGTAGAAAGTAGTTTAGTTGTTAAAAGAGTAGATTGCTAGTTTTGAGAAAAAAAGAGTAAAGAGGAAAAGAAGTAGTTAGTAAGGTAATTTTTGTAGTGTAAAGAAAGGTAAAGGTAAATAAAGTAAAGAAGTAATTAAAGAGGTAAAGAAAGCAGAATAGAAGGAGAGTTTGAAAGTAGTTAAGTAGTTTAAAGAAAGAAGATTAAAAAGAGTTTAGAAGTAGTTTAGTTTAGAGGTAAGAGAAAGGTTAAAAAAGAAAAGGTAGAAGTAGGAGTAGAAGAAGTTAAAAAAAAAAGAGAGTAAGAGTAAAATTTTGAAGTAAAAGAAAAGGTAAAGATTAAAGGTTAAAAGAGGAAAGTTAGAAGATAAGAGGTTTAAAAAGAGAAGGTAGAAGAAGTAGTAGAAGTGAAAAGAAAAAGAGTTGTAGTAAAGAGGGTAGTAGAGTAGTAAGAGAGTTTTAAGAAAAAAAAAGAGAGAAGAGAAAAGTGTAGTAAAAAGAAGAGTAGGTAGTTAGGGAAAAGAAGGTAGTGAAGTGTAGGGTTTAAGAAAAGGTTAAGAAGGAGGAGGTAAAGAAGGAGGAGGTAAAGAAGGAGGAGGTAAAGAAGGAGGAGGTAAAGAAGGAGGAAGTTAAGAAAGAGTAGGTTAAAAAGAAGTAGGGAAGTTTAAAAGTAGAAGAAAGAAGAGAAAGAGAGGAAAAGGGAA
>Ga0326721_10000463_pt1 | contig 12277 bp, 7 predicted proteins | sample SGPome_FD_203951 | JGI IMG/M metagenome (GOLD analysis project Ga0326721, IMG submission 203951) | Soil microbial communities from Southern Great Plains, Lamont, Oklahoma, United States - SGP_1_2016 | ecosystem: Engineered > Artificial ecosystem > Soil microcosm > Unclassified | place: USA...
CCCCGTGCGGAGGGATGCGCCATGGAGCACTCGCCTGAAGGCCGGCCGGCCGGTGGGGTACGCGCCTCCGACAGCGACCGGCAGGCCGTCGTCGACCGGCTCCGCAGGGCCATGAACGAAGGCCGGTTGGGCCTGATGGAGTGGGATGAGCGCGTGGCCCGGGCCTACCGATCGGTCACCTACGACGAGCTGGCCGAGGTCGCCGCCGATCTGCCCGCTGAGCCGGCGCAGCAGCCGGCCCGGCCGGCCAAGCCTGTCGCGGGCGCCGACCGGGCCGCCGCGGGTGGCCTGATTCGGGACCTGCCCACCCCGCTCAAGGTGCTCTGGACGATCTGGCTGACCGTGGTGCTGATCAACGTGGTGATCTGGGCGCTGGTCAGCGCGGCCGGTGACCTGAAGTACTTCTGGCCGGCCTGGGTGGCCGGGCCGACCGGCGCCGGGCTGCTGGGCGTGTCGGTCGGCGTCACCATGATCCGGCGCAACCGCCGCTCGGCCGCCGCCCGGCGGCGGGCAGCGGCAGCCCGTAACCGCCGCTGAGGCGCTCTCGGAGCGGTTGCGGGGGCTCTCAGCCGCGGTGCAGCACCAGGTCGGGCCCCGCCGCGGCCTGGGCGGCCGGAGCGGCCGGGTCCGATTCCCGCACCCCATACCGGCCGTAGAGCCGGCCGACGAACCCCGGCGCCCACCAGTTGTGGCGGCCGAGCAGCCGCATCGTGGCAGGGGCGAGCAACAGCCGGACCAGCGTCGCGTCGACCAGCAGCGCGACCACCATGCCGACGCCGATCATCTTGATGAACGTGATGCCCGACGTCGCGAAGCTGCCGACCACCACGCACAACAGCACGGCGGCGGTGCTGATCAGCCAGCCGGTGTGCTGCATCCCGCTCTTGACCGCCTCGGTGTTGTCGCCCAGCTGGTCCCAGCGTTCCCGGACCCGGGAGAGCAGGAACACCTCGTAGTCCATGGACAGGCCGAACAGGATCGCCACCATCAGGATCGGCTGGCTGGATTCGACGTAGCCGGTGGGAATGAAGTGGAAGAGCCCGGACAGGTGGCCCTCCTGGAAGATCCAGGTCACCACGCCGAACGCCGCGCCGAGTGAGACCACGTTCATTCCGATCGCCTTGATTGGAACCACCACCGAGCCGAAGGCCACCGTCAGCACGAGGAAGGTGATCGCAGCGACCAGCAGGGCCATCCAGGGCAACCGCGAGCTCAGCGAGTGCAGCTGGTCGACCACGCTCGCGGTCGAGCCGCCCACCATCACCTGCGCGCCCGGCGGCGGCGTCAGCGCCCGGATCCGCACGACGATCTGGCGCGCCTGCGGAGAGCTGGCATCGCCGGTGTAGTTGACCGTGAGCAGGGTGGCCTGATCGCGCTGCGCCGCCACCGAGCTGCTGGTCACACCAGGCACCGCCTCGACCTGCTGGCCGAAGGCTGCCGCGGCGGCCGGCGGCGCGTCGCTGATCAGCACCCGGATCGGCCGGATGGTGCCGTCGGCGAAATCGGAGGCCAGCCGCTGGGACACGACCTGGCTCTCGGTGCCCGGCGGCAGCATCCGCTCGTCGATGCCGCCGAACCGGATGCCCAGGAACGGCAGGGTCAACACCGCGAGCACCGCGAGGACCCCGATCAGGTACAGCACCGGCCGGCGCATCACCCGCCCGGCGATCCGCGACCACCCGCCGCTGTCTCGCATCCGGCCGGCGCCGGCCGCGGCCGCGCCCGTCAAGGTGGGGATGCCTCGCCTGCGCGACCAGGGAAGTTGCAGCGCGTCGACCCGGTGGCCCAGCACCGCCAGCAACGCCGGCAGCACGGTGAGGCTGGAGACCATCGCCACCAACACCGCAGCCGCCCCGCCCAGGCCCATCGAGTGCAGCAGCACCTGGGGGAAGATCAGCAGGCTGGACAGGGCCAGCGTCACCAGGATCCCCGACACCGCCACGGTCCGGCCCGCGGTCGCGATCGTGCGCGAGATCGCTTGCGGCACCGGGCGTTGCCGGTCGAGCTCCTCCCGGAACCGGCTGACTATGAACAGGCCGTAGTCGACCGCCAGGCCAAGTCCGAGGATGGTGATGATGTTGATCGAGAAGATCGACACCGAGGTGAACATGGTGATGATCCGCACCAGCGTGAAGGCGCCGAGCACCGAGACGGTGCCGATCACGACCGGCATCAGGCCGGCCACCACGCTGCCGAAGACGATGATCAGCAACAGCAGCAGGATCGGGGTGCCGATCATCTCGGCCCGGGCGATGTCGCTGGGAATCTGGCCGTTGATGTCGAGATCGACCGCTCGCTGCCCACCCACCTGGCTGCTCAGGCCCGGCGCCGCCAGGGCGTCGCGGACCTTCTCCGCCTTGCCGTCGGAGGTCTTGGCAGCCAATCGGACAGCCAGGTAGGTCTCATGCTTGTCCGCCGAGACCATCGAGGGCGACCGGGTGCCGTAGTAGGAGGTCACCGCCGCCACCGACGGCAGGCCCGCTGCCCTGGCCGCGGCCGCCTGCACCGCCGTCCGGAACTGCTCGTCGTCCACCGACAGGGTCGGGCTGGAGTACAGCGCGACGAAGTCCACGCTCTGGCGCCCTACCTGGTCGATCACCCGCTGGTTGATGACCTGGGACTCACTGGCCGGATCGTCGAGGCTGGAGCTGCCGGACAGGGCCGCGAACACCCCGGTGCCCCAGATACCGGAGAAGGCGACGAACGCCACCGCCAGAATCAGGATCAGCCACCGGAATCTGCTGACTACCGTCCCCCACCAAGCGAACATATGCGTCCTCCGCACGAGCACAGCGTCAGTGTCTCCGACCCCGGTCTACCCTCCAAAGGGTGCCAGACGCCGAGGCGCGCCGACAGCCAGCCGCTGCTGGCCGGTCCTTGCCAGTCACTGCTGGACAGTGCCCGCCAGCGACCTCCGCAGCCCCGCCGCGAGATAGCCGAGGGTGAGGTCCGAGCGCTCGAAGACGGCGAAGTGGCCGCCGGTGAGGGTGTGCAGCTCGAAATCGGCGCTGGTCAGCTCGCGCCAGCTCTGCTGCAACTCGTACGGCGCCCGGGCATCGGCGGTGCTGGCCAGCACGGTCACCGGAACGTCCAGCGCGGGCTCGGCAACGTAGGAGTAGCTTTCCTTGACGCTGAAATCCGCCCGGACCGCCGGCAGGATCATCCGCAGCACCTCCGGGTCGGCCAGCAGCCAGTCCGGGGTGCCGCCGAGCTGGCGCAGCATCTGCACCACCTCCGGCTGGGACATCCCCGCCACCGGCGGCCCGTCGTCGTAGACGCGGTGCGGCGCGACGCAGCCGGAGACGAACAGCCGGACCGGCTGATCGCCACCCTGGCGCCGGAGCTCGCGCAGCGTCTCGAAGGCCACCAACGCGCCGAGGCTGTGCCCGTACACCGCGAACGGGCGGTTGCCGGCGACCTCGGTGAGCACGCCGGCCAGCTCACCAACCAGCGAGGCCATCTCCTGGTGCGGGGCGTCGCGAAGCCGCGCCTCCCGGCCCGGTGGCTGGACGGGCAGCAGGTTCACCCCCGGCACCTTGCCGAGCCAGCCGCGGTAGGCCGACGCCCCGCCGCCGGCGTGCGGAAGGCAGAACAACGGCAGGCCGCCCCGGTCGGGAAAGGCCCGCAGCGGAAGCCAGCGGCCGGCCTGCTCCAGGGTCACTGCCATCAGCGGATCTCGAGCTCGACGTACGGCGGTGGCGGCTGCAACGCGTCCAGGTCCGCGCCCAGCACCACCAGGCTGCCGTCCCGGCTCACCTCGCGGAATCCGGCGAAGGCATAGGTGATCTGCATCATCCGGTTACGGCCGGTCTCGACGAAGTCGGCGTGCAGGGCGACGCCGGCCTCCTTCGCCAGCGTCATGATGTGGTTGAGCAACACCATCCCCACGCCGCGCGACATCACCCGGCAGGACATCAGCATCATCCGCAGCTGCCAGACCTGCTCGCCCTTCTCGACCAGGGCGAGCCCGATCTTGCCGTAGCTGCCGAGCTTGTCGGTGAGCGAGGCGACCAGGAGCAGGTGGTCCGGGGACTCGCTCAGGGCGTTGAGCTCCTCGTAGGAATAGGTGTGGCCGGTGGAGTTGAGCTGGTTGGTGCGCACGGTGAGCTCCTCGGCACGCTGCAGGTCCTGCTGCTTGGCGCGTTCGAGGGTGAACCGCATGCCCAGGCTGGCCAGGAATTCCTCGTTGGTCCCGACGAATTCCTGCTCCAGCTCGTCCCGGGCGATCTGACCCCGGTACATTTCGCGCCGCTGGGCCGACTCGTCGGTGAGGAAGCGCGGCCGGAAGTCCGGACGGCGCAACGCCTCGTCCAGCTCGGTGATGTCCACGCAGGTGACGCCCGGCAGCTCGTGAGCGACCTCGGCCCGCTCGAACTCCTGATCGTCGACGAAGGCGAAGGCGTCCAGGCCGAGGTTGAGCGCCTTGGCGATCAGCTGGATCGAACTCGACTTGGCGTTCCAATTGACCTGCGGATACAGGAAGATGTCCGACAGCCCCAGCTCGGCGAGCTTGGCCATGGCCACCTCGCGGTCGTTCTTGCTGGCCACCGACTGCAGGATGCCCATCTCGTCCAGCCGCTTGATGTGCCGCGCCACCTCCGGGCGCAGGATCACCGCCTCGTCCTCCAGCAGCACCCCGTCCCACACGGTGTTGTCCAGGTCCCACACGATGCACTTGATCCGGCCCCGCACCGGCTTGGCGGGCGCGGTGGCGGCCGGCTTGGTCTGTTGGTCAACGCTCACAGGTTCATCTCCCGATATGCCTCGCCAGCGATCGTGATCCGCTGGACCTCGTTGCTGCCCTCGATGATTTCCATCACCTTGGCGTCGCGGTAGTAGCGCGCCACCGGATAGTCCGGCCCGCAGCCGTTGGCGCCGTGGATCTGGACCGCCTCGGAGGCGTGCCGGGCGGCGGCCGTGGAGGCGAAGTACTTCGCCACCCAGGTCGCCATGATCGTCGACGCCTCACCGGCGTCCTTGAGCCGGCCGGCCTCCTCGTAGAGCAGCCGGGCCGCCCGGACATCGGTCACCATGTCGGTCACCTTCGCCTGGATGAGCTGCAGGGTGCGCAACGGCGCCCCGTTGACGGTGCGCCGGTTGCTGTACACCGCGCACGCTTCCAGGCACGCCTGGATTATCCCGACCGAGCCGGCCGCGACGCTGTAACGCCCCAGGTCCAGGGTGCCGGTGAGCATCATCCCCGCGGTGAAGCCGCTGGGGCCCAGCAGCGCCTCCGGGCCCACCCGGGCGTCGGTGAAGGTCACCGTGCCGAGCATCGAGGCGCGGGTGCCGAGGATCTCCGGGATCGCGCTGACCGTGACGCCAGGGGTGTTGCGCGGCACCAGGAAAGCCCCGATGCTGCCGGCGGTGCGGGCGAAGACCAGGAACAGGTCGGCCCGCTGGCCGTTGGTGATCCAGGTCTTGACCCCGTCGAGCGTCCAGCCGCCGCCGGACCGGGTGGCGCTGGTGCGGATCCCGGTCGCGTCGCTGCCGGCCTCGGGCTCGGACAGGCAGAACGCGCCGAGGGCGGCGCCGCTGCACAGCGCCGCCGTCCACCGCTCGCGCTGCTCCGCGCTGCCCCACCGCTGCAATGCCCAGGCCACCATGGTGTGCACGGTGAGCAGGCTGCGCACCGAGGAGCAGCCCCGGCCGATCTCCTCATGGACGTGGCCGAGGGTGACCATGTCCATCCCGGCGCCACCGACCTCGGTGGGCAGGAACGGCGCCCACAGCCCGGCGGCGCCGATCCGCTCCAGCAACTGCTCGGGCAGCCGGCCGGCGCGCTCGAATTCGTTGCCGTACGGAGCGATGTGCGCCTGCACGAAGGCACGCGCCGATGCCCGGTCGGTCACCTCGTCGGCGGCCTGGCCAAGGGCGATCGCGTTGCTCACCGTCACACTCCGACCGCTTCGGGGGAGAGCCGGCCGACCAGCGCGGCCATCGAGGTCGCGGTGCGGAAGTTGTCGATCCGCAGCTCCTCGTTCGGAACGGTGACCGAGAAGGTCTTCTCCACGAACATCACCAGCTCCATCGCGAACAGCGAGTTCACGAAGCCGATCTGGAAGATGTCCTCGGCCTCGCCGATCTCCACCTGGGGAAAGCGGCTCCGGATGAAACCGAGAATCTGGTCCTGCGCCTGCTGTGACATCTCAACGCTCCTCTTTCGACAAATCGGTTCGGGTAGTGGGTGCTGGTCAGCCGGCCGGCCGGGCGGTGGCCCGGTTCGAGCCGGCGTAGTCGTAGAAGCCGTGGCCCGACTTACGCCCGTGCAGCCCCGCGTCGGTCATCTGACGCAGCAGCGGACACGGCCGGTACTTGCTGTCGTTGTAGTGCTCGTACAGCACGGCCACGCTCTGCAGAACGGTGTCCACGCCGATCAGGTCCGCGGTCTCCAGCGGCCCCATCGGATGGCCGAAGCAGCTGCGGAAGACCTCGTCCACCGCCTCGGCGGTGGCCACGCCCTCGTACACCAGGTACGCGGCCTCGTTCATGAACACGTGCGAGAGCCGGTTGGAGATGAACCCGCAGGAGTCCTTGACGTCGACCGCCTTCTTCCCCATCGCGGTGAGCAGGTCCCGGGTGCGCGCGATCGTCTGCGCCGAGGTGTGCACCCCGGGGATCAGCTCCACCGTCGGCTTCATCGGCACCGGGTTCATGAAGTGCACGCCGATGACCTTGTCCGGACGGCCGGTGGCCGCCGCGACCTTGGTGATCGGGATCGCCGAGGTGTTGACGACGAAGACGGTGTCCGGCCCGCACGCCGCATCCAGCTCCGCGAACACCGCGCGCTTGATCGCCCAATCCTCCGGGACGTTCTCGATGACGATGTCGGCCTTGGCGACCGCGTCCGCGCCCACGCCGGTGCTGATCCTCGCCAGCACCGCCTCGCCGTCCACCGCCGGGCCACCCATCAGCCGGCTCATCCGGCAGTTGCCGGCGATGGTCGCCAGCGCCTCGGCCAGGATCTGCTCGCTGGTGTCGACGAGGATGACGTCGTGCCCGGTGTGGGCGAGGTTCTGGGCGACTCCTACCCCCATGACCCCGGCGCCGATGACTCCAACCACACTCATGACTGCTCCGTTTCGGTACCGCTTCGGTCGTCTGTGGCCTGTTGGCCCTGCCGTGCCCGCCGCCGGCCGGCGGAGGCTTCCAGTCCTGATCTGCGCAACTGAGCGCGGACCTGGCTGCCGCCCTCGTCGCCGCTGGCCACCGTGGCGGTCTCGCCGGACCGCGCCGCCTCGATCACCCTGGCCAGCGCCGCCACCGTCGGCGCCTCGTAGAGGATGTGCGGCGGCAGCTCGACCGGCGCGAACTCGCCGCGCAGGGCCGCCACGATGCTCACTCCGAGCAGCGAATTGCCGCCCAGCTCGAAGAAGTTGTCCGCCGCGCCGACCCGCTCCAGCTGCAACGACTCGCTCCAGATGGCGGCGATCGCCGCCTCGACCGCTCCGGCCGGCTCCTGGTAGGAGGTGACCAGCTCGGGCCGGGGATGCCGGGCGCCGCCGCCGGCCATCGCTGTCGAGGTCACTGCCGCGACGGTGAACTTCGAGCTGTAGCCGACCATGGTGGTGAAGTCCTGGGTGGAGACCACGACGCGCGGCTCGTCGCAGGCCAGCACCCGCAGCAGCGAGCGCCAGCCCTCCTCGAACTCGATGCCGATCCGGCGCCGGTTCTCCCGGAAGAAGGCCTGCAGCACGTCGGCATAGCCGGTGAGCCCCTCCTCCCACGCGTTCCAGGTCCACTCACCCCAGTTGATCGACACCACCCGGCGGCCGGTGGCCGCCAGCTGGTAGGCGTAGCTGTCCAGGAAGGCGTTGGCCGAGCAGTAGTCGACCTGCCCCGGGCCGCCGCCGGTGGTGGAGGTGATCGAGGAGAACAGCGCCAGGAAGTCCAGCTCGATCTCCTCCGGCTTGCCGATCCGCAGCGCGTCGGCGATCGCCAGGGTGCCGGCCACCTTCGGCGCCAGCACCAGGTCCAGCTCCGCCGGCTGCTTGAACTGCATCAGGCCCATCGCCGGCAGGCCGGCGACGTGCAGCACGCCGTGCAGGGCGCCGAAGCGCTCCAGCGCCAGGTCCACGGCCCGCCGGACGTCGTCGGTGCTGCTGACGTCGCCGGTCACGATCTCCACCTCGGCGCCGTGCTCGAGCATCCTCGACACCGCCGCGACCCGTCGCCGGGTCCGGTCGGCGGCCGGGTCCGCGGCGAGGCCGGCAGCCGGCTCGCCGTCGAGGATGTCCGACCACTCCGAGGCCGGCGGCAGGCCGGTGCGCCCCAGCAGCACCAGCTTGGCGCGGCAGTCGCGGGCCAGCCGCTCGGCCATCGCCAGCGCGATGCCGCCGAGCCCGCCGGTGATCAGGTAGACGCCGTTGGTCCGCAGCACCTGGCCCTGGTTCACCGGAGGCGCCGCCATGCTCTGGTACTCCGCCAGCCACCGGCGGCCGTGCCGCAGCGCCACCAGCGGATCGGCCTGCGGGCGCTGGAGCTCGGCCAGCAGGCCGGCGATCTCGGACCGGCCCGGGGCCGGATCCAGATCGATCAGCCGGGTCCGGACGTTGGGGTATTCCAGCGGGATCACCCGGCACGGGCCGGTCAGGGTGGCCGCATACGGCCGCGACACGTCGGAGTCGAGCACCTGCTGGGTGCCCGAAACCGCCACGTCGAGGGACCAGCTGTCCATGCCCAGCTCGCCGGCCGCCCGGGCCAGCGCCACCAGGGTGTGCACCCCGTGCGAGAGCACCAGCTCGTCCGAGGCCGGCTCCAGCGCCCACAGGTGCACCACCCGATCCGGCTGCTGGCCGGCGGCCCGCAGGTCGCGCAGCAGGGCCAGCGTGTCGGCCACGCTGCCCGGCCGCACGGTGTAGCCGTCCTCGCCGCTGGCATAGGCCTCGCCGGGACGCACCACGCGCAGGCTCGCCCGGTCCGGCAGCTCCCGGCGCAGCCCGGCCACCAGGTCGTCAGCCACGCCGGCGCGGGTGTACACCAGCCACGAGCCGGGCTGGTCGGTGGCCGCCGCCGGCAGCGCCGTCTGGCGCCACACCGGCAGGTGCAGCCAGTGCTCCTCGGCAAGCTTGGGCAGCGCGGCGATGGTGTCGAAACTCATCTCCGCGGCTGGCTCGATCGCCGCGCCGGACTGCGCCGGGCCGGTGACCGCCCGGCCGCCGGAGGCCGTCCGGGGCCCGCCCTCGATCCAGTACCGCTGCCGCTGGAAGGGATAGGTCGGCAGCGGCACCCGGCCGGGCAGGCCGGGAGCGTCCGGCATCCCCGCGTCGGCGCGCCGGCCGGAATAGCTCGCCCAGTCCAGGTCGACGCCGATCAGCCACAACCGGGCCAGCGCGTCGGCCAGCGCCGCATCGTCGGACCGGCTCTCGCTGCCACTGGGCAGCGACGACAGGATCAGCGGCCACTGGCGCGGCTCGGCGCCGCCGCCGCGGATCAGCGCGCCCAGCGACTGGCCGGGCCCGATCTCCAGCACGGCCAGCTCCGGATCGGCCAGCAGGGTCTGCATGCCCGCCGCGAACTGCACCGGCTGGCACATGTGCCGGGCCCAGTAGCCGGGATCGCAGACCAGGTCGGCGTCGGCGTAGCCGCCGGTCAGGTTGGACAGGTACGGCAGTTGCGGCGGGTTCAGGCTCACGTGGCCGGCCACCCAGCGGGTGAGCTGGTCGCCGACCTGCTCCAGCATCCGGCTGTGGAAGGCATGGGTGGTCCGCAGCGCCCGGCACGGGATCTCGGCCTGCCGCAGCTGCTCGGTGAATGCGGCCACCGCGGCGACCGGGCCGGCCACCACCGTGACCTGCGGGCCGTTCAGGGCGGCGATGTCCAGCTCTTGCTCCTCCAGCCGGAACCGGGCCTGCAGCTCCTCGGCCGGAAGGGACACCGCCAGCATCGAACCCGGCGCGACCGAGCCGATCAGCTTCGCCCGGTAGGACACCAGCGCCAGCGCGTCGGGCAGCGACAGCACCCCGGCCAGACAGGCTGCCACGTACTCGCCCAAGCTGTAGCCCAGCATCACCTGGGGCTGCACGCCCCAGCTGGCCAGGGTCCGGGCCAGCGCGTACTCCACGGCGAACAGCGCCGGTTGCACCACCTCGGTGCGCTCCAGCGCGGCGCCGCGGGCGTCCTCGGCGCCGTCCGGGGTGCGGCCGAGCAGCGCGGCCAGCCCCGCCACCGCGCCCCGCGGGCCGGTCAGCAGGTCGACCAGGTCGGTCTCGGGCAGCGCCGGACGCAACAGGCCCAGGCACTCCAGCAGGGCCGCGGCGAACACCGGCTCGCGCCGGTACAGCTCGCCGACCATGCCGGGGTACTGCTCGCCCACGCCGGTGAACAGCAGCGCCACCTGCCGTCCCCGCACCGCGTCCGTCCGGCTCAGCAGGCCGGGGTCCTCGCCCCGCAGCGCGCGGGCGGCCTCGGCCGGCCCGGCCGATACCGCGACCCGGCGGTGCTCGAAGGTCTTGCGGCCGACCTGCAGCGTGTAGGCGACGTCGGCCAGCCGGGTGTTCTCGACGGCGCCGAGATGCTCAGCGAGCCGGCGGCAGGACTCGTCGGCAGCGGCCGGGGTGCGGGCCGACACCGGCAGCACCTGGAACCGGCGGCCGGTCCCCGGGTTCGGTCCGGCCACCTCCCGGACGGGCGCCTGCTCCACCACCACGTGCACGTTGGTGCCGCCCATGCCGAGGGAGTTGATGCCCGCCATCGGCTGCCGGCCGTCCCGGGTGCGCCAGGGCGTCAGCTGGGTGTTGACATAGAACGGACTGTTCTCGAAATCGATATCGGGGTTGGGGCTGGTGTAGTGCAGGCTGGCCGGGATCACCTGCTCGTGCAGCGCCATCGAGGTCTTGATCAGCCCGGTGACGCCGGCCGCCCGGTCCAGGTGCCCGACGTTGGTCTTGACCGATCCGATCGGGCAGTACTGGTTCTCCCCGGTCGCGCCGAACGCCCGGGTCAGCGCCGCCAGCTCGATCGGGTCGCCCAGCTCGGTGGCGGTGCCGTGCGCCTCGATGTAGCTGATGTCCTCGCCGGTGACCCCGGCGTCGGCGAGCGCGTCGGCGATCACCCGGGCCTGGCCCACCACGCTCGGCGCGGTGTAGCCGACCTTGAGCGCCCCGTCGTTGTTGATCGCCGAGCCGCGCAGCACCGACCAGATGTGGTCGCCGTCGCGGATCGCGTCCGGCAGCCGCTTGAGCGCGACGACCGCGGCGCCGTCGCCGAACATGCTGCCGCGGGCCTGGGCGTCGAAGGTCCGCACGTGGCCGTCCGGGGACTCCATGCCGCCCGGGCCGAAGATGTGACCCACCTTGTTCGGCACCCGGATCGACACCCCGCCGGCCAGGGCGACCTCGCACTCGCCGTTGCGCAGGCTCTGCATCGCCAGGTGGGTGGCCACCAGCGACGTCGAGCAGAACGTCTGGACGGCGACGCTCGGGCCGTAGAGGCCGAACAGGTAGGACACCGTGGTGGTCAGGGCGTCCTTGTCGTTGCCCATGATGATCTCGTAGGTGCTGACGTCGCCGCCCAGCACCGCTTCTTCGGGCATCTGCAGCAGGTAGGTGCTGATGTTCGTGCCGCCGTAGACGCCCACCCGGTCGCGATACTCGGCGGCGGCGTAGCCGGCCTGCTCCAGCGCCTCCCAGCACACCTCGAGGAAGAGCCGCTGCTGCGGGTCGGTCATCGCGGCCATCCGCGGGCTGATGCCGAAGAACGCCGCGTCGAACCCGCTGATGTCCTCCAGCACCGGGCGGGCCGGCACGTAGTGCGGATCCGACAGCTCCGCCGGGCTGACGCCGGAGGCCAGCAGCTCCTCCTCGGAGAAGAAGCTGATGGACTCCACGCCGCCGCGCAGGTTCTGCCAGAAGGCGCCGACGTCGGCCGCGCCGGGGAACCGGCCGGCCATCCCGACGACGGCGATCCGCCGGTCGAGGTCCTCGCCGGACGCTGGCCGGGCCGGCCGCGGCGCGGGCGGGCGCACGAACGGGGCGGTGACCGGCCGGGCCGCCGCGGCGTCGGCCGCGGGAACGGCCGCAGGGACGGTCGTGGCCGGTGTGGCGGTCCGCGGTCGGGGCGTTGCCGCCCCCTGCTGGTCCAGCACCGCCGCGAGCGCGTGCACCGTCGGCGCCTCGAAGAGCGTCACCGAGGCGACCGCGATCCCGAACCGCTTCTTGACCAGGCCCAGCATCTGCAGCGCCAGCAGCGAGTTGCCGCTCAGGTCGAAGAAGTTGTCGCGGGTGCCGACCGGCTCGACACCGAGCACGCCGGACCAGACCTCGGCCAGCGCCCGCTC
>Ga0326721_10000464_pt1 | contig 12214 bp, 9 predicted proteins | sample SGPome_FD_203951 | JGI IMG/M metagenome (GOLD analysis project Ga0326721, IMG submission 203951) | Soil microbial communities from Southern Great Plains, Lamont, Oklahoma, United States - SGP_1_2016 | ecosystem: Engineered > Artificial ecosystem > Soil microcosm > Unclassified | place: USA...
TGCCAGGGATCGCCGTTGCGGTGTATCTCGCCTGCCTGCCGGCGTTCACCGGCGAGGCAGCGGCTTCGATGTCAGCTTCGTCGTCGGCGGCTCGCGGCACGCCCGCGGACTGCGCTGCCACGGTGCCGTTCTCTCGGGCGGGCTTCCCGCGGATCCCACGGATCGACAACCGGTGGTTTCCGCTGATGCCTGGCGCCAACTCCGTGCTGTCGGGCACGGTGCTCGGCGACGACGGCGAGCTGCATCCTCACAAGATAATCAGCACCGTCTCCAGCGTGACCAAGCGGCTCGACGGGATCACGACCCTGGTGGTGTACGAGCGCGACTACGAGGACGGCGAGCTGCAGGAGGCCGAACTTGCCTTTGTGGCGCAGGACAAACGGGGCGTGGTGTGGAACGTCGGCGAGTACCCGGAGGAGTACTCCGACGGCCAGCTCGAGGGCGCGCCGAGCACCTGGATCGCCGGCATCGACGGCGCCCGGGCCGGCATCAGCATGCTGGCATTCCCGTCGGTCGGCCGTCGCGCCTACCTGCAAGGGCTGGCGCCCTCGGTGGACTTCCGCGACTGCGGCAAGGTATCCCAACTGGGCCGGCGGGTCTGCGTGCCGATCCGCTGTTACAACAACGTGCTGGTCATTGATGAATGGGCGCCGCTGGAACCCGGTGAGGGGCATCAGCTGAAGTACTACGCTCGCGGCGTCGGGGTGATCCGGGTCGGCGCGGTCGGCGGAGTGAATCAGGAAGTGCTCAAGCTGACCAGCCACACCAGGTTGAGCCGGGCGGCGCTGGCCGCGATCGACAGGCGGGTGCTCGCGCAGGACCGGCGCGGCTACCGGATCAGCAAGGACGTCTACCGCCGGACGCCGCACGCCCGGCTGCTGTGCGACTAACCGCCACGGCGGGGCGCGCCGTGGCGGTTGAGCCACCAGCCGGCCGGGCTGGCAGTTGGTCCAGGCGGCTCGCCGCTCCCCCGGTGCGGCGAGCCGCCGCGCTACCCCGTCGGAGACATCCCTCCGACGAGGAGAAACGCTGGTCAGGCGAAGAACGCGTCGTCGCCCGGCAGGTCGGCGTGCAGTTCCAGCAGGTCGGTGGCCTTGCCTCCCACCACGGTGAACAGGATGGAACCCCGGCTGGCCCGGGTGACGCCGTTGCGGGTGGCGATCGTCTGGTGCAGCGCCATGACGTGGCCGAGACCGTCGCCGTGCACGTCGATGAGGTGGGCACGGAACGAGCCGTCGGTCCGCTCGGCGAGCTTCTGGTAGTAGCCCAGCACCGCGTCGGCGCCCTTGTGGGTGCCGGCCAGCGGGCCGTGACCTGGCACGTGCTGCACCACGTCGACGGCGAAGATCGAGCGCAGGGTGTCGACGTCCTGGGCATTGAACGCCGCATATCCTCGCCGGATCAGCGCCATCGCGTCATCGTCGGCGGGAGCGATGCCCTCGGCTCGGGCGTAGCGGGTGACGTCGGGCGAGTAGTCGGCCATCACGCAGGGCTCCTGTCCGATAACCCAGGCGTCGTGCCCGGCCGGGAGATCGAACAGGTCACCGGCGCCGATGTCGTATTCGGCGCCGTCGTCCATCCTGACCCGCATCGTGCCGGACAGGACGTAACCCAGATGCCGGGCCTGGCAGGTCTGGGTGCCGGCGATCGGCGCGACGTCGACCGACCAGCGCCAGCCGGGCTCGAAGACCCCCCTCATCAGGGTCATGCCTCCCGCGCTCGCCAGGTGGGCGTGGCCGTGGTCAGCGAACGGACGGTGTTCGCCGTCCCGTTCCAGGTTGCTGATCAGAACGGCAGTCATGGCGGGTACCTCCAACCGGCATCAGCCGGGTGCCGAATGCATCCGGCTGGTGATGAGCTTTCCACCCGGCGGTGGGAGTGACCAGCGGAGAAATGGGGTACACGACGCAGGTTTGGCCACGCTCGGTGTGCCAGCAATTACCTGATCCAGTCAGGTCGGCCTCGCCGCCCGAAGCCGTGGAGGCCCAGCCCCCGGGGGGCTGGGCCTCCGCCGGCCGGCGGGTATCCCTAGTAAGGGATGGTCATGTCCGCGACCAGGGGGTTGTGGTCGGAGGGCATGACGCCGACGAAGCTGCCGTTGGTGAGGTTCAGCAGCAGCCGCCACGACACCATGGCCACCCCGGGCGGGGCGTAGATGTGGTCGATGCTCTGCCCGAACGCCGGCGGGGTGCGCCAGTACCCGTTGGCGCTGTTGTAGCGCTGGTTGCCCAGCCACTGGGCCGAGTCCAGGCCGTCGGCCACATGGACCGCCCGGGCGGCGACGCTGGGACCGTCGAAGAGGTGGTAGGCGTTGACGTCGGAGTTGAAGTCGCCGGCGTAGATCACCGACGCTCGCTGGGTAGCCGCGAAGGCCGATGCGGTGCTCATCAACCACTTCATGTCGGCCTGTCGGGCGGCGTCCGTGGACTCCACTCCCATGTGCACGACGACGTAGACGACCCTGGCGCCCGTGGCGCGGTTCTGCAGTCCCTGGTACGACGCGAAGTGGCCGCTGGGCATCGTCCAGTGCCATCCCGAGCCCACTGTCTGGTAGGCCGAGGACTTGTAGAGGATGTAGTTGGCGGTGCGGAAGTAGCCCGGCTCCGACGGCGGGGTCTCGGTCCGGGCCAGGGTGTAGGCGCCGCCGAGAGCGGTGGTCAGCGTGTCGACCTGCCGGGGACCCTTCACCGCCCCGGTCCAGGAGCCGGCCTCCTCCACCCCGATCAGGTCGGGGTTGGCCTGCTTGATGTAGCTCACCACCCGTGGCTGGCGCTGTGACCACGGAGCGATCACCTGGCCGTTCTCGATGCCGCCGTCCGAGGTGGCCTGCAGGACGTTGTAGGTCATCACCGACAGCCGCTGCTGGGAGGTCGTCTTCACCGTGCTGACCAGCGCCGAGTAACTGGAGCCGGTCGCACCGTTGAGCGCTTGGACCCGGTAGTAGTACGTGCGTCCCTTGACCAGGCCATAGGGCGTGAACTGGTGGTTCAGGCCGCCCCGGATCCGGTAGTTGCGCCGGTTCAGGGTCAGGGCCGAATTGGTGCCCTCGGCGATGCTGAAGCCGGTCGCCGGACCGCTGTTCCAGGTCAGGTAGGTGCCGTGGCTGTTGCTGGTGACGACCACTCCGGTGGGCACCGCCGGTCGCAGGCCGACCGAGAGGATGCCGGACCAGTTGCGGTAGCCACCGTTGATGGTCTCGACCCGGTACCAGTACGGGGCGGTGGTGTAGGCGAGGCCGGAGATGGTCATCCGGGGCGTCCTGGACAGCGCCGAGGCGTGCGCCCGACTGATGTTGGAGACGTAGAGGTTGCTCTTGAGGGTGGAGGCGAACAGCCGGTAATAGATCGTGTTCGTCGCCGGGTTGGTGGTGATCGTGAAGGACGACGCCGTGGTCGCGGCGACCCGGATTCCGGTGGGCACCCCGGTCTGGGCAGCGGCGTTGGCAGCCGTGGGAACCAGGCTGGCCGACAGGGTCGCCGCCGCGGCCACCAGGCCGCCTGCGATGCGCCAGCGAGTGGCAGCTGTCCGGGTGCGGCCTCGTCGGGCCGGCGCTATCGGGCGGCTGAAAACGTGCGGCATAGATGAACTCCTTGGGTATCACACTGCGTGCATGCGTGACTACCATACGTGTTCATTTGATGTAAGGGCGCCAAACAGCGGAATTTGGCCGCCGCTCAGCCCACGGCGATCCTGGGCGAGTACGGCATCAGCTGGATTCTGACGGCGCTGGAACCGCGGCCGTTCCTGTCGGGTCCGCGGTCAGGATCGGACGAGGATCTTGAGCGCCTGCCGCTCGGCCATGGCCCGAATTTCCGTCCGGAACGCCGTCAAGGTCAATGGTCCGGTCGACCTGCATCGCTGTCGGCGCTGGCTACCAAACCTGCCTTTGGGGTGACGACCTGCCTCGGCCGGGACGTGCTGCTGGTCGAGTGATTGGACCGTACGGCGGTCCGGGTCAGCGACGGCTGCTCGTCTCCGGCCGGCAGCGGCACCCTCACCCCGGCTTATGACCTGTGCCCTCAGCTCCGGTCGGGGACCGAGGCCAATCAGGCCATGGCGATCGGCAGGGACGGGCAGCGGGCCAGTGAATCAGATGAAGGGCCCGCCCTCCCGGGCGGGCCCTTCTCACCTACTTGGACTTTCCTTTGGTCTTGACCTGCGACAGAGCGGATCCTGCGGCCTTCTTGCTGGTGGCACTGGTGCGCGCGTCACGAAGCACCTTGCTTGCCGCGCTCGCCGCCGCCTTGCCGGTCGTCTTGTTGTCCTTGCTTCTCGGCTTCCTTCACTTCCCGGGAGTATCTCTCTGGTCGAGTTAGCTGAACCTAACCATCCGACGGGTGTCCCCTGGCGGATCGTGTCCCCACCTGTCCCCTGGTCTAGGTTGCGGCGGCTCGGCCCCTATCGGCGCGAACGGCCAGTTGCGGGTCAGGAAGTGAACCTGAGCAATGAGGATCTGTGCCTCGAGCACCGGCGCTGCGGGCCGGCGGCATCGCGTCCCCAGGTCACCGGAGACTTCCGGCTGGTTGGTCGCACTCTGCGGGTCAAATTCTCACGCGGCCTTCAGGCCGTTCAGGAACCTAATGGAAGATTACGGGCCTAAGCTCGCCAAGAGGGTCGACCGCAGATTCCCACGCCAGTCGGCGGCGTGTCGCTACCCGATTTCGAACTAGTGTTCGGGTATCCTGCAGGATGCGGTGCCGCCATGACGCGGCTCCATCCACCCAGGCGAGCCCGAGTGGACACGCCACCAGCTCCGATCAGCTGCGCAGACGGTATCGAACGCGGCCACCTGCGCCAGGTACCGACACGCTGGCGGATCGTCCAGACCGACCGGCCTGAACCAGCAGGCCCAGGAGTCAACGTGAATTACGACCCTGCACCACCCGAGGCCGAGGACCAGCAGACCGAAGAACCTCCGACCCGAAGCACAGACACCCCCACCGAGGGCCGGACAAACCTGACCCAGCCCGAGAAGATTAAAGTCTGGGTCCGGGCTGGCGGGATCTGTGTCCTGTGCCAGCGCTACCTCCTCGAAGGTGAGCTCACCGGGGTCCTGCGAACCTTCGGCGAACTGGCCCACATCGTCGGACAGCAAAACAGCGCGCGCTCACCGCGTGGCTTGCACCCGATGCCCCGGGCCGACCGCGACACCGCGGACAACGTCCTGTTGGCCTGCGCTTCTTGCCACAACGAGATCGACGATCAGCTCGCCGCCCGAATCCTCGACATCGACACCCTCGTCCAGCTCAAACGTGATCACGAACAACGGATCCGGCACGTCACTACCTTGCCCGCCAAACGACGCAGCCTCGTCCTGCGCGTGATCGGCCAAGTCCGGGGAGAAGCCGTTGAGGTGTCCCGCTCCACGGCCGCGGGCACCGTCGTCGCCGGCGGCCGGATCCCGTGGTTCGACCTCGACCGGAACCGGATCGGCGTGGAGGTCGACCTACGGCACCTGCCCGGCGAAACCGACGCCGGACCGAACTACTTCACCACCGCATGCGCCGCAATCGACGAAGTCATGGACAACCTGGTCCGGACCGGTGTCCGCACCGGTGAACTGGAGCACCTTTCGGTGTTCGCGCTCGCGCGGGTCCCGCTGTTGATCTATCTCGGCACCAAACTTGAAGACAACTACACCATCGAGGTGTACCAGCGCCACCGAGCCAGTCAGGCCTGGATCTGGGACGACACCGCCCCCGTCTACACCTTCACTGCCACGACCGGCCCAGGCATCGAGAAGGCCCGCGAAGCCGTTCTGCTGCTGAACGTATCTGGCACCGTCAACGTCTGCGAGATGACCGCCGAACTCCAACAGTTGCCCCGGATCACGGTCGAACCCGACGCCACACCAACCACCGACGTACTCTGCAACCGCGCCAGCCTCGACTCGTTCCGCGCAGCCATCCGCGCCGTCAACGCCGACCTGGACGCCCACGAGCACCTCGACCGGCTCCACGTCATCGGTGCGCTCCCGCCAGCTGCCGCCGTCGAACTCGGCCGGCTGCACGACCCCCACATCCACCCGTCGCTGGTCACCTACAACCGGGCCAACAGCGGCTACCACGTTGCCCTGGAGATCTCATGACCATGACCTTGCCCACCACGAGAGACGAACAACTGTCCCAGCTTCTCGGCTGTACCGTCGAACAGCTCGACATCAGCGCGGAGGATTTCCTCGCCGCCGAACAGCGCTACCTCGATCTGGCCAAGCACCTGGCCGAATATGGTGCCGACATCTACGTTCAGGGCAGCGTCATGCTTGGCACCGTCGTCAGCCCGTACGGACGGATCGGCGAGTTCGACCTCGACCTGGTTTGCCGCCTGAATCTGGCCAAGACCAGCATCACCCAGCAGGGGCTCAAAGAGCGGGTCGGTGGCTACCTGACTGACTACATCGACGCCACCGACGGTGTCGATGACGAGATACCGGAGCTTTCTGAAAGCCGTCGCGCCTGGGCACTGAACTACCGCCGGTTCCACATGGACGTCTTGCCGGCCATCCCGAACCTGAACTCGGGCTCGCCCACGGCGATCCTGCTGACCGACAAGCTACTGCGCGAGTGGCAGGACTCGGACCCGAAGGCCTACGTCGCATGGTTCCGGCGCCAGTGCGCGCTCCAGTTCGAACTCGCTCGCGAAGCCTTGGCCAAAGCAGCCGCAGGCACCGTCGATGACGTTCCGCTGTGGCGGGTTCGAACTCCGCTGCACCGAGTCGTGCAGATCCTGAAACGGCACCGCGACATCTTCTTCGCCACCGACGGGGAGAACCGGACCCCGTCGAGTCTCATCACCACGCTCGCCGCCCTCAGCTATCACGGCGAGCGGGATCTGCTGCACGCCACCATGTCGGTCGTGCAGCGGATGCCGCTTCACATCGAGAAGCGCAACGGCAAGTTCTGGGTGCCGAACCCGGTCGCGGATGAGAACTTCGCCGACAAGTGGAACGACTACCCGCAGCGTCGGGTCCGGTTCCTCGAGTGGGCCGCCCAAGTGGAAAGGGATCTTGAGGCTGCCGCGACCGAGACCTCCGGGGTACAGGCTGTTCGCGAACGGTTGGAGAAGGCGTTTGGACCTGACCCGGTCCGCAGGGCGTTCGGGTCGATCGCTGACCAGACCCGGAACATCCGGGAACGGGGCGAGCTGAAGGTGACCTCAACCGGGCTGCTCACCACCGGCGCCGGCATCCCAGCCCGGCCGCACAGGTTCTTCGGTGGGCCGACCAACTAACGGGCCGAGCATCGCCCAGCAGGCGATGACACTGGCCAACCGCTACCCGGACGACCCACGGCCCGTCGTCGGGGTTGGGCGGCTGCGGTGGACTGTGCGGCTGACACCAACTCCGTTGAGCGTCACCTATACGGTTCGGATCGAGTACGCCTATGGGCAGCAGCCGACCGTGACAGTGCTCGACCCGCCGCTGCGGGCGGCACCGGACACGACGGTGCACCACGTGTTCGAACGGGACGAACTGTGCCTGTACTACGACGAGTTCAACTGGCGGCGAGACCTTCTGGCCGACTCGATCCTGCCCTGGATCAGCGAATGGCTCTACCACCATGAGTACTCACAGGGTGACGGCACATGGCATGGCGGTGGGCTCCACCCTGGTGAGCTCGACTCGGACGCGCCTCGCGCAGTGCGCCGCCGCGCCGGCCGCCGGCAGCTTAACCGGGCAGCGCCGTCTACCGCCGGCCTGCCCAGCTCGTCCGGGCGCAGGATCTAGGGTTCGCCCATGAGTCATGACGCTGCGAAGGACTCCACGGGAACCTGACCGGGCGCGCCCACCTGCGCGACATCGGCGGCGCCGCCGAACTGCCGTTCTCACTGCGCGCCTCCGACACGAAACCGCACTTGCAACCGCCGGCCTGGCCCGGCCCTTAGCGTCGTACTGAACCAGCTGCCCGGCCGCGTTGCGTGGCCACCGGGCCGAAATGCTCCGGAAGTTATCAGAGGCATCACCCACACTGTGGATCATGTGCCAATACGATTCGCGATGCACACGAGCTCAATTTCACCGAAGCCCCGATGCGGGCCCCTACTACAGTGGCCGCGACCTCACCACGGACACCAAGCCGCCAGTACCGCCGCGGCGGTGCCTGCGGGATCTCGAAGGGGAGCCGAACCGCTTCGGCCTCACCGAGAACAGGTGTGTCCGCTACCGCCACCGACGGCGTGTCGCCACCTCAACCCAACGGGGGTCATCAGACTGAAGCAGGTGACCGCCGCTGTAGAGATCACCTATGAAATGTCTGGACCGCTCGCTCCGACCGAGCTAACGCTGTGGCGGAGCCTGGTCGACGAGATCAGCGACCTCGTCGGAGAGCCGGCGCTCACCTCGGTCGTAGTCACCGACGACATGCCCGGCGTCGTTTCTGGACTTCACACCTCCATCCCATGGCAGTTCGGTGCCCGCGACGACGACACGCCCTACAATCCGGAAAAGGTCGACGGTGGACTCGCCGTGGGGCGCACCATTCCTCTCGAGGACCGGACCGTGATCGTCGTCAATGCGGGAACAGCTCGCATCGAACCGGGCATGGCACGACGGCTCCTCCATCATGAAGCCCGCCACGCCCGCCTGCACCACGGCGGCGATACGGCCTGGGCTATGCATCGGCGCGGTCCTTTCGAACGGCCGCCCGGGTACGTCTTCGCCTATGTCTATTTGGCGCAGTCAATGCTGGACGAATACCGGTGCGAGGCCGCACTGGCACCGGACGTGACCGCCAGCACCAATTTAGGCTCGGTACGCCCGTCCGATTGGGCCGATGTTGCCCAAGTCTTCGATGCGGCACGGCAGCATTACGCGGCCGAAGGCGACCTCTCTGGCGCCTACAGCATTTTTCTAAGCGGTTTGGACCGGGTCTCGTCGTTTGCTGGTCACGCGGCCGCGACCGTCAGCCGCGGCGAACTTTCTGTAGCGGATTGGGCAGACGTTGCGCCGGTCGTGCTGGCGGTGGAGGCCTTGGCCGACGTGCCGTCGGCAGACGAACGCCTCACCCACCCGGAGTTGTCCGACATCGTCGAGCGCCTCATCCACACCTTCGGCTACATCACCGAAGCCCTCGGTTTCCAGGTAGACGTCGACGAAGAGGCCGACACCACCTCCTTCTGGCTTCTCTGAGACCGGGCCGAGTCTCCAACGTCCCGCACAGACCAACTTCACGTGGGGGGCTTGGTCGCGCCACTTCGGGAGCGGAGTGCCCACCTGGGTACCCGGCCTCTGAACCGAAGCTGCTGCGGCTCTTCCTGGCGTAGAAGTGCGCAGCGCACCTAGGGCACGTCCTGTGAACGAAGATCGAGGAGCCAGTCGTGCGCAACCGATATATCCGCCCGCGCCGGCAGGCAGCAGCTCGCTCTATATGCGGCGGTGCTTGCCTCGAAATGCAGCCAAGCGGTGCAGGTGCTGGCCGGCGGAAGCGATGGGGTTTCGGCAAGGGTCACAGATCCACTTCACCGTCCACGCAGGCCAGGGACATTGAACACACGAATCTCAGACCAGGTTGGCAGCGAGTAGGAAGCGGCGCGTCCAAGCAATTTCATCGTCCACGTCGGTACGGCGCAGAGCGTCGTACCACAGCTTCTGGCGACGTTCCTGCCGGTGATAGTCGCCTTGATGCGCGATGCGGTTTCGGCGGTTGTACTGCACGTTCAACCGGTTCTTGACCTCCGCGACCGGGTCACCCATGCCAGAAGCGATGGTCGCCCAGAACCCCGTCACTCCCACCAAGGCAAAGGCGCGTTCGATGTTCGCGGAGCCCTGGTATGTCTCCTTCAGCAGCGCATCGTGGATCACCGACTTGAGCCGCACTCGCGGACGGGAGCCCAGTCGATTCGATAGGAAGCCGCCGATGAGCTCATCCACCGAGCCAAGAGGCACAGGAAACTTCTCCGCTGAACGGCTCATCGGGCCTGTCAAGAGTGCGCCGCGCACACGTTCGTGGAAGTAGGTGTCGACTGCCGCTCCCACGAACGTCCAGGCCGCACGCAGTATGTCGCTCTCTACGTTCCAAGGATCAGTCGGCGGGTGGCCAGCTTTCGCTGCCAGCTGTTCTGCGCGATCGAGCAGGTCCTGACCGAGATTGAGCGGTGTTAGCGGCATGCTGCGAACCTACGGGATACCACCTGACGGCGGTCGCCTCTTCGGCACCAGACCATGCGGCGACTCGTTGGCAGCTGAGCAGCAATAGCAGTGGACGACCTTTTTCGCGACCAGCAGGAAGACTGCCGGGTCCGCTTCACCCGCCCAGAAGAAATGGCATTCTGACTGGGTGTGTCTCAGCTCCAGCGCTGTAGAGCCTCCGGTGCGGGGCCACTGAATCAATACGCAATCGTCACGTCGAGAACGCCCGATTCCGGGGCCTTGGTAGCCCTGCATCAACTCACGCGTGGCCTTTGCAATCGGCAGCTTGAATGCCGTCGCGGTGGGGTGCCCTCGACCCGTTAGCTTGAGCGACACCCACGGGCGCATCTACTGACGGCGGGGGCAGCGAAGTGTCGACGACGGATAGGCGGCGCCTTGTCGTTCCAGTCATCACACAGTTTGCGCCGACGGCCAAGCCAAACAGGAACACGTAGATCGAAGCGTATGCTGACCTCGTCTCGCTGAAAGTACGGTTGCTGGTCAGCTTCTGATTGACCGAGTCGCGAGTGCCAGCCAGTGTCTTCTGAGCGCTCGTTAGTCGAGCTTCGGCCTGCTGTAGTTGACCTTGCAAGCTCCGAGCGACGGCCGACGCATCGCGGTATCGGTCAAGAAGCGCCTTTGCGAGCGGACCGTCACCCGGAGGTTGCCCGTTCGCACCGGTGATTTCCCTGTGGTATTCCAGAAGCGCAGCGTCGGCGGCTTTCTGTGCAGCAGCCAGATTTGTCACCAGTAATCGAACGTTCTCCTGCTGTGAGACGACCGCGGCCTCTTGAGGCTTTACTGAGTCGGCCACCGCCTGCTGGCCAGGCGTCAATTGCTCTCGCTTCAGGGTGACGAGCGCATACAGGGTCACAGAGACGACTACGCAGACGAGAGCGAGTGCGATAGCGGTGGCTTCTCGAAAAGTGCGCCGAACATCTAACTCGCGCATGTCAAAGACGAGGTCTCCGATACCGGCGGCAGCGATCACCGTGGCGAGCACCAAGAGCTCCCCGTCGCCGAACAGGTTGCTCGCGCTCCAGTTCGGTGTGCCCTCATCCATCCATTCGGCGAAGAGCTTCGATACGATGGGCAACAAAGGTAACGAGACAGCGAAGATCGCCCACTTGGTAAAGATCAGGGGCCGCTCCCCAGAGCCTTTCAGCGCTAGCTTCATAGGCGAAGGGTACTGATCAAGTTCCAACTAACTTCGCTCACCACCCAAGACGACGGTTGTGCCCTGGTTGCCGGAATGGCAGAACTCGGCATCAGTCTCTGCGCAAGACTCGGCGGAGATGCCGTTCGAGCCGTAAACAGCTCGCCTAGCGGCGATCGCTTCCTTGTTGCGGAGATGGTTGGCGATAGCCTCCGGGTTGAGCTCCGCAGCTCGCGCACGGTCTGCCTGGTCGTCGGCCACGGGGACGACCAAATCGCCCGCCTCGTAAAGAGCTGAAGCATGGTGGGCAAACACCGATTCATCCAGGTGAAGCGTTTCGCGGCGTGGATGAGGCGCACCCGGATGTGACTAACAGGGAGGCAGCAATAGAACAGACGAGGAAAGATGAGGGAAGCAAACGGCGGACCACGGAACCGACGGCGTCGGCCGCCTCCGGGATTGGTCGGCGCTCATGCACCACCAAGCTGCGCGCGTAGCCCTTAGCGTCGGCGTCCATACCGGGTCGTCGAGCACGGGCCGACGCTCACACAAGCCCGACGGTCACGCCGGCGCCAGCGGCCAATCGCGCTAGATCCAGGGGAACGGAACCTACCGCTCAACCGGTGCCGCGCGCAGAGAGCGGCACGTCCCCATCAACACCCGGAGGTGAAGGCACGTTTCTTCACGGTCGTGCTCGACAGCGCCAGATGGGGAGCGGGGGCTCTCAGCCGTGTGGCATGGCGGTGGCGAACGCTTGCGTGAGCCCGCACAGCTCGAGCCAAATTTGCCTGCTGTTTGAGGGGTCACCCCGCTTTGTAGGCTAGCCAGCCCGTAGATGCATCCGCAGCGCCGTCCGAGCCTGGAGAACAAGTGACCGAGTCCGCTCACGCCGGTCAACCGCCGCTTCCAGCGTCCCCCGCGGCGGTAGAGCT
>Ga0326721_10000465_pt1 | contig 12213 bp, 12 predicted proteins | sample SGPome_FD_203951 | JGI IMG/M metagenome (GOLD analysis project Ga0326721, IMG submission 203951) | Soil microbial communities from Southern Great Plains, Lamont, Oklahoma, United States - SGP_1_2016 | ecosystem: Engineered > Artificial ecosystem > Soil microcosm > Unclassified | place: USA...
GGAGGTCGATCCGCTCTACACCCACGGCCGTCGCGTCCTGCACGACGTGGTGCGCAATGCCTTGTTCACCCAGGTGGGGTGGACCGTCATCCGCCTGCGATTGGGCGGGCAGCCCCCGTTGGGTGGATACGACGTCGTTACCAGTGGTGAATCAATCACTGAGGAGGTCATCACCGCCCTGGTCGCCGCCGTCACGGACGCGGTAGCCGGCCAGCCAGCGCAGGTGCGCCGGGTCGGAACGACGACCGCTACTACCACCCCGGCCACCCCGGCCGCCCTGGCAGCCCCTGCCCAACAGATCCTGGCCCAGCCGATCCTGACCAAGCCCGCCGCCACCGCCTCGACGCCACCGCCTCGACGCCACCGTCCCGGCTCGGGACACTGACCACGCGGCCGCGTTTCGACAACGCGGTCTTCTTCACCTGGCAACTGGACTACGGCGACAAAGTCCACCTCGCCCTGCTGGACTCCGGACACTACCTGGGCAAGAACACCACCCGAGGCGGGGTCCGCTTCATCCGCACCACCCACTTCCACACCCTCTCCCAACACCAATGGCCCGCCGCCCTCGAAGCCGCCCTGGAACCGCTCACCGAGGCCGAGCTGGCCCCGGTCTCCCCCTTCCCCTGGGGGCAGCGCTTCTTCACCGGCCCATGCGGGCAACAGGTGCTGGTGCCCTCGACCTTCAACCTCGGCGGCCAGGAAATGATCATCGACACCGAACTACCCGGCCCCGACTCCTGGACCCCCACCACCGTCTCGGCAGGCGACACCCCGCTGATCGAGCTGCACCCCGAAGCAGCCGACACCGGGTGGCTGATTGCCGAGGTCCAGCACCGCCCTATCCGCGGTCCCCACCACTACAAGATCCGCATGACCCGCACCGGGGAACGCACCGGACACTGGGCTTCATCCACCCACCACCCCGTCAGCTAATCCCGTCAGCCCACAGACTGGCCTGTAGAACGGGCGGGTCGCTGCCCCTACCCCACCTTCGCCTCTGGCCACATGGCTCAAGCCGTGTTGCACGGGCGGTCCGATGCTTACCGTCGGACCCGATGGCCGGCCGCTCCCAGGCCCGTTATCGCCAGGTGGTGGAGCGCCGCGCCGCCTCATAGACGGCCTCCATCACCTCGGGGGCGTGGATGTCACGCTGACGCAGCAGCCATCGGGTGAGCTGATGGCGGGACACCACCGACACGCCATCGGGTTGCTGCTTGATGACCACGTCCTCGGCGCGCACGGTCACGATCAGCCCCTCCACAGCCACGGGAAAGCCACAGACCGCGCTGAGGAGTCGAGTAGCGCGGGCGGCCTCATGACGGCTGGTGCGCACATAGGGCTGCCGATGACCGTTGACCAGTACCGTGTTCCCACCGACCCAGATCCTTGCCCCGGGGTGGTGCTTGGCATTGACCGTGAAGACCCCGCCAGGACCGATGACCAGGTGATCGATATCAGCGCCCCGCTCCCCCACCGGAATGGCATGCAGCACCCGCCACCGAGGATCCCTCGCCACCACCTTGGCCAGCCGGGCGGCGACCTTCACCTCCCCATCGGCTCCGATCCGCCACGCACGCTCCTCGGTGTGCACCCCCAGCAGGCGGGCCACCACCGTCTTCACCGGCGCAGCCTCCCGGGCCGTGCGGGCCTGTTCCCGCGCCTGCGCCCCGGGGGTGTTGGCAGCCAGATCAACCCACGGCCGGGCAACAGGCTCGGTGGTCTCATCGGTGGCGACACGGCTGGCCGGTCGCGCAACACCCACCCCGGCCTCCTCCCCCGCCAGAGCCGATGTGCCGGCGAGCGCCGAGGCGAGGTAGGTGCCTTCGGGAGCGGCCGGGGCGGCGAGCGCAGAGACGACGTGAGTGCCCTCGGGAGTGGAGGGAGCAGCCTGGGCTGGGGTAACGGGCTGGACCGTCACCGCTGCGCCGGGTACGGCGTCTACGGGAGCACTGGTTGAGCGATCACCGGGGCGCCGACCAGCCTTCCACCCCGCCACAGCCTCCACCAGGACCGGCAGGAACTGCGGGGCCTCGGGGTGAGGTTCATCGGTGACCAGGTCCCACCAGCCGAGCTTCACCCCACCGGGATGCGCCGCGTACAAACGGTCGTGGCCGTAACGCCGCCACCGCTTCACCACCAGGCGTGGCGCGCCCAGATCACGGTGCTCGGATCGGGGTGAGCAGCCCTTCGTGCCGCCGGCGCACCGGTCGTCTCCTGCCGCACTGGTGTCGCCCTGCGACCGTGCTGTCTCAGCCATCTCGTCTCCTGCCCCACCCATTCATGTGCAAACGTAAACGATCTGTCTCCAAGGGTGAGTAATGAGTCAGCGTCAACAGCGACCAACGCGCCGGGGGCCCGGCACCACCACGCCGAACAGACCGGCGAGCGCGAGACCTGGGCGCAGCAGGGGGGCCGCGAGCGGCCCAAATGATGCGGTTACCCCTGCCGCACCCCTCATTTGCGGGCTAGTCCACGTCTGGATGCTGGAGCAGGCCCTTGTCGAGGACCCGTCCTGCGAGATCCGGCCCCGGACCATCCCTCCCCCCGCGCGGCACTGCTCCAGCGCTCAGGTGCCCCGACGGGGATGCGCCCGGACCGTGATGGTCGGTGGGGCGTAGGGGCTGGAGCCGGCAGGACGACGCTTGTGCTCCCGCCCCGTGGTCGCGGCCCGCGAGCGCGGTCCGGGTACGTGGTGGGTGTAGGAGGCGTCCATCCTCCCGATGTCGAGGTCCTCGCGTGTTCCGGCCACCGGCACGACCCATCTCACGCCGGACCGGGCCATCTCCTCCGGGGCTCTGGGGGTGTCCGGGGGTGAGGGGGAAGACCGGATCGGGTCGCTCCGGCTCCGGTGCGGGGTGGGTCTCGGCGCGGTGGTGACGGCAACGACACCATCCGCGCAGACGAGGGCTACGACACCCTGCACGGCAACAACCACCATGACAGCATCCGCGGCGACAACGGGAACGACTCCCTGTACGGGCAGGACGGCACCGACACCATCCGCGGAGACGCCGGCCCCGACAGCGCCCATGGTGGACCTGGCAAGGACACCTGCCGCGCCGAGACCGGGGTCAGCTGCTGGATCCCCCACCCGCCTGGAGGAAACGCACGATGGGAGCCCGCCCATCCATCAGGGGATGGGCGGGGCCCCTCACCTCGACACCGGGAAAACCGTCATCACCGGGCATCACCGGGCATCACCGGAACGGGTCTTCCCCGTCCGAAGATCCAGCAGCGGCCCACCTCCCGAGGAGTGCAGGACTGTTTGTGCCCCACCGCGACCAGCGCGTGGGTGGGGCAGAGGCCTCTGCCTCACGGTGGACGCGGCGTATGAACTCGCACCGGTCGGCGGAGGCCTTCACGGGCGGACCGGGAGCAGGGGTGAGGGGCGTTCCAAAGCCCGTTCCAGAGCCCGTTCCAGCGGGTGTGGGCACCGGCAACGGCGCCGTTGCGGGCCAGCAGCTGTTCCGCCTCATCGCCGGTGAGTGGGCGGGCGCTCTTGGCGGGGTGGCACCTGGGGCAGGAAGCCACGAAGTTGCCCATACCGTTGAGGTCCGGACTCGCCCGTGGTGGCAAGTCGGCGTCATCCTCCAGGAACACCCACGGGAACCTAGCCCTCCGCTCCCCCGGTGGGCGCAGACAGGGCCGGCGTTGCTGCGTGGTGAGGAGGGGGCGAGTCTGCTGTGGCCCGCGCCCGCAGAGGCCCGCTCTCGCGGGCCCGGGATGCCCTTGGCGCCGGACAACGCCGTCGAAGCCGTGATCAGCGGCAGCTGCCCGTCCGGGAAGGAGCGGTGGTTGTGCTCGCCCGAAGGTCCTGAACGCCCTGCGGACAGGGGCGGCATCTGCCCTCGCGCGGAGTCGATCAGCCCCGGTGGCCGCCCGGGTGGTGGGAGGACCTCAGGCCAGCGCCTGCAAGAGTAGGTGTGGTGATCTCACCACCCCCGAGCGAGATTCCCGGCGCCCCCGTTCGGGGGGGGGGCAACGAGTGTCGGCGGACGGGCGGTGGTCCCTGACCTGCGGAGGTTCGCTCGACTCGACGTCTCTTCGTTCCGCGTGTCGCGCGTACCACCGGTGTCAAGAAGCTCGGGGCGGGCGCAGGGTCCTCGGTCGGATACCACAGCCGCGTGGGCACACCATCGGTGCAGGCCCTGCCGTGGCGTGCAGTGGTCTTCCCCGGGGACAGTACTGGTGCTCACGGGGCCGAAGGGAACACTTCCGCAGTTTGGGCGCTCCGCTGACCGAACCCCGAGCAGGAATACGAGCGGGAGCCGGACCTGAAGGCAGGCTCAGGGCGCTGAACCGACAACCACCGCGAGGGTGTCCTCTGTCCCGCCCCGGGCACCATCGACTGGGTGCTCAGCCAGGCACCGCCAGGTGTACTGACGCCCCCGGGCGTGCCCCGTCGCAGGCCCCGCCACCGGGGCGCCCGTCACCGGATCCCGACAGGACACCGCCTCCCGGACGGGACCCGGGGGCCTGGGCGGGCGAGGCGACGGTGAAGGCCTCCTGGGGCGTGGCCGGCACGGTGGGCCCCCCGCGGTGACGCACAGGAGCTGGCGGCCGGTCCTCGACCCCGTCCTGCCCGGCAGCGCCGCGGTAGCCGACCCAGCAGCTGCCCGGTGCCTGCCGGCTCCGGCCGGGGCCTCGTGCTTCCCCGGGGGAACGAGGACCGTGACCGCCGCCGCGACATCTGCCCTCGCGCGGTCATCGACGGGCGAGGCCCCGGGACGGTCCCTGCCGTCCCGGGGCCTCCTACAGCGACACCCCGGGGACCCGCCCCCTCCAGCGGGCCACCCCGGGGACCTCACCGGAGCGGGGCCCCCGCCCCCGGCGAGCGCGGCCCGAGGGGAGCCGCTGCAGCACTTACGCGCTGGCGCGCTCGGCCGAGAAGCCCAGTGCTCGGGAGATCGCCTCGGCGGCGGCGATCGCCTGGGGGGCGAACTGCTCGATGCTGGAGCCGGGGTGCTCCAGGGCGATCGAGGAGATCGACAGGCCGTAGGTCACCCGGCCGAGGTGGTCGTGGATCGGGGCGGAGACGCACACGGTGCCGCGTTCGTTCTCGCCGAGGTCCAGGGCGTAGCCGCGCTGACGGATACGGGCCAGCTCGGCGTGCAGCTGCTGGGGATCGGTGATGGTCCTGTCGGTGCGTGCGGGCAGGCCGGCCTCGGCGATGAACCGGTCCACGTGCTCGGCCGACCAGCTCGCGAGCACGACCTTGCCCATGCCCGAGCAGTGCATCGGCATCGACAGGCCCACCCGGGAGGCCATCCGGTAGGGCTTCGTGGAGTCCCGGCGGATGACGTAGACCATCTCGAAGCCGTTGACGACGCCGACGTGGATGGTGCAGTCGACCTCGCGCACGAGCGCGTCGACGATCGGCTCCGCGAGGGAGGTGATGTCCAGGCGCGAGATGGCCCTGCCGGCGATGCCGAGGAGGCGGGGGCCCGGGTGGAAGCCGCGGTCGCTGTCACCGGTGATGAACTCCTGCTCGACGAGCGTGGCGAGAATGCGGTGCACGGTCGCCTTGGCCAGGCGGGTCTCCTCGACGATGTCGGTGAAGCGGTTGTGCAGGACGGCGGCCTCGAGCACCCGCAGCGTCTTCTCGCTCGCGCCCATCGACGGCGCCGGGCTCGTGTCGAGCACCCGGTGTTCGACGGTCATGGCCACCTCATCTCATCTCGGCGATCGCGACACCGTCCATGTCGTCGAAGGACTGGTTCTCCCCGGCCATCGCCCACACGAAGGAGTAGTTCGATGTTCCCACGCCCGAGTGGATCGACCACGACGGGGAGAGCACCAGCCCCCCGTCGCCGACCATGAGGTGGCGGGTCTCGGAGGGCTCGCCCATGAGGTGGACGACGCGGGCGTCGTGGGCCACGTCGAAGTAGACGTAGAACTCGGTGCGGCGGTCGTGGGTGTGCGCCGGCATCGTGTTCCACATACTACCGGGGTGCAGCTGGGTCACGCCCATGACCACCTGGCAGCTGCGCACGCCGTTCTCGTGGATGTACTGGTTGAGCGTGCGGCGGTTGGAGGTCAGCGGGTCGCCGAGCTCGCGCACGGTGCCCTGTCCCGGCTCGACGAGCGCGGTCGGGTAGGTGGTGTGGGCCGGTGCCGAGAAACCGTAGAAGCGGGCGGGGGCCGCGGGGTCGTCGGAGTCGAAGGAGACGTCCTGGACGCCGCGGCCGAGGTAGAGGCAGGCGCCGGTGGTCATCGCGTGGCGGTGGCCGTCGGCGGTGACGGCCCCGGGCGCACCGATGTTGACGATGCCGATCTCCCGGTGGTCGAGGAACTGCTCGCTGCGGATCTGCGGCACGGCCTCCAGCGCCAGCGGCGCGTCGGTGGGCACGGCGCCGACGGCGACCACGCGGTCGTAGTGGGTGACGACGGTGCGCACGCTGCCGGGGACGAAGAGGTCCTCCACGAGGTAGCGCTCACGCAGTTGTTGCTGGGTGGCACCGGGGATCTGCTCGGGGGAGGTGGGGCCGTGGACGGCGGTCATGAAGGTTCCTTCCATGAGGGCTCAGCTCGGGCTCAGCCAGGGCTCAGCGGGGTCGGACAGGGTCGGACAGGGTCGGACGGGGGTCAGAGCAGGCCCATGAGGCCGGGCAGCCACAGGGACAGCTCCGGGACGAAGACGATGACGAACAGCAGCGCGGTCAGCACGAGCAGGAACGGCACCAGTTTGACGATGACCGGCTCGAGCTTCATCTTCGCGACCTGGGCTCCGACGAACAGCACGGGAGCCGAGGGCGGGGAGATGACGGCGATCGAGAGGTTGAAGACCATCACGATGCCGAAGTGCACCGGGTCGATGCCGTAGGAGAGCGCGATCGGCAGGAAGATCGGGGTGAAGATCAAGATGGCCGGTGTCGGGTCGAGCGGAATGCCGATCAGCAGCAGCACGAGCATCATGATCAACAGCACGACGACCTTCGAGTCGGTCCAGCCGAACAGCGACTCGGCGATCAGCTGCGGCAACCGCGCGTAGGTCATGACGTAGGACATGATCGTCGACACCGCGATCAAGAAGATCACGATCGCGCTGGTGCGGGTGGCGTCGAAGAGGATGCCCGGCAGGTGCCGGATCGAGATGGTGCGGTAGAGGAAGGAGAGCAGCAGCGCGTAGACCACGGCCACGGCCGAGCCCTCGGTCGGGGTGAAGAAGCCGGCCACGATGCCGCCGATCGCCACCGCGATCAGACCGAGGGAGGGCACCGCGCGCCACAGCGTGCGCAGGAACACCGGCAACGCCGGCCACGGCTCGCCCCGCAGGTCGGGGTGGCGGCGCGCGTAGAGCAGCCCGACGCCCGCGCAGGCCAGTGCCCACAAGATGCCGGGGACGTAGCCGGCGACGAACAGCGCCCCGACCGAGGTGCCGCCGGCGGCGAGGGAGTACACGATGAGCGTGTTGCTGGGCGGGATGAGCATGCCGGCCGGGGCCGAGGCGATGTTCGCCGCCGCGCTGAACGCGCGGTCGTAGCCGGCCCGCCGCTGCATGGGGGACATCGTCGAGCCGACGGCGGCGGCGGCGGCGACGGCGGAGCCGGAGACGGAGCCGAAGATCGCATTGGCGATCACGTTGGTCTGCACCAGGGGCGCGGGGGTGCGGCCCACCAGCACGCGGGCGAGGTTGATCAAGCGCTCGGCGATGCCGCCGGTGTTCATGATGCCGCCGGCGAGGATGAAGAACGGGATGGCCAGCAGCGCGAACGAGTCCACCCCCCCGACCATCTGCTGGGCGGCGGTGATCGCCCCGCGGCCGAAATCGACGATCAGCAGCATGCACAGTGCCGAGGGCAGGCCGATGGCGACGGAGACCGGCGCGCCGATCGCCAGCAGCAGCACGAGTCCGCCGATCAGCAGGGCGCTGATGGTACCGGGATCGATCACAGCGCCGCCGCCTCGAGGTCCTCGTCGACGCCGACGTGCCCCTGGTAGCCGGGCAGGAAGGCAGCGACGATGTGGATGGTCAGGTAGATGCTCAGCAGCACCCCGGAGATCGGCAGGGCGAGGTAGAGCTGGCCCTGGGTGAAGGGCAGCAGCGGGTTCTGCTGCCCCCACGCCAGGGCCGACTGCTGGAACCCGCCGAAGACCATCACGTAGAGCACGAACCCCAGCGTGGCGAGGTAGGCCAGGACGTCGGCGTAGCGCTGGAGGGCCAGCGGCAGCCGTTGGACGAGGACGTCCATGATGACGTCGGCCTTCTCCCCGACCGCGATCGCGATGCCGATCAGGCTGACCCACACGAAGGTGTGCCGAGCCGCTTCCTCGGACCAGGCGCTGGGCTGGCCGAGCACGAGGCGGGTGAAGACCTGCCACGCCACCAGCAGCACCAGCACGGCGAACAGACCGATGCACAGGGTGCGCAGCGCCCCGTCGAGCCACGCCCGAACCGTGAGCGCCCGTTCTGTGATGCTCATGCGTTCCCCGGTGCTCATCACCCGCGCGCCGCCTCGATCTTGTCGTAGACCGAGCGGGCGAGGTCGCTGGTGGCCTTCTGCTCGTGCAGCGGCAGCACGGCCTGGCGGAACGCGTCGAGGTCGACGTCGCTGAACTGCGCCCCGGCCTCCTCGGCGGCGGTGGTGGCCTCCTGGACCGCGGCGCTGAACAGCTCCAGCTCGGTGTCCACCGACGTCGTGAGCAGCTCCTCGAACACGGCCCGGTCCTCCTCGGAGAGGCCCTCCCACACGGCCGGGTTCGTGACCAGGTAGTCGGGCATCATCAGGTGCTCGGTGCGCGAGTAGTACGGGGCGATCTCGTCGTGGGAGAGCGAGGAGTAGATCAGCTCGTTGTTCTCCGCCCCGTCGAGCACTCCCGACTGGATCGCGGTGAAGACCTCGCCCTGGGCCATCGGCGTGCCGACCCCGCCCATGAGCTCCATCATGCGCACGGTCGTGTCCGAGCCGATGACCCGGATCTTCTGCCCCGCGAGGTCGGCCGGCGTCTGGACCGGCCCGTCGGTCGAGTACACGTTGCGCACCCCGCCGTGGTAGGCGGTGAGCACCTGGATGTTGTCGTCGGTGAGGGTGTCGTAGAGCTCCCCGACGGCCGCGCGGTCGTTGAGCACCGACAACTGGTGCTCGGGGGAGTCGTAGAGGTAGGGCAGGTTCACGACCGAGAAATCGGACTCGAAGTTCTCCAGCAGCGTCCCGGCCACGACGGCGAAGTCGATCGTGCCCGACTGCACCTGCTCGATGGTGGCCGCCTGGTCCCCGAGCGTCTCGTCGGTGTAGAGCTCCAAGGCGTAGCGGCCCTCCGTGCGGGCCTGCAGCTCCTCCGACAGCTCGGCCAGCGCCCGCGCCTGGGGGTGGTTGGCGTCCTGGTTGAACGCGACACGAAAGACGGTCTGCGCCTGGTCCCCGGCCTCGGCGGAGCAGGACACCACCGCCACGGTCATCAGGGCTGCGGCGCTGAGCGTGCCCAGCATTCGTCGTTTCTGCATGAGTTCCTCCTCGGTGAATCACGGCCCGCGACGGTGAGTCGCGGCCCGCGAGGGTGAGTCACGGCCCGCGATGGTGAGTCACGGTCCGCGATGTGATTTGCGCCACGGGCGGGGTCAGGCGCTACTCTAACCACATAGAACTGAGTTGCGCCACACGGAACTCGACATGAAACTAGGTTCCATGTAACGCTCAGCGGACGCGCGAAGGAGACGGCAGTGCGAGCAGCGAAATACATCGGTCAGGGACGGATCGAGGTCGGTGACGCCCAGGCCCAGCGGCCCGGGCCCGGTCAGGTGAGCATCCGGGTCGCCTACAACGGCATCTGCGGCACCGACCTGCACATCGTGCAGGGGCACATGGACGGGCGGGTCTCGACCCCGGCCGTGATCGGCCACGAGATGAGCGGCGTCGTCGAGGCCCTCGGGGCGGGCGTGGACACCCTCGAGATCGGCCAGCCCGTCACCGTGATGCCGCTGCGCTGGTGCGGGCAGTGCGCCTCCTGCCGCGCCGGGCACCAGCACATCTGCCAGCGGCTGGACTTCGTCGGCATCGACTCCCCCGGCGCGCTGCAGCAGCAGTGGACCGTGCCCGCGGCGCTGGTCGTGCCGCTGCCGGCGGGCGTCTCCCTGGAGCACGCCGCGCTCGTGGAGCCGCTGGCCGTGGCGGTGCACGACGTGCGGCGGGCCCGGCTCAGCGCCGGGGAGACGGCGGTGGTCATCGGCGGGGGCCCCATCGGCCAGCTCATCGCCGTCGTCGCCCGCGCGGCCGGTGCCGAGGTGATCCTCGCCGAGCCCGACGCCGCCCGCCGCGCCTTCGCCGCCCAGCACGGCGCCACCGTCGTGGACCCCGCCGGTGAGGACCTCGCCGCGGTCGTCGACCGACACACCACCGGCGCCGGCGCCGACGTCGTCTTCGAGGTCGCCGGAACTCCCCGCACCGCCCTGGAGGCCACCGCCCACGCCCGCACCCGCGGGCGCGTGGTGTTCGTCGCGATCCACCCGCAGCCGGTGCCGGTGGACCTGCACCGCGTCTTCTGGCGGGAGCTGGAGGTCCTCGGCGCGCGCGTCTACGAACGGGAGGACTTCGAGCGCGCCGTCGAGCTGCTCGCCGCCGGCGCGGTGCCCGCCGAGGGGCTGATCACCCGCGTCGTGCCGCTGGAGGAGACGATGGAGGCCTTCGACGCGCTGCTGTCGGCGGCTGCCCTGAAGATCCTCGTCGACGTGCAGGCAGGTGCCCGATGAGCCTCTCCCTCGACCTCACCGGCACCACCGCCGTCGTCACCGGCGCCCGCCGCGGCATCGGCTTCGCCATGGCCGAAGCCCTCGCCGGGGCCGGGGCGGACATCATCGCCGTCTCCGCCGGGCAGGAGCCCGACGGCGGCGCCATCGGTGCGCGCGTGCGCGAGCTCGGCCGCTCGTTCGAGGGCCACGCCGTGGACTTCACCGACCGGGCGGCCGTGGCCGCCTTCGGCGAGGCGGTGCGCGAGCGCGCCGACGTGCTGGTCAACAACGCCGGCACCATCCGCCGCGCCCCGGCCGCCGAGCACCCGCTGGCGTGGTGGGACGAGGTGCTGGAGGTGAACCTGCGCAACCAGTTCGTGCTCACCCAGGCGGTCGGCGCCTCGATGGTCCGACGCGGCGCCGGGCGCATCATCTTCACCGCCAGCCTGCTCAGCTTCCAGGGCGGCATCAACGTGCCCGGCTACACCGCGGCGAAGTCCGGGGTGAGCGGGCTCGTGAAGGCCCTCAGCAACGAGTGGGCCCAGCACGGGGTGACCGTCAACGCCATCGCCCCCGGCTACATCGCCACCGACAACACCGCCGCGCTGCGCGCCGACGAGGACCGCTCCCAGGCCATCCTCGAGCGCATCCCCGCCGGCCGCTGGGGACGACCGGCGGACCTGCAGGGGGCCACCGTGTTCCTCGCCAGCGCGGCCGCCGCCTACATCACCGGCGTGACGCTGCCCGTCGACGGCGGGTGGATGGCACGATGAGCGCCCTCGCCACCGCCCACCACCTCGACCTGCGCGGGGTCGTGCCGCTGGCCACCGTGCCCGACGCCGCCGCCGCCGACACGATCGCCGCCGGCCTGGTGGCCGGCGGGCTGCCGGTGCTCGAGGTCGCCCTGCGCACCCCCTACGGCCTGGCCGCGATCGAACGGATCGCCGCCCGCGGGGACGTGACCGTCGGCGCCGGCACCGTGCTCACCGCCCAGCAGCTGCGGGCCAGCCTCGAGGCCGGGGCCTCCTTCGTCGTCGCCCCAGGACTCGACGAGGACGTGGTCGAAGCCGCCCTCGCCGCCGGGGTGCCCGTGCTGCCGGGCATCATGACCCCCAGCGACGTGCAACGCGGAATCCGGCTCGGGCTCACCCGGCTGAAGCTCTTCCCCGCCGGGGTCGCCGGCGGACCGGCCCTGCTCACCGCGCTGGCCCCGGTCTTCCCCGGCATCGGCTTCATGCCCAGCGGCGGGGTGAACCCCACCAACCTCCTGGACTACCTCACCCACCCGGCCGTCTTCGCCGTCAGCGGCTCGTGGATCACCTCCCCCGAGCGCGTCGCCGCCGGACCCGAGGCGGTCGCGGCCGCCGCGGCCGAGGCCTTCACCCTGCAGGAGTCGGTGGCATGAGCGTGCTCACCCTCGGAGAGTCCCTCGGGCTGCTCGTCGCCGGCCGGCTCGGGCGCCTGGAGCTGGTGCCCTCGATGGACCTGGGCTTCGGCGGCGCCGAGAGCAACGTCGCGATCGGTCTCGCCCGCCTGGGCGTGGA
>Ga0326721_10000466_pt1 | contig 12210 bp, 11 predicted proteins | sample SGPome_FD_203951 | JGI IMG/M metagenome (GOLD analysis project Ga0326721, IMG submission 203951) | Soil microbial communities from Southern Great Plains, Lamont, Oklahoma, United States - SGP_1_2016 | ecosystem: Engineered > Artificial ecosystem > Soil microcosm > Unclassified | place: USA...
CTGGGGCTGACGGTTCCGGCGACGGCGCGGCTGCAGGTCATCGAGGCGGGAAAGCGCGAGCCTTCCTCGTCGCCGAACGCGATCACCTCGACCGCGAACGGCAGGCGGCGGCCGGCGCGGGCCAGGACCTCGACCACGTCGATCCCCAGCATGACGCCCAGCGCGCCGTCGTAGCGGCCGCCGTTGCGGACGCTGTCGATGTGCGAGCCGGTCAGCAGGGCCGGGGCGTCCGGCGCCTCGCCTTCGTAGCGGCCGACCAGGTTGCCGGCATGGTCGCGACGGGCGGTCATGCCGGCCTGCTCCATCCAGAAGGCCAAGGTCTTGAGCGCCTCGTCATGGGCCGGCGTCAGGAACCGGCGCACCAGCATGCCGTCGGCTTCGCTATAGGGCGCCGCGCCCATCAGGTCGCACCGGGTCTTGGCCCGTGCGCCAGGCACGAAGTCGCCGATCTCGAAGGCTTCCGCCACCCTGCGGGGCTCCCCTTTGCCGTTCCACGCCATTCGTGACATCCTGGCCTTAACATCGACGGGCCGCCAAGCCCGCGATGATCGGCGCCGCGGAACGGCTTCCCGCGCACATGCCTCGACAAGCGCCAGACCGAACCGGCGGCGCCTGAAGCTAAGTCATAAATCACTTACTTACTGAAAGACAGGCTTGGCGGAGAATAGCCGCCCGATCGCGCGAGGGGGAACGCCAGCATTCGCCGCGCCGTTGGTCATCCAGGTTTCACCATGCGGGGCAGCAGTCATGTCGACATCGCCGGGAGTCCTGCCGCGAAAGCTGGCCAAGCGCGTCCGGCGACTCGACGCGGCCAAGGCGATCGAGCTGGCGTCGCGGCTCGGCTATGCCGCGCGGGGCCTGGTCTATCTGGGGCTCGGCTCCATCGTTCTGTTGGCGGCGCTGGACCTGACGCCGAGGGCCAAGGGCGCCAAGGCCCTGATGCGCGCCTGGGCCGACTGGCCGTTAGGCGGCGTGCTGATCGGCGGGATCGGCGCGGGCCTGGCGGGATTCGCGGCCTGGCGGGTGCTGCAGGCGGTGTTCGACGCCGACCGCCACGGGCGTTCGCCCAAGGCCTGGGCGGTGCGGATCGGCCAGGCGGTCAGCGGCCTGGTCTATGGCGGCCTGGCGCTGTCGGCCCTCGAGCTGTTGGACGAACTCGAGGACGCCGGGGAGCTCGACGAGGAACAGAAGGCCCATCACACCGCCGGGACCATTCTCGACCTGCCCTATGGGGACACCTTGCTGATCGCCGCGGGCCTCGTGGTCATCGCGTTCGGGATCGGCAATGTCGTCCAGGGCCTGGTCCAGGATTTCGGCAAGCGCCTGAACTGCGATGAACGGACCTGCCGGCGGGTCGCGCCCCTGGCGAAGGTCGGCTACGGCGCGCGAGGCCTGGCCAGCCTGCCGCTGGGCGTCTTCCTGGTGACCGCGGGCGTCGAGGCCCGGGCCGGCGAGGCGCGCAGCTGGGGCGGCGCGCTGCAGGCGCTGGAAGGGCAGCCGTTCGGCAACGCGGCCTTGTGCCTGGTCGCCGCCGGCCTGATCGCCTTCGGACTGTTCGGCCTGGTCGAGGCGCGATATCGGCGCATACGCCCGCCGCCCGAGGTTACGCCGTGACCGGTTGGGTCTCCACCAGGCCCAGACGCTGCCTCGGCAGGGCGTCGGGGATCTCGTCGCGCAGGAAGGCCATCATCTTCTCGCGGACCTCGCAGCGCAGGTCGAAGGTTCTGGGCGCGCTGCGGGCGCTGACCAGGCAGCGCACCTCCAGCACCTGGGCGGTGACGTCGGTGACCTGCAGGGCGACCACCTTGCCGTCCCACAGCGCCGAGCCCCTGGCGATCTCCTCCAGCTTGGCGCGCAGGCGGTCGATCGGGGCGGCGTGATCGACATAGAGCATGGCCGTGCCGATCAGGGCCGCCGATTCCCGCGTCCAGTTCTGGAACGGCGTCTGGATGAAGTAGCTGAGCGGCAGCACCATCCGCCGCCAGTCCCACAGCCGCACCACCACATAGGTGGCGTTGATCTCCTCGACATTGCCCCACTCCTTGTCGACGATCACGGCGTCGTCGATGCGGATCGGCTGGGTGATGGCGATCTGGATGCCGGCGATCAGGTTGGTCAGCAGCGGCTGCAGGGCCAGGCCGACGATCAGCGAGGCCGCGCCGCCGGCCGCCAGCAGGCTGACGCCCCACTGGCGCACGCCCGGAATGGTCATCAGGGCCAGACCGACCGTGACCAGGCCGATGATCACGGCGCAGGCTCGGCGCAGGATCTTGACCTGGGTCAGGTGCTTGCGCGCCAGCAGGTTGTCTTCGACGTCGACGTTGAAGCGCCGCATGTAGAGCGCCGCGCCGATGTCCAGGGCGGTCAGCACGATCCAGCCCACCAGCACGATGAACAGGATCAGCAGCAGGTGCTTGGCGCCGGCGGCCTGGCCGGTGGTCAGGGGCGCGATCGAGGCGGCCAGGCTGAGGGCGGCGACGATGAACGCCATCCGGGTCGGGCGTCGCGTGCGCACGGCCAGGGCCGACCAGAAGGCGTCCCTGGACAGCGAGCGGCGGACGATCCGGACCAGGACGAAGTGCGCGGCCAGCGCCAGCAGCACGGCGACAGCGACGAGGGCCAGGCTGATCGCCCACGGCGGCGCCCAGGCCAGGCGCAGCGCCAGGTCCGTGAGCCAGGGAGGGGAGGCGGACATGGGCCTTTGAACGTGCGGGAACGCAGAGGGCTCCAAAGCGCCCCCCGCCTCTCCGGCCGCCCCAGAGCGGGAGGATCCAATCGGAGTAGATGCTGCCCCTCTGGGGGAGCTGTCGCGGAGCGACTGAGGGGGCCTAAGCCGCCCCGCTCACCCACGCGTCCAGATCCGCCAGCGCCCGCAGGCTCATCAGCCGCTTCTTGGCGCGGCCGCGTTCCTTCAACGGGATCTTGACGCCGTTCTCGTCGACCTTGGGCGCCTCCAGCGGCGGCAGCAGGCCGTAGTTGATGTTCATCGGCTGGAAGCTGGCCTTGCCCTCGGGGCCGCCCTCCAGGTGGCCGCCGGTCACGTGGTCGACCAGGGCGCCGAGCGCGGTGGTCGGCGGCGGGGCGTCCAGCGTCCGGCCGAGGCGTTCGGCGGCGGCGAAGCGGCCGGCCAGCAGGCCGGTGGCGGCGCTTTCGACATAGCCCTCGACCCCGGTCATCTGGCCGGCGAAGCGCAGGCGCGGGGCCGCCTTCATCCGCAGGCTGCGATCCAGCAGGCGCGGGCTGTTGATGAAGGTGTTCCGGTGCAGGCCGCCCAGCCGGGCGAACTGGGCGTTCTGCAGACCCGGGATCATCCGGAACACCTCGGCCTGGGCGCCGTGCTTCAGCTTGGTCTGGAAGCCCACCATGTTCCACAGCGTGCCCAGGGCGTTGTCCTGGCGCAACTGGACGATGGCGTAGGCCTTGACCGTCGGGTCGCGCGGGTTGGTCAGACCGACCGGCTTCATGGGACCATGGCGCAGCGTCTCGCGGCCGCGCTCGGCCATCACCTCGATCGGCAGGCAGCCGTCGAAATAGGGCACGTGCTCCCAGTCCTTGAACTCGGCCTTGGGGCCTTCGAGCAAGGCGTCGATGAAGGCCTCGTACTGGGCCTTGTCCATCGGGCAGTTGATGTAGGCCGCCGCGTCACCGCCGGGGCCTTCCTTGTCGTAGCGCGACTGGCGCCAGGCGATGTCCATGTCGATCGACTCGACGTGGATGATCGGGGCGATAGCGTCGAAGAAGCTGAGCTGGCCTTCGCCGCTGAGCTCGAGGATGGCGTCGGCCAGGGCCGGCGAGGTGAGGGGACCGGTGGCCACCACGACGTTGTCCCAATCGGCCGGCGGCAGGCCGGCGACCTCCTCGCGGACGATGGTGATCAGCGGATGAGCCTCAATGCGGCGGGTGACCTCGGCCGAGAAGCCGTCGCGGTCGACCGCCAGGGCCCCGCCGGCCGGCACCTGGTGCTGGTCGGCGGCCGAGAGGATCAGCGAGTCCAGCCTGCGCATCTCGGCGTGCAGCAGGCCCACGGCGTTGAACTGCCAGTCGTCGGAGCGGAAGGAGTTGGAGCAGACCATCTCGGCCAGGCCGTCGGTCTGGTGGGCGTCGGTGCGGATTTTTACTTGCCCTACCGCTTCGCTGCTTGAGGACGGGTCGGGCAGGTCGCGCCGCATTTCATGCAGGACGACGGGCACGCCGGCCTGGGCGATCTGCCAGGCGGCCTCGGATCCAGCCAGGCCGCCGCCGACGACATGGACGGGGGCGGCGGAAGACGGAGAAGAAGACGAAGAAGAAGGGGAGGTGCTCATGGCCGCCCTCATACCTCCGCTGGCCAGCCGGCGAAACCTGCGTGTAGGTTGGGCCGAGACTCAAGGTTGCGGGGACGGGCATGGCGAGGTTTTCGGCGACGGGCGCGGCGGCGGCCGGGTTCGGGGTGATCGGGCGGGCGCCCCTGGCGGTGCTGGCCTGGGGGCTGGTGATCCTGGTGACGCTGGTCGGGCCGATGGTCGCCTTGATGTGGACGCTGGCGCCGCAGTTCATCGAAATGATCAAGACGATGCCGGCTCCGGCGTCGTCGCCTTCGGCCGCGGACGAGTCCGCGATGATGGCGCGGATGATGCAGCTGCAGGGCAGCATGATGGGCGTGAACGTGATCAGCTGGGTCGGCGGCGCGCTGGTCAAGGGGGTGGTGGCCGGAGCGGTGTTCCGCGCCGTGCTCCAGCCGGACCAGAAGCGCTGGGCCTATCTGCGCCTGGGCATGCCGGAGCTGTGGCTGGGGCTGGTGACCCTGGTCCAGGGCGTGCTGTTCATGATGGCCTATTTCGCCGTGGTGTTCATTGGCCTGATCCTGGGTCTGATCCTGTTCCTGGTCGGTTCGGCGGCGGGAGACGCCGGCAAGCTGGTCGCCGGCCTGCTGATCGCCCTGGTGATCCTGGCCGGGATCGCGGTGCTGGTCTGGGGCCTCCTGCGCCTGTCGATGGCGGGGCCGATGAGCTTCGTCGAGAACAAGTTCCTGCTGTTCGAATCGTGGCGCTTCACCCGCGGCCAGAGCGGCCGGCTGCTGGGCATGGCGGCCCTGCTGCTGCTGATCCTGATCGGGCTGGAACTGGTGCTCTACGCGGTGCTCGGCCTGGCGGCCTTCGGGTCCTGGGCGGGGATCAAGGCCACGGTCGAGAGCTTGCAGGGCCAGCCGCCGCAGGCCTGGCTGCACGCGTTCTGGGGGATCGCCGCGATTGGGACCGTCGTGCTGTCGTTTCTGGGCGCCTTCGCCATGGCCCTGGTCTACGCACCGTGGGCCAAGGCCTATCAGGAGCTGGCGGCCTCCGGCGCGGGCAAAGCCTGACACGGCGACGCCTCCGCGCGGCGCCAGAGCCACGGGCGGCGAAATTCAGCGTGACACCCGTTGCGACTCGTCGCCAAGGCGGGGGCGAACCGCTTATGACTCCTTGGATTCGAGGGGTTCGCGCGGGGCGCGGTCGAGCGAGGGTTTCATGGCTGAGGGATCGGCGGCGATCGGGCGGACCGTTCGCGCCGGAATGGCGGGATGGGCGCCGGCTCTGCGGACCTGCTGGGCGGCGCTGGTCGCGGGCGCGGTCCTGGGCCTGCTGCCCCGCGCCCCGGGCGTGGCCTTCCTCGGCCTGCCGCTGGAGCTGGCGGCGACGACCGTCGCCTACGGCGCCCTGTACCGACACGCGTTCGACGGGCCCGCCGGCTTCCAAGGCTTGCGCTGGGGCGCCGTGGAATGGCGGCTGCTGGCGGTCCAGGTCCTGGTCACCGTGATCCTGACCGTCGTCATGGCCGTGCTGTTGGTGCTGGTCGGCGCGGTGGTGGTGGGCGTGGCCAAGAGCAACGCGCCGGGCCTGGACATCACCTCGGTCGACGCCTGGCGGGCCGCGCTCGGCGGTCCGGGGACCCTGGCCGCCAGCCTGCCGCCGTTGCTGTCGATGGCCATCATGGTCTGGCTGTTCCTGAGGCTGTCCCTGGCCCCCGCCGCCACCGTGGATCTGGGCCGCATCCAGGTGCTCAGCGCCTTCGGGCGCTCGCGCGGCGCGGTGCTGGTGCTGGCGGCGGCCGGGGCCGTGCTGGCCGCGCCGGCGATCATCCTGGTGGTGCTGATCGGCTATCTGCGGGCCATCGCCGGTTTCGCGGAGGGCACGCTGGTTCCCGAGCTGGTCAGCGTCGCCCTGGTGTTCTTCTATCTCATCCCCGTCTGGACCGCGGCCCTGGTCGACGTCTATCGCGTGCAGCCCGCCCCGCCTCCTGGAACCCTCCGGACATGACCACCTTCTCGCCCGTCCAAGCCGCGCTCGAGGGCGTCCGCATCACCCAGCGCAAGCCGCTGGTCGTGCTGGCCTGGGCCGCCTGCTACTTCGCCATGCTGATCGTGCTGGGCCTGGTGGTCGCCTTCGCCTTCGGCGGCACGGTGCGGACCGACCTGGCGCTGCTGGCCCGGACCAACGACCTGCGCGAGCTGATCGACATCGTCGCCCGGCGCAAGGGCACGCTGCTGCCGCTGATCGCCTTCGCCGTGGCCCTGCAGTCGGTGATCAGCGTGGCGATCATGCGAGCCGTGGTGCGGCCGCAGGAACGACGGCTGGCCTATCTGCGCGTGGGCCGCGAGGAGGCGCGCCAGTTCGTCGTCGCCCTGGTCGGCTGGATCGTGGCCCTGGTCGTCACCGCCCTGCCCAGCGCCGTGCTGGTGCTGATCGGCGCCGGCCTGATCAGCCTGGGCGCGGTCGAGACCAACCGCTGGGTCGAGGTGCTGGGGGCCATCGCCGTCGCCGGCCTGTCGATCTGGTTCGGCATTCGCCTGTCCCTGCTGTCGATCATCACCTTCGCCGAGGGCAAGCTGTCGCTGCGTCGGACGTGGGCCCTGACCGACCACCATTTCTGGCGGCTGCTGGGCATGTACTTCCTGGCGGTGGTGCTGACCATTCTGGTCAGCGTGGCGCAGACCCTGGTTTCGGGGCTGATCCTGACCTTCTCCGGCGGCATCACCAACACGATCATGCTGGCCCTGTCCGGCCTGGCCACCATGCTGCTCGCGCCGTTCTTCTTCACCGTCCAGATGGTGATCCTGACGGCCGCCCCGGCGCGGGCCTATTACGACCTGCACGAAAGCGAGCTGGCGCCGGCGGCGGCCTAGGCCGCCGCGCTGGGGCGGGCCGACGCCCGTTCCCGCCAGCCCTTCAGCCGCTCGGCCTCGTCGGGGACATCCAGGCCGATGAAGCCGGCGAAGTCGATCGTGGTCAGGGCGACGATGTCGGCCATGCCGAACGTGTCGCCAGCGATCCACTCGCGGCCGTCGGCCAGTTCGCGGTCCAGCCAGCCCATGGCCTTGGCGGCGACCGGCCGGTTGGACTCGCCGAACGCGCGGTTCTGGACCAGCAGCGAGGCGGTCAGCGGATGGGCGTGGCGCCAGTACATGGCGACCGGGATCATCAGCTGGAACTCGATGCGACGGACCCACATGTCGGTGCGCGCCTGGCTCAGGGCGCAGGTCCCGAACAGCGGCGGCGTCGGGTGCAGGGCTTCCAGGTAGCGGCAGATGGCGACGCTCTCGCTGATCGTCTGGCCGTCCTCCAGCTCCAGCACCGGAACCTGGCCCAAGCTGTTGCGCGCCTTGTGCTCGGGCGACTTGTGGCCGCCCTGGCGCAGGCCGATGCGAATCTCCGGCAGGTCCAGTCCCTTCTCCGCCGCGAAGATGCGCACCCTACGCGGATTGGGCGCGGGATTGGCCTCGCCATACAGCTTCACGACATCCTCCTGGTACGGCCTGTTCCGGCGCTTCAAACGAACGTTAGAATTGGCCGCGGCGTTTGGACAGCGGAAACAGCTGGCGGGGCTGTCGCCCGGCCGCGAACCTTGTTAGGCGTGGTCGAGATAAAACGGGGCATGGCGATGGATCAGTTTTCGGCCACGGACGCGGCTCTGGCCGGCTTTCGAGCGGCGCGCGAGAAGCCCAGGGCGGTGGCCGTCTGGGCCGGCATCATGGCGATCCTGTCCTTCATCGTCGCGATCTTCGCGGTCTCGACCTTCGGCGACAAGCTGACCGCCCTGACCACGGCCGTGGAAGGCGACCCGGACCCGCAAACCACCCTGGCGGCGATGAGCGGCCTGTGGCCCCTGTTCGTCGGCTCGATGCTCTACGTGCTGGTGACCAATTCGGTGCTGATGGCGGCGGTCAACCGCCTGATCCTGCGGCCGCAGGACGGCGCGGGAGCCTATCTGCGCCTGGGCGGGGACGAACTGCGGCAAGCCGCGGTTCAGGTGCTGCTCTACTTGGTGCTGTTCGGCGCCTATTTCGTTGGCGTGGTCATCGTGGCGCTGCTGGGGACGATCGGCGGCGCGATCGGCGGGGCGGGCCTGGGCGTGCTCCTGGGCCTGCTGTCGGGCGTGGCTCTGCTGGCCGGCCTGGTCTTGCTGTCGGTGCGCCTGTCGTTCGTCAGCACCCTGGCGTTCGACACCCGCCGCATCGATTTGCGCGCCTCGTGGGACATGACCCGCGGCCGGTTCTGGCAGCTGTTCGGAACCTATCTAATCGCCACCGTCCTGGCGGTGGTGGTCTATCTGCTGCTGTTCGTGATGATCGCCGCCGTTGGCGCGATCGCCGGCATGGCCACGGGCGGCGGCCTGGCGGCGGCCGGCGACGCTCTGCACGGCGAGGCCACCACCCTGGCCGAGCTGTTCTCGGTGTCCGGCGTCGTCCGTTCGCTGCTGTCGGGCCTGATGTCGGTGCTGGTCTCGCTGATCGTCTTCGCCCCGGCCCCGACCATCTACGCCCAGCTGAAGGGGCGCGACGTCGGCGAGACGTTCGGCTAGGGCGACAAAACCTTGAGGGGCACGAAGGCGGAGTTTTCCTGGTCGGCCGCCGCGCTGGCGGGTTTCGGCGTCCTGCGCCGCGAGCCGGGCTTGCTGCTGGTCTGGAGCCTGGTCGGACTGGTGTTCGGCCTAGCCGACCAGATGCTCGACGTGCGCGCCGAAGGCGTTCGCGCGGCGGGTTATTCCGGGACCTGGATCGCGCCGATCACCGGCCTGGTCCGAGCCGTTCTCGCCACCGTCGCCATGGCGATCTTCTCGGCCGCGGTCTATCGCGCCGTGTTGCGGCCGCAAGGCGAGGCGCGGAGCCGCATGCGCTTCGGGGCCGACGAAATCCGGCTGACCCTGGTCTGGCTGGCGCAGTGGGCGCTGCTGTTGCCGCTGAGCATCCTGGCGGTCATCCCGTCCTTCCTGCTTTCGACCTTGATGCCCAAGCACCAGGCGCTGACCTCCGGGCTCGTTGGGACGATCAGCGCCCTGAGCATCCTGGTCGCCTGGCTGTTCGTGCTGGTGCGTCTGTCCCTGGCCGCGCCAATGGCCTTGGCGGAGGGGCGATGGAGCGTTCGCGCCGCCTTGGGCATGAGCCGGGGCCATTTCTGGAAGATCCTCGCGGTCCACCTACCCCTCCTGCTGGGCGCCGCGTTGGCGTTCAGCGCCTCCAACACGCTGTATGGCTTGGTCCTCGGCGTAGCGCGGGCCGACGTCTCGCCTGCCGTTCTGCTACACAACCGTTCGCTGGCGGACGTGTTCTCGCCCGTTCGGTTGGGTTTCACGATCGTCACCGCCGCCCTGGGCGCCGCTGCGGCCGCGGTTCTCTACGCGCCGGCGGCGGCCATTTATCGGGACCTCGGCAGTCACCGATCCGACGACCAAGCCGCTGTGTTCGACTAGGGGCGATCGATGACCCCGGCGAAGCTGCCTTGGCGCGCCGCCATTCTGTCCGCGCTTCGGCTTGTCGCCGGCCGACCGGCGGCGGCGCTGTCATGGGCGCTCGTGTTCGCCGTTGGCGGAACGATCATCGCCGGCTGCCAGGTCTGGGCCTGGCAGGCTGTCGATTCGGGGGGCGGCCTGGCGACCGTCGCCGTACGGCTCGGGCTCGGCGGCTTCGCCTTGAACATATTGATGACCACCGTGACCTGCGCCGCGATTCTTCGTGCGACGATCCATCCCGAGGACCGCCACGCCGCCTGGCCGAGGTTCGGCGGCGTCGAGTTGCGTCTGCTTGGGCTCGTATTGCCGCTGACCCTGGTGTGGCTGCTGCTCTCGTCGGCGGTGGGCGTGTTGACCTACCCGCTGGTGGCCAAGCATGCCGCCTATCCGTCCGTCCTGCCTTACACGACCGGATCAACCGCGGTGGTTCTGACGCTGCTGGGCGGGCGTCTGGCCTTGGCCGCGCCAATGACGGTCGCTGATCGAGGCCTGCGCCTCGGAAGCGCGCTCAAGCTGAGCCATGGCCGCCACGCCGGCTTGGCGGTGATGCTCCTTGCGGCCCTGCTGATCTCCATGGCGATCGAAGGGGCGGGCGCGTGGGCTCGCGACCTGCTGATCGGCGCGACGGGGACCACCTCACCGCCGGTGTTGAAGTCGCCGTCCCTGTCAGCGGCCTTGAATGCGGCGTTCGGACCGGCGGCGCTGGCGGTCAGGGTGCTGGGCGCGATGGTCCACGCCCTGGCGGTCGCGGTGCTCGTAGCGCCGATGGGCCATGCCTACCGCTGCCTGAAAGGCGATCCCGTCGACCAGGGCGCGGTATTTGATTGAGCCCAAGGCCAAGTCGCTCACCCTAGTCTCGGACGCTTGCCATCTGGCGCGCGCAACGCAAGGATGCGTACCGGGTTTCGAGGGGGTTTAGATGCAGTTCAAGGTGACGGAAGCCGCGTTCGAGGGCTTCCGGCTGATCCGGCGCGAGCCCAGGACGATCGCGATTTGGGCGGTCTTCAGCCTGGCCGCCGGCGTGGCGTTGATATCGGCGATGATCGCGTCCGGCTTTGGCCGCTTCATGGGCGCGTCGACCCAGGGGACCATGACGACGGAAGCGCTGACGGGCTTCCTCGTCGGTGAGGTGATCGCGATCGGCGGGGCGATCCTGATTGCCTCGATCATGGGCGCGGGCGTCTACCGGGCGATCCTGCGGCCGGCGGAATCGCCGCTGACCCGGCTGCGGCTGGGCGGCGACGAGTTGAGGCTGGTGCTGTTGTCGGTGATCATGGGGGTGGTGTTCACGGTCCTGACCATCGCCCTGGCCATCCCCGTGGGCCTGTTGGGCGTGGCGATCGGCGTCGGCGCCAGCCTGGGGCAAGCCGGGGCCGAACCCAACACCGGAGCCATGGTCGGCATCGTCCTGGTGGTGCTGCTCGGTTATCTGCTGGTCATCGCCGGCCTGGTGTTCTTCGCGGTCCGGCTCTCGCTGGCCGGCGTCATGACCTTCGCCGAGCGCCGCCTGCGGGTGTTCGAGTCCTGGCGGCTGACCAAGGGACGTTTCTGGCGGCTGCTGGGCTGTTACGGCCTGGCCGTGGTGCTGATGTTGCCGATCTACATGGTGATGATGACGCTGTATTTCGCCGTCACCTTCGCCTTTTCCGGGGGCGATGTCGGCCGGGCGATGGGCGAGATCGCCCAGCCCGACATGACCTCGGTGGCGGCCTATTTCAATCCGGCGCGGATCGTCTATCTGGTGCTGGCCGGCGCCATGGGCGGGGTGCTGAACGCGGTGATGTACGCCCCCGCCGCCGCCGTCTATCGGGAAATCGCCGAGACCCGGCCGGAAAACCAGGCCGAGGTGTTCAGCTAGTCCTGGCCGGGACGAAGCGGTTGGCCGCCTCGCCCCTTTGGCCTCAGGCGCGCTTGGCCGCCTTCAACGCCGCGACCCGCTCCAGCCGCCGCTCCTCGTGGCGAGCCAGCACGTCCTTCAAATAGCGGCCGGTCCAGCTGGCCTCGACCTTGGCCACGTCCTGGGGCGAGCCCACGGCGACGATCTCGCCGCCGCCGTCGCCGCCCTCCGGACCGAAGTCCAGCAGCCAGTCGGCGGTCTTCACCACGTCCAGGTTATGCTCGATGACCACCACGGTGTTGCCCTGGTCGACCAGCTCGTGCAGCACTTCCAACAGCTTCTTGGTGTCCTCGAAGTGCAGGCCGGTGGTCGGCTCGTCGAGGATGTACAGCGTGCGGCCGGTGGCCCGCTTGCTGAGCTCCTTCGACAGCTTCACCCGTTGCGCTTCACCACCGGACAGGGTCGTGGCCTGCTGGCCGACCTTGATGTAGCTGAGGCCCACCCGCTTGAGCGTCTCCATCTTGTCGCGGATCGGCGGCACGGCCTTGAAGAAGTCGGCGGCCTCCTCGACCGTCATGTCCAGCACGTCGGCGATGGTCTTGCCCTTGAACAGGATGTCCAGGGTCTCG
>Ga0326721_10000467_pt1 | contig 12176 bp, 7 predicted proteins | sample SGPome_FD_203951 | JGI IMG/M metagenome (GOLD analysis project Ga0326721, IMG submission 203951) | Soil microbial communities from Southern Great Plains, Lamont, Oklahoma, United States - SGP_1_2016 | ecosystem: Engineered > Artificial ecosystem > Soil microcosm > Unclassified | place: USA...
CCGACGCGTTCCGATCGGCTGAGTTGTACGAGTGTTTTGCGCTTGCGATGGAGGGAATTGCGACTTGAGCCATAGTGGAGAGCCGGGTGGCTGCAGGATGGAGATCATTCAACGGTCGCAAAATTGCGAGGGAAACATTTCAGGCACTCTGAAACCTCTGCACAGTAATCAGGGTTGGCGGCAATGAAAGCCTGCAATTTCTTGGGAGTATCCAATTGCGTTGGAGAGTTATCCGGGCCGTACAGCACTGCCTCTGAAGCATGCAGATTCTGGACGAACACATAGGGAAAGAAGCCATGCTCCTCATACACTGACTCGTACCTGTCTTGGTCAACGGCGCTCCCGATCATATGCCATAAGCTCGGCAGGTTTCCGTATGTCTTCTCGATATTGGCGAGGGCATTTTGAGGTCGAGTAAGTCCATCCCACATCCATCCACCTTCAACTGTGACGTGAATGTCATTATTTTTTATAATCAAGCCAAACGCTGAAAGTTCTGCACCGGGGTACTCAGTTCCCTGATGCACTGCGTAGTAGAAATGCCTCATGTCATAGCCCTCAAACTCAACAGTGGCGTCGTCCGGAATTTCTGAAGCTATATGTTGGTACATCGATAACCAGAAAGGGGTATGACCGATGAAGGATGCAAAGGCTTCTGATGCGTAACTCCAAGCTTTGCCGGTGGATTTGCTGGAGGCCTTGCTAAAACGGTATCGATTGGAGCGAGTCGACCTTGCGTCTACATCTTTGGCTGTTAAGCAACGCATGATCTCATCAAGGTTGTTCACGAGGTCATTGCGAGGCCAGTCTCCCAGTTTCACGAGTTGAGCATAGTGATGGTGAACTTTCTGGTTCTCGACTTTCTCAGGGGTTGCCCGAGTGTCCGAGTAGAAAACGAACTCGGCTTTATCGCTCTGATCTTCCAGCCAGTCGCAAAGGTCGGTCTCAATCTCCCAACCTGGATGCAGGTAAATTTCTTCCAGGAAGTCAGAATTAAATATCAGCTTTTTCACATCTTCAATGGCCCTATCGGGTACTCTCCAGACGCACAATAGGGACATGCGTTCGCGTTTGCCAATCGGTTCCATGACGATCACGGCAGCTCGTACATGCTCGGCGTTGCTTAAAGCCCGTTGAAGGTCAGCGCTGAAGCTTTGTTGGTTTTGCGCAGAGGCGAAATAATAGAAACGCATGTCTGGTGACAGGCGAGATTGTAGGCTCACTTTGGGCAGGACTCGTTCTTCAGAAACAACAGCCTGATTCTCCAGCGTAATCTCAAAACCCTTCACCTGCACCGGGCAGTAATCAGCGAAGAGCGATAGGGGGATATCCAGTTCGTGCCAGTGTGTTGACAATACGAAGCAGCGGATTCTGTGGCTATCCACTTTCTGATCTTCCATGAACAAAGCGATGTATTTGCTCAACTCATGGAGGGCTTGTCGTGCAGCCTGCTCGCTGCGCTTGACTTCAATGATCACAAAATTGCCGAAGCGGTCTTTAGCCAGTATATCAAAGGCGCCGCTTGCGCCTGCTGGGTTTTCGACAACAAAATTAGTGGTTATCAACGCGAGCTGCGGCTCAACAATTGTCAGGCGCTCTGCTAAGTGATCACGCAGTTCGTCCTCATTCTTGAAAAGCCCCAAAACAGGTTTTGCTCCCGGCATACCGAATTTCCTTAACAGCGTGTAGAGGCAGGTCTGAATTTGCCGACTCCATGTCAACCCTGCATAGCGTTCTTAAAAGTCGGGCGGTCGGCGTTTGATTAGTGAAGTGTGAAAAGACCTTCAGCCGAGGTGACGCATCCGGTTGAAGCGCGATGAGGGAACGTCCCATGTGATCGGCTAGGCTACTTAGCCTGAAGCGCAGCGCTCGGATAGACAATCGACGATACCGATCGCCTTTGAACCTGCATTACTCAAGCGGATCCGCAGCTGCCAGCCATTCTCAACCAAGTAATCAAAACATCGATTACAGATCGGATGCATCCAACTCCCCCTGTCACCGATGGTCTGCGCGCGGATAGCCCGGGGCCAACTCTAGGTTATGAACGCCATACAGAGCCCCAGGATTTTTCAGCCACAGGCGAAACTCCAGTGGGTCGAGTGAGTGATCAGGACTGCAGTCGACTGACCACTGGCGCAAAGCGTAGCCCACTACCGCCGAACGAAGCCGGATTCGCAGGATAGCGCTTTCATCCATATCGAAGTCGAGGAGCGCGGTCTCGGGCCTTGCCAGTTTCGGGTGGGGGACAAGCTCCAGCTCCACTCGGTGGTTCCACTGATCATCTTCAGCCATTAGTTCGTTAGGGAGGATTGGGCCCTGGGCGCTACTCACGCCAGTGATGCGAGTAATCGCGAAATCTCTGAACTGACCGCTTTTGCGGTCATAACCGCGCACGTGCCACCGTTGTCCGTTGTCGAAAAGCGCATACGGAACCAGCTCCCGCTCGCTTCTCTCGCGCAGGGACTCATAGTCAATCCTGACTGCATGACCTTGCTTAATGCCCCTGCAGATGGACGCAAGGATGTCGAGTCGAGGCTTCGCAAGTTGGGGTTGAGCCAAGCAAGGGATACCTGGAGTCCAGCTCGATGGCTCGGCATCGCCAAAGCCCCGACTGACCCATGTCAACACATGTTCGGAGGTGAACTCAAATATCGGCGTGAAATTTTCGGCGGGGGCGTATGCCTTGGTGCGACTATCAAACACCAGATTGTCCGGTGCCAAGCGCCGATATATCGCCAAGTCACGCGTAGCTGCGGCCGTTTGCAGCTCGAAGCGCTGAACGATGTCCTGTCGCGACACCGCGCCACAAAACCACGCCTGCAGCTCAATGAAAGCCAGTCGATCGCGCTGTTTCTGTGACAGCTGCGGAAGTTCTTCTCGCAAACCCACTGTATAAAACCTCAGTTGCAAGCTTATCTTAGGATCGTTATCGTCCGACATCAAGATCATTTTGATCTCGTTATGCGCTCATTCTAGCCATTCAGTCTAGCCCTTCGCTGAGGGGTGCGCCATGTGACTCGTTGATCAGAGGTTTGCTATGTCACGTTTGCTCCGCATCGTTCTCATTGATTCGCTGTGTGCCGGCGACAAGGCCGAAGTGCTCGTTGATGCCAATACCTGCCTCACAGGTACCAATGGCATCGGTAAGTCGACCTTCCTGAAGCTGATCCCGCTGTTCTACGGCGCCAGTGCCGGAAGGATGGTAAAGGCGGGGACAAACACCTCCAGCTTTGCCGACCACTATTTACCCAGCTTCACCAGCTACATCGTTTTCGAATATCTGAATCATGAGAATGAGCCGCGGTGCGCCATGCTTCATCGCTCACACTCGGGATATGCCTACCGCCTGGTCAGCTGCGCGTGGAACCCAGAGCTTCTGTATGTAGATCAAATCATTGGTCTTTTAGTCGAGCCGAGCAGTCTACAGCGTCGTGCAATGAATATGCGAATCGACTGCACCCCCGAGCTCACCCCTCGTGATTACCTCAGAATAATCCAGTACAACACAGGCGTAGCGGATCTTGAGGGCATCAATTCAGTCGAACGCAAGCGCATGATTGCAGGACTTCGGCGCTCCTATTCACTGGCACCACTGCGGCATCACTTCGGCGGCATCGACAATCTGATGTTCTCGCTTCTGGAGTCCAAAGGTACCTTCGACTCCATGAAGTCGGCGATGAAAGAGATACTCCAACAAGAGACAGGCGTTGAGAGTGTCGATCTTTCCGGGATGGATCTAGCTGCATTCACTGGAGCGATCGACAGCCGCGCAAGCTTCTTGATCATGGAAAAACAGATCAGACCCATGATCGATCGTCTTGCCCAACTGCACCCAAGGTTGGTCACCAACGAAGGTCAGCAAGGCCGCCTCAAACGAATCGCAACTGATCAACAACGGGACGCTCTAGCTGCCAAGACAACCGTCGAAGCGGAGATCCAGGAGGCCAGGGCACGCGAATCCGCCGCGTCCGACCTTTACAGCGAAAGAAGCGAGGCCATTCACGACCGGCTTGGCACCGCGCGTCGTGCAGAGAGGGAGGCCCTGCGAGATGTCGAATCACTGATCCGCCAACGGGACAGCTATGACCAAAGCAGCCTCCCGTCGCTGATGAAGGACTATGCTTCCATGAGCGCCATGGAGGAGGGACTGCGCGCTACGACAGGCGAGCATTCCATACTCGTCGAGCAAGGCCAAGGCATTCAACAGCGGTATGACAAGCTTCAGACAGAGCTGACCCGTTCAGTGCTCGAGCGAAAACAACGCCGCAGCCAAGAGGCCGAAATACGGCAAATGGATACCCGGGCACAGGCCCAAGCTCAACTGGATCACCTGGAGCAGCAACTCGAATCTGCCCGGGAAAAGCATAGCAGTGAGCTTGAAGACCACGAGCAGAAGCATACCTTGCTGGCCACAGCGCTCGTAGAGCTCAAAAGCCAGGCCACTTTCCTGAGTGCCACTCGGTATCTACCGGAAACCGCTGATGCGATACAGAACGAACAGCGGTCGATCGACCTCATCCGCGCCGAATTGGACAGCGCAACGATCGAAGTTGCCGAGCACGGCGCCGAGCAGCGGCGATTCGCTCATGAGCAGCAAGCGGTAGCCGATGAGCAGGAACAGGTCGTAAGGCGTCGTGAGCAACTGCGTGACGAAGTCGAGACGCTCAAGTGTCAACTCAATCCAAGCGAGGACACGTTGCTGGCATTTTTGCGCTCAGAATGCCCAGCTTGGGAGCAATCGATCGGTAAGGTCATCGACCGCGGGCTCCTATTGCGCAATGACTTGTCGCCCTCACGTGCGCTCGAATCGTCCACCCTGTTCGGGATTCAGCTTGATCTGAATCGGCTTCAATCAGTTGCAGAGTCTGACAGGGAAGCAATAGAGTCAAGCTTGGCTATAGCAAATCACCACCTTACTGAGGTCGACGAAGAACAGCAGCGCCTGACCAGCAAAGCCTCCGTGATGCTGGGTCAGCGCAAGCAGCACCAGTCATTACTTGTCGAGATCCTCCGTCGCCAGAACAAGCATCAGGAGAATCTCCAAGCACTGCAAGGCCACATCGCCACTTTGGAAGAAGAGGGTAAAGAGCACATCGGTCGCCTGCGATCTCAATGTGCCCAATCTTTAGCTGAAGCTGAGCGCAGCCTGGAAGCTCATGTCATCCAGCGCAAAGAGTTGAAAAGGTCTCAGCAACACCATCTGGCGAACCTCAAAGGGATCGTGGACAAAGTCAAGCAAGAGCTTGCGGTTCAGTTGGATGAAATTGAACGGGCGAAAAAGAAAGCCCTCGACGCGCTTGATAGAGAGCAAGCCGAGAAAGTGGATGGCTACACGGCTGCTCGACTCGCTGAGCTGACAGAGGCCGGGGTGGATAGTGATGCCATCAAAAACCTTGAAGCAGAGATGATTGCATTGGAGTCGAAACTCGCCACCCTGAATAACCACTTGTCCGACATCCGAAACTACCAGCGGTGGCTTAATGATGACCTGCCCAAGCTCCCTACGCTCAAAGGCACGCACCTCCAGGCTTCAGAGCTGGCCAGCCGTATCCAAGTTGAAGTAGAAGCGTTCCAGCAAGCCAGGACTGAGCAACTGAATGCCTTCAAGGCCGCCTCGGCAGTGATCTCTGAACGCCAATCTGTGCTCGGTACGAAGCTATCGACACTGGCATCGGTCATAAAGCGGCTAGAGGACACCTCCGTGGTGAATTCGGATCTTGATAGCCTGCGCAAGCTCACGCCGGCCGATATCGAGGCCGAGGTAGGGCGACTGGAGCGCGAAGCCAGGAGCCAGCGAGAAGAAGGCAGGAGCTTATTCAGAAAAATTGAGCAAGCCATTATGGCCGGCCCACGCGATACCGCGGAATTTGACGCGATCCAGGACATCGCGATGCGCTCACGCCAAGCGGATGGCACCGGTGAGAAAGTCTGGTTCCACGCCACGCCTGAATTGCAGGTGTACATGGCAGAAGGTCATGACGTGCAGCGCAGCAAGCTGATCACTCGTGTCAGATCTCTATGTACCCAGGTCGCCGAAAACCAGTCAGTGCTCAATGGACTGCATCGCTCCATCATGGATCTCGGCCGCAAGGCCACCAGGAAGGTGAATGAGGTGCTGGCAGCGTTTCCTCAGTTTACCAACTTCGAATTTCGAGTGGTTTCCAGGATCCACGACATCAGTGCATGGGACGAGATCGAGGGGTTAGTGGAGCACTTCAACCGCTGGCGTCTCAAGTCTGGCGAGATCCCAACGGACGCTCTCAATGAACGACTGATGTCCATGCAGCGGCGCATGAAGGCAGGGGGTTGGCTCTCCCCGAAGCTTGCGGACTGCTTCGACGTTTCGTTGAGCTGGATGGTCAACGGTGTTCAGAAGGTCGCTTTCAACACCGCAGACTTGGGCGATGGGCTCAGTACAGGCCAGCTCAAGATCATCGTCGGGATGATTTACCAGGCGCTATTTGAGCTCATTCGACGTGATGCTGACTTCGATCTGCTGTTGCCGATTGATGAGGCGTTGGAGCTCGATGTGAACAATGCGTATACCCTGCTTAAATACTTCAACGCTCGTAACTCACAGCTGATGCTCGGATTTCCCGGTGGCGCCCCTGAGCTTATCCGTCACTTCACGCACCTTTATGCCCTTGACCGCCGGCCTTCGGGGGCCGTGTACGTCAAGCAGTATCAAGCTCCCGAAACCGACAGACTTGCTGAGTTGAATGATGAGCTAGAGCTTGATGATGGGCTCGATCTCAATGGCCCGGATATCAATAGGCCGCATACCAATGGGCCAGATATCGATGGGCCGGAGGCATTTGTATGAGAGACACTTTGGAAAGCCTGCTGGGCGGCCGCTTCATTTGTCGCTACTCAAGTCCTGAGCTGTACAGCCAGCTCTGTGACGCCAGCTATGCCCGCGCTGTCGACCAGGCTCTGCAGCCATTGGGTCGGACACTTGGCTGGCTGGGCAGTATTGAGCAACCAAGCGCGTTTTTCTCGCGCTTCGTGAGCCTCTCCTATGCGAATGATCGCATCGCCGCTGCTGAGGAATTCAAGCATATCCGTGACGCCATTTGGCCTGTGGTGGAATTCATCCAGCTCTGTGCCCGGGCTGGTAGGGGAGACGTCTGCCTGGCTCCTGGGGAGGAAGTGCATACCGCGCAGCTTCTGGCACAAGTTGAAAACAGCTCGATTTGTGGAGATCAGTTGCGCGATCTTGCGGGTCACGCTTTCTTCCGCAGATCCAAGCGTGGAGACAGCCACAGCGAGAAGCTCTCCGTCGTGCTCAAGACCATGGAAGAGGCGGGCTTCCTGGTCAGGAAAGGGGTTGGATCATCCATCTTCGTCGCCACGGGCAAAATGGCCTATATCTATCGGGCCATGTCCTGGATCGTGGAGCACCAGAGGTTAGTTCCCGACGACGAAAGCGATGCTGCCTCCGACACACAGAGCGAGTTCATCCTGTGAGAGCCGAAGATTGGGCAACGCTCGGAAAGCACTTGGTCGCAAACGCCGCCACCCTTGAAACCATTGTCCAGGCGGATGAGGAGGGTGCCGCCAAGCCAGAAATGATGACCCAGGGCATTATGTGGCTGATCAAGCAGCACTTGGTCGATGAGTTCGAAGGAAGCCTGCACCCTTCCTCCCTCCTGATCGACCTCGGTGTACGAATCAGTTCGCAACGCTTCGAGCTATCCGCACCGGATCTTGAAGAGTTGCTGGTCAAGATCGAGCAGGCTTGCGAGCGGTATCTGGCAGCGAAGGACTTATCCCTAGCCGATGCTGATAAGGAGCAGCGATCAATCTGGCTGGCCGTGCGCCAGGTCGTGACGCACCTGCGCGATGAGCATCGAGCAACGACTGAGTTCATCGAAGGCCGATACGGCTTTTCGCCCCGGTTTGAAGACCGCCTGCGCGACATCCGGCAAGCCGTGGAACGCCTGGAGCGTCTGTCCAACAAGCTGGACGCTTTTGAGTACGACAAGCTGTCAGGCTGGTGTAACAATGACCGGACACTGCGTCGGCTGCTGCTGACAACCCTTCACAACGCAATTATGCGCCAGCGCACCCGCCTGGGGGACTTGATCACCCGGCTCGACCAGCTGGGAGTAACGGTAAGAAAACGTAACCGATTGCGCCAAGTGGTGCTGGCCGTTGAAAGCTGGCTCCAAGCCGGCAATGTCCCGGATCTTGAGAGCATTCTGGATCGCGCGGATGCGGCTGAGTGGGTATGCGCATCGCCCTTATCTCTAGGCGGCTATCTGCACCCTCCCGTAGAAGACTCCCAAGCGATTGACGATATGGCGCTGCTCATCCACTCGTTGCCCGCGCCGAGGGTGCGCAAAGCCGTTGAAGATCTTGCGGCCCGGCCAGCAGCACGTGTGATCCCCACCGAGCTGGAAGTCGTCGAGGCCCCCATTCCATTTGCTCAACCGCACTTGGAAGCCATGCTCTTAGCTTTGAAAGAGCATCGTGTGCCGCAGAGCGCCAGCCGTTATTGGGAAGACAATGCCGAGAGTGAATACGGGGTGAATGTCTGGCTTTACGCGCTAGATGCCTATTACCGAAACCTTGTGCTGGTTGCGCAGAAAACTGAAAAACCCCTGCGGTACGTGCTTGAGCCAGTAGCTGAGCCCATGCCCAGAGGCATCGCGAACCAACTCGTGACTGACCTTACCTTACGTATCAAGAGGCGGGGCGAATGAGCAACCACAGCGTGTTACGCAGCAAGCGAAGTATAGAGATGATCAGCACGCTCGTGCGTATGGGCTTTGAAAGTGTGGCTCTCGGCAAATTTTGGAAGACGATTCACCGCGACTATGGGGTCGGTGAAGTAAGTGGCAGTAAGCTGTTGCTGAGCCCTGCTGACAGGCAAGCACTTAGAAGCCTGCTGATCGACAAGGCCAACTGGGATCCGGTTGAGTCCAGGAAGGTCGAAGGCTCACGGCTCGCGCTGGCCAGCCATACTCGAGTAGAAAAAGCTTCCAATGAAGCTGTCGGCCGCTTGTTGGTATTGGTGAGTAGCCCTCAGGGGAGAGTGGACTTGGGTGGTTCCCGCCTCATGATTCCACCTGGTGGATCTTTAGCGCTCCCAGTGGAGGTGCTGGCCGGCATTGACCGGTTCGTGATGGTCGAGAATCTTGCAGTCCTGTTGGGCGCTCATCTGTATCAAATGCCTGAGGAGCTTGCGGGAGTTCCGTGGGTCTTCAGGGGGTCGCCACAATTTTCACCCGCTACGGCTGCGATGCTGGCCGAGGAGACGCCAAATGTTTTCTATTTCCCAGACACTGATCCTCAAGGTTTGGCCAACAGCTTGAATGCAGCCAATTGCTCTGGGGTCATAAGCTGCAACCTTGATGGACTTCGTGAGCTCAAAGCTGATGGCTTGGATAAGCCGCATGACTACATGAACCAACTGCAGATGATGGAAGGCCTAACCAGGTCGGGTCATCCGTTAGCACTCGTCCTCGGCGACCTTCGCACCGGGTTCAGTCAGGAATCCATGGCGAGACGGCAGCTAAAGATCTGGTGCAGCGTTACCGCTGATTGAAAGTGTAATGCGTAGGTGCCCGTTGTAGGCACCTGTTGTTGCTATCTTTCGTGGATACCTAGGGTCGATAGCCTTGCTGCCCATGTATAGACCATGATTGTTTCCCGAAGAAGGGACTTCCAGGCAAGCGTCCGCTCAACACACATCGGTCATCAGCACCTACTGGACTTGTTCAAATGGTACTAGCATTCCCCTGACAACCGTGTCGCCACGCTGCTTTGCACGCGCCTGGAGGTCGGAGCATAAGGACTCGATAGGCCAAATATCTCTCGAAATAGCACGCCGGAAATCATTGGCCCAATTCTGAGAAAGCATACAGAGTCGGATCGCCAGGTCGAATCTCACCACGCTGCTGCGCCTGGGCCATAATTCCGGTCATCAGCCGCAGCATCTGGGCGACCACGTTGTCGTGCCAAATTGTCGCCAAATCAGGAAAGGTTCGACTTTCGCCGATGATGAGTCGGGCCAACGCTGGAATTTGACTATTCCCCCATTCGGTCGGCTGCAGTGTTGAGGATCAAAGGTATCAATTCACGAAGTGTCCCCTGCGAAGGAACGCAACACACTGGCCTACAGGTGCTCAGCAGGAACGAACATGACGAATCGCTCAGTTCTCCGTAATATGTTGGCAAATCGCCATACAGGAGTTCAGCGTAATGCCTACAGCCTCCATCCCCGCCTACAAGGCAGTTTCACCCCTGCTCGCAAGAAGCGCTGTGCCGAGAACAGGTACCGACAATCTGCCAGGTTATTACTCGACTCAGCACGATATGTGGGTTGTTGAGACACCTAATGGTATTCAGCCCGTTATTGCTCGCGGAGCGTTGGACGAGCTTCTCACCAAGACCAAGGTCAACAGTGAAGAGGATGACGACTCGTTCGTGATGCTCGAAACGCTGACAAAAACAAACTCCAAGCCCGAAAGTGACGACGATCTCATCTCCAAGGGGCAGGCCTCTCATCTGCTTCAACTGATGACCAAGACTGATACAGTGATCGAAGAGGATGACCCGGGTGACAGCTATGCCATGCTGGAGCTGATGACCAAAACCGAGGCAGAGCTTGAGCACGATGATCCAGGGGATATGCAATTCGGCCTCGACGAGCGTTTTTACCTGGATTGAGGCTTTCCACTATGTTTCTGCTGGTCACTAATCAACGCGACATAACGATGGACTTCGTCGTCGCAAAGCTCCAACGGCGGGGCTTGCCTTATTTCAGGCTCAACACTGAACTGCTCCCTCTATCTCGAAGCACGTTGGGCGTGAGTGCCATGGATGATTGGGCAATTGAGCTGGAAGGGAAACGAGTTACAGGGCGTGACGTTACTGCTGCCTATTTTCGCAGGCCTGGCGCGCCACAAGCACCTGAGGCAGTCCTGGATGTGGGTGAGCGTGCCTACATTGAGGCGGAATGGAGCAGCTTCCTGAAGAGTCTCTATTTCCGATTGGAGGGTTGCTGGTTCAGTGACCCTACTCAGATCTTTCTGGCTGAGGATAAACCGCGACAGCTCCTGATTGCGCGGCACCTCGGTTTCAATATCCCGGATACTGCCATAACGAACCAGTTGGAGCCCGCCGAGTTACTGACGGCAGAGGGAAGGGCTGTTGGGAAGCCTCTGCGGCAAGCGGTATTGCCGGGCGCGCTGGAGAAGGTGATGTTCACCTCACGGCTGCAGCCATTGACCGAAGCAGATGCGCCTGCCCTTGGCCTTGCCCCGTTGATCATTCAGGCTGAAGTGCCAAAAAAATATGATGTTCGCGTCACGGTCGTTGGCGCTCAGGTGTTCGCCACTGCCATCTGGTCTCAGGATAACGAAGAAACCGAAGTTGACTGGCGACGGGGTAGCCGCCCTGACTTACGCCACGAGACCATCAGCTTGCCCGATCAAGTGGCTGCTCAATGTCGAGAGTTGGTGCACCGTCTGAACCTGCGGTATGGCGCTATTGATCTGGTGTGTGACCCAGATGAAAAGCTGTGGTTTTTGGAGATCAATCCAAACGGTCAGTGGGCCTGGATCGAAAATCAAACCGGATACCCAATTGCTGCGGCAATCGTTGATGAGCTGGAGATGATCCGAAATGGCCCGAGTTGATAGGCAATTGTTTTGGCCGACCCTGGTTCCACCTACGCCTGAACAGGTTGCCGCAAATGACCAAATGCGCGCCGGGTGGAAAGCATCCGTCAACGACGGCAATTGGGATCTCCAGAGCGAAATAGCGTTGGAAGAGGCGCGCCGGATGTACGACGCCGAACAGGAGCGTCGTAGAGGTGCTGACACGAAAGCAGGGGTCTATCTTGCGGCAGTAACCGCACTCATCCCGGTGTTGGTGTCGTTATTGCCGACCCTTTGGAGCGACAAGACCAATAAAGCCCTTGGCGCCCTGTCGCTAGCGGTGTTTGCGCTTGCAGTGGCGTATGTCCTTCGAGCAGGGTACAGCGCGTTCTGCGTACTGCGCGTGAGCAATGCTCACATGGTGGGGGCAGACGACATTTCACGCTGCTGGAGCACGCAACAACCCGCCGCGAGCTTGGCCAAGTCTATCGCCGTCAAAGTCATCGAAAACTACCCGGGCAACAACGCCAAGGTGAGCTATATCAAGCTGGCGCATGACTACCTCCT
>Ga0326721_10000468_pt1 | contig 12157 bp, 2 predicted proteins | sample SGPome_FD_203951 | JGI IMG/M metagenome (GOLD analysis project Ga0326721, IMG submission 203951) | Soil microbial communities from Southern Great Plains, Lamont, Oklahoma, United States - SGP_1_2016 | ecosystem: Engineered > Artificial ecosystem > Soil microcosm > Unclassified | place: USA...
CTGTTCACCGCCGAGCTGGCCGGCCGGATCGTCGATGCGGTGCGGACGGTGCTGGCCACCGCGATCGACACCCCGGACGCGCCGATCGGCGAGTACCCGCTGATCACCCCCAGCGAGCGGCGCCGGGTCACCGAGACCTTCCAGCCCGGGCCGTCCGAGCCGGCGTCCGAGCCGGCGGGGAGGGTGGATCTCGCGCAGGCCCGGTGGACGGCGGCGCTCGGGCCGGCGTCCGCGGACGAGGTGCTGCTCGCCCCTGGCGATGCCGTGGACGATGCCGCCGCCCAGGGGTGGCTGCTGCGGGCCAGTGCCGGTGGCGCCACGGTCGTGCCTGCCCCCGGCGGCACGGCGTCGAGCGGCACCGTGTCAAGCGGCACGGCGTCCAGCGGCACGGCGCCCAGCGGCACCGTGTCCAGCGGCATCGCGCGGCTGCTGGAGGAGATCGAGCGCGCCGGAATCACCGGCTGCCTGCTGGGCGCGGGGTACCTGGACGAGCTGGCCCGCGACCCGGAGGCGCTCCGCCGGCTGGCCGCCAGCCCGCTGCGCCAGGTCGTCTGCCCCGATCCGGGGCTGTCGGGGTACCTGGCCAGCCGGATCGCGGCCGCGCTGCCGCGGCTGGCGCTGCACTCGGTGTACCTGCCCGCCGGAGCGGCCGGGCCGGTGGCGGCCAGCCGGCCGGCCGGTGACACCGACGCGCGGCGGGTGTTGCTCGGCCGGGTGCTGCCGGGCGCGCGGGTCCGGCTGCTGGACAGCTGCAAACAGCCGGTGCCGGTCGGCGTCCCGGGCGAGCTCTGGCTGGCCGAGGCCGGCGCGCCGCCGCGCCAGACCCGCGACCGAGCCCGCTGGCTGCCCGACGGGAGCCTGGAGCACCTCGGCCCGGCGCCGGCGTCCGGACGGCGTCTGGAGGAGGTCCGCCGGGCGCTGCTGTCCCAGCCGGCGGTCAGCCAGGCCGTGGTGGTGGCCGGGCCGGATGGCCGGCCCGACGGCTACCTGAGCCTGGTGGAGGCCGGCGACGGGATCTCCGCCAGCCGCGAGCAATTCCTGACCGGCTACGCCAGCCGGCCGGGCGAGAAGGAGCTGGATGCCAACCTCGACGGTTGGAACAGCCCGTACACCGGCCGCTACGTGCCCGCCGAGCAGATGCGCGACTGGCTGCAGGGCACCCTGGAGCTGATCGAGCAATACCGGCCCGAGCACGTCCTGCAGATCGGCTGCGGCGCCGGCGCGCTGGCCGCGGCGCTGGCGGCGCGCTGTGCCTCCTACCGCGGCGTCGAGCCGTCGGAGCGGGCGCTGGAGCAGCTGCGGCGCCGGCATCCCGGCCTGCAGTTGGTGCAGCACGCCCCCGACGGGCTCGCCGGGCTGGCCGAACTCGCCGATTCGCCAGCCCCGGACACGGTGCTGCTGCCGATCAGCCAGACCTTTCCGGACGAGCGGTACCTGCGCACCGTGCTGGCCGAGGCGGTGCGGCTGATCCGCCCCGGTGGCCGGGTGCTGCTGCTCGACGTCCGGAACCTGGCGTTGCTTGCGCCGATGCACGCCGGGGTGCTGCTGGAGAGCATGGCCGAGGAGGCCCCGGTGGCCGACCTGGCGCGGCTGGCCACCGGCCTGGCCGAGCAGGACGAGGAGCTGGCGGTCGACCCGGCGCAGCTGGTCGCCTTCGCCAGCGGGTTGCCGGGCGTCACGGCGGTCTCGGTGCTGCCCAAGCGCAGCCCGCACGTCAACGAGATCACCGCGTTCCGCTACGACGCCGTGATCGACACCGCGCCGGGCGCCACCGGCCAGCCGGTGCTGCCCGCCGACCGTGCCCTGCCCGAGCTGGCGATCCTGGCGGCGGCCCGCGCGGGCGCCGTGGCGACCGTCGGTAAGCTGCGGGCGCTGCGCGAGCACGGGCTGGCAACCGGCCCCGCGGTCAGCGGGCCGGCCCAGCTGGGCAACGAGCCCGGCGAGCTCACCAACGCGCCGGCCAGCGCCCGGCTGGCCCGGGCGGCCCTGCCGCGCATCCAGCGGCGGCTGCGCGACCAGCTGCCGGACTCGCTGCTGCCCGGCTCGCTCACCGCCGTCCGGCGCTGGCCGCTGGACGCCGGCGGCGCCATCGACACCGCGCGGCTGCCCGCGCCGCTGCCCTCGGCCGCAGCCGAGCTGGCGCCCCGGCCGATCCCGCCGCGCACCGACACCGAACGGGCCGTCGCCGAGATCTGGGCGGCGGTGCTGGAGGTGGACAGCGTCGGCGTCAACCAGGACTTCTTCGCCCTCGGCGGCCACTCGCTGCTCGGCACCCAGGTCATCGACCAGGTGCAGAGCCGGTTTGGGGTCGACCTGCCGCTGGCCAGGCTGTTCGAGTCCTCGACCGTCGCCGCGGTCGCCGACTTCGTCGACGAGCAGCTGCGCTCAGCCGGCCGCGCGGGCCCGATCCGCCGGATCGACCGCAGCGCGGTCCGCCGGCCGGTCCGGACGGAGCCCGGCCATGGCTGACCAGCTGGGCGGGCCCGACGATCTGGTCCAGGTGGTGCTGGACCGGGCCCGGCTCGCCGGACAGTCCACCGCGTTCGTCTTCGTCGACGGCGACGGCCAGGAGCGCTCGATCAGCAACGCCGAGCTGGACCGCCGGTCCCGGGCGCTGGCCGCCCGGATCCAGGCCCGCGCGGGCGCGGGTGACCGGGTGCTGGTGCTGTGCGCGCCCGGCCTGGACTACATCGTCGCGTTCTTCGGCTGCCTGTACGCAGGCGCCATCGCGGTGCCGGCCTACCCGCCGACCGGGCAGCGGGGGCTGGAGCGGCTGCTGCGGATCGCGCAGGACTGCTCGCCCCGGCTCGGCGTCGGTGACCGGCTGGCGCTGTCCACCTTCGACCCGGCCACCCTGCCGCCCGGCCCGCTGCGCGAGCTGGACTGGCTGCCGGTCGAGGAGGCGTCCGGCGAGCCGGCTGAGCCGAGCTGGCGACCGGCGCCGGTCGCGCAGCGCCCGGTCGCGTTCCTGCAGTACACCTCCGGCTCCACCGGCGAGCCGAAGGGCGTGGTGCTCAGCCACGCCAACATCTGCCACAACGCCCGGTCGCTGTCGGCCAAGCTCGGCCTGGGCGACGGCGATGTCGGCCTCAGCTGGCTGCCGCCCTATCACGACATGGGCCTGATCGGCGGCATCCTGCAACCGCTGCACACCGGCTTTCCGTGCGTGCTGATGTCACCGCTCACCTTCGCCCAGCACCCCACCGCCTGGCTGGAAGCGGTTGGCCGGCACCGGGCCACCATCACCGCGGCCCCGAACTTCGGCTACGACGAGTGCGTGCGCCGGGTGCCCGAGGAGCTGCTGGCAGACCTGCGGCTGGAGTCGCTGCGGTACGCGCTGGTGGGTGCCGAGCCGATCCGGCCGGACACCCTGGAGCGGTTCGCGCGCCGGTTCGAGGGGTCCGGTTTCGCCGAGACCGCCTTCCATCCGTGCTACGGCCTGGCCGAGGCCACCCTGTACGTGACCGGCGCCGAGCCGGGGACCGCGCCCAGGCTGGCGGGAGCCGAGCTACCCGCCGCGGCCGGGCTGGTGTCCTGCGGCAGCGGAGCCGGCGGCGACGAGGTGATCGTGGTCGATCCGCAGACGCGGCAGCGCTGCCCGGACGGCGTGGCCGGCGAGATCTGGATCAGCGGCCCGACGGTGGCCGCCGGGTACTGGGCCAACGCCGAGGCGACCGACCAGGCCTTCGGCGCCCGGCTGGCCGGCGATTCCCGGCTGGCCGAGGACGGCGGCCGGAGCTACCTGCGCTCGGGCGACCTGGGAGTGCAGGCCGCCGGCGAGCTGTTCATCACGGGCCGGATCAAGGACCTGATCGTGGTCCGCGGCCGCAACCACTACCCGCAGGACCTGGAGTACACCGCCGAGCAGGCGTGGCCGGGGCTGGCCGCCAACCGGCAGGCCGCCTTCGGCGTCGACACCGCCGACGGCGAGCAGGTGGTGCTGGTGGCCGAGACCACGCCGGCGCTGCCCCCGGACACCGCTGCGGCGATCCAGGCGATCCGGCAGGCCGTGATGACCGGGCATGGCGTGCAGGTGGCCGATGTGGTGCTGGTGCGCCGCGGGTCGGTGCCGCGCACCACCAGCGGCAAGATCCGCCGCCGGGCCTGCCGGGACCGCTACCTGGCCGGGGAGCTGAAAGTCCGCGCCGCGCTGCTGGAACGCCCGCTGGAAGGCAGCGCCACCGGCCTCGCCGCAGGCTCGGAAGCCGGCCTGCCGGCCGCAGGCTCGGACGCCGGCCTGCCGGCCGCCGCGGCGCCCGGGACAGCAGCCGAGCTGCTGGCGCGGATCGCGGCGGTGCTGAACGTGCCGGCCGGCACGCTGCTGCTCGACGTGCCGCTGGTGGCGCAGGGCATCGACTCGCTGCGCGCCGCCGAGCTCGACGCGGTGCTGCGCAGCGACTACGGCATCGCCGGCGCCTTGGACCAGCTGCTCGACGACCGGCCCTTGTCGGAGCTGGTCGCCGAGCTGGCCAGCCGGCCTGCCGGGCAGCGCGCCGGCGCCGGATCGCCTGCTGACGACACGGTTGCCGACGGCGTGGCTGCCGACTACCCGGCCACGCCGGCCCAGGAGCGGATGTGGATCCTCAACCGGGTCGGCGCCGGGTCGGCCTACCACATCGCCGGCGGGCTGCGCCTGCTCGGACCGGTCGACCTGGCGGCGCTGCGGCAGGCGCTCGGGCAGGTGCTGCGGCGCCATCCCGCGCTGCGCACCACCTTCGGCAATACCGCCGATCCGGCTGCCGGCTCGGGGTCTGCCGCGCTGCGCTGCCGCGTCCAGCCCTGGGTGGCGCCCGAGCTCGACCTGCTGGACGTCTCCGGCGAGCCGGACCCGGAGGCTGCGCTGGCTCGGCATGCCGCCGAGCTGGTGGAACAGCCGTTCGACCTCGACCAGCAGTGGCCGGTGCGGGCGTCGCTGCTGCGGCTGTCGACGTCCGAGCACGCGCTGCTGATGGTGTTCCACCACATCGCGGTCGACGGCGCGTCCATCCGGACCATCTCGGCCGAGCTGGAAGCCGGCTACGAAGCCGCCGTGACCGGCAATCACAGGACACCGGCGCCGGTCACGCTGCCAGAGCGCCCGGACGACGCCACCGTCGAGCAGGACGCCCGGTTCTGGAGCGAGGCCCTGCGCGACGTTCCCGACCTGGAGCTGGCCACCGACCGGCCGCGCGGGCCGGCGCCGTCCTTCGCCGGCGGCTGGCTGCCGCTGACCCTGCCGGCCGAGCTGACCGAGCGGGTCCGCGCGCTGGCCGAGGAAAGCCACGCGACCCCGTTCATGGTGCTGCTCGGCGCCTACGCCACCCTGCTGGCCGGCTACAGCGGCCAGGACCGGCTGGTGATCGGTTCGCCGGTGACGCGGCGTCGCCGAGCCACCGACCGCGCGGTCGGCTACCTGATCGACACGCTGCCGATCCCGCTGCGCGTGCCCGCCGAGCAGACGTTTCGCCAGCTGCTGGCCGGCGTGCGGCAGCAGTGCCTGGCCGGCTACCGGCATTCCGGGGCGCCGTTCGAACGGATCGTCGCCGACCGTGCCGAGGCCAGCGGGGGCCGTCCGGACGCGCTGATCCGGGCGCTGCTGGCCTTCGACACCGAGTCGGTCAGTCCGTGGAACCAGCGGGGCATCATCGCCACCCCGTTCGAGCTGCCGGTGGCCGGCGCCCAGTGCGACCTGGCGGTCTACCTCAGCGCGGACGGCCAGGGCGGCTGCACCGGGCACCTCAGCTACGCCAGCGCCCTGTTCGATCCAGCAACCGCCCGGCGGCTGGCGGCTGGGCTGGTTGAGGTGATCCGGTCGGTGACCGAGCAGCCGGATCAGCCGATCTCGGCGGCCCGGCTGCAGCCGGAGGAGGAGCGGCGGCTGGTGCTCGACAGCTTCAGCGGGGCCGGGACGGCGCCGCTGTCGGGCAGCACCGTCGCGCTGTTCGAGGAGCAGGTCGACCGGACGCCGGACGCGGTCGCGGTCAGCTTCGGCGACCAGCGGCTCAGCTACCGGCAGCTGGACGAGCAGGCCAACCGGCTGGCCTGGCGGCTGCGCGAGCTCGGCGTGGGGCCGGAGCGGCTGGTCGGCCTGCTGCTGCAGCGCTCGCAGCGGCTGCCGGTGGCGCTGCTGGCCATCCTCAAGGCCGGTGGCTGCTGCCTGGCGCTGGACCCCAGCTACCCGCCCCGCCGGCTCGGCGAGATCTGCGCCGGCGGCCGGCCGCTGGCAGTGATCACCGAGGCCGCCACCGCCGCGCTGCTGGAGCCGGCGGCCGGGGAGCCCGGGCTCGACCCGGACACCCAGCTGCTGAACCTGGACGGCGCCGCCGACGCGAGCACCGATCCGGCCGGCCGGCCGGCGGTGCCGGTGCTGCCGCAGCAGCCTGCCTTCGCGGTCTACACCTCCGGCTCCACCGGGCGTCCCAAGGGCGTGCTGAACACCCACGCCGGGCTGGCGAACCGGCTGCTCTGGGCCCGCGAAAACCTGCCCCAGCAGCCCGGCGATCCGGTGCTGCACAAGACCCCGATCGGCTTCGACGTGGCCATCGGCGAGCTGCTCTGGCCGCTGGTCAGCGGGCTGCGGCTGGTGATCGCCCGGCCGGGTGGGCACCAGGAGCCGGACTACCTGGCGCGCCTGATCACCGAGGCCGGCATCCGGGTGTGCCACTTCGTGCCGACCATGCTGCGGCTGTTCCTGGCCGACCCGGCCGCGGCCGGCTGTCGGCACACCCTGGACCGGGTGCTGTGCAGCGGCGAGGAGCTGGTCCCCGAGCTGGTGGCCGAGTTCAGCCGCCAGCTGCCCGGTGTCGAGCTGCACAACCTGTACGGGCCGGCCGAGGCGGCCATCGAGGTGTCCGCCGCCCGGGTCGACCAGCCTGCCGAAGGCCAACCCACCGGACGCACCTCGATCGGCAGCCCACTGCCCGGCGTCCGGCTGTACGTGCTGAACGCCGCCGCCGCAGCCACCCCGATCGGCGTGCCGGGCGAGCTGCACATCGGCGGCGTCGCGCTGGCTCGTGGCTACCTCGGCCAGCCGGGCCTGACCGCCGAGCGGTTCGTGCCCGACCCGTTCGGCGATTCCGGCCGGCTGTACCGGACCGGCGACCGGGCCCGCTGGCGGCCCGACGGCAGCCTGGAGTTCCTGGGCCGCACCGACAACCAGCTCAAGATCCGCGGCCAGCGGGTGGAGCCGGCCGACATCGAGGCGAGCCTGACGAGCCATCCGGCGGTGTCGGCCGCCGCCGTCCGCGCCGAGGAAGACCAGCGGCTGCTGGCCTACCTGGTCTGCACCGAGCCAGCGCCGACACCGGCCGAGCTGCGCGAGCACCTGGCCGGCCGGCTGCCCCGGTACATGGTGCCGGCCGACTTCGTGCTGCTTCCCGAGCTGCCGATCGGCCCGAACGGCAAGGTGGCCTACCGCGAGCTGAGCGCCGCCGGCCGGCTGCCGATGAGCGGCGGAACCGGGTACCAGCCGGCCGGCAACCCGGTGGAGCAGGCGCTGGCCGACATCTGGAGCGCCCTGCTGGGCGTGCCCCGGGTCGGCGTCCACGATGACTTCTACGACCTCGGCGGCCACTCGCTGCTGGCCATCCGGATCATCACCCGGGTCCGGGAGGTGTTCGGCGTCGAGCTGGACGTCGCAGACCTGCTGCTGCACCGCCCGACCGTGGCCGGACTGGCCGAGGTCGTCCTGCAGCGCCAGCTGGCGCAGGCCTCCGACGATGCCCTCGCCCGGGCGCTGGCCCGGGTCAGCGCGATGTCGGACTCGGAAGCGGCCGCGGCGATCGCCAGGGGATGGAGCGACGATGGAACAACCTGATCAGGACACCGCGCTGTACGCGGCGATGTCCTTCGCCCAGCGCAGCCTGTGGCTGGCCGAGCAGCTGGACCCCGGCCACCCGACCTTCAACGTGCCGGCCGTCGTCCGGATCACCGGCGAGCTGGACGACAGCGCTCTGGAGTGGGCGCTGAACCGGGTGATCGAGCGGCACGAGACGCTGCGGACGGTGTTCGAGCTGGCCGACGGCGAGCCGACCCAGGTGGTGCGGGCCGAGCTGCCGGTGCGGCTGGTCAGCGAGCCAGCCGGGCCCGACGAGCTGGCCGGGCTGATCCAGCGCGAGGTGGAGACCTGCTTCGACCTCGAACGCGGGCCGCTGGTCCGGCTGCGGCTGTTCCGGACCGGCGACGACAGCGCCGTCCTGGTGCTGGTGATGCACCACCTGGTCAGCGACGGCTGGTCGGCGGCCATCCTGTTCCACGAGCTGACCGAGCTGTACCGGGCCCGGCGCTCGGGAACCCGGGCCGAGCTGGCCGAGCTCGACATCCAGTACCTGGACTTCGCCGCCTGGCAGCACGAGCAGTTGCAGGGCCCGGCGCTGGAGGAGCTGCGCCGGTACTGGGCCAGCCAGCTGGCCGGCCTGCCCGCGCTGCAGCTACCCGGCGACGCCGGCCGGCCGGCCCGGCGGACGCCGCGCGGGGCGACCCTGCGGATCCGGCTGCCGCGCGAGCTGACCGACCGGATCGAGGCGCTGGCCCGCCAGCACCAGGCCAGCGCGTTCATGGTGCTGCTCGCCGCGCTGGACGTGCTGCTCACGCGGCTGAGCGGCCAGACCGACATCGCGGTGTCCTCGCCGGTGACCGGCCGGGAACGGCCGGAGGTCAAGGGGCTGATCGGGTACTTCGTCAACACCCTGATCCTGCGCAGCGACCTGTCCGGCGACCCGACGTTCACCGAGCTGCTCGGCCGGGTCCGCGGCACCTGCCTGGACGCCTACCGCCACCAGGACCTGCCCTTCGACGAGGTGGTCGGGCTGGTCGGCGGCCAGCGCCGCACCGGCGCCGGCCAGCCGCTGACCCGGGTGGACCTGACCTGGCAGAACCTGCCGTTCGTCAGCTGGCAGGCCGGCGACCTGCTCGTCGAGCCGCAGGACATCGACACCGGCACCACCAAGGACGACCTGGCCTTCACCTTCGTCCCGACCGCCGACGGCTACACCGGCGCCGTGGAGTACTCGCAAGACCTGTTCGACGCCGACACCGCCGGCCGGCTGGCCGATCAGCTGGCCACGCTGCTGGACGCGGCGACCACCGACCCGGACCGGCCGATCTCGCGGCTGCCGCTGCTGTCGCCGGCCGAGCGGGCCTGGCACCTCGCCGGCGTCAACGGCGGCTACCGCGAGCACGCCGAGCCGTGGGTGCACGAGCTGATCGCGCGGCAGGCCGAGCGTCGGCCGGCGGACCTCGCGGTGCTGTGCGGAGACCAGCGGCTGAGCTACCAGGAGTTGGACCAGCAGGCCAACGCGCTCGCACTGCGGCTGGCCGAGGCCGGCGTCGGGCCGGAAACCACGGTGGCGGTGCTGCTGCGCCGGTCGGCCCGGCTGGTGGTGGCGCTGCTGGCGGTGCTCAAGACCGGTGCCGCGTACCTGCCGCTGGATCCGGATTACCCGCCGGCCAGCCTGGGCTACATCCTCTCCGACGCCGAGCCGGCCGCGCTGATCACCACCTCCCAGCTGGCCGGTCTGGCCGGGCCGGCCGGCGAGCGCGTTGCCCAACTGCTGCTGGACGGCCCGCTGGCGGCGTCGGCCACCGGGCCGGCCGTGCGGGTGTCGGCCCGCAGCCGGTGCTATCTGAACTACACCTCGGGTTCGACGGGGCGTCCCAAGGGCGTGGTGAACGTGCACGAGGGGCTGGTGAACCTCTGCCACGCGGTGATCGAGGCCTACCAGCTCACGCCGGCGGACCGGTTCGGGCAGCTGGCCGCGCTGAGCTTCGACGTCCTCGTCGAAGAGGTGTTCCCGGTCCTGGTGGCCGGTGGCGTCGTGGTGCTGCCGGACGGCCCGGTGCCGCTGGCCGCCGCTGAGCTGTGGGCGTTCGTGGCCGAGCATCAGGTGTCCCTGATCGAGGTGACCACCTCCCGGGCGCTGACCTGGAGCGAGGCGGACCGGGCCGCCATCCCGGACTGCCTCCGGCTGATCGCCTTGGGCAGCGAGCTGACGCCCGAGTCGGTGCTGGCCGGCTGGTCCGGGTGGTCGGGCACGCTGATCAACAGCTACGGGGTGACCGAGGCCAGCTGCTCGTCGGCTCTGCACCGCACCCGGCCGCGGCCGGCCACCGGTGGTCCGGCACAGCCGGCGACCGCAGGCGGCGCGCTGCCGATCGGCTCACCGATACCCTCGTGCCGGTTATACGTGCTCGACAGCTGGCTGCAGCCGGCGCCGGTCGGCGTCCCCGGTGAGCTGTACGTCGGCGGCAAGGCGGTCGCCCGGGGCTACTGGAACAAGCCGGCGCTCACCGCGGAGCGGTTCCTGCCCGATCCGTACGGCCAGCCCGGCAGCCGGCTCTACCGAACCGGCGACCTGGTGCAGCGGCTGCCGGACGGCGAGCTGATGTTCCTCGGCAGGGCTGACGAGCAGGTGAAGATCCGGGGGTTCCGGGTGGAGCCGTCCGAGGTCGAGGCGGTGCTGGCCGATCACCCGGCGGTGGCCGGCTGCGCGGTGGTCGCGCGGGCGGATCCGAGCGGCACGCTGCGGCTGGCCGCCTTCGTGGTGCCCGCGTTCCCCGCTGCGCCCCCGGACCCGGCGGAGCTGCGGGACTTCCTCGCCGGCCGGCTGCCGCGCTACCTGGTCCCGTCGGTGTTCACCGGCATCGACCGGCTGCCGACCTCGCCCAGCGGCAAGCTCGACAGGTCGGCGCTGCCGGAGGTGGAGATCGGGGTGCAGGGCAGCACGGAGTTCGTGGCGCCGCGTACCCCGCTGGAGGAGCTGGTGGCCCAGAGCTGGGCGGAGCTGCTGGGAGTGCCGCGGATCGGGGCGTTCGACGACTTCTTCGAGTTCGGTGGCCACTCGCTGGTCGCGATCCGGTTCGCGTCCTGGGTACGGGCCGAGCTCGGCGTCGAACTGCCGCTGCAGGCGCTGTTCGCCACCGAGGCGACGGTGGCAGTGGTCGCCGAGGTGCTGTTCGACCTGCTCAGCGCGGACGACACCGCCACGGACGCCAGCGCGGACGGCGCCACCACAGCCACCACAGCCACCACAGCCACCACCAGCGCGGCCCGCTGATGGCGCCGGATCGCAGCGCCGTCGGGCTGGCCGAGCGCGCCCGGCTGGAGGCGGAGCTGCTGCGCCGCCGCCGCGGCGCCGGCGGCATCCCGGCGCTGCCGCGCACCGGCGAGGTCCAGCGGTTCCCGGCCAGCGACATGCAGCGGTCCATGTGGTTGCGTGACCAGGTCGATCCGTGGCCCGGCGCCCGGCACCTGCCTGACGCGGTACGGGTGCGCGGCCCGCTGCGGCTGGAGGCGCTGCGGCTGGCGATGAACGACCTGGTGGCGCGGCACGAGGTGCTGCGCACCAGCTTCGAGCTGTCCGGCGCCCAGCTGTGGCAGGTCGTCCAGCCGCGGCTGGAGGTGCCGCTGCGGCTGGTGGAGACCACTCCGGACCGGCTGATGGAGCTGGTGCGCACCGAGGGTGAGGCCCCGTTCGACCTGGAGCGCGGGCCGCTGATCCGCGGCGTGCTCTTCCGCCTGTCCGAGCGGGAGCACGTCTTCCTCCAGGTGGTGCACCACATCGCCAGCGACGGCTGGTCGCAGGGGCTGTTCTCGCGCGAGATCTCCGCGCTCTACGAGCACTACGCCCTGGGCCTCCCCGCCCCGGATCTCCCCGAGCCGGCCGTGCGCTACCGCGACTACGCCGTGTGGCAGCGCGAGTACCTTGCCGGGAGCGGCGCCTTCCGGCGCGACCTGGACTTCTGGAAGCACAAGCTCGCCGACGCCCCGCAGCTGGAGCTCCCCACCGACCGGCCACGCCCGCCGGTGCAGTCCGGGCGCGGCGCCATGTACCGCTTCGCCATTTCCGACGCGCTCGCGGACGCCGCGCGCGCCCTGGCGCGCGACTCCGGCGTCAGCCTGCACATGCTGCTGGTCGCCACCCTCAACGCCACCCTGCTGCACTACACCGGGCAGGAGGACCAGGTGGTCGGCTCGCTGCTGGGGGGCCGCGGGCGCCCCGAGACGGAGCGGGTGGTGGGCTACTTCGTCAACCTCACCGCGCTGCGGGTGGACCTGTCCGGCGACCCGTCCTTCCGGGCGCTGCTGCGCCGGGTGCGCGACGCCGTGCTCGACTCGGACGCGCACCAGGACCTGCCCTTCGCGCGCATCGTCCACGAGGTGGGCGCGCAGGGCGACCTG
>Ga0326721_10000469_pt1 | contig 12149 bp, 13 predicted proteins | sample SGPome_FD_203951 | JGI IMG/M metagenome (GOLD analysis project Ga0326721, IMG submission 203951) | Soil microbial communities from Southern Great Plains, Lamont, Oklahoma, United States - SGP_1_2016 | ecosystem: Engineered > Artificial ecosystem > Soil microcosm > Unclassified | place: USA...
GCACGGACCGCAGGCGAAAGGACCTCGCCACTCGCTTCCAACTGCTCGATGAGGCTCATGAGCCACAAGATGTAGTGGCTCTCGTGGACAAAGTCCACAACTTTGTTGCACCGACTGAACGATTACGCTGCGACTTCAGTCGCCGGTGACCGGCTGCGCCCGGAACTTTCCACTCAGGCCGGCCACACCGTCGTTGCCCGCGCACGAACGGTTGGAGGCCGCAGGATCCATGGGCGAGGTCGCACGTGCGCTTCCGGATCGCACCGATCGATCCCGAATCCGGGATCAGACCCCGACGGGCTCCCGCACGCCGGGACGCGCGGGGTAGTGCGACTCCACGTAGTCGTCCAGGATGCGCTTGAACTCCTCGGCGATGTGGTCGCCCTTCAGCGTGACCACGTGCTCGCCGTCCACGTACACCGGCGCCTTGGGCTCCTCGAAGGTGCCGGGGAGCGAGATGCCCAGGTTGGCGTGCTTCGACTCGCCCGGGCCGTTCACCACGCACCCCATCACCGCCACCTTCATCTCCTCCACCCCGGGGTGCGTCTCGCGCCAGAGGGGCATCTGGTCGCGCAGGTAGCCCTGGATGTCTTCGGCCAGCTTCTGGAAGTACGTCGACGTGGTCCGCCCGCAGCCGGGGCAGCTGGTGACCTGCGGCGTGAACGAGCGGATCTCCAGCGACTGCAGGATCTGCTGCGCCACGTGCACCTCCTCGGTGCGGTCGCCGCCGGGCTTCGGGGTGAGCGAGACGCGGATGGTGTCGCCGATCCCCTGCTGCAGCAGGATGGAGAGCCCCGCCGTGGAGGCCACGATCCCCTTGGTCCCCATCCCCGCCTCGGTCAGGCCGAGGTGAAGGGGATAGTCGGAGAGCGGCGCCAGCATCCCGTACACGGCCACCAGGTCCTGCACGCCGCTGACCTTGGCGGACAGGATGATGCGGTCGTGCGGGAGCCCGATGCGCTCGGCCAGTGCGGCCGAGCGCATGGCGCTTTCCACCATCGCCCCCATCATCACTGTCTTGGCGTCGCGCCGCTCCCAGTCGGGGAGGCGGGCGTTCGCGTCCATCATCTCCGTGAGCAGCGCCTGGTCCAGCGACCCCCAGTTCACCCCGATGCGCACCGGCTTCCCGAACTCCAGCGCCTTCTCGATGATGGCGGCGAAGTTCTCGTCGTGGCGCTTCGCCCCCACGTTCCCCGGGTTGATGCGGTACTTGGCGAGCGCCGCCGCGCAGTCCGGGTACCTGGCCAGCAGCAGGTGGCCGTTGTAGTGGAAGTCGCCCACGATGGGCACGTGCACGCCGCGCTGCGCCAGGAACTCCACGATGTACGGCACCGCGCGCGCCGCCTCGTCGTTGTTCACGGTCACGCGCACGATCTGGCTGCCGGCGCGCCAGAGCGCGGCCACCTGGCGGACGGTGCCCTCCACGTCGGCGGTGTCGGTGTTGGTCATCGACTGCACCACCACCGGGTGCGCGCTCCCCACGGGAACGTCGCCCACCCAGGTGGTGACGGTCGGCCTGCGCTGGATCGGCTGCATCGCTTTGCGGTTTCGATAGATGGATCGCACTCGTCGTAAATCTAACGCCCGCGCGGAGAAGAGGGCAAACGGCGGGTCTCACGCGGAGACGCGGAGACGCGGAGAGCTCGCCGAACCCTCTCCGCGTCTCCCATCTCCGCACGGCAGGCGAGAGAGACGCGGAGGTGGCGGACCCTGCACCTCCGCGTCTCCGCGTCTCCGCGTGAGAGGGGAAACATCCGGAGCACGCCGATGGTACCTCATCGCTCCGCCCGATTGCATGGGAACGGGCGGCGAATCATCTTCCGTCGCACGCACCCGTATCCCCATCATCGAACGCTGGAGCGGTCCGTTGATCCGAACCCGCACCGCCGCCGCCGCGGCGCTCCCCATCCTCCTCCTCGCCTCCGCCGCGCGGGCGCAGACCGGCGAGCTGCCGCGCACGCACGCCCCCGGCGCCACCGTGGCCGGCATCACCCCCGGCGACCTGATGAGCCGGCTGTACGTGCTGGCCGACGACAGCATGATGGGCCGCGAGGCGGGCACCATCGGCAACGTGAAGGGCACCAACTACGTGGCCGCGCAGTTCCGCGCCATCGGCCTGGAGTCCGGCGGCGAGAACGGAGGCTTCTTCCAGACCGTGCCGCTCATCGACCGCGGGATGATGCCCGGCGCGTCGCTCAGCGCCGCGGGAACGCCGCTGAACGTGGGCCAGCACTTCGTCCCCCTCTTCTACCTGGGGCCGTACGCCTTCTCGCCCAACGCGCGGGCGGCCAACGCGCCGGTGGTGTTCGGCGGGCGCATCGGCGGGCAGACGATCACCGCCGAGCAGGCGCGCGGCAAGGTGGTGATCCTGCTGCCGCCCATGCAGAACGGGCAGGAGAACTTCCGCTGGTGGCGCGTGCAGGGCGTCCCCCGCTACCCCGACGCCGCCGCGATCGCCATCGCTTCGCTGGACGCGACGCCGGCGGGGACGGTGGAGGCGCTGCTGGAGCCCTCGACCGAGATCCAGGAGGAGAACCAGGCGCCCGACCCGTCGGCGGTCAGCGGGCCGGGGATGATCGTCTCGCGCGCGGCGGCCGAGCGCATGCTGGGCGCGCCCCTGGCCGCCGCGAAGCCGGGCGACGCGGGGAAGACGGTGAGCGCCGCCTGGCGGTTCGGCGACATGCCGACGGAGGCGCCCGCGCGCAACGTGATCGGCATCCTGCGCGGAAGCGACCCGGCGCTGCGCGGGCAGTACGTGGTCATCAGCGCGCACAACGACCACGAGGGGATCCTGGCCATGGCGCTGGACCACGACTCGGTGCGCGCCTACAACCGGGTGATGCGGCCGCAGGGCGCCAACGACCCCGTGGGCACGCCCACGCCGCAGCAGCAGGCGCGCATCGCGGCGCTGCGCGACTCGCTGCGGCGGGCGCACGGCGGCGCGGTGCGGCTGGACAGCATCATGAACGGCGCCGACGACGACGGCAGCGGCACGGTGACGCTCATCGAGATCGCGCAGAGCCTGGCCGCGGGCGAGCGGCCGCGCCGGTCGATCCTGTTCATGTCGCACACCGGCGAGGAGAAGGGGCTGTACGGCTCGCAGTGGTTCACCGACCACCCCACGGTGCCGCGCGACTCCATCGTCACCGACCTGAACATGGACATGGTGGGGCGCGGCCGGGCCGAGGACGTGGCGCACGGCGGGCCGTGGAGCATCCAGATGATCGGCTCGCGGCGCCTGTCCACGCAGCTGGGCGCGTTGATCGACTCGCTGAACGCGGGGCGGCCCAACCCCATGCAGATCGACTACTCGTTCGACGCGCACGGGCACCCGCTGAACCGCTACTGCCGCAGCGACCACTTCATGTACGCGCGCTACGGCATCCCCATCACCTACTTCTCGCTGGGCTACCACGTCGACTACCACCAGCCGACCGACGAGCCGCAGTACATCGACTACGACCACATGGCCCGCGTGGGCGCCTTCGTCCGCGACATCGCGCTGGCGGTGGCCAACCGCCCGGAGCGCCTGGTGGTCGACGGCCCGAGGCAGGACCCGAACGCGCCCTGCCGGCAGTAAGTGCGTGAGTGCGGAAGTGCGGAAGTGCGTTGTATCTGCGCGGTCCCAACGCACTTCCGCACTCACGCACTCACGCACTTTGCACCATCTCGGAGCGAGCGATGAAGATTCCCAACGAGTGGCTTACGCAGCGGGTGGAGAACCGGCCGACGTCGCAGCACCGCGACCTGCCGGCCATGCCCGCGCTCCGCATCCGGCGCGAGTGGGAGAAGCTGAAGGCGCAGGCCGGCGAGGGCGACGAGCTCTGGGCCTTCGCCAACCCGTCCAACACCTGGAAGAAGCTGGGGAAGCTCACCGGCTACGCCATCGTCCGCAACGGAAAGATCGTCCAGAGCGTCACCGTCACCGACCAGTAGCACGGGGCCGCGACGAAGCCGCGCACTCACGGAAGACGGCAGGACGAAGGATCGATCGCACGAAGATGGAAGCCGCCGCGGAGCATCTCGCTCCGCGGCGGCTTCGTCGTCATCGCCGGCGATCAATCGATCGGGTGCGCTTCGTCTCCCTCCGCCTCCCTGTCGCGGCGGCGGGGAGGCCGGGGCCCGGCGGCTGAGCCCGCGTCGGGATCATCATCTCCATCCCCTTCATCCGCATCGGTTTGCGGATCTTCCTTTTCGAAGAAGCGGAGGAGGAAGGCGGCGCCGAGGATGACGACGGCGAGGATGACGAGCAGGTCCAGGCTGCGCGCCATCCCCACCAGCAGGAGGACCGAGCCGACGGCCAGCAGGCGCAGCTTCCACTGCAGGAAGCGGCCGGGGCCGCGGCGCCGCTGGTCGATGAACGCCATCAGCCCTTCGCCCCGCCGTCGCGCGCCAAGAAGCGCGCCACCCCCGCCTTCATGTCGTCCGTCATCCGCGCCACCACGTTCACATCGGCGCCGGCGCGGATCGCCGCCTCGAAGCCCATGGCGTCGGAGTGGTAGAGCAGGCGCTTGCTGAGCTGCACGGCCGACGGGCTGCGCGCGGCCAGGTCCTGGAGCACCGCCGCCGCCTCGGCGTCGAACGCGTCGTCGAAGAAGACGTGGTTGATGAGCCCCATCTGCTCCGCCTCGGCCGCGGTGACGGGGTGCCCGCGGACGATCAGCTCGAACGCGCGCTTCTCGCTCACGTTGCGCCGCAGGATGGCCATCACCATGGCGGGAACGAAGCCGATGCGCACCTCGGGATAGCCCAGCTCCGCCGACTCGGCCGCGAGCACCAGGTCGCACGCCGTGGCCAGCCCGCACCCGCCGGCCAGCGCGCGCCCGCGGACCAGCGCGACCACGGGCTTGCGCATGGTGCGCGGGAGGAGGAAGAGCTCGGCCAGCTCCTGCACGTCCTCCAGGTTCTCCATCGCCCCGCCCTCGGCGATGGTGCGCAGCGCGGACAGGTCGGCGCCAGAGCAGAAGTCCTTCCCCGCCCCCTCGATGGCGACCACGCGCACCCCGGCATCCGCGTCCGCCTCGCGCAGCGCCGCCTTCAGCGCGGCGATAAGCCCGGCGTTCAGCGCGTTCCGCTTCTCGGGCCGGTTCATCACCAGCCGCGCGATGCCACCCTCGCGGCGGACGAGCAGCGGCGCCGAATCCTCCGTCACGACCCCGCCCCGGCGCCCAGTGCCAGCGAAGCGATCTCGTCGGGGACGTCGATCTCCATCCGCAGCATGGCGGTGGAAAGCACCTTCCCCTGCGCGTCGGTCTTCAGCGATACCGTGCCGCCGCCGCCCAGCGCGTTGTGCAGCAGGAAGTTGAGCGCCTCCAGGTTGGGCAGCTCGTAGCGCTCCACGCCGCCCAGGGCGATCCCCTCGAAGTGCCGCTTCACCCGCTCGGGGGTGAGCTGCTCGACCAGGACCGGGTAGAACTCGGGGCGCAGGGCGATGACGCCCACGTTGGCGGTGTCGCCCTTGTCGCCCGAGCGGGCGTGGGCCAGGTGCAGCAGCTGGATGCGGGCCATGTGCTTCGCGGGTCGGGGGATGCGTGCCGGCGGGCGGAATATCTGCGCGGCGCGGCGAACCGCAAGAGGCGGCCGGGCACCCGCCCGCGTGGCGGGAAGGATGCCGGCCGGCCGGCTCCTGCGCCGCGTGGGGCCACGCGGTTCCCGGCGGACCTGGGACGCGCGTTCCGCTCCGCGCTGCCCCGCCGCTGTCCCAACCGGCCGCGCCCGTCCGCGGCCGGCCGCCCTTCGCACTCTCCAACTCCGCATCCCGTCCGCACTTGGCGGAGCGCACCGGCCGCGCCGCCATTTCGGTGCGGTTGATGCCCCGGGGAAGCGCGGGAGCCGGCTCCGGCGCCGGCACCTCCCACCTCCGCGAGAGCCATCCCGCCGGCCTCTCCCCGTTCCTCCTCCCCCCGCTCCCCCCTTCCCCAGAGGACCTCATGGCCATGATCTCGGATCGTTCCCCGCCCGCGGAGCCGCTTCCCGCGGACTACCGGCGGCGCGTCGTGGTGAAGTTCCGTCCCGGCGTCTCGCTTCCCTACTCGGCCGCCGCGGCGGACACGCTCGCGGAGCAGCAGGACGGACGGGAGTGGAGCGCGCTGGCGGCCGCGTATCCCGGCGTCGCCCTCGTCCCCTATTTCTCGTCGCTGCCGGAGGCGGCGGTGCGGGACCTGGACCAGCGCGCGCCGGGCACGGGAAAGGCGGCGACGGGCTTCGCCTCGTACTACGCCATCGAGACACCGGCCGGGGCGGAGCCGCAGCGCGTGGCCGAGACGGTGGCCGCGTGGCCCGACGTGGAGACCGCCTACGTGGAGGCGGGCCCGGTGCCGCCGCCGGTCAACGCGTCGGACGACCCGCGCAACGCCAGCCAGGGGTACCTGGACCCCGCGCCGGCGGGAATCGACGCCCGCTGGGCGTGGCTCCAGACCGACGGCAGCGCCATCGGGTTCGTGGACCTGGAGCGGGGGTGGACGCTCAACCACGAAGATCTCGCCGCGGCGGGGATCTCCATCATCTCGGGGGTGAGCACCGACTACCACGGCCACGGGACGGCGGTGCTGGGCGAGGTCGCCGCGGTCGACAACACCATCGGCGGGGTGGGGATCGCCCCCGCGGTGACGGCCCGCGTGGTCTCGCAGTGGCGGCCGGGCGGCTCGTACAACACCGCCGAGGCCATCCTGAGCGCCGTGGGCGTGATGGCCGCGGGCGACGTCCTGCTGCTGGAGGCGCAGACGAGCTATCCGACCGCCGCCGGCTACGTTCCCGTGGAGGTGGAGCAGGCCGTGTTCGACGCCATCCAGTACGCAACCTCGCAGGGGGTCGTGGTGGTCGAGGCGGGCGGAAACGGATCGGTGGACCTCGACGCGTTCCAGACCTCGGGCGGCAAGCGGATCCTGAACCGTGGCAGCCCGGACTTCCGCGACTCGGGGGCCATCATGGTGGGGGCCGCGAGCTCGGCCGCGCCGCACACGCGCCTGGGGTTCTCGAACTTCGGCAGCCGGATCGACTGCTTCGCCTGGGGCCAGAACATCGACACCACGGGCGACGGGTGGACGGGGACCGCCACGAACACGTACACCACCTCGTTCGGGGGGACCTCCGGCGCCTCGCCCATCATCACCGGCGCCGCGCTGCTCATGCAGTCGTGGAGCGTGGCGCGCGGCGCCGGCCGGTACTCGCCCGCCGACCTGCGCACCCTGCTGAGCAACCCCGCCCTGAACACGGCCAGCGCGAACCCGGCCGCCGACCGCGTCGGGGTGATGCCCGACCTGCGGGCCCTGATCACGAAGGGGAAGCGCAGCCCCTGGTGGTGGGGCTACGTGTTCGCGTGGGCCTGGCTCATCCTGGTCGGCGGGCTGCTCATCACCCCGGGCGGCGTCCTCTGCATCAAGTGCGGCCGGGGGGCTCCGGGCTACATCGGCGACCCCGTGATCTTCGTCCTGGGCGCGGTGGCGATCGGCCTCGGCGTGGCCGGCCTGGTCAACGCTGCCAAGGCACCCCGAGGGCCGTGAGCCGGGTACCGGAACCGCGAAAATACAGGGTCCACGCGGAGAAGCAGAGAAACAGAGGATCGTCTCTCTGCTCTCTGCTTCTTCGCGTCTCCAGGCCGGGTTTGGGTCTCACGCGGAGGCGCGGAGACGCGGAGGCGCATGTCGAGCCACCTCCGCGTCTCCGCGGCTCCGCGTGAGATCAGCCGGGGCTGGAGACGCGAAGATGAACGAACCCGTGATCTCGTTCGGCGCTGTTCGTGCCTGGATACGTGACCTGCGACAGCACCTGCTCGACCTGTCCCACCGGCATCGCCGCGGAACGAAGACGCGCCGGCATCTCTGCCGGCGCGTGGACGCAGCGATCCCTCCGTGCCGGCCCGCCGCGCGGGAGGCGGCGGGCCGGTCGTCCGGGCTTCACCTCGGGGCCGCCGGCCAGGCGGCGGGGGCGGAGCTCAGGCCGTGCGCAGGTACGACATCATGGCCCCCCCGATGAGCGAGCCGGCCAGGAACAGGAACACCAGGCCGATCAGCCCGTAGCCCATCGTGAGGAAGATGCCGAGGACCAGCGCCGCGAGCGCCGTGAGCGCGACCCAGCGGAACTCGACGTGGTGGTGCATCGCTCTTCCCTCCCGGAGGCGGTACGACACGCCGCCTCCCGCATCCAACGTAACCGAACGAGCGTTCGAGCGGTAGCCAAACGGATGGCGGGGGAGAAGGGTATGCCGGACCGGAATGGACTGCGGGAGAAAACGGAGGGACTGCGGACGATCGGGCATCCTCCGCAATCCCTCCCTCCGTGCGAGCTTCGCGTCAGCAGATGGAGGTGTAGCAGTAATACGTGTTCGGGCACGTTCCCGGGTCGCTGATGCATCCGGAGTCGATGGAGCGGCACGGGTACTTGGTGTACGTCGTGGCGTATCCTTCCACCGTGCCCGCCTTCCCGCCCGCGGCCCGCACGTCGAACGACGTCACGTCGAGCGCGTCCAGGTCCAGCTTCAGCTTGCGCATCGTCACCACTCCTTTGCAGCAGGACGCGCGGCCCGGGGTTCGGATCGCTGGCCGCGCAGGACGACCCATTCTAATCACGAAGATAAATCGCTTCAATCCGCCGTCCGTCCACCTTTTTCGCGTCTCCAGGCCGGGTTGATCTCACGCGGAGACGCGGAGGCGCGGAGACGCATGTCGAGCCACCTCCGCGTCTCCGCGGCTCCGCGTGAGATCCAGCGATGGGGAGGAGGCGCGGCGCCCGTCCTCCCCTACTGCCGTCCGGAAAGCTTCGGCCAGATCGCCTGGAGCGAGCCGAGCGACGGCAGCGGACCCTCGGCCACGTAAATGGTGTTGTGGCGCTCCTCGCGGACCCACCACGGGTTGTCGATCCAGCCATGGCTGGTGACGGTGCGGAAATACGGGCGCAGGTCCCCGGCCGGCTTGCCGATGGTGATCAGCACCTCGCCCGGCAGGCGGCCCGGGCCGAAGAACCAGTACGTGCCCGCGTCGCTGACCGCGGGCGGCAGGCCGTAGCGCGGGCCGTAGAAGTCCACCGCCGCCGCCTCGCCGTAGTTGCCGGGGAAGATGACGGCCTTCGCGCGCTTCTCCGGCGGCAAAGAACGGTAGACGCGGGCGATCTGGCGCACCTGGTCTTCCCACTCCAGCATGTCGGCGTAGTCCTGCGGCAGGCGCTCCATCTCCCCGCGGTTGTTGCGGTTCGCCTCCTCCAGCCGCGCCGCGCGCGAGTACGCCGCCATGGTGGGCGGCGGAAGGATGGGGATGCCGAGCGGGAGGATGTACAGGCCGCCGACCACCATCGCCGCCACCACACCCCAGCGCAGCGCCGGCGCGGCGAAGCGCAGCCGGAGCCCGCCCAGCGCCGCCGCGCCCGCGCCGATCAGCGCCGGGTAGACGGGGCCCGCGTAGTACGGCTTCCCGTGCAGCACGGCCAGAAGCGCCACCGCCAGCACGCACGCCCATCCGGCGACCCGGAACGCCCGCGCGCGGCCCACCAGCAGCGAGACCGCGCCCGCGATCGCCAGCAGCATCGCGGGGCCGATCATCAGCAGCTGGCCGGCGAAGAAGCCGGCGTAGTCCACGTGCGCCAGCTGCGAATGGCGCAGGTCCGCCATCGACCCCATCACCGGAAAGCCCAGCCGCACCTGCCCCACCACGCCGGGGCTGCCGACGGCCAGCGCGATCACGAGCGCCGCCCACGGCCACGCGGTGAACAGCCACCAGCGGTGCTTCGTCAGCAGCAGCGCCCCGAAGAGCGCCACGCCGAAGAAGAGGATGCTGAACTTGGTCAGCAGCCCCATTCCGCACGCCAGCCCCAGCGCCAGCCACCAGCGCGGGTTCTTCGAGCGGCAGAGGCGGACGAGCGCGTAGACCGCCAGCGTCCACCAGAGCTGGTCGAGCACCACGGGCTGGAAGAGGTTGGCGCTGCGCTGGAAGAGCACGCCGGTGAGCACCCCCAGCGCCGCCGCGCCCTGCGCGAACCGCCCGCCGCCCAGCTCGCGCGCGATCAGCGCGGCCAGGATGACGATCAGCGTCCCGGCCAGCGCGGATGCCAGGCGGATGGAGAGGAGCGAGTCGCCGAACGCGGCGCGCTCCCCCTCGGCCAGCAGGGCGATGAGCGGCGGGAAGTCCATCCGCCAGAGCCGCAGGTGGCGGCCCATGGCCAGGTACAGCAGCTCGTCGCGGTGGATGCCGTATGGGGTGAAGACGTTGATCGCCAGGTGCAGCGCCAGCTTCAGCGCCGCCAGCGCGCCGATGACGCCCCACGCCACCGGCGGGCGGTCGGGAACCGCGGCGCCCCTGTCTTTCGTCGCCGGGGCGGGAGATGACGCGACCTGCGTTTCGGACATGCGCGCTCTCGGAAGATGAGGATCGAAGAGGACGAGCAGAGGTACGCCGCGCGGGGAGATGAAGTTTCCGGATCGAGAACGGACGGCGCAATGACGATCGAATCTCCCCGATCCCCCGCATTTTGTCTCGTGCGTTGCAATCATGCCTGATGAGCGGCAACTTCCCGCCCGCCGGCCAAACGCCTGGCTCCATATCCGCCGAAGTCGTTCGAAGTCATTTCCTCACGCGCATTCCCCACCCGTCCCACAAGGCAGAAACCATGACCAGGCTCCGGAGATTGCTGGCTCCGGCTCTCGCGCTGTGCGCGGGCACCACCACCGCCGCCCGCGCGCAGGCGGCCCTTCCCGTGTCGTTCGAGGCGCGCGTGGGCGCGGGAATTCCCGTCGGCGACTTCGGCGACGGCGCGGCACCGGGCTGGGCCGTGGGCATCACCGCCCGCGGCGCGCTGAAGCCGGGCGTGGAGCTCTACGGGGGCTACGACCACTTCGCGTTCAACACCGACGAGAGCGTGGACGACGACCCCGAGGCCGACGTGAACATCGACGACGACGGGTTCCGCGCAGGGCTGCGCTCCAACTTCGCGGTGACGCGCGTAGGCGGGGCGTCGCCGTGGCTGGAGGCCGGGGTGATCGTCAACCACACGAAGCTGCGGGCGAGCAGTGGCGGCGCGTCGGCCAGCTTCGACTCGGACTGGATGGTCGGCTTCGAGGGCGGCGCCGGGCTGTCGTTCCCCATCAACTCCATGCTCGCGCTCACCCCGGGCGTGCGCTACCGCCAGCACCGCGCGCGGTTCACCGACAACGGCCTCGACGGACCCGGCTCGGTGACGACCAGCTACTTCGCGGTGGACATCGGCGTGAACTTCCGTCTCTGAACCGAAGTGCGGAGGTGCGCGGGAGTGCGGAAATTCGAGGGTGATTCGCGGGCTGGAGCACTCGCGCACCTTCAGAATCCATCTGATACAACACTTTGTCGCACGGGTTGCGGAAAAACCGGATGGGCGCCAAAATCACGGCTGCCGGGCGGCGATCCCATCCCGCCCCGGCAATTGGCGAAAGATCCCGCCTCTGCATCTCCCACCCAACCCACAGGCAGACGAACAATGGTGAAACTCCGGACGATTCTCGCTCCGGCGCTGGTGCTGAGCGCCGCGCTGGCGACGGCCGCGCACGCGCAGAGCCCGCTCCCGATCACGCTCGAGGTCCGCGGCGGCGCGGGCATCCCCACGGGCGACTTCAACGACGGCATCTCCACGGGCTGGAACATCGGCGGCAGCGTCCGCTACGACTTCACCCCCATCGTGGCCGCGTACGTCGGCTTCGACCACTTCTCGTTCGCCACCGACGGCGAGGACAACGAGGGCGTGGACGTGGGCGTGGACGACAACGCCTTCCGCGGCGGCGTGCGCGCCAACGTGCCGCTGGTGGGAATGACCGGCATCTCGCCGTGGGTGGAGGGCGGCATCGTGGTGGCCAAGACCGGCATCAACGCCAGCGACGGCAGCACGTCGCTCACCATCAACTCGGACTGGGGGATCGGGTTCGAGGCGGGCGCGGGGCTGTCGTTCGCGGTCGCGCCGCGCGTCTCCATCAACCCGGGCGTGTACTACCGCCAGCACAAGGCGGACTTCAGCGACGAGGACGACACCGAGAACCCCGGCAGCGCCGACGTGAACTACTTCGCGCTCGAGATCGGCATCTCGCTCCGCCCGTAAGTCATCGGGCTTCGGCGTGAAGCAGGCCGGGCCGCCTTCCCGACGAGGGGGAGGCGGCCCGGCTTTCTTCAGTGCGGAAGTGGGGGGGGGGGGGGGGT
>Ga0326721_10000470_pt1 | contig 12139 bp, 13 predicted proteins | sample SGPome_FD_203951 | JGI IMG/M metagenome (GOLD analysis project Ga0326721, IMG submission 203951) | Soil microbial communities from Southern Great Plains, Lamont, Oklahoma, United States - SGP_1_2016 | ecosystem: Engineered > Artificial ecosystem > Soil microcosm > Unclassified | place: USA...
TTTCCGAGACCGCCCTTCTTCCACCCGGTCGTACCGCAGCCGATCCCCCCGTTCCAGCCGGCCTCCTACACCTTCCGGCTGGTGAGCATGCAGGTGCTCAACACCCGCTCCGCGCATCTGGACTCGGACAAGGCCAGCCTCACCGTGGCAGTCGGCTCAGGCGGCACGCCGACCACGGTGACCAAGGATCTCGGGGACGTCAACAACGGCACCCATCCGATCGGGCTGAGCATCGGCCCGATCCAGATCAGCGACCCGAACATCGGGATCGCGATGAACTACCTGATCCTCAACAGCGGCCATCAGAGCCACGACGACGTCAACAAGATCCTCACCGGCACCGGCTCGGCGCTGGCTGGGGCCGGCGCGAAGGCGGCCACCTCGGCGGTTGGCGCCGCGGTCGGCGCGGAGGTCGGCTCCACCTTGATGCCGGTGCTCGGCACCGCGTTGGGGCTGCTCGCCGGTTGGCTGGTCGACCAGTTGACCGGGCTGCTCACCGCCAACTGCGACGGGCCGGTCGCGGCCGAGCAGGCTGTGTTCAAGGGTTCCCAGCTGTGGACGTACACCGCGCGTGGCCCGTACACCCACACCACCTACCACCCGGGCATCGACTCCAACCACGGCTGCGGCAGCAACTCGATCTACACCGCCACCTGGAGCATCAGCCGCTGACGTCACCGACGCGCGCGGCGGCCACCCTGCGGGTGGAGGACCAGGCCGTCGCGCTCGTCGTCGCAGCCTGCGGCATCAGCGATCAGCCGGACGCCGAGGTCGCGGGGCGGATGCGAGGATGTGGTCATGACCCAGCCACCTGCCGACGTCCGCGCCGTCACCGAGTACCGCATCCCCGCCCCCACCCTGCTCGCCGGTGACCTGGTGAACACCGCGCCCGGCGGCGAGGACGACTGGCAGCAGGTGCTGTCGGTGCACACCTCCGAGGCCCCCGGCGACGATGCCGACATCGCCCGGCTGATCGCCGAGATTGGCGACCGGTATGTGGTCGTCCGGCTGACCGACGTCGCGCCGGTGGACAGTCCGGTGTACTTCTCCGACGGCGCCGCGCTGGCCTACGGCCTCGACGGCGAGGACGACGGCCCGGTCACCGACGTGCTGTCCGAGCCGGATGCCGTCCGGACCTTTCTCTACACCCGCTTCGAACTGGTGAACGTCCGCTCGCGCCCCATGGTGTGACCCGCGCACCCGCTGATTTGGGGCCCGGTGGAGGGCACTGGTAATCTGGCGAGGTTGTCCGGCGTCTGCGCCGGTGACCTACCGGCACCTCCCTTAGACCAACGATCGGCATTCGAGGCAAACTTCGTGGCGAACATCAAGTCCCAGATCAAGCGGATCCGCACCAACGAGGCGGCCCGGCTGCGCAACAAGAGCGTCAAGAGCTCGCTGAAGACGGCGATCCGGTCCTTCCGCACCGCCGCCGAGACCGGCGACAAGGACAAGGCCACCGCTGCCCTGGTGCACGCCTCGCGGCAGCTGGACAAGGCCGTCAGCAAGGGCGTCATCCACGCCAACCAGGCCGCCAACAAGAAGTCGGCGATGGCGCAGCGCGCCGGCTCGCTCTAGTTCGGCCCGCTCAACCTCTCACCAGCCCGCGTACCGGCTCCGGCCGGACGCGGGCTGTGTGCTGCCTGCGTCCCGGCCCCGTTGCGGGCGGCGAAGACCTACTGCTTCTGTGCCGACGTCCGGGGCTCTGAGTCGGCCTTCTCTACCACCGATGTCCGCGCGTTAGCGATCTTCCGCACATTGGAGGAGACATAACGGCCGGTGACGGCGCTGCGATTGACCAGCATCTTTGCAGCATCCCTTTGAACGCGGGTGACGTAGGCCCTCTTAGGCATGGCCGCTGCCCTCATCTCAGGCGCCTCCTACCGATGATACGACGCTGCCGACCTCGTCGTTGAGCCCCATTTCATCTCTGAGTTGGACAGCCTGAGCGTCCTCTCCCGCTTCTTCCAACTCTTCCTCTGGGTTCCTGATCACCGCCTCCAGCGCTGCGTCTATGGATGACTTCTGGCCTGGAGTTCGGCAACCCAAGCGAGGCCTTACCCTCGTCGTCCGATACCGCCAACTCGGCTGCCCACCGCAAGTTGCGAAACACCTCCTCGCGCTTGGACCGCAGTTCGAGCTCTTTGGCGCCTCTCCGCGTGAGAACGTTGCTGACGAGGACGCCGACGAAGGCTGGGGTGCCCAGACCTAGCGCATACCGCCCAGGTCGGAAGCTGGGTTATCGTCGTCACGGAGGCGACCTTACGGACGTGATACGACGAAAATCCGAGGTCTCGGGTCGATTCCTACTCCTACGCCCGGAGTCTCAGGGTGGTGCTCAGCGTTCGGCGCGGGCAGCGGCGATCCGGCGCACGGCCGACTCCAGCGCGTAGGCCGGATCGGCCGCCGCCCCCTTCACATCGGCGTTCAGGTCCGCCACCACACCGAGGGCGTGCCGCAGCCCCGGCTCGGTCCAGCCGCCGGCCTGCGATCGGGCCCGCTTGACCTTCCACGGCGGCATGCCCAGCGCCGGCGCCAGCCGGAACGGATCCCCCGGCCCCGCCCCCAGCACCCGCGCCACCGTGCGCACCCCATCCGCGAGCGCGTCGGCAATCACCACCGGCGGCACCCCCACGTGCAGCGCCCAGCGCAGGTTCGTCACCGCCCCGGCGACGTTGCCGACCACCGCCTGGTCGGCGACCGCGAACCCGCTGACCTCGGCCCGGCCCCGGTGGTAGGCCGCGACCGCGGCCACGTCGATGGAGCCTCCGGTGTCCCCCACCAGCTGCGCCGCCACGGCCGAGATCTCGCGCAGGTCGCTGCCGACCGCCTCCATCAGCGCGGCAGCCGCCTCCGGGGTGATCCGGCCGCGGAACCGGCGCACCTCGTTGCGCAGGAAGACCCGCCGGTCCTCGAACCGGGTGACCTTGGCGCAGCTGATCTCGGCGGGTTTGGCCTTGCGGAGCAGGTCCAGCACCGCTTTCCCCTTGGCGCCTCCGAGGTGCTGGACGGCGACCGTGGTGTCGGGATCGGTATCCAGCAGCAGCGGCACGATCGTCTGCACCCGGGCCGCCGACAGGTCCTGAGCCGAGCGCAGCACCACCAGCCGGCGGCCGCCGAACAGCGACGGGCTCAGCAGCTGCAACAGCTCCGCCGGCTCCACCACGCCGGCCTCGGCCTCGTGCACCTCGATGTCGGGATCCTCGGCGATCACCGCATGCCGCAGGTCCTCCAGCGCGCGGCTGACCAGGAACTCCTCATCCCCCACCACCAGGGTGAGCGGGGCGACGGCATTCTCGGCGGCGGGCGGCACGCTGGCTATCCTTCCATGCGCCGGCGCAGCGGCAGTGGTGCGATAGTCGGTCCGCTAACCGGCCATTCCAGCTCGCGCACGCTGGCCGAGAACTCGCCCATGGAGGCTCCCGTCATGCAGCTGCTCACCTGCCAGGTCGCCGTATCGCTCGACGGCTTCAGCGCCGGGCCCAACCAGAGCCTGGAGAACCCGCTCGGCGAGGGCGGCACGCGCCTGCACGAATGGGCCCTCTCGACCGCCAGCTGGCGAGCCCAGCACGGTCTGGACGGCGGCGAGGACAACGCCGACTCCCAGATTGTGGAGGAGTCCACCCAGGGAATCGGGGCCTACCTCATGGGACGCAAGATGTTCGGTGGCGGCGACGGCCCCTGGGACGAAACCTGGACGGGCTGGTGGGGCGACGAGCCGCCGTTTCACGCGCCGGTCTTCGTCCTTACCCACCATCCACGCCAGCCGCTGGAGCTGCGCGGCACCACGTTCACCTTCGTCACCGAGGGCATCGAGTCCGCTCTGCAGCAGGCCCGAGCGGCGGCCGGTGACCAGAACGTCGCTATCGGCGGTGGCGCCCACACCATCCAGCAGTACCTGGCGGCAGGGCTGCTCGACGAGCTCCAGCTGCACATCGTCCCGGTGATCCTCGGGGCCGGCGAGCGGCTGCTGGTGGACGTCGGCGATCCGCTGCTGCAGCCGGTGCGGGTGATCGGCTCACCGGCGGTCACGCATGTGACGTACCGCGTCCTGCGCTAGCCGAGGTCCGGCAGAGCGTCGGAGGCGTCAGCGGTGAACCGGGCACTCAGCTCGCCGTGCAGCCGCCCGGCGGGCAACCGGCGGCCGCAGATCACCAGAGCCAGATCCTGCGCGGCGCCGCTGACCGGCGTTCCGCATCCGTAGGACCAGTCGAGATCCTCGGCGCGCAGCTCGACACCGTCCAGCTGGGCGCCGAAGGACTTCAGGGCCTTCGGCTTGGTGACGGTGTCCAAGACCACCCGCAGCCGGTCCTCGGACACCCGCCGGTCCAGGCCCAGCCCCACGCTGACGTCCAGGCCATGGATCACGTCATGAGTCAACGCGCCCTCGAACCCGACACCCGGTGGCGTGCGCGCTGACAACCCGCCCTCAGCCATCGCCGACACCAGCTCGCGCGGCGCAGCGGCGCCGTCCTGCCGGGCGAGCCGGTCGGCCATCCGGTGAAAACGCCCGCCCGACCTGGCCAGCTCGGCCAGGAACCGCGCTGTCGAATAGCGGTAGAGCATGGTCATGTGCGCGACCACCTCACGCACCCGCCAGCCGGCGCAGAGCGTGCCGGCGTTCCAGGACTGATCGGGCAGCCCGCCGAGCACGGCAGCCAGCTCCTGGCGCTCGGCCGCGATCATGCTTCTGAGCTGGGTGTCGATCCGCGACGCCGTCATCAGGAGGGATCCGCCTCAGCCGCGCCGGGCTGCCCGGCGTCCGTCCTGAGCTGCCGCAGGTAGCTGGCAAAACGATCCAGCGACGAGGTGAAACCGGCCTGGGCCTGGGGGCTTCGGAACGCCTCAGGGACGTTGCGCTGGTGGATCCGCACCTCAGTGCGGGAGTCGCCGAGGTCGCGGAAGGTCGACGTGGTCGTCACACCGCTGCCGAGCTCGTTCCAGACCAGCCGCTCGGGCTCCACGACCTCGACGAAGACCGCGCGGGTCGGGTACTGGCTGCCGTCGGCGTCGTTGACCATGACGGTCTCGAAGGCGCCGCCAGGGCGGGCGTCGACCGTGATGCTGTGCAGCGGCGTGCTCATCCCGACCGGGCCCCAGAAGTGGCTGAGGTGTTCCGGTTCGATCATGCAGCGAAAGACCAATTCTCTCGGCGCCTCGAAGATGCGGGTGTAGACGAGCTCGGCAGTGTCTGACTGGACGTCGTTCATGGCGGGCATTCCTTTTCCGGTGGCGGTTGTTGCCTGCTGGTGGGGTGTTCCTGGCCGGTGGGCTGTTCCTGGCTGGTGGGACGGCTGGTGGGACGCTGCAGATCGCGCAGGTGCTCATCGAGCTTGTCGAAGCGCTGCGCCCAGATCCGCCGGTTCTGCTCGATCCAGTCCAGCGCCGAGTCCAGCGCCTCCCGTTCCAGGTGGCAGGGCCTGAACTGGGCCTGCCGGGTGCGCGAGATCAGCCCGCAGCGTTCGAGCACCTTGAGGTGCTTGGAGATCGCGGGCAGGCTCAGGTCGAACGGCGCCGCCAGCTCGTTGACCGTGGCATCCGCTCTGGCGAGCCGAGCCACCATCGCGCGCCGCGTCGGGTCGGCCAGGGCGGTGAAGGTGGCGTCGAGCTGGTCCTCGGTCACGCTCATGTCGGCCCCTCCTGCCTGCGGACCATTATTTCACCAGGTGGTTATTTAGCTGTCAAGCTAAATAACCACGACCACATGCCCGCGGCGGCCCGTGCGACTCTGGCAGGCTGGACGCCGTGACCACCGACCCGCTGTTCGAGAGCTTGCTGGCGGAGGCGCAGACCGTGCCGGTTGCCGGATGGGACTTCTCCTGGTTCGACGGGCGAGCCAGCGAGCAGCGGCCATCCTGGGGCTACGCCGCGCTGATGGGCCGGCGGATGGCCGAAGCGGGCGCGGCGCTGGATCTGCAGACCGGCGGCGGCGAGGTGCTGGCCGGCATCCCGAGCGTTCCGCCCACGCTGTGCGCAACCGAGTCCTGGCCGCCCAACGTCCGGATCGCTCGCCGCACCCTCGCTCCGCTGGGCGCCTCGGTGGTGCAGGCCGCGGACGGGCAGCCGCTGCCGTTCCGCTCGGAGGCGTTCGACCTGGTGGTGAGCCGGCACCCCACCGTGGTGCTGTGGCACGACATCGCCAGGGTGCTGCGTCCGGGCGGTCGGTACCTGGCCCAGCAGATCGGCATCGGCTCGAACCGGGAGCTGTACGAGTTCCTCATGGGACCGCTGCCCCATCCGGCGGGCAACGGGACCGAGCGGGCGGAGCGGGAGCTGACCGCGGCCGGCTTGGTCGCCGAGGACGTCCGGCACGAGTCGCTGGAGGTGCGCTTCGACGACATCGGCGCCGTGGTGGTGTTCCTGCGCAAGGTCATCTGGACCGTCCCGGACTTCTCGGTGCAGCGCTACCGTGCCCGGCTCGCCGACCTGCACCAGCAGATCCAGCGAGCCGGGCCGTTCGTGTCACATTCGCAGCGAGTGCTGGTCGAGGCTTCCAAGCCTCGCTAGCCGGCAGCGCCCTCGGTCAGGACTGGTCAGGGCTTCAGCAGCTCACCGGCGGCAGCGCGCTCAGCGCCGCCATGCTCAGCCCGGCGGCGCCCATCTTGGTGGCGCCGGTGCCGAAGACCACGCTGTCCCCCACCACCGCGGCCAGCTCGACGCCTGCCGGCAGCGCCACACCCCGGCCGGTCCGCAGGTCCAGCAGAGCGTTCCCACTTCCCAGCGCGGGATCGTCCAGCATGATGTCGACGAGTGGAAAGATCGCAGGCCGGCTGCCGGTGAATTGGCGAACCAGCGACTCCGAGTGCACCCCGCCGGCACCCACGATCAGATCGGAGTACCCGACCAACCCGTCCTCGTGACGCAACCAGGACAGCTTGCTGGCGCCGTCGTAGCCGAAATTGGTGCCGTGTGCCATGGCGGACAGCTGCGCCTGGGTCAGCGGCCGGCCGGCGCCGTTCCGGACCGCCGTAGGCCCTTCCACGGGCCCGTCTAGCATGTTTCCGCCATAGGCGACGGCCAGGCCGCTGCCATAGGGGATCAGTCCGGTGGCATTAGCAGCCGGTACCGAACGGCCGGTCGATCGCTGGCCGAGATCCCAGGATTCCAGGGTGGTGGCAGCCGGTTTGCGGAAGATCCCGCTCAGCCAGTACACCTTGCCGGCCGCGATCACCGGCGACCCGAGAAAGACCTTGTTGCGCAAGCTCTGTTGCTCCGTCCACTCGGCCAGGGTGGATGTACTGCCACTGCTGCGGTCGTAGAGCATCACCTTGTAGGTGTATCCAAGGTTCTGCGGGCGGGTCACGGCGAACGCAACCCAGTCAGAGGTAATGGCGCCGGTCGGGTCAGCTACCGGAATGTCAGTGCTCTTCGCGGGCGTGTAGACCGTGCGGCCCGTGGCGCCGTGGAACAAGGCCAGTTCGACATCGGAATAGATGGCCGAGGTGCCGGCCGGTGGCTCGTTGCCCTGTACGACCAGGTAGTCACCGGTGCCGCCGTTGGCGCTCACCACGTCGTTGAGCTCGCGGTCCACCGGAACGGTCCCGTTCGCGATTGGCTGCCGCCAGCGTGCCGGCACCGGACATGCCTTGTCCGACGACGGGCTGGTGGGTGAGGTGGTCGACGTGCCGGTGGGCGAGGCGGTCGGCGTGCCGATCGGGTGGCTGCCGGTGGCCAGCGGCGGCCGCGGCTGCTGCCGGTTGGCCTGTATCCCCAGGACGGTCGCCGCGATCGCGACGAACACCGCCGCCGCGGCGGCAAGCACTCCCAGGTTCTGCCGGTGCGTGCCGAGCGTGACCCGCTGGGGGCCGGCCGACGACTTCGGTGCCTTCAGTGGGCCCTCGCCCGAGTCCAAGTCGACGGGCCGGGCGCGGGTGATGGTGCTCGCACGCTGCCGGAACAGCTCGGTCAGCCGGTGTTCGAGGTCATCGCGGTGCGGCGCCGTCATCGGTTCGTCCCCTTGTCGTAGGAGCTGTCGGAGGAGCTGTCGGAGGGGCTCAGGAGAGTGATGCTGTCCGAGGTGCGCAGCTCGGCCAGCGCCCTGGATGCCAGGCTGCGCACCGTCCCGCGACGGCAGCCGAGCGTGGCGGCGATCTCGGCGTCGCTGTAACCGAGGTAGTAGCGCATCACCAGGACGACGCGTTGCCGGTGCGGCAGCTCGGCAAGCAGCGACCACAAGCCATCGGGGGCCGGGTCGTCGGTGACGGGGCGGTCCAGGTCGGTGGCGGTGAGCACCTCGGTACTGGACCGGCGCCGCTTGAAGCTGATGTTGGCGTTGACGATCGCCCGCCTGGCGTAGGCCACCGGCTGCTCGATCTGCAACCTGGCGCCGAAGCGCCGGTGCATAGCCAGCAGCACGTCCTGCACCAGGTCATCGGCCCGGGTGCGGTCACCGCTGATCAGGTAGGCGAACCGGGTCAGTTCCAACCCGTGCTCGCGGGCGAAGTCACCGAGGCTGAGGCCACCGAAGCCCGAGCCGCCGAGGCTGATGTCGGTCACCGGCGCCTCCGTCGTCCGGCGCTCGGCGTCGGGCCGGCTGCGCCGCAACCGCATCACCGGGAGTACGGCGATCTGTGTCGTCATACCCATCAAACGCGGGCTGAAAGGGAACTGTTGCACATTCGCACGCTGCGCGCCGAAGCACCGGGCCGCTACGAGACGAGCAAGCCGGGCTGTGAAGGGCATGGCGTTCGCTGAGCGTCACTTTTTGCCTTGCGGCGGCTACTCACCGCTAATTTGTCGGTATCTTGGCAAATCACCGCGTTGAGGCATCAGAATGATGCGGTGCGCTACAGCGACCACGAGCCGGACAGCGTCGACTGGCTCGACCTGGGGCCGGACCCGGACGAGGGCCGCAAGCCGGCAGATCCCCGTCGCCGGTACCTGTTCTACGGCGCGGCCGCCGGGCTGGTGGTGGTGGCGCTGCTGGTCGCCCGGACCCAGCAGGGCACGGACCAGGCGGCGACGTCGCCGAGTACGCCGTCCCGGGCCAGCACACCCAGTTCGCCGTCCGCCACCGTCTCGTCGAGTCCGGCTTCGTCGCGTTCCTTCGTTGACCCACCGCCGACCTGGGTGACCCTCCCCGCTGCCGGGCAGTCTGCCGGCCTGACGGAGGTGCCGTCGGCGGGCCCGCCACAGGTCACCAACGTGGGGCACCCGCTGCTCGACGTGCCCACCAACTGGGAGCTGTTCGCCCTCGGCTCGGGCGTCGTGGTGCGGATCCAGCTCGCGCTCGGACGGATCACCACCACCCCGGTGCCGGTGTCGCGCAGCGACGTTCCAGCAATGTTCCTTGTCGGCTCCGACCGTGTCCTTGTCCGCCCAGCGGACGAGGCGGGCGGGTATGTGGTGCGGGACGGGAAGCGGCCCGCGGACCTGCCGGCGTCGCTGAAGCGTGGATATTTTCTGTTGCCGAGCCGTGACCAGCGGCATCTGTGGACGAGCAACTCGGATGGTGTGCCGGGGCTGGTGAACCTGGACGGCAAACCTACCGGTGTCACGATCGACATGCCGGCCAATGGGTCCGTGCAGGGCTCTGATGGCGGCGGTTACCTGCTGGTGACGAGCATCGACGGCGTGTACGACGCCCGGCCCGGTAGCGTGCATCGGATCACCACCGGGCCGTTGCTGGCCAGCGGACCCACCGGCTGGCTCGCCGTCGAGTGTGATGACAACCTTTCCTGCGCCACCGTCGCCATCGACCGGGCTACCCGTGCTCGCCATCGCCTGGACACGCCATTCAATTACGGCGACTCCTACATCGGCATCATCTCACCGGATGGCAGGACCGCGGCGCTGTTGGCGCCGTCCGACGGCATCAGCGCGAGCGGCATCCACCTGCTCGACTTGGACTCGGGGGCCGTTCGATCGGTCGAGGTGACTTCGCAAGCCACGAGCAACCCGGTTGATCCGCAGTGGGCTTGGTCGCCGGATAGCCGCTGGCTCTTCGTCATCGACGCCGGCCGTCGGGTGATGATCATCAATCGCGCCACCGGCCAGGTGACCCCGCTCGGAACCCGACTCGCGGGGATCACTCAACTGGCCTTGCGGCACGGCGCCAGCTAGGCGGCATTCGTCCGGCCGGACCAGCTACCTTGCCGTGGAGTATCCGTAGCCAGCGCAGACAATTCGGCGGCCAAGCTCAGTAGATCGCTCGCACTGCGGGACAGCGCGGTGGAGGATAATCAGGTGGGGAATGAACGGGACCAGGATCCGGGCACGGTCGACTGGCTCGATCTCGGTCCCGACCCTGATCTGGGTCGGGCGCCGCGCCGGCCCGGCGGCTGGCGCTGGTGGTACCTGCTGGTCCCCGCCCTGGTAGCGGCCGCCCTGTTGCTGACTCGCAACCAGCGCGTCACCCAGCCGGTGGCTGGGGCCGACCGCCCGAGCACGGCAGCCTCGTCGAGCCCGTCTCCCTCCGGCTCCGCTCTGGCGGCCCGGCCGTTGCCCGAATCCCATTCGCCGCCACCGCATACCGGCACGCCGGGGTCCGGGCAGTCCACCGGTTCGACGGTTGGAGGCTCGGGTCGGGCGGGTGCCGGCGCGGTCACCGTCACCGACCTCGGGCGTCCGCTGCTCAAGGTTCCCGCTGACTGGGAGCTGTTCGGGCAAGGCCCGGGGATCGTGGTGCGGATGGAACTCGGCCGGGGCCGGGTCACCCGCACATCGGTGCCCGTGGTGGGCAGTTCGCGTCCGATCTTCTTCGTGGTCGGACAGGATCGGGTGCTCGTCCGTCCGATGGATCTGGTCCCGGGCTATGTCGTGCGCGATGGAAAGCCGGCGACCCAGCTGCCGCCCGCGCTCGACCAGGCCGCCTCGGCGTTTCCCGGCCCGGATCCCTGGCACGTCTGGGCCGAGACCGAGACCGGGACCGCGTCGGCGCTGTCGCTGTTGACCCTGGACGGCCGACCGGGCGGGGTCCAGCTTGCGATACCGAAGGACGCGACGGTGCAGGCCTCCGACCGGGCGGGCAACGTCCTCGTCTTCGGCATCGGCGGGATGTATGACCTACGTCCGGACGGCATGCACCGGATCACCAGCGGGACCCTGCTGGCTGTCGGTCCCACCCGGTGGCTCACCTTGGAATGCGACGAGAGCTATCGCTGCGAGAGCGTGGTGATCGACCGTGCCACTGATGCCCGGCGGACGCTCAAGACCTCGCTGGACTCCTACGAGCAGAACGCCGGAGCGATCTCCCCGGATGGGCGGATCGCGGCGTTGCTCCGACCCAACGGCCTCGGCTCCAGCAACGTGCACCTGCTCGACCTGGTTACCGGCGGCGATCGGCTGACCGGCGTGGCCATCGGCTCGGACCAGACCCTGGGTGGCCGGACGTTCGTCTGGTCGCCCGACAGCCGCTGGTTGTTCGTCACCAACGGCGCCGGCCGGGTGCTTGCCATCAACCGGGCCGGCCGCACGAACCCGCTCGACGTCCACGTCGGCGCGGTGGGCCAACTTGCCCTGCGGACCGCGCCGCGCTGAGGAGGGTCGGCCAGGCCGGCCGAGCCGGGCAGTTCAGCCGAGCCGGTGTCGGCGGTTCAGCTGAGCCGGGTTTCGGCGTAATACGCCATCGCGTCGCGGTAATACTCAGCCAGCCCGTCGGCGATCCGGTCGTAGTTGACCTTGAAGCGCTCATCCTCGACGTACATGCGGCCGAGGTTCGTGAACGCGGTCGCGTTCGGAGTCCAGAACCGGCAGACGGCGTGGTAGGCGGCATCGATCTCCGATTGCACGGCCGGGCTGTCGACCGGCTCGCCGGCGGCCATCAACTCGGCCATCCGGATCATCGCCGCCGTAATCTCGCGCTGCATCCGTTCGGTATCGGCCGCGGTCAGGCTGTCGGTGAACCTTCTGGACTGCTCGTACTCCTGGGGCCAGCGTTGGCGGGCCTCGTCCTCGTACGCCGCCGGATCGAATCCTTCGAAGAGATTCTCCGGCCGGTTGATCTTGACCATTGCGCTGTTTCCCTTTCCTTCCGCGTCCAGTTCGTCGATGGTCCGCGCCACGGTCTCGGCGAGCACGGAGAGCCGGTCCCGCTCGCGCAGCAACCGCTGGTGATGCGAGCGGAGCGCCTGCACGGGGTCGAGCTCGCTGTCGAGGATCTCGGCGATGTCGGCCAGAGCCAGGCCGAGCTCGCGAAGCA